>Ga0207831_100068_pt1 | contig 159210 bp, 135 predicted proteins | sample TtanPargueraPR_7_FD_187741 | JGI IMG/M metagenome (GOLD analysis project Ga0207831, IMG submission 187741) | Aerobic enrichment media microbial communities from Bioluminiscent Bay, La Parguera, Puerto Rico - Tt and M1 (2) (SPAdes) | ecosystem: Environmental > Aquatic > Marine > Unclassified ...
CGACAAGTATTGCTTATATCAGACGATAGTTTACTGCCTGGCTTCCTTTCTTTTTAATATTCGTGGTTTTCTCTCAAATTTAATCCAATATATCCTTTAATTAATGTTGAATCAAATCTAAGGTAAAAGACGGTGTAAAAATTATTCGTAATCGTAAAAACGTTCGAAAGTAGAAAAGAAAAAGTCGGCTTCACGGGTTGCGTTTTCGTCGCTGTCGGCACCATGAACCGCATTTTCGGTAACACTGCAGGCAAACAACTTGCGAACGGTGCCTTCTTCTGCATTTTCAGGATTGGTAGCTCCAATCAGTTTGCGAAAATCTTCAATGGCATTTTCTTTTTCTAAGATGGCGGCTACAATTGGCCCTGAGCTCATAAACTTAACCAGGTTATCGTAAAAGGGTTTTCCTTTGTGAACTTCGTAAAAGGCACCGGCTTGTGTTGTGGACATCCGCGTGAGTTTCATTGCGCGAATTTTAAAACCGGCATCGTTTATCATTTTTAAAATTGCGCCCTCGTAGTTTTTTCTCACCGCACCGGGCTTAATCATTGTAAAGGTTCTGTTACCAGCCATTTTAAAAGTTTTAGTAGTTATTGTCTGTTTATTGGTTCAAGCCATTAATAAAAGCTTGTCTTTTACAATATTAACAAAATTTGGGTTATAAGCGTTTTCAGGCGAGGTAAGATTTTTTATCTTTGCCCATTCTAATTTTTGCGAATTTTGAAAAATACTGACATAGAGATTATTACATCGATTAAGGCATTGCTTGCCACTTCAAAAAAGAAGCTGGTAATTATTCCGCATGAAAATCCGGACGGCGATGCTATTGGTTCGGCTCTGGGACTGGGGCAGGTACTTGCCGATTTTGGGCACGAGGTTAAAGTGCTGTCGGCAAACGACTATCCCGTGTTTTTGAAATGGTTTTCTTCAGATGTTCCGGTAATTATTTATGATAAAGACAAAAAGAAAGCTAAAAGCTGGCTGAATCAGGCCGATGCAATGATCTGTGTTGATTTTAACGAAGCGAAACGTGCTGGGAAACTGGAAAAGAAAATTCTCGAATTCGGGCATAAAAAGGTATTGATCGATCATCATCCGTACCCCACACAGTTTTGCGATTTTATGGTTTCCGAAACTTCGTACAGTTCAACTGCCGAATTGGTTTTTGATGTACTTGAAGCTACCGGATTAAATAAAAACCTGTCGCAAAAAGCAGCTGAAGCCTTGTATACCGGCATTTTGACTGACACAGGAGGTTTTAGTCATAACATCTCGAAAAACACTTTTAAAGTGGTTTCCGGATTGCTGGATTACGAGATAAACACCGATAAAATTCAGTCATCGGTATTTCATAACTATTCGGCCGATCGCATGAAATTGCTCGGCTATTGCCTGAATGAAAAAATGCAGGTTTTTCCTGAGTACCGCGCTGCAGTAATAAGTATTAGTAAAGAAGAATTAAAACGGTTTAATTTTCAGCCCGGCGATACCGAAGGGTTTGTAAATTACCCGCTATCAATTAAAAATATAGTTTTCAGTGCTTTGTTTATCGAAAAAGATGGATATGTGAAAGCATCTTTTCGCTCAAAAGGAAATTTTCCGGCCAACAAATTTTCGTCGAGCCATTTCAATGGTGGCGGGCATTTGAATGCAGCCGGAGGTGAGTCGGAACTTAATTTTGAAAAAACTTTATTAAAGTTCACGCAACTTTTACCTGAGTATAAGCATCAGTTGTTGGAAACAACTATTTAAAAAATGTTAAAAATGAAATTAGTTACAAAATTTTTATTGGCGATTTTTATCGGAGTAGCAGTGGCGTCGTGTATTGAGGAGGCAGAACCATATATTCCGCCAACAAAAGCCGAAGAGGACGCATTGTTAGCAGAGTATCTTGATACCCTGACCAACAGAGGGCTGGATATTGATACAACAGCAATGGGTGTTTATTACATTATCGATTCGATCGGAAACGGCACTTTCCCACAGGACGGAGATACCTGTGTGGTAAAATATTCGGGTAGGTTTATCGATGGTAGCGTATTTGATTCAACCGGAGATAACACCTGGGAGTTTGTATTAGGAGCCGAAGGATTAATTGACGGATGGAATGACGCAACCCGTTATATTGATGAAGAAGGTTCTGCTTTTTTAATTATTCCATCAGAACTTGGCTATGGATCAACCGGTGCCGGCACTATTCCGCCAAATACTACGATAGTTTTTTTGGTAGATATGGTAGAAATCAAACCACATAATTAAATTTGCACCAAATTACAAGTTGAACGACACTGTTTTAAACAATAGAAAATAATTAAAGATCAGATGAAGAAAATAGTATCATACATTATATTGATGATAGGGGCCGTTGCCTTTTTTGCCTGTAACGACGGAATTGATTACCAAAAAATGAGGGATAATGAATTAGCGTTATTGGATGATTACCTGGCAATTGCTCACCCGGGAGCGGAATCTACTGCGTCTGGTCTTTATTACTTTAATGAACCGGGTACCGGCGAAGGCGACACCATAAAAGTTGGTGACCGTGTTCAGCTATTTTATGCTACGTGGTCGTTGGTTGAAGGGCCGGATAGTGTATTGGTTGACGAAACAAACGGTTATTTGGATGGGCACAGATACGATCCTTATGAGGTTACTGTTGGTACCGGAGGCTCAATTAAAGGGCTCGAAGAAGGTTTGCTTTATATGCAGCCCGGCACAAGATCGCACTTAGTAATCAATTCTGAGTTGGCTTATGGTCAGCAAGGATCGGGCTATGCGATCGGAGCTTTTCAAACGGTTTTAATGGAGGTAGAAATTTACAAGGTTATTCCTTTTGAATCACCTACCAACGAAGAATAAACCATTGCTCTTTGTTTGCTATGAACAGAGCACAATTATTTAAAAAATTACTGCCCGGTTTTATTCCTCTGTTTGTTTTCATCGCTGCCGATGAAATATGGGGGACTAAAATCGGGCTTTTTGTTGCTATCGCAGTAGGTGTGGCCGAAATGGCCTGGATTGCCATTAAAGAAAAGCGTTTTGAGAAGTTTGTACTTTTTGATACCTTGTTGTTGGTCGCGCTTGGTGGCATTTCCATACTGCTTGATAACGATATTTTCTTTAAACTGAAACCCGGACTGATCGAATTGATACTGGTGACTGTTCTGGCCATCTCAGCATTCTCAAATGTTAATATAGTTGGATTGATGGGGCAGCGCTATATGAAAGATGTAGCCTTTAATACCGCCCAAATGCAGCAGATGCGCAAAAGTATGAAGAGCCTGTTCTTTATCTTTTTGGGGCATACTGTTTTGGTGTTTTATTCGGCCTTTTTTATGAGCAAAGAAGCCTGGGCTTTTATCAGTGGCGGATTGTTCTACATCATTTTTGGTGTTTATTTTTTATATGAATTTTTGCGTCAGAAGCAGAAACAAAAAGCGCTTACAAACGAAGAGTGGGTACCGCTGGTTGATGAACAGGGAAAGGTTACCGGTCAGGCGCCGCGCAGCCAGGTGCATAACGGAAGTAAGCTGTTACATCCGGTGGTACATTTGCATGTGCTGAATAATAAAGGTGCGATCCTTATTCAAAAACGTCCTGCCAATAAAATCATCCAACCCGGAAAATGGGATACCGCTGTTGGCGGTCACATTTCGGCCGGTGAGACTTTGGAACAGGCACTTAAAAAGGAAGTTTTTGAGGAAATCGGTTTAAAAGAGTTTTCGGCAAAGCTGCAGAAAGTATATAAATGGGAGTCGGAGGTGGAAGCCGAATTGATTTACCTGTTTACTACCTACGATTATAAAGGTTTTGGCATCCAGTCAAACGAAGTGGAGGAACTCCGCTTCTGGACAAAAAAACAGGTGGAGAAAAACCTGGGCAAGAATGTTTTTACGCCAAATTTCGAGGTAGAATTCCGAATGCTTCAGGAACTCAAATTGATCTGAAAAACGATTACCCCAACAAAAAGATAACCGGTTGTTTGTGCAAATCGGGCGCACCTGCTTTTTTCCACTCCTGAACAGATTTGGTTTGGATATATTCATCCTCTCCGGTAATATTGGCAGCTATACAAAATAAGGTAGACGGTGAGCAGGATTTTAAAACGTCGCTTACCAGCTGGTTGTTTCGGTATGGGGTTTCAATAAAAATCTGCGTTTGCCGGTTGTTTCTGATCGTTTTTTCCAAAGCTTGTAATTCTTTCACTCGTTCCTGCGGTTTAACCGGCAAATAACCTTTAAAAGCAAAATTCTGTCCATTCATTCCTGAGGCCATTAGTGCCAAAAGAATTGACGAAGGCCCAACAATCGGCACTACTTTTATCCCTTTTTGATGGGCTATTTTTACCACATCGGCACCGGGATCGGCAACACCGGGGCAACCGGCTTCGGAAAGTACAGCCACATCATGTCCATCTTTTATAGGTTTTAAAAAGCGCGGCAAGTCGGCAGCATTGGTGCGTTTGTTAATTTCGAAAAAAGTACACTCGTCAATGTTTATCTCGCGGTTTACCTGTTTCATAAAACGACGCGCAGTACGTATATTCTCAACAATAAAATATTTAGTGTTGCTTAAAATCGGTTCTACCCGGGCAGGTAAAACTGTTTGCCAGTCGCCTTCGGCCAAAACGTTCGGTACGAGATAAAGTGTTGCCATTCGTGAAAAGATTTTTGCAAAAGTAGTGATTATAGTTATTTCACAACTGCTTTTATTAATTTTGCCGCAAATGGAAAATCCTTCAATAAAAATAAAAGCAACTTTACTCGGAACGGGCACCTCGCAAGGTGTGCCGGTTGTGGCCTGCGACTGTGACGTTTGTACCTCAACAAACAAAAAGGACAAGCGGCTGCGATCTTCATTATTGCTAAACATAAACGATAAGAATTTTGTGATTGACGCAGGGCCTGATTTTCGCCAGCAGATGTTACGCGAGAAGGTAAAAACACTCAGGGCGATTTTGCTGACACACGAGCATGTCGATCATATTTTTGGATTGGATGATATACGGTCATACAACTGGGTGCAGAAAAACCATATGGAAATTTATGCCGAAGAGCGGGTGCAAAAAGCGATCAAACGAATTTTTAATTATGTGTTTGCCTCGTTTAAATATCCGGGTATCCCGAAGATGGAATTGCAAAAGGTTGATGACGCACCGTTCGCTATTGACGGTGTTGAGTTTGTGCCAATCCGTTGCTGGCATCATAAATTGCCGGTTTATGGCTACCGCGTGGGCGATTTAACCTATATAACCGACACGAATCTTATAGAGGATAGTGAATTGGTAAAAATGGAGGGAACAAAAATACTGATTATAAATTGCCTGCGAAAAGAAAAGCACTTGTCGCATTTTAATTTGGCAGAGGTGCTGGAAATTGTTGACCGGGTAAAACCGGAGCAAACTTATCTAACGCACATTAGCCATGCTTTGGGTAAATACGACGATGTGATGAAAGAACTGCCGGAGAATGTGTATCTGGCATATGACGGATTAAAACTGGAGCTTTAAAGAAACTTCGTCAGCCGTGCAAAATTGTCAATTTTGTTAGCGAAATTCAAGTCGGTATATTTTTTCAAACGATCATAAATAACCGTATCGATTCCAAGCTCTTTCCCGGCCTGAATTTCTGAGTTTATATCATCGCCAACAATCAAAACTTCTTCTTTTGGGAATCTGTGTTTCTCCAAAAGGCTGATAAAAATATCCTTTTTGGTTTCGTTTGATTGTTGCAGGTCGAGGATAACGATTTCCTTAAAATCATTGCGGATGTCCAGGTTGTCTATTTTGCTGTGCTGCAGTTTGCTAAAACCGGAAGTGACGAGGAACTTTGTTTGCGGAAGTTGTCGCACCAGCTCATAATCCGGGAAATACTGCATCGAATCATCGTAAGTCAGGTTGATGTGTACTTCCATACATTCTTTAAGCAATTGCTCACTAAACGAAAATGCGCTGGCTACTTTCTGAAATGGAGTGCGCTGTATTTCCAGTTTAATTGCCTCAAAATCTCCTTTGTATTCCCCGCTTTTTTCAATAATAGCATAGAGCTTTTCAAATAACTTTTCCGCTATTGAACTTACGGGATAAATAGTATTATCAAGGTCGAATATCAATACCGATTTGCTCATCACACTTCTTTTTTTGTTCGCAGCCACGGCAGCGAAACAGCTGTTGCAGCAACAATATAAATGATTCCTGCCAATAAAAATGCCTTATTTAAACTCACATTGTCAGTAATCCATCCCAGCAGTGGCCCAATGCCGGCAAAAGCCATCCGAATAATAAAATTCCTGACTGAAAGCATGGTTGCCCGCACTTCGCTGTCGGTGTACTGGTTAATGTAGTTCTTAAAGATAGGAGTAGCTAAACCACGCACGAGGTAAAAGAGAAATAGGAACACAAAACCATAGTAGGAGATGGAGATTCCTGCCAAGAAATAACCGAACGAGAGTAATAGAATAACAATTAAAACCGACCGGCGTTTTCCCAAAAATAATTCAACTTTATAAGCGAAAACCGAAGAAATACCTACACTCAAATTCAGGGCTGTCCAAAAAATACCAAATAACTCTTCCGGTAAACCAATTGCCACAAAAAAGGGCTGCACCAACCAGGCAAAGGTGAGCGTGGCAGTTCCGGTAAGCGCCGAAAGCAATATGGCAACTCTAAGGTTTGTATTCGAAACCAAAGTGTTTTTGATATTCATAACCAGTTTCCTGATGGAATGCACATGCTCCACTGCATGCACTTTAGGTTCGATTAGTGTTAATGCTGCTGGAATTGCCAGTGCCGCCACTCCAAACTGAAAATAGAAAGGTGTTCGCAAACTAAAATAAACCAGCAAGCCACTAACTATACCCGCTATAGCCTCTGCAAAATTTCCGGCCGACGTTATTCGTCCCTCTTCACGAGTATATTTGTCAGCTTTGTTATCGGCTTTCAAACTATCGTATAGCAAGGCCGAGTCGGCCCCCGAAATAAACGACAGTCCTATGCCCAACACAATTTCAGCGGCAACAAAAGCCCAGAATTCATAAGAGAAACTGTAAATAAGAAAACCAAGGCTTCCTAAAATGCTTCCAAGAATAAGTGTTTTTTTACGCCCCCAAACATCGGCCATCCAGCCCGAGGGAATTTCCATAACAACAACGGCAACCGAATAAATGGCTTTCAGCACAAATAATTCGTACGATCCCAGTCCGTTACTTTTATAAAAAAGCAACATAATGGGCATTACCATATTAAACCATTTCGAGATTTTTATCAGGTAAAGGCGCGGTATGTTCTTACTGAAGTTTGTCATTTGATCAGGCGCAAAAATAGTGTTTACTTTTTACTCCCGGTTATTTTGAGCGTGTTGTTGTAATTTTTCGGATTAAATGCAAAATAGCTTTTAAACTAATAGCAGATTTATATATTTGCCTACACAGACAGAATGATTTAAAAGTATTAACAACACAAGAGATTGTGTGGAGGAGACGATGCAAAAAACACTATGAGTGTTATTGTATGGTTTGTTCGAAAAAAATTATGACATGAAACTTACAATACCAGAAGGCTATCAATCGGTTTTAAATGTTCAACAAACCGAGCAGGCAATTAAATTAATTAAAGATTTTTTTCAGGAGAACCTAGCTGCCGAATTGCGTTTGCGCAGGGTAACAGCGCCGTTGTTTGTAAAACAGGGAACGGGGATAAACGACGATTTGAATGGAATTGAGCGTCCGGTGTCGTTTCCGATGAAAGACCTGAATGAAGAGCGTGCAGAAATCGTTCAGTCGCTTGCCAAGTGGAAACGAATGGCCCTGGCCGACCTGAAAATCGAACAAGGTTTTGGCCTTTACACCGATATGAACGCCATTCGTCCGGATGAAGAACTGACAAACATTCACTCGTTATATGTCGATCAGTGGGACTGGGAGCGTGTTATCGATCGCGAGCAACGTAACCTTGATTTCTTAAAATCGGTGGTACGTAAGATTTATTCGGCTCTTGTTCGTACTGAGTTCCTGCTTTGCGAAGCATTTCCAGTAATTAAAGCCGAATTGCCAGAAGAAATTACTTTTATCCATACCGAGGAGTTAGCGGCAAAATATCCGGATTTAACGCCTTTTGAGCGCGAAACCAAAGAAGCCAAAAAACACGGTGCCATTTTCGTTATAGGAATTGGTGGCGAAATGCCAAACGGCGAAATTCACGACGGAAGGGCACCCGATTACGACGACTGGAATACTGAAACCGTAAATGGTTATAAAGGACTGAACGGCGATATTATACTTTGGAATAATGTACTGAACAGAGCTTTCGAGATTTCTTCGATGGGTATCCGTGTGGATAAGGAAGCATTGCTTGAGCAATTAAAGATACGTAATGCCGAAGAACGCAAAGAAATGCTGTGGCACCAAAAACTGCTAAATGGCGAACTGCCACTTACCATTGGTGGCGGTATCGGGCAATCGCGTTTATGCATGTACTTTTTGCGTAAGGCACACATTGGCGAAATTCAGTCGAGCATTTGGCCCAATGCCATGATAGAACAGTGTAAAGCTGCAGGAATTAACCTGCTTTAACCGCATGTAATAGCGGTGCCGACTACTGAAAAATTATGTAATTTGAATTATTTCAGAGTTGGTATTTGTTATTTGCGATTAGATTTATACTTTTGCAGCGCAAAAAAGGATGCCTCGGTAGCTCAGTTGGATAGAGCAACTGCCTTCTAAGCAGTAGGTCATGGGTTCGAATCCCGTCCGGGGTACCAATAAGAATAGGGGATTAGATGAAAGTCTAATCCCTTTTTTGTTTTTAATTGGTAAACCAGCTCAAAATCAATCATCCTGTTCAATCTCATACTTTTATGTAATCCACCAACGAACTGCAGACACCGGGTTTAGGTGTATGATTTAGCCAGTCATTACGATATCACCATCCCAACACTATCAAATTATCAGATCGGGGTTGTAGGCATTAGTTGTCTATTCGGAAAGTATATACATGTATTTTCTTACAGATTTAAAAGATGAATCAAGGTATTGTGGTACCAGTTTACAATATTGTTTGTTACCGTTTTCATTCAATATGAACATTAGCGGTTAACAAGATGTTTATATCTTATTCTTAGCTAGCTATTTAAATAACGACAAAGAATCATAAGTCGTTAGAATTTTTCTATTTACTAATCAAAAATGAACAAAATGAAATTAAAGCAAAAAATGTTTCGGATGACAATGACCTTGGTATTTCTGTTCGCAGGATTAATAATTACCAATGTTGTTCAAGCTCAAGAAAGTTTTATTCTTTCAACAACTGAATTTACAATTAAAAAAGGGCACGAAAGACTGTTTGAAAATGGAGTAAAAGCATGGAAATCATGCTATCTTGAAAATGGTGGAGAATGGACATGGACAATGTGGAGAAGATACAATGGAGAAGGTTCTGTATATGTCATTTCATCAAGAATGGCTAATTGGGCGGAACTGGATAATGATGATGAAGCTGGTAAAAAATGTCGGCAGATAATATATGATCAAATAATTCCTCATATAGAAAATACGGTAGATATGTTTTCCAAAAACATACCCGAAATAAGCAAAGCAGCCGATTCTGAAATGGGGGTAATTTGGGTTACATTCTTCCAGGTTGAAAATAGCTCTGTTTTCAGAGAAACGGTTGACGAGATTTCTAATATAATTGCTGAGGCAGAAGGAGATAAAAGAGGTTATTGGTATAGCGTTAACGGAGGAGGTCCTGAAAGCCCTGATTATTTTGTTACTGTGCCATTTGAAAACTTTGCGGCATTGGATGTTGAACGTGATGGTGTATGGAAAATGGTAGAAAATGCCAAGGGTAAGGATGCAACTGATAAAATGCGGGCAAAGTTTCGGGATTCAGTTTCTGATATCTGGGCATACATGTTCAAAATGCTTGATGAGTTAAGTCATAATCCTGAAAACTAAGTTATCCCGGATTTCAAAAATCACAATACATCAGTTTCCATCCATCCATGTTCGTTATGAATTTGGATGGATGGTCTGTAAAATTAGCTAACAAACCAATGATGTTTACAGCGACAAATTTATAAAGTTTGTTAGCGAAGAACAGCCGTTCTTAATACCAAATCTAACGCTACGTTTACTGGCCGACCAGGTTGAAATTCATCCGAACAAACTTTCGTGGCTGTTAAACGAACGGATAGGGAAGAACTTTAATGAATTCATTAATTATTACCGAATTGAATACTTCAAGCAACTGGCACTCGATCCCAAAAACAGTCATATTTCATTAATTGGTTTAGCTTACGAAAGTGGTTTTAACTCGAAAACCGTGTTTAATACCTATTTCAAAAAAGAAACAGGGATGACACCCAAAGAGTTTCTTAAGCAGAATGCTTAAATAATACGAGCGAAAATATCAAAGGAGAAAATTGTCCATCCACTAACGAAGTTTGTCCATTTTACAGCGGCTGAATACCCTGCATCTTTGTACTGTCGATAATGACACAGAACATTAGAACAGTAAAAAAATGGAAAACTTAGTAAAAACAGAATTTAATGTCCCTACACGAGAAGATGTATCAGCATCAAACCATGAGATTTTTGATGCTTTAAACAAAGCCTTGGGTTTTGTTCCAAACCTGTATGCAACAATCGCTTATTCTGATAATGGTTTAAAGCGTTATTTGGATTTTCAAAATGCCAAAACATCATTATCAAACAAAGAGAAAGAAGCTGTAAACCTTGTTGTTAGCCAGGTAAACGGTTGCGTTTATTGCCTGAGTGCACATACGGTATTGGGTAAAATGAATGGTTTTACCGACGAGCAGCTATTGGATATTCGTCGTGCGAAAAGCGAAAATGCAAAAATTAACGCCCTGGTTAAATTGGCAGCAGATTTAACCGAAAACAGAGGGAAAGCAAGTGCCGACAATGTAGAAGACTTTTTCGCACACGGTTATACCAAAGAAAATTTAGTGGATCTGATTCTTCAAATCAGCGATAAAACAGCCATGAATTACTTACATAATCTCACCAAAGTTCCGGTGGATTTTCCCATTGCATCAGTTCTTTAATTTACAACGCAGGAAAGGAGAAATAGCAGAGGCCTGTTTTCTCCTTTCTTAAAACTAAAACAAAATGAGTAACGAAGAAAAAAGATATCCGCTGCCGCCATTTACAATGGAAACTGCCCTTGAAAAAGTACAAAAAGCAGAAGATGCCTGGAATAGCAAAGACCCGGTAAAAGTTGCACAGGCATATACCATCGATTCGGAATGGCGAAACCGAACTCAGTTTATAAACGGGAGGGAAGAAATTGTAGAATTTTTAACCCAAAAATGGGAAAAAGAAAAAAATTATAAACTAAAGAAAGAGCTTTGGGGTTTTAGAAAGAACAGAATTGCAGTAAAATTCGAATATGAATTTCAGGATGCGGAAAACCAATGGTACCGCGCTTATGGAAATGAGCTCTGGGAATTCGATGAAAACGGATTGATGCAAAAACGTTTCGCAAGTATTAACGACTTAATGATTGATGAAAAAGATAGGACGTTGACCTAATTTCATGCTTATGATACAGAATAACGATTTCACACTTATAGATCCGCAAACGGGTCACCAGACTTTCAGACTGTTTCGCTTTGAAAAAAATAATCCGTTTGATGATGTTCAACGATTGAACCACTATTCAATGATTTGGCTGGAAAGTGGAACGGGGAATGTAAAAGCTGATTTCTCGGAATATAATTTTCGGGAGAATGTTCTGCTTTCTTTTACTCCTTACCAACCTTTTATGATCAATCTGGAAGGGGAAGTCAGGGGATGGGTTATCAATTTTCATCCCGATTTTTTCTGTATCCATAAGCACCACAAAGAAGTTGCATGCCATGGCATTTTGTTTAATAATATTTACAATCCGCCATTTGTTTACATCGATGAAAAAGCTGCTGCAAATTTTGAAATGGTGATTGAACAGTTTAAAGCCGAAATGCAAAATCCGGCCCTGGCGCAGTATGAATTGCTGATTTCGTACCTGAAGATATTTCTGATCACGGCATCGCGACTAAAAACGGAACAGCAAACGGAAGCCCAACAAACCACAGCAAAAGAGGAAGAACCATTTATTTTACAAAACCTGAAAAATGCGATTGAAATGCACTACAAAACAAAACACAGTGCCAGCGATTATGCCGATCTTTTAGCCATAACACCAAAAGCATTAACCCGGCTTACCAAAACGCATTTTAATAAAACCTTAAGCGACCTAATTGCCGAACGCATTATTATTGAGGCCAAAAGAGAATTATACCTCACTAATAAAACGGTTAAAGAAATTGCATACGATTTAGGTTATAACGATGAATATTATTTTAGCCGGTTTTTCAAAAAGAATGCCGAAGTGTCTCCGCAGTATTACCGCGAAACGGTTGGTTTTGATAAAGCATCGGCCGTTTTAAAAACATAAAAATTCCTGCGCACGAATGGATGCCGAGGGTAATCAGTTAACCTTTGTATGTGTTTTTCTTCTTATGAGTCGTATTTATATATTTTTTAAGCTGACTGCTGTGTTTGCCCCTGACTTTTTAGCCCGCAATTATAATTCCGAACTTCTATTTTTTTTCCCGAACGACTGAGATTACTACCTGCGCTACTTTTGTTTCATGATTTCAATAAACAGAAATTAGAACAACAAAACAGAAAAGATGAAAGAAATGATGAAAGCAATTGTAGCAAGCGGTTACGGAGGTCCTGAAGTACTTCAAATTAAAAGTATGCCCAAACCCAGCCCTAAAGAAAATGAGGTGCTGGTAAAAGTAATAGCCACTTCGGCAACAACAGCCGATGGAATGATGCGATCAGGAAAACCATACTTCGGGCGGTTAATAACCGGATTACGAAAGCCCAAACATCAAATCCCCGGCACAGGCTTTGCCGGTTATATCGTTGAAACAGGATTAAATACCAACAAATTTATTCTCGGAACCCGGGTGTTTGGTGAGACGACTTTAGGAATGAGTACCAATGCCGAATATGTTGCAGTACCTGAGGACGGTGTAATTCTACCGATGCCCGATAATATGACCTATGCCGAAGCAGCAACCTATGGCGACGGGCATGTAACCTCCCTGAATTTTCTCAAAGAGATTGCACAAGTTAAGCCAAACCATAAAGTATTGATTAACGGCGCCTCCGGTAGTTTGGGAACGGCAGCAGTACAAATTGCAAAGTTTATGGGTGCCGTGGTTACCGGTGTTTGCAGTACACGAAATGTGGGGCTGGTAAAATCGCTTGGAGCCGATCATGTAATTGATTATAACAAAGAAGATTTCAGCCGAGGTAATATAAAATACGACCTTGTTTTTGATACTGTTGGGAAAAGCTCGTATGCAAAAAGTAAAAATATTCTCACTGAATCAGGACAATACGTGTCGCCGATATTAAAATTCTCGTTGCTGTTGCAAATGTTATGGACAAAAGTATTTGCAAAAAAGAAAGCCAAATTTGCGGCAACAGGTCTACGCTCCGAAACAGAGCTCCGTGATCTTTTTGCTCAACTTGTGCCTATGTTTAAAGAAGGCCGTTTAAAAACAGTAATCGATAGGCAGTATCCGTTGGAAAAGATTTCCGAGGCACATCGTTACATTGCTTCAGGGCATAAAAAAGGTAATGTTGTGGTTATAGTTGATGCGCAAAATGCTTAAGCCAATTTGTACAACAAATAGACTAAATTCACTGGTGATTTGCTGATAGTGCACTTCTCTTAAGCGCATACCGAATAACCAAATATCCGCTAACACCTGCAACCAGTGAGCCGATAAGTATTCCCAACTTTGCCGAGTCTTGTAAATGAACCGACTCATAGGAGAGGTTGGAGATAAAAATTGACATCGTAAAGCCAAAACCACCAAGGCAGGATAATCCAAAAATCTGCCGGAAGTCGACGTTTTTGGGCAGTACAGCTATCTTTAGTTTTATGGCCAGCCACGAAAATAAGCTTATCCCAATTATTTTACCAAAAACCAAACTCACGGCAATGCTGACGGAAAGCGGAGTAAAAGCACCTTCGTCGCCAATAAAATTTATGCCTGAATTGGCAAAAGCAAATAGCGGAATAATTAAAAAAGAAACCATTGTGCCAAGCTTGTTCTGCAAATGTTGCAATGGCGATTGAATTTCGGAGGTTATATTATCGAGAATGTTAATGGCGGTTTTATGATGTTTAAATTCAACTACTTTTTGCCCGATTAGCTGCGATAACTCGTTAAGGGCATTTTTACCCTTTCCAATAACTTCGATAAGCCTTTTTCTACGATGCGAAGGAATGGTAAACGCAAAAAGCACACCGGCAATAGTGGGGTGTATGCCCGACTCTAAAAACAGCAGCCAGATTACCAGCCCGACAGGAATATAGATATACCTGGAATAGAAGTTTTTTACCGATAAAAGCGACAAGCCAATTAACAGAACAAATGCAATAGCTACCAGGTGCCAGTAAATTAGCGAACTGTAGAAAACTGCAATAACCAATACTGCGCCCAAATCGTCGATAATGGCAAAGGCCGCCAGGAAAATGGTGAGGCCAAAAGGAACTTTTTTCCCCAGAATGCCCAGTACTCCTAACGAAAAAGCAATATCGGTAGCCATGGTTATTCCCCAGCCATGTGTACCTTCTTTCCCCGAGTTCATCAAAAAAAAGATGGCAATGGGGAAGATCATTCCGCCAATAGCCGCAAATATGGGCAGTATGGCTTTTCGCGCCGAACTGAGTTCTCCGATCAGGAATTCGCGTTTTATTTCCAGCCCGATAACAAAGAAGAAAATGGTCATTAAGCCATCGTTAATCCAGTGCAGTACCGATTTTGATAAGTGGAACCGGGAGAAACCGATTAAAAACTCCAACTCTAAGAATTGTTCATAGTAAGTGTGCAGGTTGGTGTTGGAGACGACAAGCGCCGCAATGGCAGCCATAAGCATACAAATGCTGCTCAGTGATTTAATTTTTATAAACCGGCGTAAGGGATCGAATTTAATCTCCATAATTCCTCCAGTTTTCTGTTCCTGTTTCGCCTTAATAAATTCAGAAACACCAATTCTTCTTGTATTTACGCGTATGTGCTTTAAAGAGTTTCTAATATATCGGAGGTAAAATTGTAGCAAAAGCAAGCAGTAACTACCAAAAAAGGCATCCCTCACAGAATGCCTTTTGTTCTCCACAAATTCTACACTTTTATGCTTCTACATCAGGAGCAGGAGTTATTGGCTCCTCTTCTTCCTGTTCACTGTCAAGACGTCCCTGACGGGCCGTAAGTTCGTTTTCGTAGTCGGTTATCTGATTATTTGTTAATTCAATAAAATTTTCAATTTCGGGTGTCGACATTTCCAGCTCAACAAGTGCATTTATTCGCGAAACAATATTTTCGTAAGCAATGTCAACAGCTTTACGCAACAGCTTATAATCTTCACTGTTTTGGTTTACCGATTCCTGACGACGTTCTTCCATCAGGTTTTGCACCAACAGATTTTCGGTTTTTAATGCCTCAATCCAGGGCAGGATGCCCACGGTGTTACAATAGCCACCAAAGTCACGGCTTTCAAGATCCTGAATAAGATTGGTAAGTGCAGCCGATTCGCCTTTTAAAGGCATTTGGCGCACGTTGCCATGTAAATCAAAAAGGGCTTTTAGTTTTTCAGCGGCCTCAACCTCGCTTTCGATTGGCCCCATCAGGGTTGCCCGCAGACGCATGTATATCGCACTCCAATAACGGTCGCGTCGTACGTCGGCACCTCCAATGAGGGGAGTAAAATCACTACTGTTGCTCTTCTTGTATACCGTATCCATTGCATCGTATGCTGTATTGAAATCGGGCATTTTTGTTTCAATGTTTAAAATTGCCGGAGTGACCGTGTCAATTCGGGTTTTGAATTCAGTTATAAACTGATAATGGTCGTTATTGCGGAAACGACTAAATACTACATTTTTAATTTTTGTCATGATGAATTTGTGAGTTTAATTGAAATGTGTGTTGATTATTTATATGTGTATGAATTTGTGGATGTTGTACGCTTGTGGTTTTTAAGTGTTTAACAAAACTAAACGATATATTAAGTCAAGTCAAGGCCTGAATATATGTTGTGCAGCAAACTTTTGTTTAAAACAGGAGGCGATTATTTACTTCAAAAATGTTTTTGATGAATGTTGTTCGCCTGGTTGCATCATGAAAGGCAATACCTTATATGCCCACGTTTTTAATGCCTGTGTAAAAACCATTTGCGACCATGATCTAAGTTGTGGGCTCGGCAAAAAACAAGTTTTACACCCATATCGGCCGCATGGTGGAGGTAAAAAATCGGTTTGAAGGCTTCCCCATGACATGGGGACATTGGCAAACAGGTTTTATACAGGCATTTGCCTTATGGGCAGGGTGTATTAACTGTTTGCGATGGGCAGTTGTTGCGTGGGGAAGGAAGGAAAAGGGCGCTGATAGATATGTGGCTTACCTTGTGAAGCCCTTAAATCAATTAGTGGGTACTGTTTATACACTTATCTATGGTTGTTTATCCGGTATCTGAATTGTCTTATTTATTATGGTGTTGGATAAATGGCTTTATGTTCCTTAAACATAAAACCATTTATCGAAAATATTACTACTTTGGTATCCGAAGAAATAAAATCAAACCGAGCAAAAAAACACAAAAATGGAACTAGTTAAGTGTACGCATTGTAACGAAGACAATAAAACCAATGCCAAATACTGCCGCTATTGTGGTTACGAACTGCCAAAAGTTGAGCCCAAAGAAACCATAGAACAACCGGTGGCAAAACAAACACAAGGTTCAACCAAACAGAAGTTGATCATTACGCTTGTTAGTGTAGTATCCTTTGTAGTTGCCTTTTTTGTGGTGCAACAACTGGTGCAGCGTGTTTTTTCTTTCGATAAGGTGTTAATGAAAACCGCCAGCGAATTAAATGAAGCCTGCCCCTTAATGGTAGATGCCGAAACCCGCCTCGATAATACTGTGGCAATGGCCAACAATACTTTTCAGTACAACTATTCGCTAATGACATTGGTAAAAGACTCGATCGATATCAGTAGTTTTGAAGCCTACCTGATTCCGCAAATAACCAATAACATAAAAACCAACCCCGATATGGAATTATTCCGCGTTAACCAGGTAACCATGAACTATAAATACGTAGATAAAAACGGGGTGTTCATAACCAAAATTTCTGTCGGGCCTGAGCAATATAACGAGTAGGCGGTAAACCCAAAACAGGAGATCCGATTCGTAGAATCTGCAATAAATAAGGATCGGATCCTTTGTTTCCCAATGTAAACTTTATCTAAAATCAATCCAGATAAGCTTGCATTTATCAAAAATCAATTTATATTTGCGTCAAACAAATTCGGCAAGAATGAACATTGACCAAAGAAATACTACTTCTTCTTTCGCAGCAATCCGTTGCGGAGCAATGTTTATGTCGTCTATGTTTATGTCTATGCGATAGCCTTCATTCGATGGTTATTCGTTGTTTGAAGGCATTCCGTACAAGCGTTTATTAAGCAAACAAAATTTCAAAAAAATATTTTTATGTCGGATAATGTTATTCGATTTGGTGGAAGCCATATTGGCAACCAAATAGCATTACAAAATTTAAAAGCCTGGTTAGCGGGCAGCAAAAGTCGCAATTATGTGGTGGTTTCGGCTATTCCGCAATTGCTCGATCTTGTTCAGTTTAATCTGCAACAGGTATTTCTGCAAGAATTGGACGAGGAGGAAATCCTGAACGAGATATACGGATTTTATATCGGTACAGTTGATGAGCAGCCCTCTGAAGTGTATTCAAAATTAGCCAAACAGTTGGTTGGATTACTAAAGGGGATCGGGCTTATCGGCGATTATTCGCGGGCTTTAAAAGACCAGGTACTGAGTTTTTCGGAAAAACTGTCGGTCGAGATTCTGTCGTCGCTCTGGAACGAGGCAAGTATAATTCATCCCGAAGATATTGATTTACGGGTGTCATCCGATTTTGGAAATGCAACGTTCCTTTCGGTAGATACAGATAAACTCAATAAACTGGAGGAAGGTGTTTACCTGATTCCCGGTACTTACGGCATCGATGAGAACAATAAGCTGGCACGAACCGGAAAAACGGCAGCCGATTATACAGCAGCTTTTTTGACCAAAGAATTGGGTGTCGATACGCTAAAACTTTGGGGCCTCGACAACGATTTTCAACGGGCCAAACCTGCAATTATCGAAAATCCCGAGATTATTAAGCGCCTAACGTATTCCGAGGCAAGTGAGTTGGCCTATTTCGAGCACTACTCGTTTCACCCGCGAACCGTGGAACCGCTGGAACATGCCCATATCCCGATTCAGGTGCTGAGCGCTGAAGCTGCTGAGGGCAAAGTTCAAACCGTTATCAACACCGAAACCTACATTGAGGAGCAGATTGTAAAAAGCGTAGCCTGCACCGACGATATTTCGTTGCTGAAACTCGACGGACCGGGCGTTGGTTTAAAACCGGGTATTCTGGCAAAAGTTACCAACCAGTTAAACGATGCCGGGCTAAATATTAAGTCGGTGATTACCTCGCAAACGTCCATCAATTTTATCTTAAGCAAAGAAAATGGTGCAAAAGCACTAAAACTCGTGCACAAATTGGGCTTTTCGGCTGTTACTGATATCAAAGTGGTGAACGACGTGGCGCTGATTGGTATTGTAGGTCATGGAATGCAACAGGCTTACGGTGTGTCGGCAAAGATATTTGCTGCGGTGGCTAACAATAAAATTAATGTAATACTAAGCGGCTCCGGAGCATCCGACCTTGTAAGCTATTTGGTGGTGCAGGAATCCGACAAAGAAAAAAGCGTAAGAGAAGTTTATAAGGCTTTTTTCTAATTAATGAATGAGGGCATTCTTCTGAATTATTTCAGAATTTGGCTGGAATGCCCCCCTAAATCCCCCGAAGGGGGACTGTTCCTCCCCTCTGGGGAGGTTAGGTGGGGTCAAAATGGTTGGTGAAAAAAGCCACTCAACAAGTTTCTAACTCAAAAAATTATAACAAAATGACAACTCAAAAATTAAATTTCGAAACACTGCAATTACACGCAGGACAACAACCTGATTCAGCAACCAACTCGCGTGCTGTGCCAATTTACCAAACATCGTCGTATGTGTTTAACGATGCCGATCATGCGGCTAATTTGTTTGCCCTAAAAGAATTTGGCAACATTTACACACGTATTATGAACCCAACTTCGGATGTGTTTGAGCAGCGTATTGCAGCGCTCGAAGGGGGAGTGGCAGCACTTTCAGTGTCATCGGGGCACGCCGCGCAGTTTCTGGCACTGAACAATATTCTGGATATTGGCGACAACATTGTCTCCTCACCATATTTGTACGGCGGAACTTACAACCAGTTTAAAGTTACTTTTAAACGACTGGGAATTGAAGCACGTTTAACCGAAGATTTGGAAGCTGCATCGTTCGAAAAACTGATTGACGAGAATACAAAAGCCATTTATTTGGAGACGATTGGCAATCCGGGGTTTGTAATTCCCGATTTTGATGCGATTGCAGCAGTGGCTAAAAAATACGATATCCCGTTTATTGTTGACAACACTTTTGCCGGCGGTGGTTATTTATTCCGTCCGATTGAGCATGGTGCCGACATTGTTGTGGAATCGGCAACCAAATGGATTGGCGGCCACGGAACCAGCATTGGCGGTGTAATTGTTGATGCCGGAACTTACAACTGGGGCAACGGTAAATTCCCTGGTTTCACCGAGCCCTCTGAAGGTTACCACGGTTTGAAATACTGGGATGTGTTTAATTTCGACGGGCCATTCGGAAACATTGCATTTATTATAAAAGCACGTGTTGAAGGACTGCGCGATTTTGGATCGGCAATCAGTCCGTTTAACTCGTTCCTGCTCTTGCAAGGGCTGGAAACACTTTCGCTTAGAATGGATCGTCATGTGGAGAATACGCTGGCTTTGGCCAAGTGGCTTGAAGCACATCCGAAAGTGGAGAGTGTAAATTACCCGGGACTGGAAAGCAGCCCGTCGTATGCCAATGCTCAAAAATATCTGCCTAAAGGTGCAGGAGGTGTATTGTCTTTTAATGTAAAAGGTGATAAAGAAACGGCGAACAGTGTGGTAAATAAGCTTGAACTGGTAAGCCACCTGGCTAACGTTGGAGATGCCAAAACCCTGATCATTCAGCCGGCAGCAACAACACACCAGCAGTTGTCGGAAGAAGCACAGGCAGCGGCCGGTGTAACGCCTACGCAGTTACGTGTAAGTGTTGGTTTGGAACACATCGACGATATTATTGCCGACTTTGAACAAGCATTGGCTAAAGTATAAGAAAATCATTCATGAATATTCACCTGCTGACTTCGGGTTAGCAGGTGAATAAATATTTTCCAACATTCATAATGTTGGTTATTTTTGCGCGAACTGAAAAAACGGAGCAACGAGATAAGGAATCAAGTGCTCTTGATACGAAAAAACGACTATAAAATGCCATTAAATATAAACGACAAATTACCGGCAATTGAAATTCTTCGCGAGGAGAATATTTTTGTAATGGATTCATCGCGGGCATCGCACCAGGATATCCGACCACTAAAAATTGTGATCCTAAACCTGATGCCGCTGAAAATTTCAACAGAAACCGATCTGCTTCGTCTGTTGTCCAATTCACCATTACAGATCGAGATCGACTTTCTGAAAATTAAAGGACATACGCCCAAGAATACGCCATCGCAACACATGAGTGAGTTTTACGATACTTTTGATGAACTGAAAAACAAAAAGTATGACGGTATGATTATTACCGGTGCTCCGGTTGAACAGCTCGATTTTGAGGAGGTTACCTATTGGGATGAAATGAAGGAGATCCTTGACTGGGCTGAGCATCACGTAACTTCGTCGTTGTTTATTTGCTGGGCAGCACAGGCGGCTTTGTATCACTATTACAAGGTGCCGAAATATCCGCTCGACAAAAAAATGTTTGGCGTTTTCGAGCATCATCTGTCCGACAATACATTACCAATATTCAGAGGTTTTGATGATGTCTTTTTTATTCCTCACTCACGTCATACCGAAATTCGTAAAGAGGACATCGAGAAAGTGGATGAGCTGCAGGTCATTTCACATTCGGAGGAGGCAGGTGTGTCAATCGTAAAAGCCAAAAACGGACGGCAGCTGTTTATTACCGGGCATTCTGAATATTCACGAAACACTCTGGACGGGGAGTATAAACGCGATATGGCCAAAAATTTACCCATCGAAATTCCAAGAAATTACTATCCGGGTAATGATCCATCTAAAACTCCGGTTATGCGCTGGAAATCAACGGCAAACCTGTTGTTCTCCAACTGGCTGAATTATTACGTTTACCAGGAAACACCTTACGACCTGGAACAGATTAGTTAAGAACTGATCACTGTTGGGCTTTCTGATTCACTTTTTATCTTGTAACTTTGAGATACAAAATTAAAAAGGAGATAAAATGAAAAATATAGCAGTAGTATTAGCCGGAAATGGTGTTTATGACGGTGCCGAAATTCACGAAGCCACATTAACATTACTCGCCATCGCCCAGCAGGGGGCGGCCTATCAGTGTTTTGCTCCCGATGTGGATCAGGCGCATGTGGTAAATCATATTTCAGGAGAGGAAATGCCCGAAACCCGTAATGTGTTGGTAGAAGCTGCCCGCATCGCTCGCGGTAATATAAAAGCATTGTCGGAGTATAAAGCTGCCGATTACGATGCAATTATCTTTCCGGGAGGTTTTGGTGCTGCCAAAAACCTTTGCACATTTGCTTTCGAAGGCCCCGATTGTAAGGTAAATCCAGATGTTGAAAAAGCCATTAAAGCTACTGTTGAAGCAGAAAAACCTGTGGGAGCACTGTGTATTTCGCCCGCAATAATTGCAAAAGTTTTAGGCGACGTAAAACTTACTATTGGTCAGGATAAAGGAACTGCCGATGCGCTTGAATCGTTGGGTGCCACACACGTTACCACCACACACGGCGAAATTGTGGTTGACGAAAAATACAAAGTAATTACAACGCCTTGTTATATGCTTGATGCTACTATCACACAAATTGCAGATGGCGCTTCAAATGCGGTTGCTAAATTGCTGGAGATGGCGTAATTGAGATGAGTTTAGCTAACAAAACTGGTTTATGAGTTCAATTCCCTATATCGATATTCACACACATCCGTTTCATAACGAAATTGAAACGATAACGGTACAAAATATATTTCCGGGCGACGGATTTGCGGCTTTCAACGGACGCAATTTTTATTCGGTTGGGCTTCATCCCTGGCATCTTGGCAGCAAACAGGAAAATAATGAAGCGCTGCAAATGGTAGAGGAAGCACTTGAATTCGACCATGTAATTTTTGTGGGAGAAGCGGGCCTCGACAAAATTAACGGCGGCGATTTTATCGAGCAACTTCGGGTTTTTGAAGCACAGGCCGTTATTGCCGAAGAGTATCAATATCCGTTAATCATTCATTGTGTGAAAGCGTTGAACGAGGTAATTGCACTCCGCGAAAAAATGAATCCCGTTATGCCCTGGATTATGCATGGATACAACGGTAGTGTTGAAATTACAAAACAACTGGTAGATAAAGGTTTTTTGTTTTCGTTTGGAAAAAATCTTTTCAGGGAGGATTCAAAAGCAGTAAAATCATTTAAGTATTTGCCACTAAATAAAATATTCTTCGAAACCGATGAGCTGGATTTAAATGTTGATACCATTTATGAGCAGGCTGCAGCTTTAAAGGAAATGCCGGTTGAGGTGCTTAAAAAGGCGGTGTGGACCAACTTTAACCAGATAGAAAAATCGTTGATGCCCGGAAGAATTTAAACACAATTTTGTTTCTTTGCGCCACGAAAATTTAGTTTTAGAGAGTAATGCACTGGTTAGAACGAACTGAGTTATTGTTAGGAGAAGAAAAACTGGCCAAACTTAAAAATGCAAATGTGCTGGTAGTTGGCCTAGGTGGAGTTGGCGCTTATGCGGCAGAACAATTATGTCGCGCAGGAATTGGAAAAATGACCATTGTTGACGGCGACGTGGTGGAAGAAAGCAACCGCAACCGTCAATTACCCGCGCTTATAAGTACCAAAGGGCAGCCAAAAGCCGAAATTCTGGCAAAACGTTTTATGGATATAAATCCGGAGTTGGAATTGACAATCGTAAATGATTACATCCGCGACGAGCAGACCATCGAACTCTTAAACAGTGCTCCTTTTGATTATGTTGTTGATGCTATCGATACACTGTCGCCTAAGGTATTTCTGGTTTATCATGCACTACAGTTAAAACTTCGTGTAATCAGTTCGATGGGTGCCGGTGGAAAAATGGATCCGTCGAAAATAGAAATCACCGACATTAAAAAATCACACAATTGTAAACTGGCAAAAATGATGCGAAAACGGCTTGGTCGTCTGGGCGTTAAAAAGGGAGTGAAAGTGGTTTTCTCTTCCGAGGATATCGATGAAAAGGCCGTACGTATCGAGGAAGGCCGGAATAAAAAATCAACAGTAGGAACCATTTCGTACATGCCACCACTGTTTGGAGGCTTTATTGCCAGCGCAGTAATTCGCGATCTGATTGCGGAATAAATGTATGTTTAAGAAATATGTTAATTTTAGTTTGTTAGTTCGAATAAAGAATTACCTTTGGGCTGTTAATTTTTAGAAAAGTCTGGCAATTAGCATTTTGGTCTTTTTTTATTGATATTAATAAACCGGACAGTTTATCTCTCTTGTGTTTTTCCCGACGTTATTTCAATCGTTAATAAAGCTTATTTTATACTGTATTCAAGTAACACCAGGACGTGATGCATTTTGATTGGTTCTTCTGGTGATCAGTAAGATGGATATATTAACTTTAAATTATAGTATAAAATGAACATTTACATTGGAAATTTGCCCTTCAACATGGGCGAAGAAGATTTGAGAGAAATTTTTGAAGAGTATGGTGAAGTTGCTTCATCTAAAATTATCATGGATAAATTTACTGGAAGAAGCAAAGGTTTCGGTTTTGTTGAAATGGAAGACGATTCAGAAGCTAACAAAGCTATCGAAGAATTGAACAACGCTGAGGTTGCAGGTCGTAACATTAAAGTTAACGAATCAAAACCTCGCGAAAACAACAACCGTGGCGGTGGCGGCGGTAGTTACAACCGTGGTGGCGGTGGTGGTTACGGACGTCGTGACCGTTACTAGGATCAGAAAAGAATTTTTTGATAATATAGAAAAGGGGTTCATTAAGTTGAATCCCTTTTTGCTTTTTAGAAGACCAAAATTCAAAGTTTTTCTATTTTTGAGTTTCAATTCAACCCGATTTTAATTATGAGCAATATCGTTTATCTGAACGGAGAATATGTAGCAGCCGATGAAGCAAAGATTTCACCAAACGACCGTGGATTCCTGTTTGCCGATGGTGTTTACGAAGTAGCCAAATATTATTATGGCAAGGCTTTTCGTTTCCAGGATCATTTAGAGCGTCTGAACCGCAGTTTAAAAGAGATTGGTATTGAATACAATACTGAAAAACTGGAGTCGGTTTTTATGGAGCTGATTCAGAAAAACGATATGGCTGACAAACATGCCGGAATTTACCTGCAAATATCGCGGGGCACTGCCAAACGTTCGCATCATTTCCCTGATGAGATTGCACCAACCGTTTATGCCTATGCTTTTGATCTGCCTTCGGCTACAGAAAAACTGGAGAACGGAATTAAAGTAATTACCCGCGACGATATTCGCTGGCAACGCTGCGATATTAAATCAGTTTCGTTGCTGCCCAATACCATGCTTTATAACGAAGCGCACCAAAGCGGGGCAGGCGAGTGTATTCTTATTCGTGAAGGAGAGGTTACAGAAGCAACACATTCAAGCGTACTGTGTGTGAAAAATGGTGCTGTGGTTACACGGCCTTTATCAAACCTGATTTTACCGGGAATTACCCGAAAAGTTATTATGAAACTGTGCTCGGCGAATAACATTCCGGTTGAGGAGCGCCTGTACACCGAAGAAGAACTTTACGAAATGGACGAAGTTTTTATCGCAGGTACAGGCAGCGAAATTTGTCCGGTAGTGCAAATCGAAGACCAATTGGTTGGCAACGGAAAACCGGGAGAAATAACACGTTTGTTACAAAAACTTTTCTTCGAGTTGACTTAGATTAAATTTCCAAAACAAGTTGATCAAGTTCATTTTGTATGAAAGTAAACTCTTCATCTGAAATGTTTAACTCTGCAGCTTTTAGATTTTCCAATACCTGTTTTTCATTTCTGGCGCCGGCAAGTACGCAAGTGATTCCGGGTTGATTAATAGTCCAGTTTAAAACCAGTTGTGCTATGGTTGCTTGTTTGTCTTCGGCAATCGGTTTTATTTTATCCAGAAATGTGTTGATTTGCGACAAGTTCGGCTCCTTAAAAAACGGGGTAGTTGGCCGATGATCGCCTTCGGCGAATTTATACCCGGCAGTAATTTTTCCGGTTAAAACACCTCTTTGAAGCGGGCTGTAGGCAATAATTGCTTTATCATTGGCAATACTATACGGAACCACTTCATTTTCTATACCGCGGTTAACCATGCTATACGGAACCTGGTTCGATGAAATTTTGAAATATTTTTCAGCTTTCTCCATTTCGTTCATGGAGTAATTACTTACACCACCGGCACGGATTTTCCCCTGATCTTTTAATATTTCCAGTGCTTCCATAGTTTCTTCAACCGGAGTGGAATTGTCGGGCCAGTGCTGCTGATAAAGATCAATATAATCGGTTCCTAATCTTCTGAGTGAGTCTTCACATTCTTTTATTACACTTTCTTTGCTGCCCAAACGATACAAGCTTACCTCGTTACCCTGGTTGTCAAAAGTTTTTTCGTAATGTATATGACCCGATTTTCGGTCCCACACCAAACCAAATTTCGTAAGCAGTTCAACCTTGCTTCGCTTGCCTTTTATGGCTTTTCCAACAAACTCTTCGCTTTGGCCGAAACCGTAAACCGGCGCAGTGTCGATGGTTGTCATGCCGTTTGTAATAGCTGCTTCAATGGCTTTAACCGACTCTTTTTCTTCGGCTCCGCCCCAAAACCATCCGCCAATGGCCCAGGCGCCAAAAGTAATTGGTGTAATTTTTACGTCTGATGCGGGTAACTGTACTTTATCCATGATTTTAAACTTTTCGGGTGACAATGTCCCATGAAGTTAGGGATAAAATTTAACTTATAGAACTCCAGTCGAAGCTTGTATCCTTTGATGATAACAGATTTTTAAGAAGTAGTTGATTTTGATCTTTTTGTAAAAACGGATCGTCATCCAGAATATCGTTGGCAATGTTCCGGGCTTTTTGAAGGATCTCACCGTCTTTTCCGAGGTTGGCAATTTTTAGGTCGAAACCCATACCACTTTGCTGTGTGCCTTCCAAATCACCGGGACCACGCAATTTCATATCCACTTCGGCAATTTCAAAACCATCGTTGGTGCGTACCATCGTATCCAGTCGTTTGCGGCTTTCGGTGCTGATTTTATACGACGACATGAGAATACAATACGATTGTTCGGCGCCACGTCCCACACGGCCACGCAGCTGATGCAACTGCGACAAACCAAAACGTTCGGCACTTTCAATTACCATAACTGCAGCATTTGGCACGTCAACACCAACCTCAATTACGGTAGTGGCAACCATAATCTGTGTTTCGCCACGTTTAAAAGCCTGCATGGCATTTTCTTTAATGTTGGGTTTCATTTTTCCGTGTACCATGCTGATTTTGTAATCAGGAAAGGTCTCCGAAATATGACGATAGCCTTCTTCCAGATTTTTCAGGTCCATTTTTTCCGATTCTGAAATCAATGGGTATACAATATAAACCTGTGTGCCTTTATCGATCTGTTGTTTCAAAAAACGGTTCAACTGCGCTCTTCTGTTTTCGAAAAAGTGCATGGTTTGTATCGGTTTCCGTCCAGGCGGCAGTTCATCAATCACTGATACTTCCAGATCACCGTACACGGTCATGGCCAGTGTTCGTGGTATTGGAGTGGCCGTCATTACTAATATATGTGGTGGAATCAGGTCGTTCTTCTTCCAGAGTTTTGCGCGTTGTGCCACGCCAAAACGATGCTGCTCGTCGACAATAACAAGTCCCAATCGTTTAAAACTAACCGTATCTTCAATCAATGCGTGGGTACCAATAATAATTTGCATTTCGCCCGATTGAAGTGCGGCATGCAACTCACGGCGCTGTTTGGCTTTTGTCGATCCGGTAAGCAAGCCAACGTTTATACCCATGCCATCCAGCATTCGGGAAATGGATTGATAGTGTTGTTGAGCCAGAATTTCGGTTGGGGCCATTAAACAACTCTGGAATTCGTTGTCCATAGCCAGTAACATCGTCATTAATGCCACCAGCGTTTTTCCACTTCCCACGTCGCCCTGCAGCAAACGGTTCATCTGGGACGTTCCGTTAACATCGCGCCGGATTTCCTTGATCACCTTTTTTTGTGCATTGGTAAGATCAAAAGGCAGGTATTTTTCGTAAAACGTATTGAAATTAAAGCCTACCTTTTCAAAGTGAAATCCTTTGAATTTTTGATTTCTGTTATGTTTTAACGCCAGTATTTTCAGCTGAATAAAAAACAGCTCCTCAAATTTTAAGCGAAAGGTGGCGTTTTTAAGTTCAATTGGTTTTTCAGGTTTATGTATGGCAGAGAGTGCCTGCTCAAGCGGCATTAATTTTAGCTCGCGAGTGAGGTATTCGGGCAGCGTTTCTTTGATTTTTCCCTTTGCCAGCCCCAGTAAGGTGAGTTGAAATTTGTTAATGGTTTTCGAGGTGAGAAACTGCTTTTTCATTTTCTCGGTGGTGTTGTAATGCCCCTGAAAAAGCCCGATTGGTTTGAGCTGCATTTCCTGCTCGGTTTCCATTTCGGGATGCACCACACTAATGCGGCCGCTAAACAAAGCCGGCTTGCCAAAAACAATATAAGTTTTGTTAATAAGGAGTTGCTCTTTTTGCCATTTTATCCCCCTGAACCACACCAGTTCCATGGTGCCGGTGTTATCCGAAAAACGGGCAACAAGCCGCTGTTTGCTTCCGGTGCCCACCGTTTCCATCGAGCGCAAAACGCCTTTCACCTGAATGTATGCCATCTCGGTGTTAATGTCGGAAATATTGTAAAATTTGGTGCGGTCGATGTATTTGTACGGATAATAATATATCAAATCGCTAAAGGTTTTTATTTTCAGCTCTTTGAATAAAATTTCCGCACGTTTTGGCCCCACGCCGGGTAAAAATTTTATTTCCTGATCGAGAAATTCTGGCATGCAGCAAATATACATATTCACACAAATTGCGGCAACAGCGAATAATACCGAAATATTCAAAAGAAATTAACTGTTGGGTACAGTTTTTGTAATAAAGCGAAAAGTTTTACCATTTGTATTTCAGAGTGAGCCTTAAGCGAAATGGTGAAATTATCCCGATATTTCGGGAGTTAATGCCGACTGAAGGATGAATTATCTGAAATAAAGCTTAATTTGATTTCACATCGGTATTACTTATGATAATAAATCTTAAAAAATGCTATTTCCAGTCTGAGAACAGCTGGAAAATCATATTTTTAACAACGATTCGTTCGTTACATGTAATGCGACAAAAAAAATACTACAAATACATAAAATAAAGCTATGCCGGAAAAAATTATTCATCTCGAGAACATTGTAAAAACATATAAGGTTGGAACGCAGGAAGTTCGTGCCCTTCGTTCTGTTTCTATTGATATTTACAAAGGAGAATATGTTGCCATTATGGGCGCCTCGGGTTCGGGGAAATCAACTTTAATGAACATTATTGGCTGTTTGGACACTCCAACCAGTGGAAAATATGTGTTGAACGGAAATGATGTGAGCAGCCTGTCGGATGATAGTTTGGCAGAAATCAGAAACTCGGAGATTGGTTTTGTTTTCCAGGTATTTAACCTTTTACCACGTAATTCAGCTCTTGAAAACGTAATGTTGCCACTGGTTTATGCCGGAAAGCGCAAGGCAGAACGCAAACAAATGGCCGAAGCAACCCTGGTTGACGTAGGTTTGGAAGACCGTATGGAACACAAGCCCAACGAATTGTCGGGTGGTCAGCGCCAACGTGTGGCAATTGCCCGTGCTTTGGTAAATAAGCCTGCCTTACTTTTGGCCGATGAGCCAACCGGTAACCTCGATTCAAAAATATCGGAAGAAATTATGAAGCTTTTTGCTGAAATTCACCGAAAAGGGAACACCCTGGTTATGGTAACCCATGAAGAAGATATTGCCGAGCACGCACATCGTATTATTCGGTTAAAAGACGGAGAAGTTGAGTCGGATATAATTAATGAGAATCCGATATATTAACTTTGCAAAACATTACTAACTAAAATCCCGAATGGTAAACATCTCGGGATTTTTTATGTTGTTCACTTACAAAAGAATTTACATGTCAGGAGAATTTAAAATATATACAAAAACCGGCGACGACGGTACAACCGGACTTGTTGGTGGCAGCCGTGTTAAAAAATACGATCTGCGTTTAGAAAGTTACGGAACGGTTGATGAATTAAATGCGTGTATTGGTGTTATCCGGTCATTCGATATTGATCCGGCAGTGAAAGATTTACTGCTGGAGATTCAGCATAAACTTTTCAACATCGGTTCGCGGCTGGCTTCGGATGAAAAAGGGCAGGAGTATACAGCGCAACTCATTGTTAAAAATGAAGATATCGAAGTGCTTGAAAAAGCAATTGACCAATATCATGAAACGTTGCCCGAACTGCGGAATTTTATCCTGCCGGGAGGGGAACTGTCAGCAGCTCAGTGCCATATGGCACGAACTATATGCCGAAGGGCAGAGCGCCGAATCGTTGAATTCTCAGAACAAACACCTGTTCAGTCCGAACTGATAAAGTATATTAACCGGCTTTCTGATTATCTGTTTGTATTGGCCCGAAAACTCGCTCATGATAAAGGAATTGACGAAACAACCTGGCAGTATTGATATTTTTTTTTCAGGAAAGTTTTTTCGTATTTATTTTTTGCTATATTCGCGCCAAAGTAAAAATCGAGTTTAACCACATAAAACTTTATACACATGTATTGGACTCTGGAATTAGCATCGAAGTTAGAAGATGCACCTTGGCCGGCAACAAAAGACGAATTAATTGATTACGCAATACGTTCGGGTGCTCCGCTTGAAGTAATTGAAAACTTACAGGAGATCGAGGATGAAGGTGAGATGTACGAAAGTATTGAGGATATTTGGCCTGATTATCCAAGTAAGGATGATTTCTTTTTTAACGAAGATGAATACTAGCAAGTAAATGATAGTATATAAAGCATCCGTCTGATGGCGGATGCTTTTTTTATTTCTTTTTTAGAGGCTTAATGTTTTCCAGCCATCTTTTAAGTAGTCGGATAACGGAACTCCCATTCCTTTAACATCAACACCCATTTCGGCTAATTTTTTGTCAACATCGTACATTTTGGCGCAGTATAAACATGCTTCAATTTTTACACCTGCTTCCTGCATCTTTTTAATGTAATCTTGTATCATTTCATTTTCGGCAGCTAATTTTGCCGATGGTCCCCAAATAATCAGAACCACATCGTCGAACCAACCTTGCTTTTTGGCATTGTAGGTGTACATAAAAGCCATTTTTTCGGCCACGTCCGGATCGCCGCTGGTCCACAGCACTGCCAGTTTGTTTTTATTTTCCTCCATTGGTTTGTTGTTTGTTGCCATTGCTACACTGCAAAGCAGGATTAAAAATACGAGTACTAAATTACGTTTCATAATCTGAGATTTTAGATGTGTTTTGCCAATTCTTTTATTGGAATTAAATCAAGTTCTGAGTAATCTGATAATTGATTTTTAGCAATAAACTCCTTATTCAACAAATAGAGTTTGCTGTTAAATTTATCTTGCGGAAAGGTGTTCTCTTCCGAAAATTCTTCCATGTCAAATTCAGTAAAGTTTAGTTCGCAAGCCGATAATTCCCACCCATTTTCTTCATTCATATATAACAACGGAAGACCGTGTGTTCTGCAGATTATTGGCCGCTCGGCATAAATTTCGCATTTGTGGTCATTCAGAAAAATGCAACTTGATTCGTCCTTGTTGGTGTTAAAATTGGGTTTATCCTTACGATCTTTTAGCGCTTTAACAATGCTGTAAAATTCTACCGGAAAAATGCTGTAATCCATACAACACAGATCGCAGCCGGCTTTACATTTCATATGTTTTTTGTGTTGCGTTTCCAGTCTTTCCGATAATTCGTCAATGTTATTTCGTAATGTTATGTATGCAGTAAAATCCATATTTTTCTATTGTTTTTGAAATAGCAAAGGTAAGCAATCAAATGAAAGTGAAAGAAATGGAAAATTTATCCGGCATTAAAACAGAAGTGTCTTTTTTTGGAAAGCAAATCCCTCAATTAGTCGTATATTTGTAATCTTTTGCAGAATAGAACAGAATAGTAATTTGTAGAATGAAACGAGCACGCAATAAAATTTAAACCACAAGGAATAAAAAAGTGCATGCGTGTTATGTCTGTTGCCAACTAAAAAATAGAACAATTATAAACAGATGAAAAAATCAATTTTAAACCTAATTCTTATTTTTTGTGCGTTTGGAGTATTTGCACAAAATGAAAATCTCGATTTTTTAGATCCATCGCTTCCTTTGGAGGAGCGTGTCGATTTACTGGTGTCGCAAATGACATTGCAGGAGAAAGTTGATCAGCTGGAATACACTTCAAAAGCCGTTGATCGCTTGCAAGTGCCGGAATACAACTGGTGGAACGAATGTTTACACGGAGTGGCAAGGGCCGGTTACGCAACGGTTTTTCCACAATCGATAAGTATTGCGGCATCGTGGGATGCCGATTTGCTAAACCGGGTAGCAGTTGCTATTTCGGATGAAGCACGTGCAAAACATCATGAGTTTGTTCGTCGCGACAAAAGAGGCATTTACCAGGGACTCACTTTTTGGTCGCCTAACATCAACATTTTTCGCGATCCGCGTTGGGGACGGGGACATGAAACGTACGGTGAAGATCCGTACCTCACCGGAATTTTGGGAACCCGGTTTGTTAAAGGGCTTCAGGGCGATGATCCGAAATACCTGAAAGTTGTGGCTACCGCAAAACATTATGCAGTACACTCAGGACCGGAACCTTTGCGTCACGAATTTAATGCACTGGTAAGCGAACGCGATTTACGCGAGACTTATTTGCCGGCATTCCGCATGTTGGTGAAAGACGGTGGTGCTTATTCAGTAATGGGGGCTTACAACCAGTTTCGGGGAGTTCCGTGTTGTGCCAGCGATGAGCTAATTGGAATTTTACGCAACGACTGGGGATTTGATGGTTACATTGTGTCTGACTGTTGGGCTATTTCCGATTTTTTTACCTTTCAGGATTTCTCGGAAGATGCTGCCGAAGCATCAGCCGCGGCTGTTAAAGCCGGTACCGATTTGAATTGTGGAAATTCATACCGTCATCTTATCGAGGCTGTTGAGCGCGGTTTGATTACCGAAAATGAAATTGATGTTGCCGTAAAGCGCTTATTTACTGCCCGTTTTAAGCTGGGAATGTTCGATCCGAATGAAGATGTGCCTTATGCACAGATTCCATTTTCGGTTAACACATCGAAAGAAAATAATGAGCTGGCACTGGAAGCAGCACGCAAAAGTATTGTTTTGCTGAAAAACCAGGATAAAACATTACCGCTTTCAAAAGACATTAAAACACTTGCCGTTATTGGCCCAAATGCTGATAACTGGGAGTCGCTGGTTGGAAACTACAATGGTATTGCCAAAAATCCGGTTACTGTGTTAAAAGGATTGCAAAATAAGTTGCCGAACACAAAAATACTTTATGCCGAAGGAAGTCATTTGGCAAAAGGAGTTAGCAACCTGAATGCGATTCCTGCAGAGTTTTTGCAAACCGAAGATGGTACACAAGGTGTAAAAGGAGAGTATTTTAATAACGCCGAACTGGAAGGCCAGCCAATGTTTACCCGAATTGATGGAAATATAAATTTTTACTGGGAAGCTGACGCGCCAACACCTGAAATGGATGATGATAATTTTAGTGTGCGCTGGACTGGCTACATTGTTCCTCCGATGACAGGTGAGTACCGGATTGGATGTTGGGGAATGCCACAACTAGATATTTGGTTTGAAGGAGAAAAGTTACTAAGTCATAAATCCGAGCATCATGCCTTTCATCACGAAAAGGCTGTAAAAATGGAGGCTGGCAAAAAGTATAAATTTGTTTATGAGTACGCCAACTTTCATGGCGAAGGCGATGCAAAACTGTTGTGGGCTATGCCGAACCAAAACCTTAAACAGGAAGCCGTAGAAGCAGCTCAAAAAGCTGATGCTGTTGTTTTGGTACTCGGTCTTTCGCAACGTCTTGAAGGCGAAGAAATGGAATTGGAAGTAGATGGTTTTGAAGGCGGCGACCGCACACATTTAAAGCTTCCGGCAACACAACGCGAATTGATGAAAGCCATTGAAGCAACCGGTAAACCTGTAATTCTTGTTTTACTAAACGGAAGTGCATTGGCTGTTAACTGGGCCGACGAAAACCTGGAGGCAATCATTACTGCCGGTTATCCGGGGCAGGAGGGCGGTAACGCTGTTGCCGATGTGTTGATGGGCGATTACAATCCGGCCGGACGTTTACCGGTTACCTACTATAAATCGGTTGATCAACTACCACCGTTCGAAGATTATGATATGGAGAATCGCACTTACAAGTACTTTAAAGGTGAGCCACTATATCCTTTTGGCTACGGATTGAGTTATACTTCTTTTACTTATTCGGATGTAAAACTGGCTCAAAAAGCCCAAATTGGCGATGCTGTAGAAATTAGTGTAAAAGTTACCAATGGCGGAAATATAGCAGGCGAAGAGGTTGTGCAACTTTATTTAAATGATGTGGTCGCATCAACACCACGTCCGAAATATCAGTTAGAGGGTTTTGAGCGGATTGCTTTAAAACCGGGTGAAACAAAAACGGTAAATTTTGTTCTTCAGCCTCGTCAGTTTTCAATTATAGGAGCCGATGATAAGCGGGTTATCGAACCCGGAGATTTTACACTTTTTGTTGGCGGAAGTCAGCCTGAAGGAAAAGGGAAAAATGGCATTTCAAAAACAATTGAATTGAAAGGAAAGAACACTTTTATTGAATAGGGTGAAAATTATCCAACATCGAAAAGGTCTGCTAACATCTGATTAGCAGACCTTTTTTTATATGCTTCTATTAAAAACAGTTTTTAATAGAGAAATATGATCTGTTTTAAAAGTATTGGTTTTGCTGGTTATTTGCTTAGATAATGAACATATAATTGAATTTTAGATTTGGTGATATAGGAAATAATGAAATTATGTCATAAATTACAATAAACCAATCGCTGTTTAATTGTTAAAACCTTTATTATCATGAAAAAGTATTTAGTTTTAATTGTAATGGCACTGGCCATTGTAATTGTTTCTTGTGAAAAAACGGATGAGATTTCTGTAACAAACCCCGACCAGGTGGAGTTTATAACTCATTCCGAAGTGGTAATCCCCGGGCAATATATCGTATTGCTCGAATCCTCTAACTTAAAATCTGCTTATAAAACGAAAGCTGAAGCAGATCTTGCAGTAACAACAAAAGCACTAAAAATAAGCAATGCAACGCAAATTAATTTGGGTGAACCCAAAATGGTGTACAGCCAGGCAATTGAGGGTGTTGTTGTAAATATTTCAGAGAAGGAAGCCAATGCCTTGAAATCTGCTGATGGTGTGGCCGGTGTTTACGCCGACAAAATGGTAACATTAAAAAGGCCGGGAACCGATCCCGGAGATGCTCCTGCACAGGTTGTTCCTTATGGAATTACAAGGGTTGGAGGTATCACATACAACGGAACTAATAAAGCCTGGATAATTGACACCGGTATCGATATGGATCACCCTGACCTGAATGTAGATCAAACGCTGGGTGCTACATTTATCACCAGAACTACAACGCCGGAAGATGATAATGGACACGGATCTCATTGTGCAGGTATAGTTGCAGCAATCGACAACGAAATTGGAGTTGTTGGTGTAGCAGCAGGCGCAACCGTTGTTCCGGTTAAAGTTCTGGATAGAAAAGGTTCCGGAGCTTATTCGGTAATTATTGCCGGAGTTGATTATGTTGCTGCAAATGCCGATCCCGGTGATGCAGCAAATATGAGTTTAGGAGGTGGTGTTTATGAGCCTATTGACCTGGCTGTTGCCAATCTTGGCGCACAAGGTATATACGTGGCACTTGCCGCAGGAAATGAATCAGATGATGCCGAAAACCATTCGCCGGCAAGAACTGAAGGAGTTAATATCTATACCGTTTCGGCAATGGATAGCAATGACCACTGGGCTTATTTCTCAAATTATGGCGAACATGTTGATTACTGCGCTCCCGGAGTAAGCATTCTTTCTTGCTACAAAAGTGGTGGTTTTGCAACCATGAGCGGAACCTCAATGGCTGCTCCACATGTTTGTGGATTGTTGCTGGCAACCGGCGGACATCTGTCAACAGATGGATATGTATCCGGTGATCCTGATGGAGATGCAGATCCAATTGCGCATATGTAGTTAAAATAATCAAATATAAACCCCGATTGGTAAAATAAAAGGCGCAGTTATTAGCTGCGCCTTTTTTAATTACCCTTCGCATAGTGAGCTATCTTCCAATGCGGTACGAAAATTTTACCAGGAAGACATTATGTGGTTTCTCATCAAAAAGATCAGATAAGTCGTTACCAAAATCAAAGTTCCCCCTGTTGTCATAACAGCCACGGTTTTGCGACCATACCAGGTAAATCATCGAGCCGGGACGATATTCCCAGCGAACTACCAGGTTTGATAAGAACTCTTTTACATTAAAATCGGGATTGTCAAAACTATAATCGGTTTGGCCATTTAAGGTTTCATCAATGTGGTATACACTGTTCTCGGTGTCGTAAGTAATCTGCTCACCCGAGTACAATGCAAACCGGTCGTTTATGTCATCTGCTTTACTATCAGTTATGTATTTAAACGCATCATAGTCTCCCGTTGCAATAAAAGGCTGTCCCCAAAATTGCACGGTCAAATCAGGCGTTACATTATAATTTATCCGAATCGACGTGCTGAACGTTTTTTGCTGAATGGTTCCCATTATGTAACGTTTGTCGTTCATGTGGTCTTGCTGCGTAATATATTGAAGCTGATTGTCGCTTACGCCAAATTCCGGACTAATTTCAATTTGCATGGCCTTAACGGGGCGGTATCCGAATTCTACCTCAAAGCTTTTTCTCGAGTAGTAACCTTTTTCGTTACTCCAGTTCATTCCTCCATCGGCTCCGTATGTGAATTTCTTCTGTGGGTTGGAAAATAAACCGGCATAAAAACTGAGATTTCCGGGAGTTTTCATCGCCGGTCCGCCACGAAGTGCCGAATGCGAAAGCTGCTCGCCGTTAATATTTATACTTGAAAATGCCCGCCAAAAGTTATTAAACTGGGCATGCCCGTTAATATTACCGCCGGCTCCCAATAAATTGCCGCCAAAATCATAACCAGTCCACTGGTTAAAGTTAAGGCCCATACTTCTGAAAATAGAGAAGGGCTCGTACCAGCGATATCCTACCCAAAAGGCTTGCATAATCTCGTCAACCTCGGGTGTGTAACCAATGTCATTAATTTCCAAACCCGGCGATTTCCAGCTAAATATTCCAACAAACTTCAACTTCCCACCGGTTTTACCGATATTGAATTTTCCACCGGTGCCCGAAAGTGAAGTTCTCGATGAATCGAGTGTTACATAATCGGCATCAGGGCGTTGATAGGTTCGCGAATAGGAAGTTTGCGTGTTAAGAATCGCTTCTTCGCTACCTTCTACACGGCTAAAATATACTCCACCGTCTACAAACCAATCTTTGTTGTGCCATTTGTGTACAAAGTCAACACCGCCCGTGTAGGCGCTTTTATGCAGAAAATCGAGATGCTCATCATTTATATTTCTGTTAACGGCGGTAAGCATTCCGCCGATATAAGTATTACCTTCGTCAAAATCCTTTTGAACTCTGCCTACGAAATAATTGGTTAAGGGCTCAACCACCTCGGTTTTGTTGCCCGAAATGCCTTTTATTTCAGCTTCTTCTTCAGCAGTTACACTTTCAATTACCCCTATCGACCAACCGCTTTTTGTTTTTCCGGTTATTTTGGCTGCACCCAGTATACGTGTAAAATCAGGTGTGTCGGCATATTCATCATTTGCCAGATCGGGAGAATGATTGGGGCGTCGTCCGATACGGCGCGAGTAAAACAGGTTATTGGCCGATTGATCGCCATCGCCAAAAGCAAGTTTGTACGACAGGATATTGTTACCCTCGATAAAAAACGGTCGCTTCTCTCTGAAGAAGGTTTCGTAAGTACTTAGGTTTACCTGCGACGGGTCGGCTTCAACCTGCCCAAAATCGGGGTTAATCGTTAAATCCATCGTCAGGTAGTTGGTGAGGCCAATTTTGGCATCTAAACCGGCATCAAAACCATTTGATTTTCCCGATTTCAGAAATGGATTTTCAGGCTCCTTTTCAAAACGTTCAGTACGGGCAACCGTATACGGAGTTACATTCAATGAGTTTTGTGGTTTTATATTTTCAATTCCCCGTAAAATACCAAACTGCGAGGTAAAACCAGCCGTTTCGCGTTTCATGGGTTGCCATGACGAAAGTTCGTCTTCCCTGAAAATATAACGCAACACATTCAGTCCCCAAATCTGTTCGTCGTTTTCATCAAACCGCAATTGGGTGAGGGGAATCCTCATTTCTGCGTTCCATCCGTTTTTAGTTATTGATGTTTTTGCATACCAAATCGGGTCCCAGGTATCGTCTTCGTTATCGCCATCATTGGTACTTACCATATCCGAACGTACTCCTGCTGCCGATACTATAAATGCAAATGAGGTTCGTTTGTCAAAATACGAGTCGATATAAACGCCGGCAAGATCGCCATCTGTCTCATCTCGTCGGGTCATCCGCATGGAAATACTGTCCGGATCATCGAACGATCGTATAGCTACATAAAGGTTGTTGGCATCGTATAAAATAGCGTATTCCGTTTGTCGCGTTGGCGCTTCTCCTTCGTTAGGCTCATGCTGAATGAAGTCGTTTTCCCAGTTGGCATTTTGCCATTCAGGTTCGTCAAAAACACCGTTAATAGTAATATCCGGTTTAGCGGTGGTAGTCGCTTTATAAGTTCTTTTTTCCTGGGCCGATACTGTACAAAAAAACAATAATAGCCACAGGACAGCTGCAATTTTCATAGAAACAATTTTTCAATAAGACTGCAGTAATTAAAAAGTGTTACAACTAAAATTGATTTTTTAAGTGGTGTAAGTTATTTTGGGCTTGTTTTCATGTTGATTTTGCTGGCTCCGATATAGAAAAAACAGGCTGCAACGGCCATCAGAACATGACTTGCCGAAATGTGATTAAACCACTGATGGATGGAAATTTTATTCATAAAAAATAAAGCTGCAACCGCCGCAAAAGCAACTCCGATAAGCATGAATTTACTGGCTTTATTACGTGTTTTTACGTATAAAAATCCTTCCAGCGAAAGCACAACAAACATTAATCCGTAGCCCGAATGAAATTCAACATAAAAGAAGTTGAGCGTAACAATGGTTAAGGTAAGAAAGGTCAGAAACTCAACGATATTAAGTATACTCAGAATCTTAACGATCTGTTTTGATAATTGAATCCGGGTGTGTTCAATTGCTGCCCGTTCAACAAACATTATGGAGAACATACTGGTTATCCAGCCCGGTAACTTCCAGTAGAAGTTAAAATGATACAAAAAAGCATGACCGATCAGACCACCCAAAGCTGTAGCTATTCCCATAATCAGAAAATAAAGTTTGAAATAGGTAAATACTTTTTCAGACCGGTTGTTATTGTGAATTTTGTAGGCGAATATGAAACACAATACCGAAACAAGCAAGTCAGTGAGGGTTACAACCGGCTCATCAATTTTTACTCCAAAAAGGTATATCGTGTTTATTTCTTCCATCCAGTTTATTGAGGTGTTTAAACAGCATAATATGTTTTAACAATAATGGACTGCTGCTTTTTTTGTTCAAAAACACTATTGATTTTTATTTATTGAGTAGCTTTATCAAAAATCCAAATAACCAACGAGAAATCCAAATTATGAAACAGTCTTGTATTTTTATTTTGCTACTCCTTTCAACTTATTGTTTTTCATGCGCTAATGAACCGGAAAAAGAAAAACGGTTTAATGCTGAAAAAGACTTGCTGGTAATGCAGTTCGACTGCAAAACCGATGTAGACGATATTCACTCGGCTGCTGCTTTTAAAACCTTGCTTTCCAGCCCTGAGTTTAAAAAAGTCAACTACTTTGCAGTTGCCGGAACGTATGGGATTCAGGAGGGATTGTATGTGCCTCCAAACGAGCTTTTTCAGCAGGCATTTAAAGATAAGTGGGCCGATGCACATGCCAACCGGACAAAAGCGATTGAGCAAATGAAAGAGGTTTCACTTCAATGTCTGCAGAAAGGAGGAAATGTTTGGATTGCAGAGGCCGGACAATCTGATTTTTCGGCGGCGCTTATAAAAGCCATTCAAAAACATACGCCTGAAATTAAGACTACCGAACGAATTCATATTGTGCAACACAGTAATTGGAATGAAGAGGTTACATCACCGGAAAGCCTGGCTTATGCGAAAGCGAACAGTAATTACCATAAAATTCCTGATGGAAATGCAGTAGGTAACGGAACTCCGGGTTTTAGAACTCCGGGCTACAGCGATTGGAAAACTAAAGTAAAAGATGCTGAGCTTTTAAAGTTGTGGCAACTGGCCGTTGAAATTGGTTTGAAGTATAACGGTAAAGACGGGCGATACAACAATGAAGCAGTTGCTGCTGAAGGGCTTGATTTTTCTGACTTGTCGGAAGTTTGCTGGATTTTGGGATTGCAGGAAATAAAAGATACCGATGAGTTTTTCAATACTTTTGGACGGTAGAATTTAAATTCGAATGACGTTAAACGGGCACATAAAAAGGAGTGTGATTCTGTGTTTTTTGCTTGCTGTTGTATGCTCCACAGTATTGGCACAAAAACATACCGTTTATCTAATTCCCGGTCAGGGAGCAGATGCTCGCCTGTTCAAAAACCTGGATATCGACACGGCATTTCAAGTAAAAAATATCGAATATTTCACGCCTGAAAAAGATTGGGATATGGAGCGGTTTGCAAAGGAACTGGCCAAACAAATAGATACCACCCAAACTTTTTCAATAATAGGAGTGTCGCTGGGAGGTATGCTGGCAACAGAAATGGCCGATTTTCTGCATCCCGAAAAAGTAATCGTTATTTCGAGTGCAAAAAGTAGGAAGGAATTTCCGGGACGCTATCGTTTTCAAAAGATAGTGCCAGTATTTTGGGTGGTTCCGGGAATCGCAATTAAAACAGGTGCCCGTATTCTGCAACCTCTTGTTGAACCCGACAGGAACAAAGACAAAGCAACTTTTAAAAGTATGTTGCGAAATAAGGATCCCCTGTTTTTGAAGCGAACCACAACGATGATCCTTACATGGAAACGCGAAAGCTACAGCAATAAAATCGTGCATATTCACGGCGATATTGATAAAACGCTACCTCCGCGCTTTGTTCAGTACGATTACCTTGTGGAAGATGGTTCGCACATGATGGTGCTTACACGTGGCAAACTCATCAGCGAACTTATATATGGTATTATGAATGAGTAAATTGTGTATGCTACTCGGATTATTCTTTGGTTTTTCTTAACTTACCAATACAAATAGAAATCTTCGATTATGCACATCAATTTTAAACACTTTTTATTTCTTATTGCTATCGTTTTTTTGCACCATTCGGCAAAAGCACAGCTTGAAATTACCTACTTTAATGAACACCCTGACTGGCAACCTCAAAAAGTACCGTTTTTTACCAACCGGCCTATTGCATATAACAAAGATGGTAGTTTCAATTTTAAGAATAGTTTTACCGACAAAACCAACACACTTTATTTCTGCCACTATAATTTCGATACCGATTCCATTGGTGTAAATTTCAGAGTGATTAATATGTCTGATAAGTATCCGCAGGGAAAAGTTGATCATAATTTCTTCTACCAGCTTTACGAATATCAACGTCTGGAGCGGGGCATCAAAAACTTTTATTTTATTGTTGGAGGATACGGAAAGTCGTTTAATAAACAGGTTCATAGTTATATGCGTCGGCTAAAGGCTAATTATGGCGATTCATTGTTTCATAAAGCATCAATTACGGTTTTTGCGTGGGGTACAGAGGATAAAGCTTACCGCTATTACCGCGCTGTAAGAAAATCGAAAAACGGAGCCAGCGATTTTGCCATTTTTCAACACATGCTGGATGAGTTTATTAGTGATGATGAATACTTTAAAACTCATCCGAAAGATTTAACGATCTCGATTCTTTTCTCGTCGATTGGTAACGAACTATTCAGACAATATGTACTGAACAGGAAAAAGCAAAATATTCCGTTCGTTAAAACTTATACGCGCATTTCGTTTGTGGGAAGTGTGGCGCCACGCGATGCATTTGAGAAAGGAAATGCATTTTACGAACTGAATCAATTGGCTGATACCGTTGATGTTTATGTCAACTCAAAAGATATTCTGCTAAAATTGTCGAGTGTGGCACATTTAAAAAACAGGATGGGGAATAAGGGACCGAAATCGCCTGAAAAATTACCCGATTACATAAATGTAATGGATATAAAGGACATCATCACTATCCACGATATGTCGGGACTTGGGCACGATTACCTGCTCACCAATCCGGTGCTGCAGGATGAAATACTTCAAAACATCAACAAAAATATTGAGGCAAAGGAAGACGATTAAGCAGATTTTCCTGTCAGTCAGACAGCTTTTAATTAAATCTGGTTAACGATTCTTAGCCAGGCCTGCTCATAAAAGGTGTTTCCCGATAATTTATTTAGTTTTGGCCTTCGAAATTATAAGACTATGGCTAAAAAGAAATTATTATGGGTAGCCGTGATGGCGATTTTTCTGGCATCGTGCGGAGCACCAAAAGTATTGATTACCCCAAAAACTGAAGCAACAAATTTTGAAGCAACAGGAAATTATTCGCAGGCACTGACTGCCTGGACGAGTTATTTCGAAACAACAGCAATTGAGGAGGTAGCTGGGGCAGATTTCGCTCAGGCGGCAAAAACGGCATTTAAAGCCGGCAACGCCGCACAGGCGATAAGTTGGTTCGATCAGGCGCGTTATAAAAATTATGCTGATGCCGGGATGTACCAAACACTGGCTGCTATATACAATCAACAGGATAATTTATCGAAAGAATTATCGGCGCTGGAGTACATCACCGAAAATTTCGGGAGCGATAATAGCGAAGTTAATACACGTTTACTGGCTATTTATACCGAAATTGATGCAAACGACAAAGCTTTGGCAGTGTGGGAAACATTGGATGGTGCTTCGAAAAATAAAGAGGAGAACCTTGATAATTACTTTGAGGTGAATAAAGCATTGGAAAACGAAGCTGTTTGCGATAGTTTGGCTGAAGTATTGCTGGATAAAAATCCCGACCATATGGATGCTTTGGAATGGAATGCAAAAAAATATTACTGGGCCGGGCAAAACCGCTACGAACGCGAAATGGCGAAATACAATGCCAACAAAACGCGTAAAAACTACAATACGCTTTTAAAAGAACTGGATTTGGTAACTGCCGATTTTAAAAAGGCTCTACCTTATTTGAATAAGCTGTGGAAGCTGAATCCCGGAAAAGAATACGCGGGTTACCTGGCCAATATATACGCCCGGTTTGGCGACGAAGACAAGACGGAATACTATAAAAACTATATGAAGTAAAAAAAATGGCTGCTAATTGATTAGCAGCCATTTCTTTTTTATAGCATTCTTTTTTTATTTCTCCATCAAATTAGCCTTCAGGAAATTCACCATTTTGGTGTATAAATGCATACTTGTGTTACCTCCACGTATTCCATGGTTGCGGTTGGTGTACATCGCCATTTCGAATTGTACGCCCGCCTGTACCATTTTTTCGGTCATTTCATAAGTATTTTGTGCATGCACGTTATCGTCGGCCGTTCCGTGAACAATCAATAAATTCCCTTTTATATCTCCTGCATGCGAAAGCGGCGAATTATCGTCGTAACCTTCCGGGTTTTCCTCAGGCGTGCGCATAAAACGTTCGGTGTAAACCGTGTCGTAAAAACGCCAGCTGGTTACCGGTGCAACCGCAATACCGGCTTTAAACAGATTGCCACCTTTTTCAAGCGTTAACAGGGTCATAAAACCACCGTAACTCCACCCGAAAATAGAAATGTTTTCAGCATCAACATAAGGCAGGGTGGTGAGGTATTTTGCGGCTTCCACCTGGTCGTCCGATTCGTATTTCCCCAATTGCATGTAGGTCACTTTCCTGAAATCTTCGCCACGGGCACCAGTTCCGCGTCCATCAACGCAAACCACCAGAAAACCTTCCTGTGCCAGGTATTCGTTCCAGCTAATGCCACCCCACGAGTCTCTAACGCTTTGAGAATTCGGGCCGCTGTACTGTGTCATAAAAACCGGGTATCTTTTCGAGGCATCAAAATCGTTGGGTTTTAGCATCCAGCCATTCAGTTCAATTCCCTCAGATGTGGTAAACGTGAAAAACTCCTTTTGCGGAATTTGCAAACTCTTAACAGTATTTTTTAATACGGTATTGTCTTGCAGAAAGCGGATTTGTTCGCCCTTTTTATTGTCGTGCAAGGTAATGTAATTTGGCACTTTTGCACTGCTGTAATAATTAATGTAGTATTTGAAGTTGGTACTGAATACCGCACTGTTTGTTCCTTCAAGCGTCGATAGTTTTCCTTTTTCCTCTTTATCCTGGCTAACGTAATAAACCTCGCGACGCAAAGGCGATTCGGCCGCAGCCTGGTAGTAATAAAGTTCTTTGTCGGCATCGTAACCGTAAAAGTCGGTAACATCAAATTCGCCTTCGGTAAGTTGGGCAATTTCAAATCCTTGTTTGTCGTAAAGGTACAAGTGCGACCAACCATCGCGCTCGCTTTGTACTACAAAACTTCCATCCTCAAGATAAGTGAATGCATCAAGAAAATTTTCAGCAATGTAGCGGTCATTTTTCTCTGTCAGGAAGTTGCGTGAGTCGCCGGTATATGGATTAGCGTATAAAATATCCATTTGGTTCTGATGGCGATTTAAACGCATTACAACCAATTCGTTGTCGTCGGGAGTCCATTTTAAACGCGGAACATAAATGTCAGTCTTTTCGCCAATATCAACTTTAATGGCAATTTTGGTTTTCACTTCGTACGAATAAACTTCTACCTTCGAGTTGGCTTCACCGGCTTTTGGGTATTTAAAAGTATATTCTCCCGGATATAATTTATTGTCGCTTATCGTCGGTGCGGCTCCGGCATAAATGGGCATTGAAAATTCAGGCACTTCCGTTTCGTCAAAACGAATGTAAGCCAGAAATTTGCTGTCGGGCGACCACCAAAAAGCCTTGTTGAAGCCAAATTCTTCTTCGTAAACCCAGTCGGGAGCACCGTTTATAATCTCGTTAAATTTTCCATCAGTGGTTGCCTGGTGAGTGCTTCCAAACCTTAGGTTTTTGATGAAAATATTATTGTCGCGTACATAGGCCACGTAATTACCATCGGGCGAAAAAGTTGCCAGTTGCTGTGCACCTTTGTCCGAAAGTTGCGTAAGTTCTTCGGTAACCGAATTCCACACATAAAACTCTGCCGTGTACGAGTGGCGGTAAATCGATTTACGCTCGGTTGTCAGCAATATTTTTGTTTCGTCATCACTAAATTCGTAGGCCGAAAACGAAGAAATAGGGGCATCCTTAACTTTGGTAATATCAAAAAGAACTTCAACTTCTTCACCGGTTTGGTAGCTGTACTTTACAATTTGATTCTGTTGCTCCATCGTAGTGTAATGGATTCCGTCGTTCATCGAACGCAAGCCATAAACCGACTGTGCCCGAAAAGTTCCTTTTACTAAAATATCTTCTAACGTAATTTTTTGCGGCTGTTGCGCCTGTACCGTAAAAACGGTTAAAAATGTGACCAATAAAATAAACAGTTTCTTCATGTCATTTCTTTTGTATGGTGAACAAAAATAGAAAAATGTTCATCGAATGATGAATGACATTTAAAGAATATCAGAATTTAAACGATAGGTAATTTTCTTACGGTGGCGCCCTGCAATAAAAAAACATGCAGAATGTTGCAATAATTGAGACCCGGAGCATAAAAAAAGGATGCGATCCTCGTAGCTGTCAGTTACGGATGCATCCTTTTTTGCTTTAATCCAAATCTATTTCTATTCTAAAAGCTCGTAGTCGTGCATTTCTTTCATAAAAGCAACAAAGTCATCTTTCTTTTCCGAATCCATCCATTGCATAGCGCTTCGTGGATGTTCGTTTAAGGCTCCGGTAATTAAATATGGGATGTGGTAACCCCAGTCGATTTTTTCCTGCCAAGGTTTTACCTGCGTTTGAATGGCTTCCAGCAACGGAAGAAGGCGGTATTTAGGATTTTTCAGGAATGCGATAAGAATTTCAATGGGGCAGTTTCCGGCACCACGGCCCATTCCCAGCAAAGTGGCATCAAGCATGGTAACGCCGTTAATCAACGATGTTACGGTGTTCGACATGGCCAGTTGCATGTTGTTGTGCGCATGAATTCCCAATTCTTTTCCGGGCAGGGCAGCAGCATATTTTTTCACCAGCTTTTCAATGCTTTCGCAATACAAACTGCCAAAGCTGTCTACCACATAAATAATAGGTACTCGCGATTTTGCAAGGGTGGCCAGAGCTTCATCCAAATCCGATTCGTTAACTTTCGAAACTGCCATCAGGTTAATGGTAACTTCGTAACCTTTGTCCATACAATGTTCGGCCAGCCAAATGGCTTTATCAACCTGGTGACAGTAGCAGGCAACACGCATCATATCAATCAGGCTTTCGTTTGCCGGCGGAATATCTTCCGGGGCAATACGGCCAATATCGGCCATTGCCGAAAGTTTTAGCTTGGTATCGTTGTCGCCAACAACACGACGCAGATCTTTATCGTCGCAAAATTTCCATGGACCAACTTCATCTCTCGAAAAAGCCGATTCGCTGCTTTTGTAGCCAATTTCCATGTAATCAACACCGGCTTCAACACAGCCTTTGTATACGCCACGTACAAAATCGTCGCTAAATTGCCATTTGTTCATCAGCCCGCCATCGCGAACTGTACAGTCCATTACTTTTATGTCTGCTTTATACATTACTGTTATTTTTGTTTTTTAATAAGTTCATTTCGTGCTTAATGTTGCTCTCTACCAAAAGCGTGTATATCTGCTCAAAAACGTCGGCATTTAATCCTTTCGATTCTGCCCAATCTCTGCGCTGCTGAATTACCGCATCTTTTCTTTCCTGCGCTATAATTGCATCTTTATCGTTTTTAAATCGAACAACGGCTTCCACATATTTATGTCGCTCGGCAAAGAGTAAAATGATATGTTCATCAATTTTGTCAATCTCATTTCTAAGTTCTTCCAGAGAGTGACAATCTTTCGGATCTTTAAACCCCATACTTCAAAAAATTAATATCTATTGATTTTTATTGCTGTCTCCCACAAAGAAATCAATAAAATGCCAAGAAATGCATTAAAATATAATTGCAAATGCGCATTTAGTATTAATTTAAATACAATCTGAATAGAAAAGCTTTAAATTGAAAGTTGCTTCCGATTTTGAAATGCACTCGGAATTACTTGGCAACTTTTAGTGAATCTGGCATTTAACAGCCCAGTGTTGAAAAAACGTTACAATTGCCTAATATGCAGGCACCCGATGCTTTCTAGTATCAATGTATTGATTATCTTTGCCGCTCGAAAGTAATTTAGCTTTGCAGCAGAAGATTTTAAAACCGAAAACTTCTGACTGTATTTGAATTACAACATTTAGAATAACAGATAGATTTCAATAGCAATATTGAAGCAAAAAATAGTAACAGTAAAATGATAAAAATTACACTTCCTGACAACAGTGTGCGCGAGTTTGCGGAGCCTGTTAGTGGTTTAGAGATTGCCAAATCGATCTCGAACCGTCTGGCAAAGGATGTGCTGTCGATTTCGGTTGACGGCGAAGTTTGGGATTTATCGCGGAAAATTGACCACGATGCCAACATTAAACTGCACACGTGGGACGACAGAGAAGGAAAAGAGACATTCTGGCACTCATCAGCTCACTTAATGGCTGAGGCTATTGAAGCTTATTATCCGGGTACCAAATTTGGTATTGGCCCAACTGTTGACACAGGATTTTATTACGATATCGATCTTCCTGAAGGAAAAGTGCTTTCGGAAAAAGACCTGCAAAAAATCGAGCAAAAAATGCTTGAACTGGCGCGTCAGAAAAACGATATAGTTCGTTCTGATATTTCGAAAGAAGATGCATTGGCCAAGTTCACTGAAAAGAACGATGAGCTAAAGCAGGAGTTGATTAGCGAATTGGAAGACGGAACGATTACCTTGTACAACCAGGGAAATTTTACTGATTTATGCCGTGGCCCACACTTGCCGAACACCGGCTATATTAAAGCCATTAAATTAACTGCAATTGCAGGTGCTTACTGGCGTGGCGACGAAAAAAATAAAATGCTTACCCGTGTTTACGGGGTTACTTTCCCAAAAGCAAAAATGCTTGAGGAATACCTTGTAATGGTGGAGGAAGCAAAAAAACGCGACCACCGGAAAATCGGTAAAGAAATGCAATTGTTTACCTTTTCCGAATCGGTAGGACAAGGTTTGCCGTTGTGGTTGCCAAAAGGAGCACAGTTGCGCGAGCAGCTGGAGAATTTCCTGAAAAAAGTACAAAAGAAATACGGTTACGAGCAGGTGATGACACCACATATTGGCGATGTGAAGTTGTATAAAACTTCCGGTCACTATCAAAAATACGGAAAGGATTCGTTTCAGCCGATCACCACTCCTGCAGAAGGAGAGGAGTACCTGTTGAAACCGATGAACTGTCCGCACCACTGCGAGATTTACAAAGCCTGGCCGCGTTCGTACAAAGATTTGCCTGTTCGAATGGCAGAATTCGGAACAGTTTACCGCTACGAAATGAGTGGTGAGTTACACGGGTTAACACGTGTTCGTGGTTTTACTCAGGACGACGCTCACCTTTTCTGCCGCCCCGACCAGGTAAAAGAAGAATTCAAGAAGGTAATCGATATTATCTTTATCATTTTCAAAGCTTTGAGTTTTGAGAATTATACTGCACAGATTTCGTTGCGCGACCCGAATAAACCGGAGAAGTATATCGGATCGCCCGAAAACTGGGATAAAGCCGAACAAGCCATTATAGAAGCTTGTGAAGAAAAAGGCTTAAATACGGTAACAGAGCTTGGCGAGGCTGCATTCTATGGTCCAAAACTTGATTTTATGATCAAGGATGCCTTAGGACGCAGCTGGCAGTTGGGAACTGTTCAGGTGGATTACAACCTGCCCGAACGTTTTGAACTGGAATACATTGGCTCTGATGATAACCGTCACCGCCCGGTAATGATTCACCGCGCACCGTTCGGATCGATGGAACGATTTGTGGCTGTGTTGATTGAGCACACCGCCGGTAAGTTCCCATTGTGGCTTACACCAGAGCAAGTGGTAGTATTACCTATCAGTGAAAAGTATAACGATTATGCTAAAAAAGTTTCAAATCTTCTAAATATTTCCGATATTCGCACCGTCGTTGACGATCGTAACGAAAAGATTGGTAGGAAGATACGCGACAACGAATTAAAACGAATTCCTTACCTGCTGATAGTTGGAGAAAAAGAAGCAGAGTCGGATTCCATTGCTGTGCGCCGACAAGGCGAAGGCGACAAAGGAACGATGGCCATACAGGAATTCGCTGAATTTATAAATAAAGAAGTAAGAGATCAATTATCAGGATTGTATAACTAACTTAAGGAGGAACGCATTATAGCTATTAAAAGAAGAGGTCCGAGAAGAAAATTCCAGCCACGTAAAGAGCAGGAACCGCAACACCGGATAAATCACAAGATCAGGGTGCCACAAGTACGTTTAGTGGGAGATAACATCGAAGAACAAGGTGTTTACCCCTTACGTGATGCACTAAAATTAGCAGACGAGATGGAATTGGATTTGGTAGAAATTTCGCCAAAAGCCGATCCGCCGGTTTGTAAAATTATTGATTATTCGAAGTTTCTTTATCAGCAGAAAAAGAAACAAAAGGAGATGAAAGCAAAAACCACAAAAGTTGTGGTAAAAGAAATACGTTTTGGTCCGCAAACTGATGAGCATGACTTCCAGTTTAAACTGAAACATGCTGAAAAATTCCTTCAGGACGGGGCAAAAGTAAAAGCGTTTGTATTCTTTAAAGGACGTTCGATCTTATTTAAAGACCAGGGCGAAATTCTATTGCTGAGACTGGCAACAGAATTAGAAGAATGGGGAACGGTAGAGCAATTGCCAAAATTGGAAGGAAAGAGAATGACAATGTTTATTTCACCTAAAAAGAAATAAGTTTCGGTAACGAAGCTTGTTTCATGGTGTTAAACCATATATAATAAAGTTCTTTGATAACATTTTAATTAGTAGGAATTATGCCAAAAATGAAAACGAACTCCGGTGCTAAAAAACGTTTTAGATTAACCGGAAGTGGTAAAATTAAAAGGAAGCACGCCTACAAAAGTCATATTTTGACTAAAAAAAGTACAAAACGTAAGCGTAATTTGACTTATTGGACAACAATCGATAAGACAAACGAAAGCAACGTTAAACTTTTATTGTGCATGAAGTAATCCGTCGGTTGACGGGCTTATCTTTATTAAACCTTTTAATTGAGAGAGGTAAAAAAAGTTAAAAACCAGATAATTGTGCTTTTAAGTATTTCCGTTGGTTGACGGGGAGCGCCGATTATCAAAAAAGTAAAAAGTATGCCAAGAAGTGTAAATCATGTAGCATCACGCGCCCGAAGAAAAAAATTACTGAAAAAAACTAGAGGTTATTTCGGTTCGCGTAGTAACGTTTGGACGGTTGCAAAAAATACCTGGGAAAAAGGTCAACAGTTTGCATACCGCGATAGAAAAGCGAAAAAAAGAACATTCCGTGCATTGTGGATTCAGCGTATTAACGCTGCAGCGCGATTGGAAGGAATGTCGTATTCACAATTCATGGGATTGTTGAAAAAGAACGACATTGAAATTAACAGGAAAGTTTTAGCCGATTTGGCTATGAACCAACCTGAGGCGTTCAAAGCAATCGTAGAAAAAGTAAAATAAAGACTTTATTATTTAGGTGAAATACATTGGAAGTCCTGACGGTTTCGTCAGGACTTTTTTTATGCCCTGATTTTTGGTTTAAGAATTAAATAGATCCCCTTTATTGGGCCAGTTCAAATAACAGCTTCACATTCGGGTCAATGTAAATATCTTTAACCCCGGAAGTTGTTTTTGCTTCAAATTGTTGCCGTTGTTTTGTTGTGTCAATCATTACGGTTAGCAGATCCACAGAACCATCTTCATACACAATATTCATTTCCAGCGGGAAACTGAAAAGTTGCTTTCCCTTTTGCTGAACCCAAATTAGTTGCCTGTCAATTTCTTTTCCGGAGGTTTCCGCTCCCCATGAAACTTTAATAACCGGATGCCCGGCACTCCATAACCACTGATTAAAAAAACGATCAAGGTCTTTCCCCGAAACCGACTCCATCACCGATTGAAAATCTTTAGTAAGCGCAGTTTTATTTCTGAAATCATTATAATATTTCTGTAATCCTTCATTAAAAGTGTCGTTTCCCAATTTATTTCGCAGCATGTGTAAAAACCAGGCGGCTTTTTCGTACGAATTGGCATTTAGTAAGCGAATATATTCCTGTACTGTTGTATCGATTACCGGAACATATTTTTGTTTTGAGAAAGCAATAACGCGCTCACGATCGTATTTCAGTCCATCTTTAAATTGTTCGTCGCCATAAAAGTGTTGCACATAAAGATGAGTGAGATAGGTGGCAAATCCTTCGCTTAACCACACATGATGCCAGTTTTGTTCGGTAACAGAATTTCCAAACCACTGGTGAGCCACTTCGTGAGCAAACAGTTGTTCCGGAATGCGGTCGCTTATGGCTGAATTTTCGTGGTAAAAAATACAACTGGCATTTTCCATTCCGCCGTAACGTGTTTTTGATTGTACGTGCGCCAGTTTTTCATACGGGTAGGGGCCAATCAGTTCCGAAAAGTACTCCAGGGCTTTTGTGCCGTATTGGTAATTCTCAAATCCTTTTGTTTCGTTCTCTTCAAATACCCACGAACTGACCGGAATTCCCTGAAATTCCTGCTCGTTTCCAACAGCAAAATCGGCTGCTCCAATTACCATAAGTTTGGTCGCCAACGGAACATTTTCTTTCCAATGCGTAAATTCTATCGAATTTTCCAGTTGTTTTTTCTCCACAAGCGAACCGTTTGAGATCACCTCGTAATGCTCCGGAGCATAAACAAGAAATTCTAACGAAGCTTTATCAGAAGGATGATCGACACACGGAAGCCAGTTTTGGGCGCGATCGGGCCAGTTATCGCCAAAAAATGTACGATCTCCGTAGCGGTTCTCGGATATAATCAAACCATCGGCAGGAACACCGGAATAGTTAATGGTGAAATCGATTACGTCGCCCGCCTGTGCTTGTTTCGGCAAAAGAATTACAAGCTTATTGTGTGCTTGCTTAAAGTCAAGTTCATTGCCCTCCTTTTTTACGGAATGGACAAGCATACCACTCTCGCCGGAGTTATCCACCAAATCGAGTGTGATATCGTTACTGGTTTGCAAAAATTTAATTAAAATGGTAGCTATACCTTCAATTTGGTTTGTGGTGTCGTTTAAATGAATTTCGAACTTGTAGTGTTGTACATCTATTTTTTCAAAACGTAACTGATGTTTTTGGGCGGATGATAAAACGACGCTGCTTAAAAATAGCAACAGGAAGAAAATTTTTGTGCGATTCATTCTACGATGATTGAGCTTCTTATTTAATTAATATGACTTTTTATTAACGCATAGGTAGCAAACGATGCCAGCCAATGCGCCCCGGCATATTCGCCCGAATCCATTTTTTCGTAACTGTAGTTAAAATGGGCATCGGCAAAATCAATCAGTTGCTGGTTATTTAAGGCATAGCCCATTTCGTACAAGCACCAGGCACGGCTGAAGTTTAGTCCATCGAGGTGGGCGAGTTTTCCGTCGCTTCTGTCGGTTACAACAGCAATTTCGAGGTACTTTTCAGGATGTTTTTCAAATTTTGGAAGGAACGTTTTTAGCCAGGTTTTAAATTCTTTTTCAGGTAATACTTTTAACATTATCGATGCTTCCTGCAGGCAAGGCGAAAGAAAATCGAAACCACCCGGTTCCCAGGTAAGCGGACAATCACAATCAGCAGCGTAATATTTCTTTGCTTTCCGTTCAATTTGAACGGCCAGTGGCGTATCATATTTTTTTGCCCAATCGTAAGCAAACGACATCCCGAAGGCAATGTTGCTGTGTTCACCAATTCGTATGGGGTAAATCAGTTTATCGAGAAATTCGCCAAATTTATCCGAGAGCAGATCAACCAATGGCGACAGATTCGCCTGTAATTCTATTGCTACCGGATCATCCCATTCGCGCAACGCTTCGTCGAGTTTTAACAACCAGGCCCAGCCATAAGTGCGTTCGTAAGTCGCGTTGTGCTCATCGTCGAAATAGGCAACTTCCTGCAATATGTTTTCTTCAGTAATGTTTTTCTTTAGCTTTTTAATGATCTCATCGCGATACTTAAAATCCGGGAATTCAGTTAATATTTTTACTAAAGTCCAGTGGCCGTGCACTGATGAATGCCAGTCGAAACAGCCATAAAATGCAGGATGCATTACACGCGGAGGCTGAAGGTAACTGTCGTCGCCCAAAACATGCCCGGTTTTATTCGGGTACTCCTGATCGATACACTCGTACGCAAAATGATAAAGGTATTCGGCTTTCTTTTCATCGAAGCTGAGTTTTGACGATTGCGCCGAAAGCAGACTGGCCATAAATAAAAATATTAGGGAAAACTGTAATTTCATTTAATCAAATTTAGATAGTATGAAATTAAAAACAATTCTCGATAAGCATTAACAATTGCGGTATTTATCGTTTAATCCGATTTTATTATTAATCATCGGGATAATTTTTTGCAATCTCGATTGCCTGGTTTTCTCCTGTTTGGCATGTGCGATATAATCAGCAAATTCGCGTTGTTTGCCCGGCGTAAATTCCTGAAATGAAAGCTTTAAATGATTATCCTGATTAAAGGCCTCTTCCAATTCGGGTGGAATAATTAACTTCTTATTTCGGTTGATTTTAACTCTTTTATTTTGTTTTTCGTTGGAAATAGCTTCTTGTACGTAGGCAATTAGCATTTCGGCATCAATGTCATCGGCAGTTACAAAACGCCACTGCCGCAATGCTTTGGTTTTATCGTTTTGTGCATTAATAAGCACTTTTGCCTCGTCTTTTAACAGCGCACCCTGAAAGAACCAAATAGCCACGTGTTCTTTAAAAACTCCTATGCCGACAACATTTTTACCGTTAATCGTATAACACGGAGCTCCCCATTTTATGGTTCCCGACAGTTCTGTAGCGATTAGCAAATCATGCAGAACCATTAAAATATCCTGTCGCGACCGTGCATTCAGAATATATTCGTCAACTGTTTTTGCTTGTGGCATTATCCATTATTTTTTCCGGGTGAAAATGGCAACGATTGCCGAGGTAACCAATCCCATCAGCGGGGTAGCAATAATACTTTGTATCATATAACTTTGCAGGTTGAAATAGCCTTCCGCCTCTTCCTGTGTTTGCAAACCGTTTTCAACGGCATAACGAATCATGTTCTCAAAATAGTGAGGTGTAATCACTTCAACGGTAAGGTATTGTGTTAGGGGAGTAAGAATTGTAACTCCCAAAGTGATGACCAATCCACTAATGAACCCCTGTATCCAGGTCATTTTGCCATTAAAATCATTCTTGCGTTTATCCAGTAACGCAACCACATAAACTGCAATAGCCACAAGCGCGAAGAAGTTGGTGACAATGGCATGTTTTTCAATGTTCTCATCATGAAGTCCTGCAAGTCTTTCCCCATACATCCATACCAGCAGAATGACAGCAAACAAAATGGCCCATTTAATTTCAATTGCAAATTTTTTCATCGATAAATAAGTTTTGGTTTCAGTTTAACAATGAATAAGATAGACTTATTGTTCATTAACTACTGTGGTTTTGAACGCTTTTTCTCTTTCAACACCGATTTAATCATTTTTCCAAACTCTTTGTCGCGCTGTCGTTTTTCATAAACCGTGCTACTGAAATGTTCTTGCTCGCGTTTTAGTTTTAAATAGTTTTCGTAAGCTTCTTCGCTTAGCTCACCACTTTCAACAGCAGCCAACACTGCACAACCTGTTTCGTTAGTGTGGCTGCAATCGCTGAATTTACAATCGGAAGTCAAGTCAGAAATCGCATCAAATGTTATTTCCAGAGCATCGGCTGAGTCGGTTACTCCCAGCTCGCGCATTCCCGGTGTGTCGATCACAATACTGTCGTTCTCCAAAACAAACAACTCGCGATGACTGGTTGTATGCCGGCCTTTGCTGGTGCTTTCGCTTATCGATCGGGTTTCGAGTACTTCTTTGTTGAGCAGATTATTTATGATTGTTGATTTCCCAACACCTGAAGAGCCAAGAAAACAATAGGTTTTAAAAGCTTCCAGTTCATTTCTCAGAATATCCAAACCCTCTTTTGTTGCGTTGCTCAGGGCAATTATTTTACTATTCTTAATCCGCTTCTTTACCTCTACGATTAGCTGTTCACATTCACTTTCTTCTACCAAATCAGTTTTTGAAAGTATTAAAACCGGTTGGATATTCCCGGCATAACAAACGGACAGGTATCTTTCCAAACGGTTCGGGTTAAAATCGTGACCAACGGCCTGTACAATAAATGCTACATCAACATTTGCAGCAATAAGCTGTACATCGCCGTATTTACCAACAGCCTGGCGTTCGAGTTTTGAGAAACGGGGCAGAACTTCAAGAATGATCGCATTCTCATCATCCATTGGCATAAAGCGCACCCAGTCGCCGACAGTAGGGAAATCGGCCGCAGATTGAGCTGTAAACCGAATATTTCCCGTTATTTCTGCTTTTAAAACCGAATTGCCGCTCTGAACAATGTAACGTTCTTTGTGTACTGTTATAACCCGCGCCAGTTCAGCGCTTGAGATATTATTCTCTTTTGAATAATTTTCAATCGAAACAGGAAGTTGTTGTTTCATGATAAAAAGTCTTAAGAGATAAATTTACACTTTTCGTTGTTTCCATTTGCCTTTTCGGAATAAATACAAGGCTGTTATTGCCAGAAACGATTCAGCTATTACGATCGACAGGCTGGCTCCAAACAAGCCCATATTCAGCACAATTGCCAGAAAATAAGCCAATGGTATCTCGAACAACCAAAAGCTCATAAAATTGATCTTTGAAGGGGTAATCGTATCACCACTTCCGTTAAAACCTTGCATCAGCACCATTCCCAGCGCGTAAAACAGGAAACCAAAACTGATCACACGCAGCGCCAGTGTTCCATTGTCAACAACTGCCACTTCGCCAATAAACAGTTTTATCCAGAATTCTGGGAAAACAGCCAGTATTATGCCCATAACTCCCATGAAGATCATATTTACATAGCCGGTAATCCACACCGATCGTTCTGCACGTTCGGGTTGATTGGCGCCAAGGTTTTGCCCAACCAGTGTTGATGCGGCATTACTTAATCCCCATGCTGGAAGCAGTGCAAAAATGATTATCCGAATGGCAATGGTATAACCTGCCAGCGCTTCAGGACCCGAAACGGCAATAATACGAACCAACAAAATCCAGCTCGATGTTGCAATCAGGTTTTGCAAAATTCCACCACCGGATATTTTCACCAGTTTCAGCATAACGTTAAACTGAATTTTTAAACTGTGCCAATACAGTCGGATGCGGTGACGCCCGCCAAACAAAAGGTAAAACTGATACAATACTGCCAAACCTCGCCCTGTTGTAGTGGCAATTGCAGCTCCGGCAAGTCCAAGTTCAGGAAAAGGACCAATTCCAAAAATCAATAATGGATCGAGAATGATATTGATAATATTGGCCAGCCACATTACCCGCATTGAAATGGCTGCATCGCCCGAACTGCGAAATACTGCGTTAATAATAAACAACAGCATAATTACCACATTTCCGCCAAACATAATGGCAGGGAAGAGGTAACCTTCGGCAGCCATGGAGTCGGTGGCTCCCATTAGTTTTAAAAATTCACCGGCAAACAGAACACCGGGAATGGCAATACAAACTGAAAATATCAGACCAACCATCATCGCCTGAAAAGCCACCACACCGGCTTGTTTGTTGTTTTTCTCGCCAATTCTTCGCGAGACAAGGGCTGTAGTAGCCACACTAAGTCCCATTCCAACAGCGTAAACAATAGTCATTACCGATTCGGTGAGACCTACCGTTGCCACAGCATCAGCACCTAGTTTCGAAACAAAAAAGATGTCGACTACGGCAAAAACCGACTCCATGATCATCTCCAGCACCATCGGAACTGCCAAAATAAAAATGGCTTTGCCCAGACTGCTTTTAGTGAAATCGCGCTCTGTACCGCCAATTGCTTCTTTTACATCGATCCAGAGTTCTTTTAAATCAATGTCTTTTAGTTTTTGTAAAGACAAAACACTTACTCTTTTGCGTAACATGATAAAAATATGGAAATAAATGAATAAACTAATTGAATAATCTCATGTGGCCAACCTTAGAACGGTCGGCAATCGGTGACGGTAATATTTATTGAGATATTCATTTTTAGTTCTCTTTTATTTGAGTTTGACAAAGTTATGGAAATTAATTCTTATAAAACAAATTAATTTTTAATAAACTTTTATTCGCTATTTAATTGAACACTTCCAATTTAGTACTGTTAATAAGCTCAAAAGTTACTACAAATGAATCCTAAGCTTTATTCTCTTCTCCTGTTTATTGTGCTTTTTTCGTGCACATTTAAAGATCAGTTTCCGGAAAAAAAATCGGAGCGTATTTCTGTCAATAATACATCTGTAACACAGAAAGATAGTTGGGGCTACGGGCCTTTTGAAGGGCTTTTTACTTTTGTAACACAGTTTGATGCGCAAGATTCAGCCTTTGATTTACAGGTTTTTAAAGCAAAATACGATCAGTTTGATGCCAATAAAAACGAAACCATTTATGATCGCCCGGCATTACCCGCCTGGATTGAAATAAATGGATTGTTGCTTGAATTAACTGCTGATGCAAAATATGCCAAGGAACTGGAGGAGATTGCCCGAAATAAAACAACGGAGGACTATATACAGCCTTTTGTGTTTACCCGAAGTGTTGATCATATTTACGTCAACCTGTTTAAACCGGCAGAAATTAATTATCAGCACTCGCTAGGTGGTGATGTTACTATACGGCAGGAAACAACATATCCTGAATCAGGAAGTGTACGTTTACATTTCGGGATGACGGATCGGCAATACATTGAGTTGTACATTCGCATTCCGGAGTGGGCCGAAGGAACAAGCGTGATCGTAAAAAATGTAAAATATTTCACGCAGCCAGGCAGTTACTGTGTCATTGCAAAAAAATGGAAACAGGGCGATTTGGTTGAAATTGAGCTACCAATAGAAAACTATCCAAACCGTTAAAATCAACAGTTTGGTAAGGCATCAAAAATGGCAAGCCCTCCTTCCGATGTTTCACGATATTTACTTTGCAAATCTATCCCGGTTTTATACATGGTTTCCACCACTTCATCAAAACTGATGCGGTGACGGCCATCCGTTAGTAATGCATAGTTATTGTGCGAAACAGCCCGCTCGGCAGCAAATGCATTTCGTTCAATACATGGAATCTGCACCAATCCGGCTACCGGATCACAAGTTAATCCCAAATGATGCTCGAGGCCCATTTCTGCTGAATATTCGATCTGATAAATCGTGCCGCCCATCATTTGTGTAGCAGCTCCCGATGCCATTGCACAGGCCGTTCCCACTTCTCCCTGGCAACCAACTTCAGCTCCTGAAATCGATGCATTTGTTTTTACCAGGTTGCCTATGAGCCCTGCAGTAGCTAATGCCCTGATAATTCCTTTTTTATCGGTATTATGAATTTTTTGGAAATACTTTAGAATTGCTGGCATAACGCCACTTGCACCGCAGGTTGGAGCTGCCACAATCTTTCCTCCTGAGGCATTTTCTTCCATTACTGCCAGTGCGTATGAGAACAGTTGCGAACGTCGTTTAAATGGTGTAGCAAAATTGCGTCCCTTGGTGTTAAAACTCTGTGCTTTTCGCGGAAGTTTTAATCCTCCGGGCAAAACGCCATCTGTTTTTAATCCACGTTTAATACTGTCGAACATTACGTGCCACACTTCTTCCAGATAATCCCAAATATCGGGTTCTTCAAACTCTGCCACGTATTCCCAAAAACTTTTTCCGTTGCGGTTACACCAGTTCAGTATTTCTGCCATGGTGGTGTGTTCGTAAACATCAACGGTTTCTGTTTCCGTATAATCATCGATAATTGCACCTCCGCCAATGCTGTAACAAGTCCATTCTTTCAACAGCTTATTTGCTTTGTCGAAAGCTTTGAAACACATTGCATTCGGATGCCTTTTCAGAAAGGTTTTCGGCTCCCAGTTAATTTGTAACCGACGGTTGCCAAAACTTTGTTCGATGGCATAATCGGTGAGGTGTCCTTTTCCGGTGGCGGCCAAACTACCGAACAAGGTTACCTCAAAATGATCAGCATCTTTGTTTTCTGACAAGAACCTTTCAGCAGCTTTTTTCGGCCCCATTGTATGACTGCTGGAAGGGCCGTGGCCTATTTTATAGATTTCTTTTATCGATTCCATTAGCTAAATTATCTTGTGCAAATGAAAGCTACAAATTCGATATCCACAATGACTTTTGCGAGTTTTCGTGAATGAATCATACCTGATTTTTTAAACCTGTTTCGGGGCTTATACTTATAATTTAACTTCCAATAGTTTATAATTGAAATGTATATTTATTATTTTTATAAGCCTAATTTAATAATCTATAAAAGAATGAAAAACCTAAGCCTTTTTATACTGATTCTACTATTTATATCTTGTTCAGGTAAACAGGAAAAAGAAATAGAAATGCCTTTTTCAAAATCCGATTTTGAGAGCGTGATAGACGGGAAAACAACCCGACTTTTTATTTTAAAAAATAAAAGCGGAATGACGGTTGCACTGACTAACTACGGAGCCAAAATTGTTTCGATTTATACACAGGACAGAACCGGGATGTTCGCTGATGTGCTTTTAGGATTTAAATCGATTGAAGAGTACCAGGAATATGGTGCAAGTCATGGGGCTGTAGTTGGGCCTTTTGCAAATAGAATTGCCAATGCCAGTTTTACAATCGACGGCGAAACGTATAATTTTCCGGTAAACAATGGAGAAGCTTGTTTACATTCCGGGCCGGATAGTTGGTACCGAAAAGTTTGGGATTACAAGGAAAATGAAAACTCAGTTGTTTTTAGTCTGGAAAGTGCTGATGGAGAATTTGGCTTTCCGGGAAATAAAGAAGTGCAGGTTACCTATACTTTAACCGATGAAAACGAGTTGAAGATTGACTATGAAGTTACAACAGATAAAGCATGTCATTTTAATTTAACAAACCACAGTTATTTTAATTTGCGGGGTGAAGGAAACGGTGATATTCTTGACCATATTCTTGTAATTAATGCTGACAAATCAACTCCGGTAGCTAGTTCGGCAATGATTCCTACTGGTGAAATTGCTGACATCAAAGGAACAGCCCTGGACTTTATTACTCCGCATAAAATTGGTGAAAGAATTGACAATGACCATCCTATGTTGAAGTATGGAAGTGGTTACGATTTTAACTATATTATTAATAAAGCCGAAGGTGAACTTGCTTTTGCTGCAAGTGCTTACGAGCCTGAAAGTGGCCGATATATGGAAGTGAGAACAACTGAACCCGGTGTGCAGTTGTATACAGGCAACCATTTAAAAGGCACTGAAACAGGAAAAGCTGGAAAAGCTTATACAAAAAGAACCGGTTTTTGTTTGGAAACCCAACATTTTCCTGACAGTCCAAATCAACCTAATTTCCCAACCACATTGTTAAAACCAGGTGAGACTTTAAAGTCTGCTACTATCTACAAGTTCTCAGTTAAATAAGGAATAATGTGCATAAAAAAAGAGGAGATACAGTTTGCATCTCCTCTTTTTTATAGGATTATTTTTTACTTTTTGTCTTTCACCCGCATAAAACGGAACATATTCATAATCCATTTCGGGAGTGGGTGGTAGCCTCGTTTTCGTAAATCGATGTACCAGCCAATTTTTTTGACGATCGGTATCTTATGTGTTTCCACAAATTCGATCAACGTTCCTTCCGGTGCCTGTATATAGGCAAAATTTCCGGCCGCTTCGCCCATATCGAATGATTCCATCGCCTTTGCACTGTCAACGGTAAACGGATAACCAATAGCTTTTGCTTTTTCGCGGAATTGGTCCATACCGTTGATATCGAAACAAAGGTGGATAAAACCCGGATCACCCCAGATTCTTCCTTCGTAAATGTCTTTCGGCTCGTAATCAAACGCCTGCACCAACTCAATAACCGATTGCCCGAAAAACGGACTAAAAGCGCCTTGTTTTACATCGGAATGACGAAGTAAAACGCGACGGAATTTCTTATCGCCCCCCGGAATGCCTTTGTAATCTTCAAAAACGCCGGTTTCGTCGTATACAATCTCGTCGTATTGCAGAATTTCCTGGTAAACTTTCAGGCTGATGTCCATGTCTTTCACACCGATAATAGTTCCGAGTACACCGCCACTCAACGATTTCTCTTTTTTACGGAAAACACCTTCCTGGTTTTTTATTTCCCACATGTTTCCGTAAATGTCTTTCATAAAAAAGTGGTCGTTTCCGGCCGGATCCTTCGAAATAGGAGTGAGCAGATTTAGTTTTGAAGCACTGAATTTATTGTAAACGGCCTGTACATTTTCGGTTTTTATTTTCCCGATGTTAATGCCCAAATCGCCCAGTTGAATCTCAAAATTGATGGGTTCAGGTTTTTTTCCGGTATGTTGCCATATCTCAAAACCGCCGCCACCTTGCATATTAAGCGCCAAAACAGCTCTTCTGTCGCGTGTTTTTCCTGCTGTATGTGCCAGCATCAACTCTGCTGTGGCTTCATCTTCAAACATTCGAATATCCATCGAGAAATGTTCGCGATACCATTTCCATGCTTCCTGAAGATCTTCAACACCAACTCCTAACTGCTGGATCCCGTTTATTTGTGCTTTCATTTTGCTTAATCCTTATAGTTAAAGTGGTTTGACGCGTGAAGCCATGTAATAATACAAACGCGGCAAAAAACGCCTGATGTGTACCATAATAACTTCTGAACCACCTACCAATATTTCTTTTTTCTCTTTTTTCAGTTTTTTGCAAATCACTTTTGCGCATTTTTCAGCCGACATGCCTTTGTCTTGGCCAGCATCCATTTGCGCATGTGTTTTACCGTCTTTATTAATCGCATTCACCGAAATATTTGTTTTTATACGTCCGGGAATGATAACAGAAACGGCAATGTTGTTTTTTGCGTTCTCGGCCCGTAAACTTTCGAAAAAACCGTGTAAAGCTTGTTTCGATGCCGAATACGACGACCGGTATGGAAATCCAAATTTACCAACTATACTGGAGGTAACCGCAATTTGTCCGCCTCCATTTTTAATCATTTGCGGCAAAATCTTTTTGGTTAGGGCAATTGTTCCAAAATAATTTACTTCGAAAATTTTACGGTCGACACTGACCGGGGTTTCGGCTACAAACGAACGTTGGCTTATACCGCCAAACTGGTATAGCGCATCAATTTTGATATTGTTTTCTTTGATGAACTGAGCAGCTTCTTCAATCGATTCTTCATTGCCTAAATCGAAAGGAAGAATAACGGTTTGGCAACCGTTTTTTATGCAGAGTTTTTCGGTGTCTTTTAAAGCCTCTTCTTTCCTGCCTGAAAGAATGAGTGTTACGTTGTTCGATGATAACTCAATAGCCACCGCTTTGCCAATACCCGACGATGCTCCTGTAATCCAAATTGTCTTTCCCCAAAAATTCATTTACTCCATACTTTCAGCGTGCCACGAAGATAACAGAATATTCAGCCGGACAAAATGAATAAGGCCTATTTTTACCGGGTCAAAATTAAAAATCGTTAAGATTGGTAGATTCTCTCCGGCTCTGACCATTTTTCTTTTTCGGGGAAAATAAAACTAAACAAAATTGCCATCGAAAATGCAAGTAGGTAACTGGCCAGTCGTTCTGATATTCCGGTGGCATCAACCAGCCAGGTTTTCCATATTACGGCCGATAGCGTACCGGTAATTAAACTGGCAAAAACACCGGCTCTCGACAATTTTTTCCAGAAAATGAGTAAAACAATTGCGGGCCCAAATGAAGCACCAATTCCGCTCCATGCGTATGAAACCAGTCCGTAAACCGTATCTTCCATAGTGATAGCCAACACAAAACCTACCAGTCCCACAGCAAGCGTAAGTATTTTATTCAGAAACAGCATTCGCTTTTCTTCAATCTGCTTTTTGGTAACGTGCAGATAGAAATCCTCGGTCATCGACGATGATACGACCATTAGTTGCGAAGATGCTGTTGACATCATTGCTGAAACGGCTCCCGACAACAGTATTCCGGCCAGAATCGGATTCAACAGTGTCATTACCATTATCGGCATAATTTTTTCCGAGTCGGCGGCTACCGAAGCTGCTGCATCTCCTAAAATGCCATTTTGTACCAACTGGTAACCAATAATCCCGATCATAAAAGCGCCAACATAAGCTAAAAGTGTCCAGATAATTGCCAGCACCCGGCTTTGCTGTGTTTCTTTTTGGCTGCGCATGGCCATCATTCGTGTAAGCAGCTGTGGCTGGCCGGTATAACCAAATGCCCAGCTTAATCCGTTTAAAACAAGCAAACCACCGGTGGCTTGTTTCACCGTATCAATGTTTCGAGGTACAAGATAATTGGCCTGCGAAATGGCTTCGGCCACGTGAATATTATTCGCTGCTGCAATACCGAGTGCGATAATGGGCAGCACAACACAGGTAACCACCATCAGAACTGCCTGAAAAGCATCGGTGGCCACAACCGTAATAAAACCACCCAGCATGGTGTATAAAGTAACCAGCGCCGAGCCAATTACCATTCCCCAGAAAGGATCGATTTTAAAAGTATCGTTGAATATTTTGCCGGCACCACTGAATTGTGCCGCAATGTACAGTACAAAAAAGAAGATGATAATTAGTGAAGAGAGAATTCCGAAACTGCGTTGTGTACCTTTAAATTTGGCTGAGAACAAACTTGGAACTGTTAAGGCACCTGTTTTATCCGTAAGTTTTTGCAGCGGTTCGGCCAGAAATATCCATAAAAACAGAATACCGCTGACACATCCTAAGGCCACCCATAACGAAGCCATTCCTTCGGCGTAGGCATGACCTGTTAAACCTAAAAGTAACCAGGCCGATTCGCCCGTTGCACGTTCTGATAAAGCCAGCGAAAAACCGGAGATTTTTTTACCACCAAGAACAAAGTCGTTGTTCGTTTTTGAACGACGTGCCGAATACGCTACAATACCAATTAAAATAACCAGGTAGGCAACAAAAACTATTATCATTTTTTGTAGAATTGTTATGAAGCCACCAAAGATAAAAAGAAAATGAACTGTAGCAATTGTTCGCAAAACTTAATGCGTCAAAACCTTTTTGATTATGATTTTGAAAAAGGAGTGGGAGATTAGTGTTGAAAATGCTCTAATTGTTAACTTTTTGATTTAAGCTCTGAAACCCTTCACCTAGTATTTCCTTGGTATCCATAACCGTAATAAATGCATCGGGATCGATTTTACTGATAAATTCCTGAAGGATCGCAACTTCGCGGCGACTCACAACGGTATAAATAATTTTCTTTTGTTCGCCGGTAAACATACCTTCGCCATTCAGATACGTTCCTCCACGCTCCAAATCAACCAATAACTTTTCTTTTATTTCTGCATGTTTCCGCGAAACAATCAGAAGCGCTTTGTTGTAATTGGCGCCTTCAAGTGCCGTGTCGATCAATTTTCCGCAAATGTAAATTACAATTAGTGAATAGAGTGGGATAGCCCAGTCGCGGAATGCGAGCAAACCAAAAAATACGATCACCGAATCAACATAAATCATCAGTCTGCCAATCTGTAGGTGGGTGTATTTAGCGATGATCATGGCAATAATATCCGATCCGCCGGAAGTAGCGCGCGACTTAAAAATTAAGCCCAGTCCGAATCCCATTAAAACGCCGCCAAACAGGCACGATAAAAGTATATCATCAACCAACGGAATATTTGCATCCGGGCGCATCATGGTTAACAGGTCGGTAAAAACAGCGGTTAACACCGATCCCGTAATTGTCTTTATTCCAAAGCGGGGACCAAGAATTTTAATTCCGGCAATAATCAATGGAATGTCGATCAAAAGCGCGAAGGTACCCACGGGAATTCCGTCGGGCCAGAACGAGAAAACACCTTCGGTTAAATAGTGTACAACAATGGCGATTCCGTAAACTCCACCCGGAACGATTTTATGTGGTGTAACAAAAAAAACAAAAGCGGCGGCTAAAGTAAATGAACCCGCAATTAAAAGCAGATTGTCCTGAATCCACTTTTTACTGAAAATTTTGTCCTTTGTAAGAAATGCCATCGTGCTGTAATTTTTCGCAAAAGAACACAATTTTAATGGATTAAAAAACAGATAATTGTCAATAAAAATTGATCATAAAAATTGGTAGTAAAATAGCCCTGTTTTACTAAAATCTGTAATATGTAATCGGATTTAAATTGCGAATTCTAATCAAGTCTGAAACGGTACGAAATAGTTCCCTGCTGGAATGCAGCTGCATTTTGATCGACGTTAAATTTGGCTTTTAATGCTGCCTGTTTGGCTTCGTCCCAAAATGCTTTATTGGCAATGGTTGTACCACGTGCTCCCGGCTCGGCAGAAGTAACTCTTCCGTTTTTGTCAACGATAACTTTTACCACCACAATTCCGGCATCGTTGCCCGGATATTCCGGTTTAGGTAACGAAATTGCAGAACGTCCGCCAAGATCGAATGAAATACCTGCGCCTGTTCCCTGATTTCCGGCGCCGCTGCCACCGTCGCCATAATTTGTTGCATTTGGATCGCCGGTAGGCACGCCCTGGTTACCACCCGGAAATGTTGCTCCCTGACTTTTTCCATCGCTGTTGCCGGTGCCGCCGCTTCCGAAACCACTGTTGGCAAAAGCGCCCTGAGTTCTGGAGTTTATCTCTGAAATTTTTCGTTGTTCTTCCAGTTTACGTTGGCGCTCAGCTTCTTCACGTGCTTTGCGTTCGGCTTCCTCGCGGGCAATTCTTTCTGCCTCTTCGCGTTGCTGGCGTTCTATTTCTTCTTGTTTTTTTCGCTCAATGTCTTGCAGTCGCTTTTGTTCAGCTTCTATTGCATTTTTGCGATCTATTTCTTCCTGTTCTTTACGTCTTTTTTCATCCAGCTCTTGCTGACGTTTGCGCTCTTCTTCTTTTTTCTTTTTCTCTGCTGCCTTAATTGCAACAGTTTCTTCGTAATCCTGAGTCATCGCAACTTCCTCGGCTGGTTCCGGCTCCGAAGTTTTTACCGGAGGCGGAGGTGTTTGTTTAACCGGTGGTGGCGTAGATTGTTTTTGCGCCGTTTGTGGAGGTGGAGGAGGAGTGGTTTGTTGTTGTCGGCGTGCCGGACTTGGTTCGCGGTCGCCCAATCCATTTTCTGAATTTCCAAAATTAACCAGAATTCCTTCTTCTCCGGGTAGAGGAAGTGGCGTGAAAAAGCCAAGTAAAAGCAATAATATCAGTACAATTGTATGAAAAACAATCGTTCCGACAAGCCCCTTTTTCTTTTCGCTATATTCCTCTCTCTCTATCATTTCTCGTCTATTCAGGCGAAGTCGCCAGTATCATTTTATACTTATTTCGGCGGGCAATGTTCATTATTTTAACCACTTCGTTAACCGGAACAGATTGATCGGCATGTAACGAAATAAAAATATCGTCGTTACCCGAACCAAACTTATTGGTTAAAAACGGCTCAATCTCGCCAAATTTTACGCTTTGAAGCTTGTTGTCGTCGTTGATATAGTATTTCAAATCGGATGTAATCGATATGGTTGTGATCGGCTTGGCAGCTGTTTGATTGTTACTTTGCGGAAGCAACAATTTTAAAGCATTTGGCGCAATCAGGGTAGAGGTAACCATAAAGAAAATAAGCAACAGAAATACAATGTCGGTCATCGACGACATGCTAAATGCAGCATTTACTTTATTTCTCTTTTTTAGTGCCATTTACTACAGGTTATGCCGGTTCGTTTAACAGATCCATAAATTCAGAAGTGGTCGCTTCCATTTTAAATACCACTTTCTCCACATTCGATACAAGAATATTGTAAGCAAAATAGGCGATAATACCCACGATCAATCCGGCAACTGTAGTTACCATTGCTTGGTAAATACCGGTTGAAAGCAGTGTAACGTCAATATTGTTTCCGGCGTTCGACATATCGTAAAATGCCTGTATCATTCCCATAACCGTGCCAAGAAATCCGATCATCGGAGCTCCACCGGCTACCGATGCCAATACAGGGAGTCCTTTTTCCAGTTTCGAAATCTCGAGGTTACCCACGTTTTCGATGGCGGCATTTACGTCGGTTAACGGCCGGCCAATTCGGCTGATTCCTTTTTCCAACATACGCGATGCCGGATTTGGGTTGCTGCGGCACAATGCCACCGCAGAATCTATTTTTCCTGAAGTGATATAAACTTTTACTTTTTCAAGCAAACTTGAATCAAATCTTCCGGCTTTTTTTATGGCAAAATAGCGGTCGAAAAAGATGTAAACGGCTACTACCGACAAAAATAAAATCGGAATCATAATCCATCCACCCTTCATAGCCAGATCTATAAATTTTGTTGAAATGCCTTCCGGCTCGGTCGCCATAGCTTCCAACTCTTGTGGAAGATCAGTCTGAATCATTAATAAGTTAAACATGTTTATCCAATTATTATTTACAATTCTTAAAATAAAAAAACGAGGTATAACCTTAAATATTATACCTCGCTAAAATAAGTAATATTTTAACCGTTTTGTTTGCTCTGTCAGTTGTATCTTACAGAGTTATGAACAACTGTTTTTTGATAGTTTACAGACCAAACATAACAAAGTATACTGCAGCACCTGACAGGTAGCCAATTAACGCCAGCCAGCTGATTTTTTTCAGGTACCAGATAAAATCGATCTTTTCCAATCCCATTGCGGCAACACCTGCAGCCGAGCCAATAATTAGCATACTGCCACCGGTACCGGCTGTGTAGGCCAGGAATTCCCAAAAGGCACCGTCCTGAACAAAGGCAGCCTGGTAACCAGCGGCCCCTGCATCGGCAATCGGGTACATACCCATGGCACCAGCAACCAACGGAACATTGTCAACCACCGACGACAACACACCAATGGCAAGGTCGATAAGGTAAATGTTCCCCAGTTTATCGTCAAGGTATGTGGCCAGGATATTTAAGTGACCTGCTGACTGCAAAGCCGCAACTGCTGAAAGGATTCCGAGGAAAAACAACACGGTTGGAACATCAACGCGCTGAATTACGGCAGTAACTTTTAGTTTATCTTTAATTTCTTTTGGTTTGTCTTTGTGCACAACTTCGCCCACAACCCACAAAATACCTAACGAAAGTAACATGCCCATGTATGGAGGCAAGTGGGTAAGGGTTTTAAATACCGGAACGAATAACAAGCCGCATACGCCCAAAACCAGGAACAGGATTCGCTCTTTTTCGGTACTGTATTCTACTTCATCTTCGTCGATTGCCGGACGTTGAACATTTCCTTTCATGGTAACCGAAAGAATGGCCAACGGAACTACCATGCACACCAAACTCGGCAGAATAACATTTACAATGATGTTACCGGCTGTAACTTGTCCGCCAATCCACAACATAATTGTGGTAACATCGCCAATTGGCGACCATGCACCACCTGCATTGGCAGCCAAAACTACCATACTGGCAAAAAACCAGCGGGTTTGTTTGTCGTCGATCAGTTTACGAAGCAATGCTACCAAAACGATTGTTGTAGTAAGGTTATCGAGCAATGCCGACATAAAGAACGTAAGTAAACTTAAAATCCAAAGTAGTTTTACTTTATTGGTGGTTTTTATCTTATCGGTAATAATTTTAAATCCTTCGTGCTGATCAACCACTTCAACAATGGTCATTGCTCCAAGCAGGAAGAACAAAATCTCACCAATTTCGCCTAAATGATGGATGATTTCCGATTCAACAATAAACTCATGCGCAGCATGTAATCCATGCGAATCGGGATGAGCTGCGAGGAATGCCTCCCAGGTGGGACTGAAGCCAAGGTGCAAAATACCTTCGGCGCCGAGAACATAAACAACCCAGCATAATGTGCCAATAATTAAAGCCGATGCTGCTTTATCGACTTTAAGAGGATGCTCAAGCGCTATGGCAACATAGCCCAGAACAAATACAACAACCATTAATATAAACATAGTAAATTATTTTAGGTATAAGTTTTAGCTTTTAAGAACTGCAAAATTATCTTAAGTAATATATCTGCAAAGAAAATTGGTCAGTTTTTTTTATGATTTATATTATAAAACAAGTCTTTTTATTTACCGGAAAAAGTGAACACTAGTTCTCTTTCTTTTTAAAAAGTTTGCCAAATTTTACAATCAACTCATCAATCGAATTGTATTCCTCTTTAAACGACAAACCAATTCCCTGCGTATAAGGAGCGGTGTCGTAAATCAGGTTGTTATTCGAGCGGTTGTACACTTTGAACAGGATTTTTCCGCTACGCACCAGTTTTACACTCATTTCAAAGTCGCCAACTATCTGACTACTATTGTTATTGCTCCCGTACTGGTTTGTGTTATTTCCAATATTACCGTTTAATGTCACCCGGTCGTTAAAAATTTGTGTACTCAGTGCCAGCTCAATTTCATCGTTGGTAACCTGGTTTCCGGGGCGGTAATTGATACCAATATCCCAGTCTTCATCAATTTGCGAAAGCCAGTTACTTAGCTGGTTCGAGAATACTTCGCTGGCGGTAGTACCAATCATATTTGGATTTTGGGCTTCGAAAGTACCACGCAAATATTCGGGCGTGTAAAATTTTCCGAGAACGATTAACGAAAGGATTTGTTTGTTCATTTCCTCCTCGGTTTTAAAGAATTGTTGCAACTCTTCTCGCAGTGGTTCTTCAATATTCGGGAAATTGATGTCGAATCCAATGGTTGGATTAATCAGTTCGTCCTGAAGATTAATAACACATTCAACCTGTACACGATTGGTTTGCGAAGTGTTTTGGTAAGCACTTAGCAGATCGTACAAAGAAGCCTTTAGTTTGTATATAGCCTGCAGATCGACAACAGCATTGTATGGATCGCCCGACCAAAGTATTGAACCTCCCGGTTCAATTGAAAAGCGTTTGTTCATTACATTTTGCAGGGTGAACAGGTAGTCGCCTTCGGTTGGATTATAATTTCCTGAAAGACTCATGTTGCCTTCATTATCCATTTCAAAAAGCAAAATTCCTTCGCCTTTGGCATGAATAACATCTCCGATCTGCGAATTGTAAATGAGCTGAACCTGAGCATCGGGAGTGGCTTCAACGGTAATACTTAAGTTAAAACCTCCGGCATCGCGGTTCGATCTGTTGGTGAAAAATCCCGATTCTTCCTTTTCTTCATCCGGTTTTACAAATTCCAAAAAATCGTATTGTTTAAGCTCACTCTGGCTTTCCATCGATATTTTAATATCAGTGCCGGGTAAAGTGGTTCCGAAACAAGTTAGATTAACACGGGTTGCCTGCCCTTCAATTTCAATACCTCCGTTGGCCATTACCACACCGTAAAACTGTTCATTGTCTTTTTGAGTGGTATTTAGTGCTTTTATTTTATTCGACTGAAAATTCAGATTGTAAGTCATGTTCTGAAAGTTCTGCTGCGTAATTTCCCCATCAAAAATGGCAAAATTGTTCTGGTCGTCGAAAACTGTGATATTATCGAAAATTATACTTCTATCCTTAAAATAAACCGAATCGGAAAAATGATACGGAACCTTTGTCGCATCGATGGTAACACCGGCATTAGAGCCATAAAGCGCACCATTTAGAAGGATACCTTTTACATTTCCGCCAAGATTTACTTTGCCCGATGCTACGCCCTGGAAATTGGAAAAGTTCTCGCGCATAAAAGCCGACAAAATCAATAACGAAGCACTGTCAACTTCTATATCAAAATCCAAATCTCCTGCCGAAGGGGTGTAGGAGCCGGCAGCGTGAAAGTTTGTTTTGTTGTTTCGGGTTACTTTTAACTCCGAATCGATGGCAGAATTGGCCTGGTTCCACTTACTGGACAGGGATATATTTCCCATGTATTCGTTTTTGTACGAAAGACTGTCGATTTTTAAATCTGATAAAATTACCGGTTCGTCAAACAGGCGTGAGAATCCAAAATATCCGTTTATTTTTCCATCCAAATCAATCTTTTTGTCGAAATACTGATCCAGGTAGGTCAGGTCAATGTTTTCCATTTCAAGCCGAACAACATCTGCTTTTCTGCTGGTAACACTGCCATCAATCGCGAAAACCTGGTCGGCATGTTGAATTTTAAATCCTTTAACTTGAATCGAAGTTGAATCGACGCTGGCATAAAACGGATTGACCGACCACAGTGTGTCGGCGACATAGATTTGCGATGGTTGACCGTAAATATCGATATGGCGCATTTGCGTGGAGTCGGAATACGAAAATTTTGATTGCGTTCGAATCGCACCGCTGTAGGTTAGTTCATCGAAATTACTCCACGAGATTACATTGTCGAGCACATTGTTGGCTATCTTGCTGTCAACCGTAAAATTATACAGCATAAGTCCATTGCGCTGGTACAATTCTCCAATTCTGAATTTGGAGTTATAAAGGCCATTCAAGGTGTTGTTACCAATGTAAACATCGCGCGCCCAGTTATCGTTGTATTTTATTCCCGGAATACTGCCGTTTAAACTAAGAATTTTCCTGGGGGCATTTATTTTTCCGTACAACAAAAACGGCCCCTCAAATTCCAGTCCCGGTACAAATATTTTTACCAGCGGGTTTATGTCTTTTGCATTAATGTTATAATCGAAATTATTTGAGTTGGCTGTTGATGAATCTACCGGTATTCGTGCCGCCGGTACATAGTGGTTTACCAACTGGAAGAAATTGTTTTTTAGGCTTTTGAAGTTATAACTGCCAAGTATTTCAGCATCCATAAAATCAGATTCGATTCGAAGTTTATTCTTACCATCTTCCTGATTGGCCCGAAATTCGATGCCTTCGAGGTTTACCTCGCCGTTTCGGTTACTGTAATAACCTTCTTTCACCGAGATCATCCCGTCAATATTGTCAATTCTATCACCTGTAAAGTTGGCTTCCATCTGAAATGACATGTTTGTTGCCGGAAAGTTTTGTGTAAAATTCAGGTTACCGGTGTATGCGTGTCGCAGATTCATGTTAAAATCGAAACGCGGAATTTTATTATTTAAATCAAGCTCGCCAATAAAGGTGAAATCGAGGTTCGGATCCTGAATTTCGAGCAAACCATCAAACATCTTTTCGCGCAAAATTCCATCAATCGACAGATGCCGGTAGTTGTAGTTATTGTATTCAATACTATCGATAGTACCTTTAAAAATACCCGAAACAGCCTCGGTGGTTTTGTTGAATTGTCCGTCGGCCGATCCTTGTAAGGTAATTTCTCCCAGCTGTTCGAGTTTAAAAAGTTCTCCGAGATGGAAGTTTACCGTTGAAAGATTTCCCCGATAATAAATTTGTCCTTCTTTTTCGGGCATAACCAATATATCGGTTGTTAATGTGCCCATTTCGCTTTCGAGCGTACCAAAGGTTACAAAATCGGATAAGAACCCACTAAAGTTACCTTTAAACCGCAGTTGTCCAGCCTCGTAAAAACTTTCAGGAAAACGAATGTAACTATTTGCCGCACTATTGGGGAGGCGTATACTGCTGATATCCTCAAACGTTGTATTTGAATTTTTTAAATCGAGAAACAGGTACATATTGGCCGGATCAAGCAGGTCGTTCACATAAAAGTCGAGCAAGGCATTGGTTTCATTAGCCGTTTGCAGGTACAGGTTTTTCCCCTTCAGGTCGTTAAGGCTGCCATATATAATTCCCGAAAGTTTTATTTTTTCGCGCATTCCTTTAAGCGAAGGAATAAGAGCTCCGATTTCCTGCATGCCAATTTCTGAGTCGGCAATTTGAATGTCCATGTCGAAGCTACGGTTCATCGAGTCTCTGGCGCTGTAAAACTGAAAACGCATGTTGGTGTTGGTAAGCGACGAATGGTTACTTACCATGTTAAAATTTTCAACGGTGAGTACTTTTCCTACGTTTGTAATGTTGGCAGCAGCCTGCTTTAAATGTAAGTTGGGGCCGGCGTCAACGCTTAAATCTTCAATCCGGAATGCAATCGAATCTCGGAATGAGTAAAAGTTAGAAACTTTCAGGTTTAAATTACGAGTATCTATAATCGGGTGGCTTACGTTTTCGTTTACTACATACCTAATTTGCATGTCCTTAAAATTAAACGCACTGCATGCAAAGGTCCACGGATTTAGGGTGTCCTTTTCAGGATTGGCCCCAAATTCTTCTATCAGAAAACCAAAATTGAAAACGTCGGCAGTGTCTTTCGCAACGTAAATTCGGTTATTTTCAAAATCAAGATCTTTTAAAACAACCTGTTTGTGTTTAAACTTTAAGGTATCAATCCGTGCTTTAATTTGCTCGCTGTAAATCAGCGTATCACCATGCTGGTCTTCAATTAAAACATCTTTTAGTGTTAAGCGTTTAAAAAAGCCGATATCAACTTTGCCAATCGTAATGTTGGTATGTAAATCTTTCGAAAGATTTTTGGCTATTTTTCGAGTGATCTGTGTTTGTACCCAACTGTTTTGAATTAGCACAAAAGCACCACCCAGCAACATTATAAATGCTGCCAGCAAAACAATGAGTATTTTCCAGCCTTTTTTAATAGTTTTGCAAATTTAGAACGAACATAATCCATTTCAATCAATAAAAATGAAAAGGATAGCGCGTTTTGTTAACTATTTATTTTTAATAAGTGCAAAGATATAAACCCGGCACCGTTTATCGTGTTTTAATAAGGTAAAAAAGGGAAGATTTTTATGGCTGAGAAAGGAATTATAATAATGGGTATCGAATCGTCGTGCGACGATACTTCTGCTGCCATCATTCGCGATGGAGAAATACTGTCGAATGTGGTGGCTTCACAGAAAGTGCATGAAGAGTATGGCGGGGTAGTACCCGAGTTGGCCTCGCGTGCACATCAGCAAAATATCATCCCGGTGGTTGACCTGGCCGTGAAACGTGCAGGAATTAACCGTGAAGAAATTTCGGCTGTGGCTTTTACCCGTGGCCCTGGCTTATTGGGATCGTTGCTGGTAGGTACTTCGTTTGCAAAAGGTTTTTCGCTGGCATCGAAAATTCCGCTGATAGAGGTGAACCATCTGCAAGGACATGTGCTGGCTCTGTTTATCAAAGAAAATGGAGTAGAATTTAACCCGCCGAAATTTCCGTTTCTGTGTTTGTTGGTTTCCGGTGGTAATTCGCAAATTATTCTTGTTCGCGATTATCTGGATATGGAAGTGATTGGGCAAACCATTGATGATGCGGCCGGCGAAGCTTTTGATAAATGTGCAAAAGTTATGGGCTTGCCTTATCCGGGAGGTCCGCATGTCGATCGTTTGGCGAAGGATGGCGATCCGAACCGTTTTGAATTTTCGCGTCCACGCATTCCTGGGCTGGATTACAGTTTTAGTGGTTTAAAAACCAACTTTCTGTACTTTTTGCGCGACAACCTGAAAGTGAATGAAAACTTTGTGGAAGAAAACCTGGCCGATCTTTGTGCGTCGTTGCAGCATACCATTATTGAGATTCTGCTGAGCAAATTGAAACGTGCCGCCCGTGAAACAGGTGTTAATGAAATTACGGTTGCCGGTGGTGTATCAGCTAATTCAGGGCTTCGCAATGCATTGCAGGACAATGCCAAAAAGCACCGCTGGAACCTGATTATTCCAAAGTTTGAATACACCATGGATAATGCTGCCATGATTGCCATTACCGGCTATTACAAATACCTGAATAAAGAATTTGCGGGGCAGGATGCCGTTCCTTTTGCACGAACTCAATTGTAAACTCCATTTCTAAAGAAAATACTCGTTTTGAAATTTGAAAAAGAACTGGTTCATGGAAAGCTGATAAAACGTTATAAACGATTTTTGGCTGATATTGAATTGGATACAGGTGAGATTGTTGTGGCGCATTGCACCAATTCCGGGTCGATGAAAAGTTGCCTTGAAAATGGGGCAGAGGTGTACTTAACTCCGGTTGACGATCCGAAACGAAAAACAAAGTTTACCTGGGAAATGATAAAAATAGACGTCGACTGGATAGGTATTAATACCGGCAACCCGAATAAGTTGGCGTACGAAGCCCTTTTAAACGGAGAAATCCCCGGACTTGATGAATTTACAATTGTTAAGCGCGAAGTCAAATTTGGCAATTCGCGTTTTGATGTTTATGCGGAAAATGATCAAGAGAAATGTTTTGTGGAGGTGAAAAACGTTTCGATGAAAGCGAACGAATACGCCTTATTCCCTGATGCTGTAACCACTCGAGGGCAAAAACATTTGAAGACATTAATCGATGTTAAGAATCAGGGTATGCGCGCTGTTATGCTTTATATTATTCAGCGCAGCGATGTGCAGCTATTTGCCCCTGCCAAAGAAATCGATCCGGCGTATGCCCGCTTGTTAAAACAGGCTCACTCGGCCGGAGTTGAGATTTTTCCGATGCAGGCAAAAGTATCGCCTTCGGAAATTACATTGAGCAAGAAACTACCTTTTGAGCTATAAAAAAGCCGGAATATTTAATTATTCCGGCTGTGAATAGTCATAATTCAATACTATTTTTTCTCTGTTTCTTCAATCGGAACCAAGTCGCCGTTATAGGAAATAAACTGGCGATTGGTGCTGTTTACTTTTAAACTTGCCGATCCGGTTGCGCCTATTGAAAAAGTAAATTCCACGTTGTCGTTTTTATTTTTTGCGCTAAACTTAACGGTGTAACCACCTTTCTTTGCATCCTCAACACTATAATCGGCAACAGGTGCCTTAAAAATCATTGGCGAGTCTGTCGATCCGTAGTCAACGGAATAAGCACGGCCAAAATATGGAAGATACGAATCTACCTCACCATCCTTTAATACAACATTATATGGAGTAGTTAATGTACGGGTACGGCCGCCTGACGGAAGCATTTGTGTAGCATTAAATTGCCAGGTATTGGCTTCAATAAGTTTTTTTGTTTGTTCGGTAAGCATTGCTTCGCGCTGTGCTTTTTTCTCTTTTCTTGTGAGTTTTTTCTCTTGTGCATTTACTGCTACGATTGAAAAAATCAGAAAACTTAACAAAATTATCCTTTTCATACTATCATATTTTCCTTACAAAATACAAAAAGTATACCATAAAGTCAACCTATTATACGAAAGAAAAAAGGGATACAATACATATCCCTTTTCGTGCAGTTTAACTAAATAAAATCATTTTATATGATTTCTGAAAAATTTCGCTTTAATGCTTATTCGATGCGAATTGAACACTGTATTTTTAGAAACAGTTGGCATCGAAAACAAAAGTTCTTTTCTTTGCAACGATTCTTTTTAACAGGTACAATTATTTCGGTTTATTCATTTTATACAAAAGTATGGCTTTTGTAAAAAATTAAAAAGAGTAAAACCGAATAATAAAAAATATAATTACTGATAAAAGTCATGCAAAACATAACTATTAGCGAGGAACTGGCCGAAAAAGTACCTGATGTGGTTTTGTCGTGCATTGAATGCGATGTGCAATTTCAGAATCTAAACAGCGAACTTTGGGACGAGATTCAATCGAAAATCGAAGAGCTAAACAAAAGTCTGCGTGTGGAAGAAATAAGCAAAATGCCAGCTGTTGCTGCATCGCGAAGAGCTTACAAAAAATGTGGAAAGGATCCCGCTCGCTACCGTTTATCTGCTGAAGCGCTACTTCGGCGGGTTTTAAAGCGTGGCGAAATCTACCAGGTAAATAATGTGGTCGATCAGCTGAATTTGGTTTCCATTTCGAGCGGATTTTCAATTGGTGGTTATGATGCCGACAGGATTGGCGGAGCTGTTACCTTTGGCATTGGCAAAAAAGACGAACCGTATGAAGGAATTGGGCGGGGGGAACTGAATATTGAATTTATGCCGGTGTTCAGAGATGTAAAAGGCGCTTTTGGAACGCCCACAAGCGATTCGGTGAGGACTTGTGTTACCGAACAGACAAAGCGGTTCTTAATGATAATAATAGCCTACGAACGCACAGAAGATATTGAAATTGCCACAAACCAGGCTCAGGAACTTTTAAAAAAGTATGTTGGAGCCACTAACTTTGAATTAAAAACTATTCAAGCAATATAATGAAAGGATTTTGTAGATTTTTGCTCAAATTGATGGGCTGGACCGTTGTTGGAGAGCCGGCACCGGTAAATAAATGTATCATTATCGGAGTGCCACATACCAGCGCATGGGATTTTGTTATTTCGTGGTTGTTTTATACTTCGAAAGGTGCAGTTGCCAACATTCTTATAAAAAAGGAATTTTTCTTTTGGCCCATCGGATATTTTATTCGAAAAATGGGAGGTTTGCCCATCGATCGCTCAAAAGGAGCTAACGTAATTCGTCAAACCATTCAGCTAATCAATAAAAGAGAACGTATTCATTTGGCATTAACGCCTGAAGGAACGCGAAGTTTGAATAAACGCTGGAAAGCCGGCTTTCATATTATTTCTAAAGAAACCGGTATTCCCGTGTATTTGGGCTATTTTGATTGGGGACGAAAAGAAATTTCGGTTGGTGAGCCCTTTGAACTTTCAGACAATGCTCAGGACGACATCAAACGCATGAAGGATTTTTACCGCGAAAAAGGAATTAAAGGAAAATTCCCGGAGCTTTTTACAACCGATTACTAACAGAAATAGAACATCAGAAATAGTAGCTTTTAATCTGAATAGGAGCTACTATTTCTGATTCTTTTAATCAAAAGCAGAGATGCTGAGTTTAACCTGAACACTTTCAAAATCACTTTCGCTAAAACCTGCAAACACGCCTACATTGCCTGCAAAAAACAGGTTATTCAAACTGTAACCAACTTCCCAGTAATTATTGTATTCGGGCGTGGTAAGGTAATTTAAATGAAGGCTTTCGCTCCAGGTTCTTTTATTGAAAATTGAAAGGTATCTTAGAAGCAGGTATTCCGACCTGTACTCCGTCATTACGTTTAAGTAACTTTTGTTAGTGCTTAAAGCATAGTCGTTTATCAGTTGAAAACGGTGCGTAAAAGGCCGCATCATTACCGGGATTTCAGCGGTGCTAAAATGTTTGTATTGCGAAAAATGCATTTGCTCATTCGAAAAATAGTGGCCGGCATTTATCTGCCAGTCAATACCTGAACTTGGCGAAATATTGGCCTGTTGATGAACGGAAAAATCAACCCGGCGAAATTCTGAATCGGAATCAAAAAGATCGGGCACGCCTTGTTTGTAGGTCAGGTTAAATTCATAAAAATCATTTACAAACAGAAAGGGTGATTCTTCGAGCCACGGTTTGCGTTGCGATTTGTGGAAATTTAAACCAAGGCCGTAACTAAAACTTTTTTGCTCGGTAAGTGCAGGATTGTCAGTCGTTAAGTTTCCGGGGATGTTTGGCTCAAAATCTTTATAATCCGAAAGGAGAAACGAAATGTTGTTTTCCAGCGGGTAAAAATGATCCATGTTGACAATGGCATAATACCTGAAATTCTTTTTAAAACGCTGAGAAAAACTCAGGTGCACAAATTCGCTCTCGTAAAACCGCGTATAGTTTTCGCCAAAAAACCACGAACTTAAGGAGTTTACCGCCGGGCTAATTCCCTGGAGACCACTTTTAAAATCGCTGCTTTGTTTTCCTGCGTAAAGGCTTATCTGGTTTCCTTTTGCCAGAAGATTTACAAACTGCGCGTTCAGACTGCCAAATAAGGCTTCACGGTTAAACGCATACCCCAGTTGAGGTGTTAGGTAAATTCGTTTTGTGGAATCCACCAAAAAGCGCATTCGAAATTCCTGGCGGTATTTATATCCGTCAACGGCGTTAAAATCAAAATTCACGGGCGAAAGCAGTCCATCGTAACTCACACGAATAGTCGAATCTTTCGATATATCATAAGCTCCGGCCAATAGCCGGCTAAAAAAACGTTTGGTACTTTCATTATCCGAGACTGAATCGGTTGAAGCCGCTTTTTCCATCAGCTTTAATGAGTCGGCCATTTGGTAGCTTTCAATTTCGGCCTGCGTTAGGGGGATGCTCCTAACGGTATCCCAGGCAATAGCTGTTTGCAGCGAGTCTTTATTTTCCGAAATTTGGTAACTGCCGTAATCCGGCGCCACGATAGTTGAGTCCTTGTATTGTTCTTTTAAAATTTTACGGTTCAGGCGGGCTACTTTTTTTACATCTGCATTGCTTAGTTCTTCTTTGGCATTCAGACTATTTAGTTCGCTAACCAGTTGTTCTTCTTTTTCACCGGGTTCCCACACATCTTGATCTACACTTGTTTGTGCAGCTATTTCAGTGCTTTCGTATTGAATGTTAGAATAGTTGTTTACGATGGAGTCGTACTTCACCGATGCACCATAATAAAAGTTGCCCCGCAGTCCCAACATGCCAAAATCGCCTGTAATATTGTGCGAAACCGGCAGCCAGTTCTCGTTGTCCAGATTTTCGAATTGTTGTTTTATACGGTAGTTAAAAAACTCAAAGCTGGAACTAAAATCGAGGTTGTAAATGCACCAAAGCCGGTCTACGATATAAATAAAACCTTCAACCAGTTCGTCGCTTTTTCGTTTAGGGGTAACGCGTATTTTAAACACATCATAATCGCCAGAGGTTATAAATCCCTCGTAAACAAAATTATAATGTTTTAGCGCCAGGACCGAAAGCGGAGAAACCACTTCGTTGGGACGTTCATCGTAAAAACTGGCTGTCATCAGGCCCATTACCGGCGGCTCGTCAAAACCTGTAATCGAACTTTTTTTACTTATCACCTGCTGGTTATACTGGTTGGGATAATCGTAGGTAATCCGGTTTTGCGACTCCATAACATAGGTAACATTCTCCTTAAAGTAATCCTTGAATTTCCGGCCGTCTTCCACTTCCTGCTTTTTAATCAGGTTCGGAATATTGCTAAAGGCAAAATTTGCTTTGATGTAAAGGTCAGCATCGTAATGTTTTATATTCTTGCGGTAATAAGGTGCTTTGGCAATGGCTTTCCGCATAATAAAATAGGCCGGGTCTTCATCTCCGGGAAACACTTTTATCTCGGCGAGCTCAAAATTCTGAGTTTGCAAGGTAATGGGTAAAAATAAACTGTCGGTTTTCAGATTGACTGTTTTCTCCAGCTTTTCGTAGCCCATCGATCGCACAGTAAGATGAAAAGTGCCGGTTGGTAAATTAAAACTAAAATCTCCGTTGGTGTTTGATGTGGTGCCTTGCCGCGATTCGGAAATATAAATAGTTGCATAGGGCACAGGTTGTTTTTGTTCATCCAGAATTCGTCCGGAGAGCACCTGACTGTTGGCAAAAAAGTGGGTAAAAATTACTAATAAGGTTAAACAAGCTGACAGTTTTCTGCCGTTTAATAGATTGAATTTTTGGGTATACATGGTTTAATTCTGTTTTCATGTGCAAGAAAATGAAAAAAACGATAGTGTAGAAATATTTATTGTTAAAAAGTATTATTGCTATAATCCCAAATCATCACTTACCGAGCGCATTGCATTAACTGCCAGATCGGCAAACTCAGGTAACGGAATACCAATTTTCTCACACTCCAGAATGTTCTCGCGTTTTACCGATGCTGCAAAGGCTTTTTGTTTCATTCGTTTGGTTACCGATTTTGTTTTTACGCTGGCTAGTTTTTTATCCGGATAAACTAAAGTTGTAGCCGTAATTAAACCGGTAATTGTTTCGCCGGCTGCCAGTGCATGCTGAAATTCGGTGCAGCGGTCTTTCCCGGTTGCCACCTCGTTGTGCATAACAATGGCGTCGAGCATTTCATCGGTAATTTTTCCTTTTAACAGCTTTTCTGCGTAGGGGCCATGTGTATGCGGATCGGCGTTTGTAATTTCCACGTCAATATCATGTAACAAGCCTGCGATGCCCCATTCATCTTCATTTCTTTCAAGGTGCTTCGCTATTGCACGCATTACTGCTTCCGATGCCAGGCTGTGTTTTAGCATGTTTTCTGCCTGCACATTCGATTTTAGCATTTCAAGTGCTTCGTCTCTCGTAATCATATTCAGAATAATAATGTTCGCCGCATTAAAAATAGTGATAAATTCGCCGTTGCAATATATTTAAGCCGGCTTATGCATTCGTAGGTTGTATTGAGAGCAAAAATGCCATAAAACAAGTACTTGTAAATTAAGTGCTTTGTTTTGAAACCGTTTTTGTTTGAAATAAAATTTCGTAGTGTATATTCGGGGTTAAAACAACTAAACTTAATATCATGATTGAAATTGAGCGGAAATTTCTTGTTGATACTAATTTATGGTGCCCAAAGGATTCGGGAAATGCTATTGTTCAGGGCTACCTGTCAATCGATAAGGAACGGGTGGTGCGGGTACGCATAAACGGAGATAAAGCTTGGTTGACGATTAAAGGCAAAACACAAGGAATTTCACGTATTGAAATGGAATATGAAATTCCGGTAAAAGAAGCGGAAATTTTAATGCAATTGTGCCATGATTATCCTGTTCGGAAGAAGCGCTTCGTGGAGGAGATACATGGAATGACATGGGAAATAGATGTATTTGAAGATATGAATGCGGGTCTTGTTTTGGCAGAGGTTGAATTGAGTAATGAAAATGAAAAGATTGAGCTGCCAAACTGGGTAACTCATGAGGTGAGTACCGATCATCGGTATTTTAATGCCTGGTTGTCGGAGCATCCTTATTCAACCTGGTAAAATACTAAGGTTTTGATGTTGAGTAAATTAAAAGAAAGGTGTTAATTGTTTAGGTATTTATAATAAAGGACAACATAACAATGGTATTATTTTTGCGTTTAATCCGAAAGCTAAAAACAGTGTATATGTTCTCAGGGAAAGGGAAAGTTTTTTTATTTATTCTATTATTTACCGGCTTCTCAAAACTTTTATTCGCGCAAAACTCTGTAACTGAAGAGGAACTTTTGCGCAAAAATATTGAAGTTTTAAGAAGCTATTTTATTGAAAATAACAACTGGCATGTTGTTAAAAAAGAAGTGGGTAGCGATGTTGATGCACTACTGCATTTTATCGAGGACGAATCGTTGGATGAGATCATTAAAAATCTGAATGACACACAGCGTATTGGTGAAAATTATGTGATGCGTTTGCCCGAAAATGTGGAGGACAGTCTGAGTGTTCCGGGCTTTGTGTCTTATACCGAGCAGCAAAAGGAAATTCAGAATATTGAAACGGATTACATAGCAAACGTTAAGCCTGAAGATATTACCGTACCACCTGCAATTATTCGCGAAGCCGAAAACGAAGTACGACAGGTGCCCGAAGGAGAGGGAATGCGGCTTTTTACCGATTCTGTTTATACTTTTCCGGAAGAACTTTATATTCCGGAAGTGATTCCCGACTCGGTTTTAAATTCGCCCGACATGTTTAATGAACTTATCCGACGCGATAGTCTCCGCAGGGATTACATTGAAGCGAAACGAGTATTTTACAACGACTCGGTTAAAGCCGACTACATAGCAAGAATAGTAAGTGTTTATCGTGCCGAGAAATACAATGAAAACCTGCAATATCGCATAAAACGCTATAAAGACGAGGTAAAACTCAATAACTACTACGTTTTAAAAGCTTATAACGATGAAGTAGTGGCACAGGTAAACGATTCGATAAAAGCTGTTTTAAATGTGTTGATGGATTATGCCGACCACATTGATACCACACGTTTGTCGTTAATAAATTTATATGGAGAAAAGGAGGATATACTGTTGCAAAACGGTTCTGAACGTTATTCGCGAATCTGGCTAAAAAACGAGCAAAATGACTCGTTGGCGGTGATGGTAAAAAATACTGATAAACGTACAGTGCAGATGTTGATCGACGATGGCGTTACCTTTTCAAGGTTTAAAGAAAAACAAACCAAAGATTTTGATTTTGAAAGCCTGAAGCCCAACAACAATAAATTTAGGGGTGTAGGGAAAAGTTACGAGCTTGAAACCCCCTGGAATATTGGTGGCGACGGAAGTATAGGACTTACTCAAACCTATCTTGAAAACTGGAAAAAAGGGGGAAAAAGTGCTTTGGCAACACTTATGGTTTTAAAAGGTTTTGCAAATTATTCGCGCAAAGACGGCAAAGTTAAATGGGAAAACTCTGCGGAATTCCGAAACGGTTGGATCAGGCCCGGTGGCGATGAGTCGGAGCTGCAAAAGAATGATGATAAGTTTGAAATCACATCGCGTTACGGTTTAAGTGCATTTAAAAAATGGTACTACAGTGCCGAGCTTAACTTTAACACGCAAATATTTAGGGGGTACAAATACCCGAAAGCTAAAAACCCTGATGTACTTTCTGCATTTCTTGCCCCATCAACAACCTATCTAAAAATAGGTTTGGACTACAAGCCAAACAAAAAACTGTCATTATTCTTGTCGCCTTTAACCATGAAAAATGTTTATGTGCGGGATACTGCCTTGGTTAATCCGACTAGTTTTGGTATTAGCGAGGGAAGAAAAGCGTTTTGGGAGCCTGGTTTAAACGCCGATCTGGGCTACAAAACGAAAATAACTGAAGACATTTCGTATGAGACGAAATACAAGATGTTTTTTAACTACAAAGACCCGTTCAAAAAATTTGACCTGAACTGGGAAAACAACTTTAAAATGCAGTTAAATTCGTACATCGATATGCGTTTAATGTTTCATTTTATTTACGATGACGATGTGAAGTTTCCGGTTTTCGATGCTGATGGCAACGACACCGGCCGAAAAGAAGCCAAACTGCAGATAAAAGAGTTCTTTACCATTGGATTCTCGTATAAAATCAACAAGAAAGTGATGCGCACACACCGAATTCGCTAGTAGGTCGTCGTTTTTGTAAGTAGAATCAAACATTTAAGAAAAGAAAGAATTACTTTTGATAAAAAGACTAGCTCATGAAAGATTTAAAACGCTACTATATATTGACTGCAGATCCGAAAGACGTTTACAATGCTTTAACCAACCAAAATATGCTTGAAATATGGACGGGTGAGACAGCTGTTATGCCACTAGAGCCAAACACCGAATTTTCGTTGTGGGGCGGTAGTATTTCTGGGGTGAATGTGGAATTTGAGCAGGATAAAAAGATCGTTCAGAAGTGGTTCTTTGGTGAAGAAGAAGAGGAGTCGCTGGTGACCATAAAACTACATCCGCATAAAAAGGGCACAAGCATTGAATTGCGGCACACCAATATTCCTGACGAAGCTTTTGACAATATTTCGGAAGGCTGGGATGAAGATTATTTTGGAGCGCTTAACGAACTGTTTATCTAGTCAGTCAGTAATTGCCTGTTCGGGCGTTACATGCTTTATTCTACTTTACTTCCTCCTGTAAAAGGTCTCTTATCTCGAGGAAGTTACGTTCCAGTTTTAGCATGTTTTCAATAAAAAAGTTGTAGATGTCGGGCCATTGGTTCTGGCGATGGAAATCAACACCTTCCATTCGAACGAAGATACGGCACACTTCGGCGCCACTGTCTTCGCGCTCATGGAAAAATTCCCACTGCAAACCACCTTCAAAGCCGTCTTCAATTACCGGCTTGTATCTTTCCAGAAATTCGTAAGCTTTTAATCTTTTGTTTTCACTTTTGTTGCCCAGTTCGAGAATTACCATTGCATCCTTGCGACTGACATCAAAACGTAGTGCCACCCCTTTGATTTTTGTTTTGTGCAGTACCCATTTCCGTTTCCTGTATTTTAATTCCGGATGCACACTGCAGCGTTTGTCAAACAGTTGCCAGAAATCAATTTTTAATTGTCGCAATTCCTCTTTTGAATACATGTGCCAAAGGTAAACTAAATTTAATTTTTACTTTTATAATTCTTAAAACACGCTATTTATGATTCGCAAACTACTTCTGTTTTTAACGTTGACATTGATTGCTGGTATTACAAAGGCTCAGTATGTTGAAGTTCAGGCAAATTATAATTCGGTTGGCGATTGTATTTTTACGGCGTCGAACAATGCAAAAGTGCCTATGTTCCTGCATATTAACTTTGCCGACCTGGAGAATACCACATTTAACGAACCCTTGCCTTACATTAAGAAAGTCGCACCGGGATTTAACAGCCTTTTTACACTTCAACGTGATTTGGATGCAGATATCCCGCGGTTTAATTATGATATTGAAACCTTCCGATCAAATCCAACGGCTGATGTAGATCTTGATTTTCCTTATTTAATTCCTTTGGAAGAAGGTAAAAGTGTATCGTTTTTCGATGTAAAAAGCATTGATGGTTTTTGGGGAAATGATACACCTGATTCGTGGTTTGCAACAGGTTTTAAAGCCGCACCGGGGGACGCTGTTTTTGCCAGCAGAAACGGTATTGTTGCAGAAGTTGTTGGAGAATCAAGAAGCGGAGAATCACGCTATTGGTATCATACATGGAGAAACAGTATTACCTTATTGCAACCCGACGGAACTTTGATCTGTTATCATGGCGTTAAGTACAGTTCTGAACAACTTGTAGTTGGGCAAAAAGTATTTGCCGGGAAAAAAATAGGGGAGTTGGCCAATAAAAACGGCGAATTGATAGTGCTTATCTACCACGATTCATTATTTACTAAAAAGTTATCGTTTGTTATTCCTCAGTTTGTGGTAAACGATAAAGGTAAAACCGAAATCCTAAATGCTGTAAAACCTTACAAAGTTTATCATCCGGAGACAATTTTAGGAATTGAAATGACTAAACGGGAAAAAAGGGAACTAATCAAATAGCTATGTTTTTTTGTTAAGTGCTTATCATTAAAAGATAAATGAGTACTGTGGAACAAACAGATATTAATAGGAAAAACTGGTTATGATTTTCATAATTGTTAATATTTGTTAAATTCTTTTTGTTATTAATAGTATTTATGATCGCAATATATGACAATAGTCACTAATGTTGTTTTGTAGTTTGTTAATTTTGCAAGGGGTAAAAAATGTTAATCCTTAGGCGTTGAATTAGTTATGTGAGTCATTAGCCATAAACAGAACATTAATAACAAATCGAAAATGAATAATTGTTTAATGTAAATGTTTGTTAATTGGTGTTTTTTTTAACTAATTTGCATGTGAGTATTAAAAAGTGAGTGAGTTATTTACTAATATTTAAATTTTTATTCTATGAAAAAAATTGCGCTAATGCTATTGGGCATTGCCTTGTTTGGCGTGCTTGTTGCTGAAGCACAGGTAAAAAGTATCACTGGTACTGTAACAAGTGCCGAAGATGATATGGGTATACCAGGTGTTTCAGTAAGTGTTAAAGGTACCACAATTGGTACAGTTACTAATCTTGATGGAGTATATCAGCTGGAAGTTCCGTCTGATGCGGCAATACTGGTCTTCTCGTTTGTAGGTATGAAAACGCAGGAGATTGAGATCCGCGGATCAGAGGTAAATGCTGTAATGGAAGCAGATTTAGTTGGTATTGATGAAGTTGTGGTAACAGCAATGGGGGTTTCAAGGCAGAAAAAATCCATTGGTTACGCTTCTACTTCGGTAGGAGGAGATGAAATTAGTGAAGCTAAAGTAGTAAACCCAATGAATGCTTTACAAGGTAAAGTTGCAGGGGTAGACATTTCTTCAGCTCCCGGACCAGGTGCTACTCAGAATGTTATTATCAGGGGGGCTTCTTCATTTGGTAGTAACCAGCCTTTATATGTTATCGATGGAGTTCCGATTACAAACTCTCAGGTAACCACAGGTAGTGCTCTTAATAATAACGTTGACTTTGGTTCTGGTTTAAATGCTGTTAACCCTGATGATATTCAGAATATGACAGTTTTGAAAGGAGCTGCTGCAACTGCGTTATATGGTTCACGTGCTGCTAACGGAGTTATTTTAATAACTACTAAATCAGGGACCAATACTGATGGACAGATGAAAATTAGCTATGACGGTTCTGTTTCGATGTTAAGAGTAGGACGCATTCCTGAAAGACAAGATGAGTTTGGTCAAGGATGGAGTGGACATCATGCTTTAGATGAAAACGGTAACTGGGGACCTAGATACGATGGAAGTGACCGTGTATGGGGTTATGTTATCGACAATAGTCAACAGATTAAACCATATTCTTTTGTTGAATCAAGAATTCGTGATTTTTATGATTTTGGATTGAGCCATAAAAATTCTGTTTCAGCCTCAGGAGGTAATGAGAATACAACCTATTTTATGTCATTCTCGCACAACAATGTGGATGGTGTTATGCCTGAGGATGTTGATACCTACAAACGATCAACTCTTTCAACTAAAGGAAGTCATAAATGGGGAAAAATTAACCTTACATCTTCAGTGAATTACAGTAATGAAAAAACGAAGGCCGTTCCATCAGGTCAGGGAAGTTCTGTATTCAGAAGTCTTTGGGAAATACCGGAGGATTACTCCATTGTTGACTTAAAAGATTACAAAAGTAAGTTTAATAACTTAAACAATTATTTTACTCCTTATGGTGTTAATCCATATTTCTCATTGTTTGAAAATGGATCAGAGCAAGTACGCCACAAAGTGTATGGTAAAGTTCAGGCAGATATTAATATTACCAATGAGCTTTTATTGACTTACCGTTTTGGAGCCGACCTTGAAAGTACGAATACCGAAGCCTGGCAGGCTAAAATTGATATTCCTACGGACGCACCAAGTTACAACGATCAAAAAAATCAACCGGGTAATTATAGCGTAAATAAACGTACCCGTTACGAAACAAACCATGATGCTTTCCTGAATTACACCAAAGATTTATCTGAAAAATTAAACTTGAATGCACTGGTTGGTATTAACTTTAACCAACGTGGATACACCCGTGTTGGTGGCGAAGTTCTGGCATTGGATGTTCCTGGGTATTATAATCTAACTAACGGATTGGCAGACCCAATTGCATCTCAATACAAAATGGAGAGAAGATTGTTTGGTGCTTTTGGTAATGTTGAATTAGGTTACGACGATTATTTGTATGTAACACTTACTGCACGTAACGACTGGTCTTCTACATTACCAGCAGGTGAAAATAGTTACTTCTACCCTGGAGCAACTGCAAGTTTGGTGCTTTCTGAAATGGCCAAGAAAATGGATATGGAATTAGGAGTTATCGACTTTGCCAAAGCAAGGGTAGCCTATGGTTGGACAGGTAACGACGCTGCCCCATATGTAATTTATCCTGTATTTGAAAAAGGTTATGTTGGCAACCCCGGATACCCAAATGTTGATGACCTGGAATTACCATTAAACAGCATTAACTCCTGGATGATCAGTAATCAACTGGGAAGTCCGAATCTTGCACCTGAAATCACAAAAGAATTTGAGGTTGGTCTGGAAATGAATTTCTTTAAGAACAGAATTGGTTTTGATTTCTCTTACTATAACAGACTTACTGATGGTTTGATTAGTAATCAGCCACTTGATCCAACTTCAGGATATACTTCTATTGTAAGCAACATCGGTGATGTTCGTAACAAAGGTATCGAAGCTCTGTTCTTTGTTTCTCCTGTTCGTACCGAAGATTTTGAATGGAAGATGAGTTTTAACTATTCGAAAAACAAAAACAAAGTTGAAACGCTTGCTGAAGGAGAAATCTTCCTTGGTGGATTTGGCGGTGCAGGTATTGTTGCAGTTGAAGGAAAAGAAATGGGACTGTTCAAAACTCAGGTTACACAAACAGTTACTATTGATGGCGTAGAGCACATTGTTGTCGATGGTAACGGAATGCCGGTTGCAACTGCCGACGAAGTAGTACTGGAAGATAAAAGTGTGAATGAGAAATTCAGAGCAGGTTTTACCAATGACTTTAGTTATAAAAACTGGTCGTTGGCGGCTACATTTGATCTTCGTTACGGTGGATACATTTATTCTTACCAGAAAGATTATATGGGCTGGACAGGTAGTGGTCCTGAAACTGTTTATAACAACCGTCAACCATTTGTTATTCCAAACTCGGTTAGGTTGGTAAACGGCGAATATGTTGAAAATGATATACCTGTAGCTTCAACCGATTTACATACATTCTATAGTGCAGGAGGTTTCGAGCAAACCGATAATTTCTTTATCGATCGTTCGTATCTGAAATTAAGAGATATTGTTCTTGCTTATGAATTGCCGGCAGGTTTCGCCAAGCGTTTAGGAGTGGCTAAAATAAGAGCATCTGTTGTTGCCAGCAATATTTTGTTGTGGACACCGAAAGAGAATCAATATATCGATCCGGAAACCACAACATTTGGTAACGATATTTCTGCGAAATTTGGTGAATTTGGAGCCAACCCAACCAACCAAAGTTATACCTTCGGTTTATCTGTAATGTTTTAATATCGAAAACGAAATTATTATGAAATTCAAAAAAATTATATATATGTTGTTCATTGCAATCTCTACCAGTTTAGTAGGGTGTGATGAATGGTTGGATGTAAACAAAGATCCAAACAACTTAAGTGAACTAACAAGTCCGGAAGCAGTTATGCCGGTTGCTCAGTTAGCTATCGGAAATGCTTTAATGGGCTGGGACATGGGATTTGCAGGAGCTCTTTGGTCGCAATACTGGACTCAAGACCATACTTCTTCTCAGTTTAAGTTTTTAGATGAGTACGACGAAACAAGTTTCTCGACTGCTTATACCAATTTAGTGCCTTTCGCACTGAATGACTTGAAAGCAATAAAAGCTAACTCAGAAGTTGGTTCAGGCCATTATCTGGTTGCCGAAGCCCTTTCAATTTATACATGGCAGGTAATTACCGACACATGGGGTGATATTCCATATTTCGAGGCTTTGAAAGGGGATGAAGGTTTATTTTCTCCAAAATTCGATTCGCAAGAGCAAATTTATGCCGACTTACTGGCACGAGTAGATGCTTTGCTCGAAATGAATTTTTCGAGTGCAGATATCAGCGATGATTACGACTTTATTTATAATGGTAATGTTAGCGCCTGGGTGGCTTTTGCCAAATCTTTGAAGCTTAAATTAATGCTGCGTTTATCCGAAACTTCAGGATATAATAATGCCGAAGTACTTGCATTTGCAAAAGAGGGTGGCTTTATAACTGAAACAGCTAAAATAAGTGGTGAAATTTGGGAACCAAAGGATGGTAAACGTCATCCTATGGTTGAATTTGACGATGCGGGTTATTTCGATAACGTTATTGCAAGTAAAACTATTATCGAATTTTTGAACACAAATAGTGATCCGCGAATTGGAAGTTTATTCACAGCTACTTCTGCAGGTACTTATGTTGGTTCAATCCAAGGCGATTTTGCTTACGATGGAGATACAGATGGAAATGGAACGGCTGATCAGGACGAGGAATACAGTTTAGTAGAATTTGATAATAAGTCAGATCTGATTCTGATGTCTACATGGGAAGTAAATTTCTATTTGGCTGAAGTTTATGCACGTGCAGGTGATTCAGCTGCAAAAAGCTATTACGATGCTGCTGTTCAGGCTTCTTTAGACTACTGGGGTGTAAGTGGTTCTGTTACCGGAGCTGGAGAATATGCAGAATGGCCTGCAGGAACTGTTGAAGAAAACATTAAAGCCATTGCAATGCAGAAATGGGTAGCTTATTGTAAGGTTCAGCACATTGAATCTTTTATCGAGCGAAATCGTACTAAATACCCTTCAGTAAATGCTGTGGAGATTAAAACTCCTGCAGATCGTACCGATGTATACCTTAATTTCCCTGTTGGCGATTTTACGATTTCTGTAGCAGGACTTGGTAAATTGAGTGGTAACTTACCTTCTTCTCCAATTTACCCGAATGCTGTTATTACCAGAAATACGAATAAGCCTCAGCAAAAAACAAGCTTGGGACAGAAAGTTTGGTGGGATCAGAAGTCAGGAAAATAGTGAACTTTTAAATTGAATAGAAATGAAGAATATATATAAAATATTTAGTTTATTCCTACTCATTGGAACGCTGATGAGTTGCGAAAAAGATTCTGAAGATATCTCCAGAATAACCTATTATGTAGATATTGCTTTGGAAGGAGAATCTTCTGTTGCCATAGCTTTAGGAGAGCAGTATGCAGAACCGGGATTTACCGCAATGGAAGGTGAAAACGATGTGAGTGAAAGTGTTGAAATTACATCAAACGTTGATAACAACCAAATTGGAGTGTACCAGGTTAGTTATTCTGCAACAAATCAGGATGGCTTTTCTTCATCAACTGCAAGAACAGTTGTTGTATACGACCCCGCTGCTCCTGATGTGGATTTATCAGGTACATACAATACAAGTGTTGTAAGAACAGAATCAGATGGCTCGAATCCTCGCCCAAGAAGCTCAAGTATTGAAATTACGAAAGTAGGTAACGGAGTATTCTATGTAAACTGTTTGTTGGGATATTACTATGCCGCTGGTTATGGTCCGGCATATGCAATGACAGGTTATATTAGTTTGAATGCCGATAACACATTTTCTTTGATTACCAGTCATGTTCAAGGTTGGGGTGATGGATTGGAAGCATTTAATAACGGAACATATAACGCAACAACCGGAGAATTATACTGGGAGTCGATATATGCCGGAGCCGATATTTTTGCAGCAACCTGCACAAAGTAATTTAATTTTTAATAGATAAAACTGAAATAGAAATGAAAAGCTTAATAAATAAAATTTTAGGTTTATCCCTGCTTCTGGTTCTTTTTGCATGTCAGGAGGACCCGGATATTTGGGATAGCTCAACAGTTGCGCTTGATGGTAACTGGTATGTTACATATGATCATGAGGTATATGGAATTGACGCTTTTGGTGTAGGTTATACTCCTGTTTATACCTATAACACCGCTGCTGATAACGGACAAGAAATATGGTTGTCAGACGATGATAACTTTTGGAGCTATAAAGTTCGTATTCCTGCCAACCCTGAAGCCGGAACATTTGGTAGTTCAGAGGTAGTAACAAGCGTTGTTGATGGTTATGAAATTCAGGTAAAGATTGAAAACGGACAAATCTTTCCTGCAGCAGTTGAATTGCCTTCAGGTGTAATGGCCGATAGTATCTATTTTGAGGTTTGGTTTGAAGACCTTGAAGATGCTACTGGAATTGCTAATGACAAATTAATGGTTAGTGGTTATCGTCAGACTGGTTTTACAGAAGATGAGCATTAATAAAAAGTCAAGCTTATAGAAGAAGCCGCTTCATTAATTTGAAGCGGCTTTTTGTTTTCTCAAAGTCTTATGAAAATTAATAGCAAAATTTGCTTCAAGTTTTATTGACTCACCCTGATTGTGCCTTCGACACAATCGTCCCGCTCTGAACGAGAGAGGGAGTGAGGGAGAGTTTGCAAAAAATCGTTTAAATTTCATTCCAATTGGTGATTCCCGTGAGGCATGACTGTTTTATTCAGCGGGTGACTAAACGTCACCTACTGAATTCGTTAAGGACGTTAGAGATTATAATTGGCTTAACTTGCTAATTACAAAAGCTTCCCATTGATCATTTTGTTACCGTCGTAGCCGTACGAAAGCTTCACCGACTCCTATTTAGTGCTTTCGCAGGCTTACGCTGTCACCAAATAGTTCTATTTACTGCTTTCGTAGTGCTGCGAAAGCCTCACTGTGTTCTCAAAAGTCCTTTCGTACTGCTACGAAAGCTTCCCCGAGTCCTATTTACCGCTTTCGAAGGCGTACGCTGTCACCAAATAGTTCTATTTACTGCTTTCGTATGGCTACGAAAGCCTCACCGTGTTCTCAAAAGTCCTTTCGTACTGCTACGAAAGCTTCCCGGAGTCCTATTTAGTGCTTTCGCAGGCGTACGCTGCCATCAAATAGTTCTATTTACTGCTTTCGTAGTGCTACGAAAGCTTCCCCAAGTCCTATTTACCGCTTTCGTAGACGTAATAAATCCTTTAACGAAACGCACAAAAAAAAGACCGTCTCAAACGAAACGGTCTTTTCTATAATATCTTTTTGTTTTACTTAGTCGTAACGATGTTCGTCTGCGCTTGGTCTGTCATCATCGCAGGCGCAATGTTTGTCCAAACCTTTTTCGTATTGCTCCAACGCACGCAGGCTCATTCCCATGTTCGAGAATCCACCGTCGTGGAAAAGGTTTTGCATGGTAACTTTTTTCGTCAGGTCAGAGAAAAGTGTAATACAGTAATCTGCACATTCATCACCAGTTGCATTACCCAGTGGCGACATTCTTTCCGAGAAGTCCAGCAAGCGATCGAAACCTTTTACTCCGTTTCCGGCAGTGGTAATGGTTGGCGATTGCGAAATGGTATTTACCCTAACGTTACGCTCACGGCCATAAATATAACCGAAACTGCGGGCAATCGATTCCAACAAAGCTTTTGCATCGGCCATGTCGTTGTAACCAAAGAATGAACGCTGTGCCGCAACATATGACAAGGCAACTACCGATCCCCATTCGTTAATGGCATCCAGTTTACGTGCCACCTGAAGTACTTTATGAAAAGATACTGCAGACACATCGAGGGTTTTGTCCAGGTAGTTATAATCCAAATCACTGTAATGGCGTCCCTTTCTTACGTTTGGCGACATACCAATCGAGTGTAAAATGAAGTCGATTTTGCCACCTAAAACCTCCATCGATTTTTTGATCAGGTTTTCCAGATCCTCAACATTGGTTGCATCGGCACCAATAACTTCAGCATTAATTTGCTCTCCCAGTTGGTTTGTTTCGCCCATACGAATGGCAACCGGGGTATTTGATAATGTTACTGTGGCTCCTTCTTCATGCGCTCTTACTGCCACTTTCCAGGCAATTGAATCAGGATTTAGTGCCCCGAAAATAATTCCCTTTTTTCCTTTTAATAAATTGTTACTCATAATTTGTTTTTATGAAACGTGTATGCCATTAGCATACACGACAATGATTATAAACAAGCGAAATTCATCTGTTACTATAAAATATATGCAGATAAAAATTCGCCTGCAAAGTTAATTCAGTTTAAATAAATTATTCACGAATGATCATTTTTCAGCTGTTAAGTCTGCTTTTTTAACTTTTCTCATCGAATTTTGTTCAATAACATTCGAAAATATGAATGATAATCGCGAAAAGCTGTGTTATAATCTTTCAAATAGCAGTTGCTTTTTTTAGCTTTGAAAGCAAATAAAAACTGTTACCTATGAAACGAATATTCATGCTGTTTATAGCAACAACTCTATTCTTTAGTTGTTCTACAAACACTAAAAAAGAAACAAACGAAAACACAAAAATGGAAGTGAATCCGGAAATAAAAAAGAAGGCCGATGAATTTGTATCGTTTAAATTAACTACCGATTTAAGCGTACTTAGCGAGAATGAAAAGCAAATGTTGCCGATTCTGCTCGAAGCCGCCAAATTAATGAACGACATTTACTGGCAGGAGGCATATGGAGATAAAGACGAATTGCTGAGCCAAAGTTGGGATGAATACACCCTGAAGTTTATAAAGCTGAATTATGGTCCGTGGGAGCGTTTAAATGCGAACAAACCATTTTTACCCGGATACGAAGAGAAACCGGCAGGCGCCAATTTCTATCCGACCGATATGACAAAGGAAGAATTTGAAGCCTGGGACGACGAAACAAAAACAAGTCTGTATACCCTGATACGACGCGACGAAGACGGTGCTTTAAAATCTGTACCATACCACATCGCATTCGGAAAGGAAATTAGAAAGGCTGCCGATCTTTTGCTTCAGGCAGCAGAACTGGCCGAAGATGCCGGACTGAAAAAATACCTCGAAGAAAGATCACAAGCATTGCTCACTGATGAATATTACGCCAGTGATGTTGCGTGGATGGAAATGAAAAACAACACCATCGAGTTTATTATTGGCCCCATCGAAAATTACGAGGACCAACTTTACGGTTATAAAGCCGCACACGAATCGTTTATCCTGATAAAAGATAAAGAATGGAGTCAGCGACTGGAGAAATATGCAGCATTGTTGCCGGGATTGCAAAAAGCATTGCCTTGCGAACAACCATATAAAAATGAAACTCCGGGTGTTGATTCGGACATGAATGTTTACGATGCCATTTATTACGCCGGCGATTGTAACGCAGGAAGCAAAACCATCGCCATTAATCTTCCAAACGACGAAGAGGTTCGCGAAACAAAAGGTAGCCGTAAACTGCAGTTGAAAAATTCGATGCAGGCTAAATTCGATAAAATACTGGTGCCAATTGCCGATCTGTTAATTGCAGAAGATCTGCGCCAGCATGTAAAATTCGATGCTTTCTTCGAAAATACCATGTTTCATGAAGTGGCGCACGGTTTGGGATTAGGAAATACGGTTGATCAGAGTACTACGGTTCGTGAAGCCTTAAAAGATGCCTACACTTCAATTGAAGAAAGTAAAGCCGATATTTTGGGCTTGTGGTGTGTTTACCAGCTAAACGAAATGGGAGAGTTGGGCGAAAAAGATATGATGGACAACTTTGTAACATTTATGGCCGGTATCTTCCGCTCGGTTCGTTTCGGAGCTGCCAGTGCCCACGGTAAAGCAAACATGATGCGGTTTTACTATTTCCAGGAAATGGGAGCTTTTACACGCGACGAGGCCACCGGAACCTATCGTGTTGATTACGAAAAAATGAAAGACGCCATGATGAACCTGTCGGAAATTGTTCTTAAAATTCAGGGCGATGGCGACTACCAGCAGGCCAAACAAATTCTTGAAGAGAAAGGCTTTATTCGCGAAGCACTTCAAAAAGACCTGGACAGGATAGGAGAGGCCGGTATTCCGCGCGATATTGTTTTTGAACAGGGAGCAGAAGTTTTAGATCTTTAACCTGAAAAATTCATGAATTTTTCACACAAAGTGTTGACGATTGAAAATCTGCACCTTACGTGCTTTGGCAATATATATTTTACGATTTTCAATGTCAAGGTTAACCCTGACAAATAATTGTTTTTTAATTATTTCGTCAGCCCTTCGGGTAATTAATTCATTTCTATGAATTAATTAGGTTAAAAATACAAGCCGGGAAGAATTAAACTTCCCGGTTCTTTTTTCTCCAAACTTATTCTTCGTCGTATTTAACTCCCCGTTAACAACAAATTCGGTGCATTCAAGGTTATATTTGTAAGGTGAATCAGATAAAAAACATAGCGGTTTTATTTTTGGGAATGATATTTCTGTTGTCAACTTCCGGATTCGTTTTGTACAAAAGCTATTGTGCATGTTCCGGCGAGGATTACACCAGCATTATCGTAAAACCTGCAACCTGCGAAACCGAATTTCATCAACACCATAAACACGATTTCGAGAATAATGAAATAAGCTGTTCTGAAGGCGAATGTCATGAATGCCAACCAATAGGTGAACATTCAGATACCTGCGGATGTGAAGCGCCTGAATCGATTTTTATGAAATTGATGGATAAGGCGGTTAATGATGAAGTAAAGTTCGTCGCCGTTCAGCCGGTTGAATTAAAAGTGTTCAGCGCCGAAATTCTTTGTGAACTGAAAACGAATTCAGAGGACAACCTCAATAAACGTTATTATGCTGATCCTCCGCCCAGGATAAAATCCTCTCTCGACTATCTTATCCATATTCAACAACTTAAAATCCCTTCGTTAGCTTAAGATTGGTTCTGTGTACTCAGAACACTGCAGTTTTTGCAGCAATAAAATTGTGCATTTCTGCATTCAATGGAGATCGCACGCTTTGAATTATAATCTTAAGAATAATGAAAAAATACATATTACTTTTATTTATCCTGTTTCCGTTTCTCACGAAAGCGCAGTCTGTTTCAGGTGTGGTTTTTAGCGACGAGGCGAATGGGAAACAGCCGCTTCCGGGGGTGAATGTGGTTTGGGAAGGCACCAGCGAAGGTACTGCCTCAATGCCCGACGGAAGTTTTACATTAAAAAACAAACCGGGACGAAACAAGCTGGTTTTTAGTTTTGTTGGTTACGAATCCCAAACTGTTCATGTGAGCGATAACGATCCTTTGGAAGTGGTGCTTCAACCCAATCTTGAGTTGGAAGAAGTGACAGTGATTCAAAAGGATCGGGGAACTTATTTGTCGGTGATTAATCCCATACAAACCGAAAATATTAGCGGAGCCGAGTTACATAAAGCTGCCTGCTGTAACCTGGCCGAAAGTTTTGAAACCAATCCTTCGGTGGATGTAAGTTACAGCGATGCCGTTACCGGAGCCAAGCAAATAAAGCTGTTGGGGCTCGACGGAACTTATTCGCAACTTCAGGTGGAAAATATGCCTGCATTACGTGGTTTGGCAACTACCTTTGGATTAACATATATTCCCGGACCGTGGCTGGAATCTATCCAGGTTTCGAAAGGAGCGGCTTCTGTGTTGAACGGTTACGAATCGATTGCCGGGCAAATTAATGCAGAACTGAAAAAGCCGGACAGCGAGGAAAAACTTTTTCTGAATGTTTTTGGCAACGACGAAGGCCGTTATGAATTTAACGGAAACACAAATATTAAAGTAAAAGGCGATACACTTACCACTGGTATTTTTGTACATGCCAGCGATGTGTCGAAAGAAAATGACCATAATCACGACGGTTTTCTTGATTCGCCGCTTTCGAGTACTTTTGAGGTGGCCAACCGCTGGAAATACAATAACCACAGAGGCGGTATGGCTCAGGCCGGATTTACTTTGCTGTGGAACGACAGAATGGGAGGGCAGGTTGGTGCCAATAGTGATATGATTCCTTCCGAAGACAATCCGTACGGTGTTAATATTGAAACCAACCGGGTAGATGCATTTTTTAAATCGGGAATCGTATCGCAAGATAATCACCGTGCCTTGGCAATTTTGACCAATTTTGCCCGTCATGAAACCAAATCGTATTACGGCTTATCGCGTTACGATGCCGATGAAACACGTTTTTACGGCAACCTGGTTTACACACAGGACCTGGATATAGCGGCAATTCATGTACTAAATAGCGGCGCAAGTTTTATTTACGACGATTTTAACGAAATGCTATACAATCAGGATGTACAGCGCACCGAAAAAGTTCCGGGAATATTTACGGAATATACGTTTAAACCCAGCGATAGGCTAACCCTGATGGCTGGTATTCGTGCCGATTTCCACAATATTTTTGGGAATTTTGTTACGCCACGTATGCATTTCCGTTACCAGTTTGCCGATCATTATACCATTCGTACAAGCGCCGGAAAAGGCTACCGAACGGCTAATGTAATTTCAGAAAATACATTTTTGCTGGCCAACTCTCGCCCAATTAGCTGGACGGAAGATGCGGTTCAGGAAGAAGCCTGGAACTTTGGTTTTGCATTTATTCAGAATTACAAATTACTGGATCGGGACCTGAGTATCAATGCCGAATTCTTCCGTACCGAGTTTCAGCAAAAATTGGTGGTCGACAGGGAAACGTCTTCTGAATTTATATACCTGTTGCCTTCAACCGAAAAGGCGTATGCTAATAGTCTTCAGTTTGATGTGCGCTGGCAACCTGTAAAGCGCCTGGATATGTTGTTGGCTTACCGTGTTAACGACATTAAAGAAACCATCGGCGGCGAACTCAAAGATGCGCCTTTAACCAGCGACTACAAGGGATTGGTCAATTTTAACTACACCACCAATCTGAAGAAGTGGATGTTCGATTACACCATTCAGTTTAATGGTGGCGGACGCATCCCGCGTGTTTATGAAGAGTGGATGAATCGGGCAGATATTGCGGGAGATATTTTTGAGTTTTCGCCTTACACAATTATGAATGCACAGGTAACCAAATATTTCCGCTACTGGAATATTTACCTCGGGGTGGAGAACCTTACTGATTTTACACAAAGTAACCCGATTGAAGGCGCAGACGATCCGTTTGGCGAGAATTTTAGTGCAACCAATATTTGGGGGCCAACAATGGGTAGAAAAATCTACCTCGGACTACGTTTTAATTTGAATTATGAATAGAAATTTCAAGGCTAAAGCTGTAATAACGAATAGCTTTATCCTTGAAACTAAAAACTTAAAAAGATGAAAAAGCTGATTTTATTATTTACAATGGCAATGTTTATCGGTTTTGCCGGTAACGAAACATTTGCACAGAAAAAAGAGAACAAAGTGGTTTGCTTTAAAAGCAACATGGACTGCGCCGACTGTGAGAAAACAGTTACCGAATACCTGAAATTTGAAAAAGGGGTGAAGGATCTGAAAATTGATCACGTTTCAAATACCATTTTGGTGGAATACAAAGACGGAAAAAATTCGGATGAAGAACTGGCTGCGGCTATCGAAAAAAAAGGCTACAAGGCAGATAAGATTACCCAAAAAGAATATGAAGAAATTGTAGCAAAGAATAAAAAAGAGGAGTAAGAAGCTCATAAGGAAAGGAAATAATCGCCTGATTAAGATGTAAAAAGCTGCCTGTATTCAGGTGGCTTTTTTCTAAAAGTCACTTTGGTAAAACAAAAAGTTCACGCAGAGATCTCTAAGTTCTCGCAAAGCACGCAAAACAGATTCTATACCTTTGCGAATTTTGCACTTCTTCTATTCTTTGCGTGAAACAATATTGACAGCTTTTCATTCGTGTTGTTGATTCCCGGGAAGCATTGTTTTTTTTGAATAGGCTTTGCAATGGTGCAGGTTTTATTGTAATCTTTGTAAATAAAAAGCATGCAACCCATAATCGACCACATTGAAATTACGGTTAAAGACCTTGAACAAACCGTTTCGTTTTACGATCAGTTTTTGCCCTTACTGGGGTTTTCTCCGGAAAAGAAAACATCAGCTTATATTGCTTCGCACGACAAACACGTGGTTGAATATTCGCATCCCAATCTTTGTATCGCACTTACTTCTCCACGTGAATCGTTAAAGGATGAAGCTGTTCACCGCCGCCGGCCGGGGGCACTCCACCATCTGGCATTTAAAGCTGAATCGCGTAAAGAAGTTGATCATGTATATTCAAAATTGCTCGAAATGGATGCTGATATTGTAAGCACACCACGTTTATATCCCGAGTATCACGAGAACTATTATGCGGTTTTCTTTAAAGCTCCTGACGGGATTAAGTTTGAGGTGGTTTGTCAGAAAGCAGAATAAGCTCAGCTATCGTTTATCGAAGGTTTTTAGTCCTTTATACATTGTTTTGGGTAGTTCGTCAACCATTGTTGTTTTCCACCAAAAACAGGGCTAAATTTGAATAAAATCAAATTCAACAGCCATGTTCCGCTTTGTTCGCATTTTTGTAATTGTTGTGCTTTGTGCTGCATGCTCAGTCGATAACGGGAACGATCCTTTTTCAGGCTTTTGGGAAGGACCGCATCCCGTAGATCCCAACAAAAAATTCTATGTTCAGATTATCGAAACTGATAGTTCTTTCACAAAAGGTTACTGGACAGATAATGGTTTTTATGATTCCGGTTTTCAAATCGACAGCCTGAAGATTAGCGGTAATTCCATTCGCTTTTTTGTGCCGAACTGGAATTGCACATATCTGGGAGAACGAACCGGAAATACAATTCGTGGAGGTTTTACCTGCGAAGGAGAACCTTTTGATTCCGTGTTGCTGGTGAAAAACAATGAAATAGCACGATATCTAACTGATGCGCTACCGAGGTGCCATAACACTGATTATAAATATCACTGCCAAACTCCGAAACAACTTGATGATATTTTACCTACCTCGCATATTCGAAATGAAGGCGATTCGCTTTTTATCTATTCTTTATTACCGCAAATTGTAAACGGCGATTATGGCCGCCTCAACTCTTTTTTACTCATCAGGAATAATCAACTGATCTGTGAAGAATACTTTTATGGCTACGGGCAAAATACCCTTCACCAGGCTGAGTCAACAACAAAAAGTATTACCTCGTTGCTGATTGGAATTGCAATGGATAAAGGATTTATCACCGATTTGAATGAGCCGGTGGCAACAATTCTGGAAGTTCCGGATTTTGATAAGCGAATCACGCTAACACATTTGCTAACCATGACTTCGGGCTTAACACCCAACGACGAGGAACTTTATTTAAGTAATAATCGCTTAGCTACAATTTTATCGCGCGAATTGAATAACGAACCGGGAAACAAATTTCAATACGATGGTGGAAATACAGAGCTGCTGGGTGCCATCCTCAAAAAGAAAACAGGTTTGTACGCCGACGAGTTTGCCAAAGAATATTTATTTGAACCTTTGCATATTACGTATTTCAATTGGAATATCGGTAAACAAAACGGATATCCGTGTATGGCCGGTTCGCTGAAAATAGCGCCGCGCGAAATGGCAAAAATTGGACTGATGGTGCTGAATAAAGGGAGATTTAACGGACAACAAGTAGTCTCCGAAGAATGGATAGAACAGTCGACAAGCTTTAAAACGCACACGCATATACAGGGTGATGATTATGCCTTTCAGTGGTGGAATCTCACACTAAAATCAGGAGGAGAGGAGTATCCCTGTATTTGGGCCAACGGATTTGGCAGTCAGTTCATTTATATTTTTCCAACGCTAAATGCCGTTATTGTTACCACCGGGCACAACTACGAATTCGATTCGTGGGCCATAACCTCGGGAATTGAGACGTATCTACATTTATTGAAATAAATGTCAAGGCAAAAGGAAAAAGGAAAAAGTTGCGTGCTCCGAGTTGTGCGACAATTTTACAATTATCTCTAATAATGCCGCCAAACTCCCACTATTAAAGCATTGAAGCATATTAGCATTAAAGCATTCACAAATTAACGCATATCTCAAAACCTCAATCCCTCAGTCCTTCAGTTCCTCAACCTCCAATAACAAATCATTACCATTCAAAAATAAATACCATATTGTACGAATTGCTATTAATCAATAAGTAGCTTTGCAATAATGGAGCTCAAACAGAAATACAACAACTTCCCGTTCAATCCATCAAAAGTACCGTTCTTTTATGGCTGGGTGATTTTATTTGCCGCCACCGTTGGTGTGTTGTGCAGCGCGCCCGGACAAACAACAGGGGTTTCAACGTTTACCGATTATCTGATCGAGAACATTGGAATTAGTCGCGACCAGATCAGCACCGCCTATATGTTTGGAACCATAGCCAGTTCGTTTATTTTAACTTATGCCGGGAAATTGTACGATAAATACGGCGCGCGTTGGGTGGGCATGGCCGCAGCACTTACGCTGGGTTTTGTTTTGGTTCTGTTTAGCCAGTCCGACCGAATTATCAAAGCTATTGTTCCGCAGAGTTCAGACATTTATGTTGGTGTGGCAGTAGCTACTTGTATCGTGTTCTTTTTTATGTTGCGTTTCTCGGGGCAGGGCGTTATTACCATGGTTTCGAGAAATATGCTGATGAAGTGGTTTATTGCCCGCAGGGGATTGGTAAACGGTATTTCCTCGGTATTTGTATCACTCGGATTTTCCATTGCTCCGCTAAGCTTCGATTTGTTAATCGTTGGAACTACGTGGCGCTGGGCCTGGTTGCTTATGGCAATGGGAATCGGTGTTGGCTTCTTCTTGTTTGTGTTTATTTTCTTCCGCGATAATCCTGAAGACTGTGACCAGATTCCCGACGGAGAAATACACGGAAACAAGGAGCACGATGTAATCATCAAACCGTTTAAACAATTCACGCTTAAGGAGGCACGTAGTGGACTGACATTTTGGTTATTCGTACTGCCCTCGGCCATTTACGCCATGTTTATTACGGGTTATGTATTCCACTTGGTTTCGGTTTTTGGCGAGGCCGGCATCGACAAAGAGCACGCACTATCGGTGTTTATTCCCATGTCGATGATTTCGGTGGTACTTGCTTTTGTTGGCGGATGGATTAGCGACCGCATAAAACTTCAGTACCTGCTTTACTTTATGCTGGCCGGAATGGTAGTGGCTTTAATCGCACTGGCAAATATTAACACCGGCTTTTATTACTACGCTTTTATAATTGGCAGCGCTATCCCAAGCGGCATGTACAATGTGCTGTTAAGTGTTACCTGGCCACGTTTTTATGGCCGCGATAACCTGGGAAAAATCACCGGCTTTGTAATGGCCATTATCGTTTTCTTTAGCGCACTCGGGCCAATCTTTTTCAGCTTATCGCATTCGCACCTGGGCAGCTATTCGTATGCCATTTATACCTTGCTCGGAATTATATTGATTATTTCGGCTATCAGCTTTAAAGCGCATAATCCACAGGATGCATTTGAGCGTTAGGCGACTCAATCTATTTTCAAAATCTTTATTTATCTTCGGATTTCTAAATCAAGAATCATGAAGAAGATTGATAATGTTGATGCTTATATTTCCGAATTTCCGGCTGAGATTCAGGATAAACTTATTCAAATACGCGAAATAATTCGAGAGAATGCTCCTGATGCTATTGAGGGTATTTCTTATGGTATGCCTTCCTATAAATTGAATAAAAAGCCCCTGGTTTATTTTGGCGGCTACGAAAAACACATCGGTTTTTATGCCACTCCTACGGGGCACGAAAGATTTAAAAATGAGCTGGCCGCGTATAAACAGGGGAAGGGATCAGTACAGTTTCCTTACAACCAGGCTTTGCCGCTTGATTTAATCGCAGAGATAGTAAAGTTTAGGGTTGAGGAAAGTGAGCAAATGAAATAGGCGGGAATCCAATTTTTTTAATATTCCCGCAATCCCGACTCAATATATTCCAGTTGCCATATTCTGAACAGTAGCGGATCGTCGGGTATTTCCGACGGTTCGGTAGCAAGCAGCCTGTCTATTTTGTCTTTCATTGCTGAATTAATCGCTACCGAATTCATCACCGCCTGGCGCGAAAAATAGTAGGTTTTGTTCTTTAGCTGAAATTCTTGTACCGCCATTCGATCGGGCTTTACATCAAAAATACGTATCGAATCGTAGCCAATTCCTGTGCCGTTATAGCGCCGGATATAACCGTTTGATGTAAGCACATCTTCATCGTTGGCCAGTGCGGTAGCCACCTTGTTGCGAAATCCTGCTTTCTGAAAACGGTTTTTAAAATGAAAAGAACAGTAGTTTATGCCAATATCGATGGAATGGTCGTGGGCATAAGCAATAAGTTCCAATGCTGCCAGTTCCGACTCTAAAACCACCGGCTGCTCGGCATGAATGTAGGTGTAGTTGCGTTTCGACAATTGTTTTACGTTGTGTGGAGTAAGGCGCAATTGGTGCAAATTGAGGTTCGAAACACCTGCTTTTACCATTTCGGGCAAAAGCTTTTTTAAACGCTCCAGTTCCTCGGGTACCGCCGGGATTTCGATGGTGATTACCGGGATGATACCTTTTGCCGCTGCAATTTTATCGAGCCGGAAGGCCGTGGCACCAATATCAAAACGTACTTCGTTAATTCCGGCTGCCGCCAGTTTTCTGAACTTTTGCGTTTCGGCCAGAATTCCGTTGGTATACATCCACACATAAGTGTCCGGATTGCACTTTTTGCGCACCTGTTTCAGGTAACTCAATGTGCGGTCGAACTGCAGCAAGGGTTCACCACCGCTAAAACTCACACCTTTAAACCGGAAATGATCTACGTATTCGGCAAAGGCCGCCGGATCGGCAAAACTCAGATTTTGGGTGGTGGGCAAATGGTCTTCCTGCTGCGATGCCGGGCAGTAAAAACACGAGGCATTACATTTCCCGGTAATAAACAAACAGCTCCATTGGCCAAGGCCGCAAAGCTTGCACCCGTTTGATAGTTGTTTGTAATACGGTTTGGTGCCTTTAAATAAAATATTCTCAGCCTTTTCCAGTAAAACAATTTTCTTCTCCTGCGCTTCGTGGGCTGAATAGCTGTTTAACCATTTAAGGTTTGTCCACTCCGAAAAAGCAGACTTATTGTTGTTAACCAGCTGATTCAGCCAGTTATAATACGTTTTCATTTCAAAAAAGAACGATCAAATGAATAGTTATTGAATTAAAATATGGGGGCGATATGAAATGAAAATTTTATAGTTCGGAAAATATGTATAAAAACAGGAGCATCTTCTTCCGGTCGTCATTTACCGTTTTGTTCGATTGTATTTTGATGTCTGTTTTCATTTATTTCAAATAGATGCAGTAAAAATAGACAAATTCAAAATAGAAATGTAAACTACAAAAAATATAATTGAGCAATTTCTGATTCTCCTGAAACCTGCTTCCTAAAAATTCTGAATAATCTCATTTGCTTTCCTGCAATTCTCCGTAAATTTGCTTTAATTGTATTGTTATTTAAAAATTTTAGAAAGATATGAGACGAATTCTTTTCGGATTATTGATTGCCGCCATGGTGTTTACTTTTGGTTGCAAAGAGAAAAAAAAGGAGAACAAACTTCCGCGTGTTGCCATTGCCGGTTTGGCCATTGAATCGAGCACCTTTTCGCCTGCACAGTCGGGTATTGAGGCCTTTCATGCACGCCGCGGAGACGAGATATTCAGTTATTATCCGTTTATGGACGATACGGCAACTACGCGCCAGCGGGCCGAGTGGTTCCCGACTTTGCGTGGTCATGCGCTGCCCGGAGGAATTGTAACCCGCGAGGCATACGAAACGCTGGTTGGTGAAACGCTTGACCGTTTAAAGGAAAATATGCCTTATGATGGATTGTTTTTTGATATTCACGGCGCCATGAGTGTGGTTGGTTTGGATGATCCGGAAGGCGATTTTATCGAACGTATTCGTAAAATAATTGGTGATGATGTACTTATTTCTACATCGATGGATTTGCACGGAAATGTAACGGAACGACTGGCACATTACAGCGATATGATCACCTGTTACCGCATGGCACCACACGAAGATGCAATTGAATCGAAAAAACGTGCGTTAACCAATTTGCTCGACCGTTTGGAGAGCGGTTTGGGAAAACCAAAATACAAAGCCTGGATTCCGGTTCCGATATTATTACCCGGCGAAAAGACCAGTACCCGAATCGAACCGGGCAAAAGCCTTTATGCTAAGGTTGCCCCGGCAGCAGCGCGCGAAGGTGTAATTGACGCAGCTATTTGGGTGGGCTACGCATGGGCCGACGAGCCCCGCAACCGTGCGGTGGTTATGGCGTATGGCGACGATGAAGAAGCAGTAACAAAATCAGCAGAAGAGCTGGCGCAGGCCTTTTGGGATGTACGCGAACAGTTTGAATTTGTGGCTCCGGTAGCCTCTCTTGACGAATGTTTAGACCGCGCCATTGCCTTTAAAGAAAAACCCTTTATCATCAGCGATATGGGCGATAATCCTACAGCCGGTGGTGCCGGAGACGTTACCTGGACATTAAACGAAATCCTGAATCGGAAAGAATTCAAAAAGGAAAACGGACCATCGTTAATTTATGCATCTATTCCCGGACCGGATCTTGTTGCCAAAGCTGTTGAGGCCGGTATAGGCGAAACAGTTACCGGCATGGTTGGTGCCCTGGTGGATGATCGTTATTGCGGACCACTTGAATTAACGGGCAGGGTGGAAGCCATCAAAGAGGGCGATCGTTATGCCGAAACCGAAGTGGTTATTAATGTTGGCAGTGTTGATATTATTGTGACTAAAAAACGGAAACCTTACCACCACGAAACTGATTTTACCGATTTGAGCCTGTATCCACGCGAAGCTGATATTGTTGTCGTTAAAATTGGCTACCTGGTTCCGGAGCTTTACAATATGCGCGCCGGTTGGCTGATGGCACTTACTCCCGGTGGCGTTGATCAGGAATTGGAACGACTGGGGTACAAACGTATCCATCGCCCAATGTTCCCGCTTGATAAGGACATGGCCGATCCGGATCTTTCAGCACGACTGATTCCGCTGGCTGACGAGTAAAAATAAAGGCGTTTGTGCAAATGGTGCAAGCGCCTTTATTTTTAAACAAATATTCAATCGTTGTTCTGCTAACGATTTTTTCTTTAGTTTTAAAATCCATTAATAATCTAAACCAATAAACATGAGAAGAGTAGTATTTCCCTTTGTTATCCTGTTATTTATTACGCTTACCGCTTGCCAGAATAAAGTTCCGGTGGGAGAGTGGCAAACCATTTTTGATGGCGAAACGCTGGATGGCTGGAAAAAAGCCGGCGAAAATCCAGAGAGTATTAGCGTTGAAGATGGAATGATAAAATGTGCAGGAGAACGATCGCACCTGTTTTATGAAGGCGATTTTAAAAACTTTGAATTTGAAGCCGAAATAAATGCGCAGGAACATTCCAATTCGGGCGTATTTATTCATACCGAATACCAGGAAGAAGGATGGCCGTCAAAAGGCTACGAAATACAGGTGAATAATTCGTATCGTGGCTCTGTTAATTTTCCCGAGCGACGAAAAACCGGAAGTATTTACAACGTGCGTAACGTTTATTATCCGCTGGCTGGCGATAACGAGTGGTTTACCATACGTATTAAAGTGGTGGAAAATGTTGTTGAAGTTTTTGTGAACGATGTTAAGGTGAATGAATACATCGAGCCTGAAAATCCATGGCGCTGGAATGGTGGAGAAAATACCAAATTAAGCCATGGAACATTTGCCTTGCAGGCTCATGATCCGGGCAGCACAACTTATTACCGTAATATCCGTGTAAAAGCATTGCCTGAGGCAGAACCAGTAACTCCGGAAGTTGATGAAGAGTGGGATGCAAAAGTTACCAAACTGATGTTTGCCGGTTTTCCGTTGGTAGATTACCACGTACACTTAAAAGGCGGTTTAACGCTCGACGATTTGGTGGAGAATTCGCAACGTTTGGGAATAAACTACGGTGTTGCGCCAAACTGTGGCCTTCATTTCCCGGTAACCGACGATGAATCGTTGTATGCCTACATGGATGAAGTAAAAGGAAGCCCAACGTATAAAGGTATGCAGGCTGAAGGCCGCGAATGGATCACGCTGTTCTCCGAGGAAGCGGTGGCTAAATTCGATTATATTTTTACTGATGCCATGACTTTTACCGATAGAAAAGGACGACGTAACCGTATTTGGATTCCGGAAGAAGTGTGGGTGGACGATAAACAGCAGTTTATGGATGACCTGGTAGAAAAGATCGAAGCCATTTTTTCGCAGGAACCGGTTGATATTTATGTGAATCCAACAGTTTTGCCCAACGAATTGATGCCTGAATACGAACAGCTTTGGACAAAAGAACGCATGCAACGTGTGGTAAAAGTTTTGGCTGATAACGGGATTGCATTGGAAATAAATGCCCGTTATAAAACACCAAGTGCAGAAATGATAAAAATGGCTAAAGAAGCCGGTGTAAAGTTTTCGTTCGGAACAAACAACGTAACCAAAAACCTTGGCGAACTGGAATATTGCCTTGAAATGTTGGAAGAGTGTAAATTAACGCCAAACGATATGTTTGAGCCCAAACCGGATGCTGAAAAACCCGTAAATGTAAAAGGTTTACCCGATAAAATTACGGGATAGAAAAATAAAAAAACGGGTAAGACCAAATAGATCTTACCCGTTTTTTATGGGAAATAACCATCGATTAATGAAACTCTATCCTTGGGCTGAATTCATGCAAAATGCCTTTTTTCTCTACCGCAAATTCAATCAGGTCAACTGCCTGTTCATTCGTAAATGATCCGCGGTTAATTGTAATATCAAATACATCTTCATGAAGGTTGTTTTCTTTTAAAGCCTTTCGAAATGTTGCCCGCTCTTTCTCAACCTTTTCGATAAAAGCAATTGCCTCGTTCCGGTTGAGTTTATTATTCGTCATAATGGTATTTATCCGGTACCCAAGCGGTGCCGTTAACCGTATGTGTAAGGCATTTTTAATATCGCTGGCAATAATGTGGCTGGCGCGTCCCACAATTATACAATGACCGTCAATTGCGAGCGTTCGAACCACTTCTTTAACCGTTTTTATAATCCGCTCTTCACTTTTGTAGCGCTTATCACGAAAGGCTTTTAAAATCTCTTCAAAAACATAGCGGTCGGTCTTTTTAAAGGTTTGCCGTACCATTTCCGGATCCAGATCCAACTCCTTGGCGCTTTCATAAAATATTTCCTTACTCAGTACATTCCACGAGCCTTTTGCGAGGTTTTTATTGAGTCGTTCAGCTATTAGCCGTGCCAAAACCAGACCATTACAACCCACTTCGCGAGATATGGTAATCACCGGTCCGGCCTCATGCATGTTGCCATATTCACGAGCTTTTGCCTCTTTCAGGCGGCTGTTCAGATAGTTCATCAATGAATTTCCCATAATTTCCAAGCTTTGTTACATTCTAGATTACGCTAATTCTGGTAATCATGTTATGTTTTTGCCCATGATTTTGGTGTGAGATTATACTGCACTTTCAATTTTTATGAATATTAACCGAATTTGTGCCAATTATAACTATCAGAATGTCTGGGTTTTGATTGGTTGTTGTTCTTGGTGGTGACAACAGTCAGTTCAATTCTGAACACGAAGCGCTATCTTTAACTTCTATTAAATCTTAATACATTCTATATAATTACAGAAACAGTATCTTCGTGAAATTTTTATAAAGCTGGACAATATGTTTGACAAAAATACTTACATCGATCGTAGAAATAAATTGAAATCCAAGGGTTTAAAAGGTATCGGATTATTCCTCGGAAATGGTGAGTCACCAATGAACTGTTTGGATAATACTTATCATTTTCGTCAGGATAGTTCTTTCCTGTATTTCTTCGGTCTTGATTTTCCCGGGCTGGCCGGAGTAATTGACTTTGAAAGTGGTGACGAATACATTTTTGGAGACGATGTTGAGATTGACGACATTATTTGGATGGGACCACAGGTTCCTTTAAAAGATAATGCCGCCAAAGTGGGAATTACCCAAACAGCACCGTTTGCAAAACTTTTCGACATTGTTAAGAAAGCGATGGATACCAACCGAACAGTTCATTTCCTGCCTCCGTACCGTGGCGAGAACAAGATTTTACTGGAAAAATTAACCGGACTTTCTGCCTTATCAATTCAAAGTCATGCATCGCTGGAGTTTATTAAAGCCATTATCTCGATTCGGGAAATTAAGGAAGCGCAGGAAGTTGAAGAGATAAAAAAGGCCTGTGCAACCGGTTACCAAATGCATGTGACGGCAATGCGTATGGCACAACCCGGAACCTGGGAGCAAAAAATTGCCGGAACTATGGAAGGAATTTCATTTGCCGGTGGAGGAATGGCTTCATTTCCGATTATCCTTTCGCAAAACGGCGAAACGCTGCATAACCACAATCATTCGCAAATTCTTGAAAAAGGCCGGTTGATGTTATGCGATGCCGGTGCTGAATCATTACTTCATTATGCGTCCGATTTTACACGAACTACTCCGGTAGGCGGAAAATTTACCAGTAAACAGCGCGAGATTTATGAGGTGGTTTTGGCTGCCAATAATAAGGCTACAGAGCTTACCAAGCCGGGTGTTACCTATTTATCGGTTCATTTGGCTGCTGCCGAAGTAATTGCTGCCGGATTAAAAGAGCTGGGGCTGATAAAAGGCGATGTAAAAGAAGCAGTTGCCGCCGGAGCACATGCCCTGTTTTTTCCACACGGTTTGGGACATATGATGGGGCTGGATGTTCACGACATGGAAGATCTCGGCCAGATTTATGTAGGCTACGATGATGAGATTAGGCCCGCCAATCAGTTTGGAACAGCAGCATTGCGTTTGGGAAAACGGTTAAAGCCGGGCTTTGTAATCACCAACGAACCGGGCTGCTATTTTATTCCGGCGCTGATAGACAAATGGCAGGCCGAAGGCATAAACAAAGACTTTATAAACTTCGATAAAGTGAATGAATACCGCAATTTTGGCGGAATCCGTCTTGAAGACGATATTCTTGTTACCGAAACAGGTAGTGAAGTAATAGGAGAGCGGGTTCCTATTGACCCCGATGAAGTTGAAAAAATCGTTCAACAAGGATAAATCATACAAAGGCATTCATAATTGTGGATGCCTTTTTTTTAATATCCGATGGTAAAAATAATCCATTTCCGACAGAAGCTCATCGCGCACGGCACAACATCGTTCCCGAATTTCTTCCTGCGATTTAGCGCCTTTATACGGGCTTTTAAAGCCCAAATGCAGTTTCCGTTTATAGTTTACTTTCGGAATTGTCAACTCCTCGCTTGTTCCTTCGCCCACCGTTATCAGGTAATCAAAATCCATATCAGCATATTCTGTATAACTGTGAGGCACGCTTTGTTGCAAATTTATGCCGGCTTCGTTCATCACCTCCATGGCAATTGAGCTAACATGATCCACAGGATCTAATCCGGCAGAATAAATTTGTAGATTGTCATCGTTGTAGTTTCGTAGTATGGCTTCGGCCATTTGACTTCGGCAAGAGTTGCGGTTGCTTAAGAATAAAATACTTATCCCATCATTTTAGATTTAAGTTGGTGTCTGTTCAAAAATTGGAATAGTAATTTACTATAATTCTTTCAGAATAAAAATGTCTTATGTTTTGATAATTAAACTTTTAACAATGTTTAGAAACATGGTTTCAGAACATATTTTTAATCAATCATATTGAATTAAGTAGTGGATACAGCCCTTATCGATAAATGTAAAGTAAACATGCATTAAACCTGCTAAAAAAGGCTCGTACAGAAGATTTTAGCGCATGAATGGTGCAAAATAACATTCGCTAACCAATTGAAAACCAATTGCTATAAAATTCATAAAATATTATTTTCTCTTATTAATTGAGTATTAATGGGGATTTCCCTATTTTCGTAGGTGAATGATATCATGAAAATCGTTGCAATACGATGTAAAAAATAATGTAAATGGAACCTAAAGATCTAAAAAACTCGGAAGAGTTAAAGCGTACGGAGAATACTGACCTTGAGAATTCTGAAGTTAAACCAACTTCGGAAGAAGCTGCGAAATCGGAAGACCCGAATACTGTTGAGGATGAAAAAAGTGTTGAACCCACCGAGGAAAAAATACCCGAACAACCTCCGGTAGAAGCCGTTGAAGAAACTGCGACAGAAGAGCCTGAAACAGAAGTGGCAGAAGAACCACAAACGGAGTCGGAGACCGAATCAAAATCAGAAGAAGAAAGCACAACAGATTCAGCCGAAGTAGAGGAAGACACTACTGAAGAAAAAGAAGCAGAAGAAGTACAAGCTGAACCGGAAACTGTAGCCACAGAAAAAGAGCAGCCAACAACGGAAAGTACAGCAGAAAAAGCAGAGCCTGTTAAAGAAGAAAAGCCGGAAAAACGAGAGCCGGTCGATTATTCCAATCACTCAAAGGTTGAGCTTGTGAATGCTCTTCGCGACGTACTTGAAGGTGAAAGTGATATCAACGTAAAAGAAGAAATAGACACGATTAAAGCAGCTTTTTATAAGATTCTGAACGAAAGCATAGAAGACGACAAAAAGCAATTTATTGCCGATGGCGGTGCTGAAGAAGAGTTTGAACCCGAAGAAGATCCGTACGAAAAAGACATTAAAGATCTGCTAAAAAAATACCGCCACATTCGTATTGAGCACAACAAGCAGATGGAAGCCGAAAAGGAGGAAAATCTGCAGAAAAAATATGAGGTTATCGAAAAAATTAAAGGATTGATCAATAACGAAGAATCGATCAATAAAACCTTTAACGAATTTCGTGATCTTCAAAGAGAATGGCGTGAGATTGGTTTGGTTCCGCAATCAAAAATGAAAAATCTTTGGGATACTTATCATTTCCATGTTGAGAATTTCTACGATTATATAAAGATTAACCGCGAGCTGCGCGATCTGGATCTGAAAAAGAACCTGGAAGCAAAAATCAAACTTTGCGAAAGGGCGGAAGAGCTGCTGGTTGAAGAACCATCAATTCTGAAAGCTTTTAACACCCTTCAGAAATACCATGAACAATGGCGCGAAATTGGCCCGGTGCCTCGCGAGCAAAAAGACGATATTTGGGAACGTTTTAAAGCGGCAACAACCAAAATCAATAAAAAGCATCAGGACTTTTTTGAGAATAGAAAAGTTGAGCAAAAGAAAAATCTGGAAGCCAAAACAGCACTGTGCGAAAAAGCTGAAGAGATTATTCAGGAAGAAATTTCGAACCACAAAGAGTGGGATGAAAGATCAAAACAACTTGTTGAATTACAAAAAGTTTGGCGTACAATTGGGTTTGCGCCACGAAAAGACAACAACAAAATTTACGAGCGTTTCCGCACTGCCTGTGATGCCTTTTTTAATGCCAAGCGCGCATTCTATGCCAAAAACAAAGAAGAGCAACAGAATAATCTGCAGTTGAAAACTGATTTGTGTGTTCAGGCAGAGTCGTTGAAAGACAGTGAAGACTGGAAAAAAACAACACAGGACTTTATAAACATCCAGAAAAAATGGAAAGAAATTGGTCCGGTGCCTCGTAAACATTCTGATATTCTGTGGAAACGCTTCCGCGCAGCATGCGACTTTTTCTTCGATAAAAAATCGGAGCACTTCACGGATGTGGATACCGAGCAGGATGATAATCTGAAACTGAAAGAAGACCTGATTAAAGAGGTGGTAAACTTTAAACCGGTTGACAGCGTTGACAAAAATCTGGAATCGCTTAAAAATTTCCAGCGCCGATGGACAGAAATTGGTCACGTCCCGTTTAAAAAGAAAGATGAAATTAAAGTACAGTTCAGAGATGCTATTAACAAATTGTTCGATGAACTAAATTTGGACGATGAAAAACGCAATCTGTTGAAATTCAGAAATAAAATGTCGTCGTTCTCTGAGTCATCGCGTGGGCAAAACAAAATGCGCATGGAACGCGATAAGTACATGAACAAAATGAAACAGCTGGAAAACGACCTGGTATTGCTGGATAATAATGTTGGGTTCTTTGCCAAATCGAAAAATGCAGAATCGCTGATTAAGGATGTGAAAAAGAAAATTGAAGTAACCAAGCAAAAAATTGAGTTGCTGAAAGACAAGATTCGCGTTATCGATGAAATGGATAATGACTAAAGAATAAGATCTATTCCAATATTTAAAGCCGGTTTTTTCCGGCTTTTTTTATTTCCACAGGTTATTTTTAAACTTGCGGGTATAGCTCTGTAAAAATGTGAGGCCCCAAAAATAAAGGTGTACAATAATTCTTAAAATAGCTTAAGATATCCTTACATCTTGGTATTTTCTTCTATCATAATCTTTTATAACTTTGGTAGTGAGTATAGCCATTATTTGTACAAACAGGTATGTGGCACTTAAAACTAACTAAAACTAATAATCTGAGTAATGAAAAGTAAAAGTCATTCATCCCGACGATCGTTTTTAAAAAACACGGTTCTCGGCACAGCCCTTGTTTCCTCGGCTCCAACAATTTTAGCGAATTCCTACAGCCAGCGGATAATGTTGAACCCACGTGAATTTGAACCGACCCAGTATTCAGCCAACGACCAGGTACAGTTGGCTCTGATAGGAGCCGGAATTCAGGGTATTTACGATACGTCTTCGGCTCTTCGCGTGCCGGGGGTGAAACTGGTTGCTGCCTGTGATTTGTATACCGGCCGTTTGCAACGAGCAAAAGAATTATGGGGCGACGATATTTTTGTAACCCGTGATTACCGTGAAATCCTCAATCGCGAGGATATTGATGCCGTAATTATTGCCACACCGGATCACTGGCATATAAAAATCAGTACCGAAGCGTTAAACGCCGGAAAAGCCGTTTATTGTGAAAAACCAATGGTACAAAATTTCGATGAAGGTCACCCGCTGATTCAAGCCTGGAAACAGTCGGGGAAGGTTATGCAAATTGGAAGTCAGGGAATGTCGTCGCTGGGTAACGAGAAAGCCAAACAATTGTATGAAGATGGAGCCATTGGCGAGATTGTAATGCTTGATATGTATAACGACCGTTATTCGGCAGAAGGGGCCTGGCAATATCCGATACCGCCGGACGCCAACCCCGACACGGTGGATTTTGATACATTCTTAGGGAGTGCTCCTAAGGTTCCATTTGAACTGAAACGTTTTTTCCGTTGGAGAAATTACAGGGATTATGGTACCGGAGTAGCTGGCGATTTGTTTGTTCATGCTTTTTCTACCCTGCATTATGTAATTAGTTCAAATGGTCCGGAGCGTGCTCAGGCAACCGGCGGATTACGTTACTGGGATGATGGACGTGACGTTCCTGATGTTTCGATAACACTTTACGATTTTCCGCAAACGAATACACATGCTGCTTTTAATGCTGCTTTCCGCGTGAATTTCATAGCCGGAAGCGGTGGCGGAGGTGGTTTCAGGTTAGTTGGTACTGAAGGCGAGATGGAAATCGGTTCGAACAGTGTAAAACTCAATCGTTCGAAACTGAATATGAAGCCTCAAGGTTATTCCTTAATTGCTTATACGGAAGAGATGCAGAAGAAAATTAAGGAAGAGTATGATATGAAATACCTGAACGAAAGAAAGGCGGATCTGAATATTGGCGAAACCGTTTACGAGGCTCCGCACGATTACGAAGGTGCTCATTACGATCATTTCTATAATTTCTTTCAGGGTGTTCGCGGACAAAAGGAAATCGTTGAAGATCCGGTTTACGGGCTACGTGCTGCCGGAGCTGCTTTGCTGGCCAATGAAAGCTATTACCAAGCAAAACCGGTACTTTGGAATCCGGATACGATGAAATTGAGATAGTAAATTTTAGAAATACGGACTACAAAAAGTGCATTTCGTGAATGAAATGCACTTTTTTATTGGGGAATTTTGAATGATTATTCTAATTACTTTCCGATACAGAAGGTTTATTCCCTTTATTTCTAAAGAATTAAAGATTTTGGTGTACAGATATGAGTTAAATCAGGAATCCAACTTATTGAAAGTCAAACACTTATTTATTTATCCGTTAATTTCTGCAAGTTAGTGCAATTTTTGAGAACTATATATGCGGTTATAAATAAATTGAAAATATTTTTAAAAATTGATTTTAGTTTTTCTTTTTGATGTACGGTATAAGTTTTGTTTTTCTAGAAAATCCAATCTTCCATTTTTTAGCCGCCTGGAGGGGCTAAGAAGGATGTTAATTGATGGAAAAACATTATTATTGTAAACAATCAAATATTTATAATAAAATGAATAAACAAGAATTAGTAGCGGCAATGGCTGAAAAGTCAGGTCTAAGCAAAGTTGATAGTGAGAAATTTGTAAAAGCATTCGAAGAAGCAACTAAAGAGGCTTTAGGTAATGGTGAAAGTATTCAGTTAATCGGATTTGGTACTTTTTCGGTTACAGAACGTTCTGCAAGAACAGGTAGAAATCCTCAAACCGGGAAAGAAATTCAAATAGCCGCCAAGAAGGTTGTGAAATTTAAAGCTGGAAAGGCTCTTGATGAAACGGTAAATTGATTTGAGAAGACTATAGAAAAGCGGGTTTTCCCCGCTTTTCACTTTTCTAAGGGTGGGGGAGCCTTCTGTGTATCTCTAACATCTGAACCAAATAACATCTCACCAGAATTCATATCCTTTATTTCGGTGTATGCAGCTTCTAGCTTTGGCAACATGAATTTCAGGATTTCATCCATTACAACTAGCTTATCCACAGTTAGCAATGAAATCCCATGGTAATACCGATTGTAATTGCCTAGTTCTGTAAAGAAGTTTTCTCCACTACATTTTTCAAATAGAAATTCCATATTCTCAAGTTTTGGCTCGGCGTATACACAGAGTCTCCAAAGATTAAAAGCCGGTAAATAATGAGGAAAGTAGCTTAGCATTGAATAAATAAAAGTCCTTAATATTTGTAGTACAGCTCGTGCAAACAATTCGCCCAATCCTTCGTAATTCTCACTTTCTGCATTGTCTCTTAAAACAAAGTACTGAGCGGCCAATTTTATTGAAGAGATATAATAATGGTCAAGGTCAGGATATTCCGGTGTATAAGGATTTTCCCAGTGAATGATAGGATGGTTTTTATTGGATTGATACCTGAGGTTTTCCGGCACCATTACTTTTTTGAAAAAAGCCTGATGATAAAACAGATTTGTCTGAACCCAAATCCGGGTGTGTCCAATAAGCACGACCTCAAGTTTACCTTCAGATTTTGCTTTTACAGATTGCCAGATCTGATTTAAAATTTCTGTTCCCAGCCCTGTACCGATTAGTAGAAGAAAATAGGTCGTTGAGTAATGATTTTGAGACTGATGAAATAGATAGATTTCTTCAACCTCGTGAACGTCTACTATTTTAGCAATTATTGATGACAACTCTTTATCTCGCGATGAATATCCAAATTCTCCGTTGCTTCTTTGTGCCGGAACAATCAATTTTAGTTGTTTTTTTAGCTCCAGGAATCGATCTGAAACCAATTTGTGAAGTTTTACTTCTGCTTCAACAATACTCTCATATAAACTTTCATTGAGGTCTACTTCATCTCCGTTTTCTGCTACTTCTTTTGCCTTTTCGAGTTCTGAAACGAGATAATATTCCTTCCCGCTTTTTTTAACAAATGCTCCTTCAATAAGATGTACAAAATGAGTCAATTGTTTGATTCTTTCATGCAAGTCAATAGAATCAAAAGCATGCCCGACAAAGAGAATTTCAAGGAAACGGATAGTATATTCATAAATGTCCAGGTAGGAAAGAAACATTGCGGTAAGCGAACCACGACTTTGAAAACGATTGGCTTCGGATAAAAGAATATCCCGGTCATGATAATAGCCTTCCCTGTATCTTTTAAATCTCTTTTTAAAGGAGCCCCAGTCGGTTTCAGGGCATTCTTTTTCCTTTGGATTTTGATATATGATGGCTGACCTCCGGCAATAGCAGGCCATAAAGGGATTACCTGTATGATATTCAAAATTCATCTTCCCCTGAAAAATGACATGGAATAATGTATTATTCTCATTCCTGATGTTGCGAATCCATTTTCGGGATTCTATCCTTTCAACTTGGCCGGGGTCGGAAGTAATAATTGTAATATGTGAAGGTTCACTTGTTTTTCCCGAATGATAAAAGATATAGGCTATCGGGAATTCATGAGTTAGTTGTAAAAGTTTCTCTTTTATTGCTTCGTTTTCCAACTTAGAGAATCCTGATTCTGAATTTGTTCTCATCTCTTTTTGTTTTAGGTTGTAACCAAATTTCCAAAGCAGTAATGGCATATTCAATTCCGGCACGGAATAAAATATTCCTAAAGGGAAAGCGACGCATAGTAAGAGAGGAAGCAAATTCATGGGAAATTCAACTGGTATTAACGAGTTCATATACATTTATATTGATATTGGGAGAGGGATATATTACCGGATCAGCTTAATATCGCTATTTCTTTTTGTTAACCAAAATTGTTTTATCTTTGATTAACTCAAAAACAAAAAGCAACTATGGAAGCAAAAGTACATGAAGGCCGTAATGTGAAAAGATTTCGTGAGATGCTGGGAATAAAACAGGATGCACTTGCCTATGAATTGGGTGAAGGCTGGACTCAGAAAAAGATTTCACAGCTGGAACAGAAAGAAACCATTGAATTGCCATTATTAAAAGAAATCTCAAGTACTTTGAAAATTCCGGTGGAAGCTTTTCAAAATTTTGATGAAGAGCAAGCTATAAATATTATCTCCAATACATTTGATAATTGTAATCAGCCAGCCTCAATTTTCTACAATTCGACCGTCAATCCAGTAGAACAAATAGTCAAACTTCACGAAGAGAAAATTGCACTTTACGAACGCATGTTGAAAGAGAAGGATGAGATGATGGAGAGGCTGGAGAAATTGATTAAGGAAAAATAGCTCCTTTTTTTAGTTTCTTTTATCTTATGTTTTGCACTTATCCAATATCAAATCAGAGATTATTTTCCTGTCTAAAAACTTATTGCCAAGGTGAATAAGACTTGATAACTCTTGAACTATGTGGGATTTGTAGAAGTGGTTGGTTATCTTTGGATTTTCAATAATCAATACCAACTGATTAAATGACAGAACTACAATCGATGTACAATAAAATCACCTGGGAGCATCCTAATTTGACTTTTGAGAGTTATCCTGTCGTCAAACTTGTAAATGATTATCGTTTTTACTGAAATCCTCAACAAGTTAAAACTGTTATCCATAAAACGATTTTTTCAATCGTTTATCCTATGGTTTCTTCCACCGTTTTTCCATTGTGAATTTGAATTTTTTAGGGTCAAACGAATGAAATATTTTCGGTACGTGGAGATTATAACCAATTATTGAATTAATAGTAATAGTTCTTAGCAAACTTGTGTAAATCGAGGGAATCTGGGGATATAAAATAAAATTAGCAGAATGAGCTAACCTGTGTCTTGACGTAAGAGGTAACAAACTCTAATTTTCCCGTGTAGGATTTGTGAGTTAGTTAGGTTAAAATTGAATTACTGTATTTTATGATCTTTTTCCTAGATTACCATTCCTCATTACTAGTAAATTCATCATTTGCGGATAAAATTCGACCATTATTCAATAAAAGGTATTCATTTTCTTTATAATCAACAACTTTATGTGATTTTCGGATTAAATTCAAAATCTTAAAACTTCTATTACCTCCTACATTGCCTGGTTCAACAAATAAAGTACTTGTACCACTCCTTATAATTGATTTCCCTTCAGAAAGCGGCATTTTCATAGCATCCAAGTTATTATGCGTGTGCCCAAATAAAAATAATTTTGCATTACAGTTAACTAAGAGATTACTTAGTTTTCGCCAATTCTCTGAACTATAACCATCATCATTATAGCCTAGCCCAGTCGGTGAAGGATGTGCTAGCACTATCGTTGGAACTTGCTTTTTCTCGTTCCTTAATAACGCCTGTAGTTTCTCTAAATGTTCTTCTTCAAAACCGAAAATTGCTTCGTTTTCACCAAGCTGTTTATATGGCAAGTTGCAATTTAAATGTAAAAACCTAACACCTAAAAATGAAAAACGCTTATCAAAGAAAGATAATGTGGGGTTGGATAACCATTTAGAGTTTCTTGTCGTTCTATAAGCAAAATCACGAAATGGGTCCAAGGCATATAGAGTATAATCTTCAAGAAAATTGCTTCTTTGAGCAAATTCAATTTTTTTATCGTTATCATTTTTTGATGGATACTTATATTGAAAATTATTAAGAGCACTTAATGACAGATTTATATCGTGATTGCCTGGCACAAATAAAACTCTGTCAATACTATTTTCATTACCCAAAACTCTTTTTGTAAGCTTTAAAAACCAGTCAAAAGCCATTTCAAATTGCGAAGGAGAACCGTCAAAAGCAATATCCCCTGTAACGACAATGAAATCAATACTTATATTATTTTCATCCGCAAAACGATAGAACGAATCAGGGAATGCATCACATAAGTGACTTGAAAAAGTAGGATCACCAAACTGAATATCTGATATATGAAGGATATTTATGCTTTCATCAGGATTCTTTGAAAAGGTTGAAACTTCAAGTTTTTGACAAAGAAGATTTATAATGTTATTGCAAATTATTTGAGATGTTTCAGATGACTTAATTTTTTTGTACCCTTGTTCTTCAACGGTTACCTCCTCCAGTGCAACAGTATATATAGTTTGGTAATCTTCTTTAGATAAAGCATTGGTCCAATGAATTACTTCACTTATTTTCGAACTCACTAAAACCAATGGTTTTTGTTTGCCAATTTTTTCAACCACTCTGTTGAACATATATTTTACATCTTCCTCAACTGTCCAATTATCCAGGGAAATGTCAATTACGAAACAATCAAACTGGTTAATATCAATATCCCAAAATGAATCTTTTTCAAACACATAAACCAACTCTAGCTCTTTGTCTGCAAAGATTTTATTGTAATCTTCTTCTCTTGTATGATCATCGTCTATAACTAATAGTTTGAACTTTGGCATAATAGTCTATTTAAATTATCGGTAAAGAAAATTGTGTTATTAAAACTAAAGTTGAATCAACCTCAATTTCGGAAAAACTCACACAGCATCCAAGCTGAAGTAAATTATTTATTTGACTGATATAAGGAGAATTTTCTGCATTTTCCTTACAGTTCTTTTCTCTATCAATGGAGTTTGCAAATTTTATTGTGAATTGAAAGTTATCTAAATCTACTTCAAAGGTATACCAGAAATGAGCTAACGGAATTTTGCCGTTAAATCCAAAAGGGTCAACAAATAGCTCATAAGTACCATGTAAGTAATTTGTGATAAAGTTTTTTATGTGATATTTTATTTCGTCATCAAATGGAACCCATAGAGCTGAATATTCCTTTGTTTCTAACTCTTGCAGTGTTTCAATTCCGGTGGCAGAGATGGAAATTTGATGATTTATAAAATCACCATCTTTATTTTCTTCTATAAAAGGTATACATTTTTTCTCTTTCGCTATTTCTAACCATTCTTCAGTAGAAAACTCACTAAATAACTCACGGATGAGTGGTTTTATTTCATTATTAACTTGTAGAAAAAGATTACTGTGTATTTGTTCCAGATGAACTAATAAATTTGGCTCTATATATATTTCAATGCGAGATTGTATAGTTTGGGCTGATTCATGTGATTCATCCTTTAACGAGTTGAAGAAATCTATTACTTGATACTTTAGGTATTCAATATTCTCAAGTAACCTAACTTTAGTTATTGTAGAAGGAAATACTTCTTGCGAAAAATCAGAAATGTGGCCTCGTAATTTTTTTAAAGTAACATCGAAATCAAAAAATCTTTTTTCCAAGGACTTTCTTTGATTAATAACTGCATGAATTGGCGAAACGTGGGCACTTCTTTTATTGTAAATTTGCCTATGGAAGTCTAAACGACGCAATAATCGCCTTGTACTTTTCTCTGCTGTTACATTGATTAAATTATGATAAGATTCGAATCCTTCAATTGCAGAGTTATATACTAAGGATTGAATTGCAAACGCGATTAAGATATCCAGGTTACTGTTAGATTTTATTGCATTTATGCAGGATAGTTTTTTAAATTCATTTTGAGAAAGCGATAGAATTGTCAAGGAAGCCAATATCGAATAGTTATCATAACCTGAGTAACCAGAAACTTCAATTAGTTTTTCAAGTAATTCGTGTTTTAAAGAAGGTCTAATTTCACTGCCGTATAATAAGATGTAACTGCAAATTAGCTCAATTTTTACTGTGTCCTGAATATCTTCCTTACAGTATTTAAGAGCTAAATCATCCCTACCGGTAATGCAATGCATTTCTAGGCAATATACAATAAGACCTATCGAGGTATGGATGTAGATTTCATTTGAATCGCCACCAATCTGTTCAAATGAGTTTGTACTTAAATTTTGCCTAACACCAAATTTCTTTAATGGTTTATCCAATTTAACACTTACGGGACTTAAAAAATTTGAATAGTTTGAAATAGTTACAAGTTTATTTGACCAGTTTTTCTCCCAAACATTTATCCGACTTTTTACTTCAGGAATTATCTTTTCTTTAAAATCAATGGCTTTAGACAGAGCGTTGGAGATTGGGTTGTTATCAAAATAACCTAATCGAGGGATATCCAATCTCCAATAAAAGCTATTCGTCCTTCTATTTGGAGTACTATAAGGTAATCTTTGTCTATCTAAAATCGCAAGACTTTTGATTTCACGCGCACCTAAGAAAAAAGCTAAGTGTTTAACTTCTTTTCTAGTTCTACCAGTAATTACAGCATCATCAAAAAATAAAACTTCATTTTTGTCTGCTGATAATAATTCTTTTATTCTTGGAAAGGATAATGGTGAAAATAGCAAGTTTGTTTTTGAGTGATTGTTTCTAACATAGTTTAAAGAAACAACCTTATCAAATAATTCTTGAACGATTATGCTAGTCAAGTGTTCAAATAAATAATTTGCATAAAAATGATTTGGGTATACCACCATAGCAATGTTAGCATACCTTCTTGAGTGATTATATTTTTCTATATACCCCCAATAGTCTTTATCAAGTAATTGATCCTTTTTATATCCCCCTACAGCATAAAAAATGTGGCTTACCAGATACTTCGCCAAATCGTCTTTGAAATAAAATGCGTTATCAATAACGGTACGCATATCGATTTTTAATAAATCTGCGTAATTACCGTAACGGAAATTTCCAATACTAAGCCCAAGTTTAGTATTCTGCCACATTTCGTATGATTTATTAGGTTTGGCTTGATAAAAACTCTCATTATCAGCATCGTACCTGGGAACTTCATAAGCTAACCAACCACCTTCAGAAATAGCATGTGTCCTTCCGATTCTTTTAAAAACTTTATCCGTAATTGGAGGAAAGTGATAATCAATCCATGATTTTTTGGGCCAATAAAAAAGTTTTAAAATGGGATTGGCATTGGAAGAAGGATGATGAAAACAATGAAGTGCAATATTTTTACTATTAGTTTTATAAAAACCTTCTTCTTGAGTAAAGCCTTTTACCAAGACACTGCCTATTAAGAAAGTCAAATTATTTCCAACAGAGGAGTCAAATAAATTTGCCTGAAATCTATTACATATATTTTCTGTTAATATATCAAGATTAGATACGCTTAGAAAATAATTTTTAAATAGACCTGAAATCCTTTGAAGACCTATTTCAAAAAGCTTTATAAAAGCTGGAACTTCACATATTTGATTGAAATCTAAATAACCATCAATGGTATCATATTTTTCAGGTTTGTCCTGAATCTTATCCCATAAAACTTCCGCATTGATAAATGCATGCACATTATTTTTAATAACATCTTGCCATATTGTTAGCGAATCAAACGTAATTAATACCTCAAGAATTTTATATAGAGATAAACTAGATAAGTCATCATTTATGAACTGGTTTAAAAAACGTGTGTCTTTTTGATAGTTATTATCAGCAAAGGACAAAGCGCAAATTGATAAAGATTTTGAAATAAGAATTATATAAGGAATCTTAGTCAATAACTCCCGAAATTGGACATTGTATCTTGCTGAGATTAATGCAGCTGAATAGGTTGAACACTCTTCATCGGGTATATCCGCAATAATTAAATTAGTATTTGGATTACATGACTCTGAGATATAACGCAAAAGGACGAAGCCGAGTAAGTGCTTTGTTACTCCTTCTTGTGGTAAATATATTACAGTGTTGACATCTTTTCTTTCGTTGAAATGATTTTTTATAAAATTATTTCGTTCATTCCAGCTAGGGTGATGAATTATTCTTTCATCGATAATTATATAATTACGTAGGAGTTCTGTACTGACCTGCTCTGATTTATAAAGATTTAATAACCGGATTGCAGATGTAGGTAGATTCTCCCAATCACCTGTAATGTTTTTTTGCGAATGCCATGATAAGGATGCTTGCCAAATGCAACCTCTAGTATGTATATTTGTTCCAAAAACACTTTCAAAATATCCTCCATTTTTTAAATCAGGCATAATTCCACCAAGCCAATCCTCTCTATCTTTATTCAGGATGAAGTCCTTTTCCTGCTCGATAAGTTTCCCGATATATTCTAACCCCCTTATTTCAGTTTCATTCTTTTCCGAAGAAATGGATTTTCTTTGCTCAGTATTAAAAATGTCTAAGAACGCAACTCTTGTGGGATGCTTTATTTTCATTTTAGGTTCTCGTTTTCCTGTGGATGCTGCTATCCCTTGACCTACATCAATAACAAATACTTCAACAAAACCTTCTTTGGTTTCAATGATTTCGTTTAGCCCATAGGATACTCTTGGAGAGTTGTTAAGTTCTAGATGTGCTAGTTTTTTTAGCTTGTCTTTTTCAATTTTAGCAATCGTATCATTTTGTAATCCATAACGATACCTTACGTAAACTCCTACATAACATTTGTCTCTTTCGTCAATATAGGCGTGTTGATATACGTTGTTAATAGTTTCGGCAAGAAATGTTCTAATCCTAAAAATGATGTCTTGGTATCTACGAATTGGTAGCTTCTTATTCTTTAGGTTAATTGAAATTTCATCAATAAAATCATTTAACACTTTATAAAATTCGGCATCACTTTCATGAGTGGAAATGGTATTAAAGACCTTTGCATCGAATAGGTGACAATCAAAATAATTAAGACTAACAATTAGTCTTTCAATTTTAATATCAATCTCATCGGGTTCATTTTTAATTACTCCGACTTCTTTAATAATATCTAAATACCCCTCTTGTTTAAGAAATTTAAGGAATATCTTTGATTCTTCACTTAATACAGAGCTAGTAACTGATGGAAGAATAAAAACGATATTCTGTTTTGATATTTTTGCGCGTTGATTGATTAATACAAAAAGAGAAATTAGAGGAATTGGATCAGCCCACACGCAGCCGAAAAGGTTTATTTCTAATTTTTTAAGTTGTAATATGAATTTTTCGTTTTCGAAAAATTCATATAAACCACCAAATTTTTCACCCCAAATCTTATTACGAAAATATTTTGGAGCAGTTATAACAATGGAGCTTCGGTTTTTTGAAATGTTTATGTATTCGTTTGTCATAAATGATGAATTATAAAAACCACAAATAATATTTTGAACCTAGGTATTTTGTTTCCGAATAAATGGGGGAAGATTTCTTCCATCATTTCGGGGAATTTGCCTTTACTTCAAAATCTTCCCATTCCAGGGATGTGAGTTTTTGTATGAGTTCTTCCTTTTGCATTCTTTTTATTGCTTTACTGTTTCTGCTTCCGCTTCTTTCGGTTCTCGCAATATACTAATGTTTTGGAGTCAAAAGTTTTTGAATTTTCAGATATTCTCTGATGTATTTAAATGGGAATGGCAAAACAGTCAGACCTTCGTGCTTTACAAAATCAACATTCATTGTTTCAATTAGCTCATCAAAAATAACTGGTGCTTCTTCGACCGGTATTACCTTCCTGATATTGCAGTAACTTTTGAATGATGCTTTTATGCCTTTACTTTTATCTCCTACAAAATATTCGATAGCCTCTTCTTCAGATCTATGCACAACATCTATATTAGAACTAAATAGCTCATATTTCTTTTTATGTCCACGTAGAAAATTCCTTAAAATAATTCCTTTCTCTTCAAGTAATACCTCATTAAATAGTTCTTTTCCCAGATTAGGTTTGCTAAATTTCAATCCTAAAGCAGTTTTGCGATCAATAACTTTGTCAGTTATTTTATTTAGTTGAAACATTATATCATCAAGTACTTCCGGTGATTTTGTATTTGCTTGTTTCCATTGTTCAATTAGCTCAATCAATTCATCCTTATCAAGCTTAAAATCTTCAGTTTCTTTTACTAAAGCGTTACCAACTTTCTTGAAAGCAGGTATAGCTCTGCTATTTGTTAAACCAATTATATTGATGAAACCATCTTTTGATTTAATCAAACCTTCCGGAGTGAAGTTTCCATTAGAATAGGGTGGTTCAAAGAACTTTTTATATTGGTCATATTTTGTTGCTGTAAAGAGATCGCTTAAGTCTAAAATTTCAAATTCCAAATTCCCAGCAGGAGAAATTTTAAGAAAGCCTATCTGGTCAGATTTTTTATTATCATCTTTCCATGCAAACATCCAATCATCTTTGTAGTAATTTGACTTCCAGTCTGTAATCGAAATGAAATTATTTAAAATATCATCCTTAATTACAATTTCTTTTAGAATATTTTTTACTGCCGCAAGAGCTACCTTATTCCTTTTTAAAAGCTTGTTTTGAGTACTAACATCTTGCTCACTAATCTCCTTGTTTAGATAAAACTCAAATTCGCTGGAAAAATCCTGAAGTGTAATGTGGTGAGTGGGTATTTTCTTGGAAAATAGCTTACCTGCCTCAAAATATTGGTCTTTGTCACTTTCCTGATTATCCTTATTATTAATCAATCTAATGCATAAGTCACCTTCCTTTGGAATGGCTTTTAGCTTTAATGTAATTTGTAACTGCTCTTTAAGAAATCTACTAAATCTTTTGCTAAAATTGGCTGAATCCACATTTGATACAGCATCTACCAAAACTGTCCTTTTCGATTTAAATAAGTCGGTAATTCTTTTTTCTTTAAGCTCTGAATTAGTTTGAGTAAACTCAGTCCATTTAGCGTCTGCCCATGAATCAAACTGAATTTCAATATAATCTTGCAGATCAGTATCAATTTTAGTCAACAAATAGTGCCATGCTCCAGCTTTAGATTGAACAAATTTATCCCAGGAGCTGAAATCAATTAAAGGGATTACGGTTTTTTTCGCCCCCTTAACCTGTCGCATAATGAATATGTCTTCATCTTTTTGATTCTCAATAGGTAGCTTTCTTTTTAATGTATAGTTGGCACTGTTAAAATAATATTGGGGTAAATCATAGAATCGGTTATTTGGAATATTCATCCTCTTCCGTTGGGCAATAGACGTAAAGGTTGAAATCGAATCTTGCAATACTAAGTCTTTTGTTACCTTAAATTGGAGGGTTGGAATCTGCCAAATGGTTTTCCCTTTTTTCTTGAACCAGCTTGGGTGAGAATAATAAAATTTTCCGGAAAGATTATTAAAGCTAAAAAATTTAGATTTATTACTTGAAAGGCTATTAATAAGTAATTGAATAAGATGGTGTTGTTCGATTTTTTCGGGGCGGATGATCTCCACACTTAAGGAATCATACTCTTTAATAATTAAGTCCACGATATTGACTGCTTCATCTTCAGTCGTGTCCACCATCACATAGAACGATGGACTATCTTCATATACAATTGATTTAACTACAGGTTGTTTTAACAAGTCATCCAGATATAGTGCGTTCCAGTATTTTATTTCACTCGACTTTATTTTTAGAAAGCTAAACGAGCTATTTATTTTATCAAAATGAAATTTGACGTTAATCTTATTTGTTGCAACTTCAGGCATTGATTATCTTATTAATATAGTTGAATGACTCTAGTATTGGCTGACTTGAATTTAAATCGAAAATTGCAGGAATCTCAATAATTTTCGAGTCAATAGATTGCCTAAAAACAGGTTTCTTATTAGATGCGATATTAATAATCAGAACTTTCCTGGCTTTTGTTTTTAGCATCTTATTCTTGATGTGCTCTAAATTTTTATCCCGATCATTCCTTTCAAAAGCATCATTCCAAAGCTTAAAGTCAATATATATGTCATTTTTTGTTTTGGCATCAAATTGTTCCAGCTCTTCACCTTCAAGGGCTTCTAGTTTAGCATTACAATATTTATTGATTAAGTGCCAGCCGATAACTTCTCCTAAAGCTCCCTTATAAATGTTGTTATACAAAACAGGAGTTAGTATGTATTGTCCTTTCTTAAAATCTGTAGCGAAATCTTGCTTGGTAAATAAATCTAATAATTCCTCGTTTTTAAGAAAAGATGGTAGGTGGCAATTGGTAGGGGAGATGCTTGCGGTTTCATTATTTGTAAATTGAATCGCAACATGTTTGTAATCTTGTTCCTGAGTGTAATTTATATATCGAAAACCTTGAGGCAACTCTACGTAATAATCTTTCAATTTTGCTGGAACAAAATCGGTTTCATCGAAAGTAGGATGGCTTAATACTAAACGACGAAGTTGTGCCCATCGTTCTTTTCGTTGTTCATTAAAGATCCATTGTAATTGTTGTTGAATATGATTAGCCGCCCTTCGGTTATTGTATTCTCCAATTCCTTTTAATTCTTTGGTATAATCCGTTTCGTTAAAGCTATTGCTTGCTTTTTTAACCAGCTCCTCAAATTCTCGTGTTAAAAGCTTATTGTCGATATAACTTTTCTGAAGATATGGAATGTTTTCATCACTACTGAATATATGAATGAAAGGATTTTTCTGGTTACATCTGGCTATTCTACCTACGGCCTGATTTAAGATTCGTGTTGCATTATTTGATATGTCAGGAAGGCTGTATAGATTGTTTTCAGCTTTATCATAAAAACCATGAGCTTTATATTCCGCACGAGATAACTTCGTAAAACCCTTTTTTATTTCATGTTTCAATTGTTGATCACTTACCTGACCTTTTTGTGCAAGAGATTCCAATTGAAAGATACGTTCAACGATATCCGGCTCTTTGACATCATGACTGTTTACATTTACAATTAGATAAGTTGGCTTATCCACATAAATTGCGTCAAAATCCTTTTCGTTTGCTTTACTCTCAAAATCGTTAGTTCTTACGAGATCTGTATTTGCCGGAGCAGTATATTGAAGGTTCTGCCCAGCTCCAACAGTCTTATATGTTGAAATAACAAATAATTTATAGCCATAAGTTAAAGTTGATTGGATGAGACTCTTTTTACTATCAAAATCGGTACTGTCAACAACATAGAAGGCATTTGAGGGATCTCCTCCTTTATAATCTTCTTTTTTACCAAACAAATCAATAATATGATTTGAATAATCTTCAAACAAATCTATTCTAAAGTCCTTCTTCTTGTTATCCGGCAAAGCCATGCCCAGCGCTAAAAATGACTTTATGTGTTCATTTACAACAAATGCTTTAAACGCTTTAAAATAACGGATATACCTGTTCGCTACATGGTCACTAGAACTGGCCTTTTTTATTTCATTCAAATAATAAGTTGCCAATTCCACATCGTTATCGAATATTTTCAATAATTCATTTTCTGGATCCTGAACGCTAAAAAAATCAACGTTAATTTTAACCTGACTATAACCTTGAGTATTGGCCTTGAACTGCTTCTCAATATCTTTCTGTTCTTCGGCATTCAATTGGCGATACTTTTTACCTAATCGTTTTCTAAGAAAATTTAAATCGTAATTGCCTACAACTGTTTGACTATCGGCAGTAGCGGAGATTGCAATTACATTGGCTTTGTTTGCAATATTTAGTAGAAATTTCTCCGGTGTGTTTTCATACTGATATTGAAAAATTTTCGATTTTAAGTCATGGTCATCACTATCAAAAAAATCGTAATACCTAAAGCCATTCATGTAGAAGTTTAAATCTGCAATTTCATCCAGGGTATCATTTTTTGTAAAGTTTCCTTCATTACTAAGAATTGAATCAATAAGGTATTTTCTCCAATCACTTGGTAAGTTAAATAGATCCAATGTCGTGTTAATCGCACTTTCAATTGGAAATTCGTCATCACCTGGACTATATTGTTTTTTTAGCTGCTGGTAGTTCGAGGCAATATAAAATATTCCTCTGCGGAAGTAATAAAGGAAACCTTTCAATTGATTTATTAATCCTAAAACATTTCCATTATCCTCAATCGACTCTTTTTGAAAATGAATTTCGTTAATCATCCTTTCGGGTGAAAATGAAAGCCGGGCATAGTTTTTCCCTTCACTTAAAATAGTATGAAATTCATCGTCTTGAAATAAAAAACTTCTAACTCTGTCGGGATTTACAGTCTTAATGGGAACGCTCATATTGAAGCGTTCGTTGATTTGGCTAACTTTCTCAGAAAATGACTTAAAGATATCTGATATTTTGGGAATGTTAGGTTTGATCTCCCGTAGTTTAATCCTTTCTTTTGATTCTCGAAGTATGTCGTTAGGAACTTGCAATGTTGACAAGCTTGAATACAAATGAGTGAAAAGACCAATTAAATCAACCCTTTTAGAATAACCATTCTCAATAATTTGATTGAGAATATGTGATTTAGTCGCATCGAATTCATCCATAAACACTAATGCATCTTCCGTTATTTTATCTTCCCAGAAATAATAGGAAGGTCTTATTAGCGTCGTGTTCTTTAAAAAGAATTTATCTACACTCAAGAAAAATATCCGTTTTCTGGAAGATAAGATTGAAGGATACAACTGAATAAGCCAGGGGTGATGCTTTTGTATGAATGAAATCTTTTTTGATTCAGTCAAATCCTTTTTTAAGGCCTTATTAAACTCATCAATTAACCAGTTCATTATTGCCCGACGAAACTTAGGTTCGAGAGATTTACGAATATCATCTTTTGTTTTTTCAATTAATTGTTTCGTAAAAGTATCTCGAGTTCCATGTTCGTCATATCCATGAATGAAATCTACACCGCCATACAATGCCTTATATTCCGGCATATCGGAAATGAAGTAAGGACAATCTGTATTCAATAAGGTTCCAATAATTGTATCCGCATTGGAATCTAAGGTGATAACATATTTTTCAAAGTCTTTTAGTTTACCCGATTTCTCAAATCTGTTTTTAAGGTCTGTGACTGGAAGATTCTTTTTTAGATTGGTAATGAAAAATATTTTACGGGGTACTTTATAGTTTTTATGTATGTAGTCTAGGACATGATGTGTTTTCCCAATTCCTGTAGGTAGTGGAAATATAAAAAGCCCATTTTTATCCTGACAACATTTATTTAGTATTTTTTGCATTAGTTATTCTTTCATCATTTATTGTCTGTACTTCTTAAAGTTCTCCGCCTGATCCAATATCTCCTTATATACTTCATCTTTTGTAATTGGCGGATACCCAAATTTTGCCAGAAGTTTGATTAAATCCATTTTCAACTCAGCCTTTATATCATCACGATGATTCCAATCAACGTATTTGGCTTTGTCGTCAACAACAAGTTTTACTTCTTTTGCTAATTCGATAGCTTTTTCTTCAGGATAATCAAAGTCGAACTTGTGAGCAATCATCATCAGTATGTCGAAAAAGGCTTTTTCCTCGAAATCGATTCCCATTTCTCCGAAAGATTCTTTTTCCTTTCGGAGTTCATGGTATAGGTCAATTATTTCCTCTGTAAACTCTTCCAATACCTCACTTTGTAATACATCCGCTTTACGTTCGTTATAATTATCCACCAGAATTTTCATTTTCTTTGAAAAGTCAGTTCCCTTGGCTTTATTGACTTTTTTGAATTCGTCAATGGCTTTGGCTAATAATTGCTGTAAGAGCTTGATCTTGGTATTTGGTAGCTTTATTTTATCGATCTTTGCCAGGTAATCTTCATCAAAAATGTCAATGTTAGTTTCATTGCTACCCCCCAACTTGAATATTTCCTCAACACCATCGCTTTCAATCGCGTCTTTGATCATCTCACGGACTTTCTTATTCATTTGTGTTATGTCTGGTGCTTCTCCCTTGGTTAGTTTGAACACAATAGACCGAACTGCCAGATAGAAATGAATTAGATCCCTTTCTCGTTGTGAGAATTCTTCGCTACCACAACAAATATCGTAAGCTGCTTTTAATCGCTTAACAAGATTCATGAAGCGATTTTCTAATTCTTTTGTTAGTTGAACATACTCAGCAGCATTCTTTAAGCAGTTGAGTTGAGCAATAGAATCCTCTGAAAAATAGGGTGAGGTGTCAAACTTGTGAAATAACTTACTTAATAAATCTAATTGATCTTTAACGGTATTAATGGATTGTCGGATGTCTTCAAAATTGGTTTTGTCACCTTTCGAATATTTCTTAAGTGCCTTGTTCATGGCACTTTTAATGCCGATATAGTCAACGACTAATCCTTTTTCTTTTCCAGGGTAATTTCGGTTAACTCTCGAAATGGTTTGAATAAGATTATGAAGTTGAATTGGCTTATCAATATACATGGTGTCCAGAAAGGGAACATCGAACCCAGTAAGCCACATATCGACAACAATGGCTATCTTAAAGTTGGATTTTTCGTTTTTAAACTGTGTGTCAAGCTTTTTTCGGTCTTCCTTTGTCCCAAGCATGTTATATAAATCTTCTTCATCATCCTTGCCACGCGTCATTATCATTTTTATTCGCTCGATTGGAAGAATCTCTTTCTTTTCCTTTTCGGTCAATTCAACACCATCATCACAGGCTTTTACTTCTACCCATTCCGGGCGGAGTGCAATTATTTCTTTATATAATTCATAAGCAATGGGACGCGAACTACAAACAAACATAGCCTTTCCTTTAACTGTTGAACCTTCGGCAATTCGCTTTTCATAGTGTTTCACAAAGTCATTTGCAACTTCTTTTAACCGGTCAGGATCACCAAGAATAGCATTCATACTTGCTGTTGCTTTTTTGCTTTCCTCTATCTGGTGCTCATTAGCTCCCTGCTCTTCGCATAACTTATAGTACTCTTCTATTTCCTTTAGCTTGGCGTTATTAAGCAATACTTTGGCAGCACGACCTTCGTACACAATCTTCTTGGTAATCTCATCTTTAACCGATTCCGTCATTGTATAAGAATCTTCAATTTCCCCGAAAACGTCTAAAGTGCCGTCAATCGGTGTTCCGGTAAAGCCAACATAAGTGGCATTAGGCAGCGAATCGTGCAGATATTTAGCAAATCCGTATGTTTTCTTGATTATTCCTTTTTCATGGTCAACAATCACTTTCTGATCCAGGTTTATTTGGCTGCGGTGTGCTTCATCTGAAATACAAATTACATTGGTACGTTCCGTAAGTAGTTCGGTGTCTTCGGTAAACTTATGAATGGTGGTTAGGAAAACACCACCACTATTTCGCCCTTGAAGCAATTCCCGCAATTGGTTGCGGCTTTCCACACTAACAATATTATTATCGCCAATAAATCCTTTCGCGTTTGTAAATGTTTTCGAGAGTTGGTCGTCTAAATCGGTACGGTCTGTAATAAGTACAATGGTCGGACTTGAGAACTCGACGCTTTTCATTAACAGACGCGTTAAAAACAACATGGTAAAACTCTTGCCACAACCGGTTGCGCCAAAATATGTTCCTCCTTTTCCATCGCCTTTAGGGCGTTGATGGAGTTTTATACTGTTGTATAGTTTGTTTGCCGCGTAATATTGTGGATAACGGCATACAATCTTTTCGTCCTTTTTTGACGTGTCAGGAATGTAAATGAAATTACGGATAATATCCCTTAGTCGAACGTGACCAAACATTCCCTCGATCAGCGAATACATTGAATCAATTCCATCAACTTCAATTTCGTTCCCGGTAATTTTTCTCCAGGCATAATAAAAGTCGTAAGGAGCAAAAAAAGAACCTGCCTTGCTATTAACACCATCCGAAATAACACAGAAAGCGTTATACTTAAATAGTTCCGGAATATCGCGCTTATAGCGAATGGTTAGTTGTTCGTAGGCGGTGTGAATGGTAGCTTCTTCACGGATGGCTGATTTAAATTCGAATACGACCACCGGAATTCCATTGATGTATAAAATGCCATCAGGAATACGTTTTTCGAATCCTTCAATTTCTAATTGATTGACAATTTTATAACTATTGTTATCTGTGCCAATAGAATAATCCTGTTCAGGATCGGCCGCAAGGTTAAGCTTTTCATCTTCTTCAGCTACGGCATGGATCTGTTTGCTAGGGTAATCAACTAGGTAGATCCATAAGTCTTTGGCCTTTGGATCTTCGCGTTTAAACACAAAACCATCGGCCAATAATTTCATAATGGCTTTGTTACTCTCGTATAAATCAGAAGCCGAATAGGTTTCAAGCTTACGAATAATTTGTTCCACCTCAGAATGCGTTATATTGGCACTTTTGTACTGCTTTTTTAAGAAATTTCGAAGGTCATCTTTTAAAAGTATATCTTCCAGTTTGCGAACAATATCACTACCAATCAAATGTGGAATATCTTGGTTTCCTAGTAGTTTTATAAAAGCCTGTTCTAACTTTTCTTCGGTGAATTTCATACGTTACTCCTTTCAAAATTTGATAATTCCCATTCAGCAATACTTTGTCCTTTTTCGGTAGCTACTTGTTTTATTTGGTGCATTATGCGTAAGTACTCATCCATATCATCAAGACTTGTCCAGTTAACAATGTGTTTGCTTTTTAAACCTTTTTGCTGAATAATTCTATCGAGTGGACAATGAGGAGGTTCGGCAATTCCGCCCAAACACCAGTAATATTTTAATGCTAGGTTTAATAGCTTTTGACTTACTCCTATGTTTAGTTTGCCCTCGTTTAAAATCTGACTCCAATTTTCAGAAAATGCCACAATACCTTCAATATTTAACATATGAGAAAACTCCACCACGGGTTCTTTGTATTGGTGTATAATGAGTTCTGTCACAAAATTCTTAAGTGCCAAACGAAAGGCATTGCGTTTTAGCTCCGACACATTGGGCTTGTAGATATTAGCCCTTTGAAAAGCCCCGCCAAATGTAAGTAGCCATATTTCGTTGTGAAGGAAAGTTTGTTTTAGTTTCATAAAGCTTGCTTATATCCAAATACCCTTAATATTAGGGTATAGAACTTTGTTTTCCACTTCGGAATAATATTGCCAAACAAACCAACTCCACCAATACCAATTAATATTCCTACTTCATTTATTTTAGATTTCCATTCCTCTGGTAGATTGTGAAGTATATAATATGTTCCAAAGAGGATAATTAGCAAAAGGCCATTGTAAGCTATATAGCTAAAAGTATTAATCCTCTTTTTAAAACGTTTTTCAAACTCTAATAACCGAGCAATGTCATCAGAATCTCTTGGTAATTTATATTGAATAATTAAATCAAAAGCTCTATAATTTACAATACGAATAAAGTAATTGTTAGTTGATTGCTTCAAATCGCATACTGCCTCGTATGCCTCATTGAGTAATCCATTAGTAATTTTTGACTTATCAATTTCAAATAGAAAAGCTATAGTCAGAGACTGAATATTTGCTTTGCTTAAGTAATTTCCTCTTAAAAGGTTTATAAACGTTATAGTTGTAGCGTTTTGAGTTCTATTCTTAGTGACACCTTCTATCCATTCCTTTGCGCAATCAAATTTAGATACACCAATAATTAGGATGAAAATTAAAAAGTCATCATGGATAAATGGAGCATTAGTACCTTTAGAAATTTTACGTTGTGAAATCAAGTTATATTGTTTCTCAAACCCTACTTTATTGTTGTCATTTATTGCTTGAATACAAGAGTAATAGATGGCATCCGTTTCCGAAATATCTTCACTAAGAATCTCCAATGGCAACTTTGTTAATAAATTGAATAACGCCAGTTGCTTAGGTTGCCCTGAAATACTTGCAAGAAATTGATTTCGCTCTTCTATAAAAACCATTTTTTTCTTTTTAGGGTGTAGTTTAGTTTATCGGCATCCCACTCAGGTATGTTTCTCATTTTTCCAAGCAGTTGTGAAATCAAATTAGAATACAACATTGTTGCTGGTTCTTCTCTGGGTATAAAGCCTCGCCATGAAAGGTAAGTAAAAGAGTAGATTTGTTGCGTTATATAACTAAGATCATAGAACATCATGTCCAACAAATCAGCGTCGTCATGATTACCCTGTGGTTTTCTTATTTTGATTTGAATTGGAGTACTCATACCATGTTTAGCAGTTTTCAGCTCTCTGGTACCTAGCATTTGTACTAAACTAGTTTCGTTATCTATGAAAACATTACTACCCCGCAGAGGTATGTACTTTCCAATTAATTCGTTCGAACCATATTTTAATTCTCCGTTTTGCCTAGAATCAAATAGAATGCTTGGATGAACTTTACTTATGGTAACAAATGCAAATTTGATTTTGAATTGGGAAATGTCTCTAACAAGCTGACTAATTACATCAAACTCAACGTTTTTAATTGGTTTGAAAATGTGAAATATCAAGCGTAATGTATCTCCATCTTGCCATGCATATTCTTCAGATAACCGATTAATTGAGTTTTTAAGGCTCTTCAGCAATTCCTCAAAATAACTTTCATATGGAACATCTTTTACCTTATCTCCTAATAAATATTGTCCATCACCTGACATGAAAGTAGTAATACCAACAACACGCTTGCTATCAGCACCTTTATACAGGTTGCTTCTTAACCAACTGTGTCCAATTCCAACAACTATTTCTCTATCTACTGAACGTTGTGCAGGTAGTACCCAAGGAGTTCCGCCTAGTTTTGCATATATCTGCAAAGCTAAAGGATTAAGCATGTATTCATTATATCTTTCAACTGTAGATGTCTTTACTAATTGAACCGGAATTTCGAGAGATAGTAATTTCGCTTTTATTCTATAATATGGATTAGTGCTATCTGTTAAACTTTTAAAGGAGTCAGGTATTTCGATAATTGCTAGGTGGGGTTTTTCATCAAGTTCAGTGCGTATAACGTTTAAGTACTCAGCCCACTTATAATCACTAATCTCTTGAATATTGAAAAGTACATCCTGAAGTTCGTATTTTTTTTGAAGTCCTTTCTTAAAATATTTAGAAGAGGGTAATCCATCCTTTAAATCATGCAAAAACTTTGAAAAAGCACCTCTTTTAGCTTTATGGCATATACATAAAACAGAAGGGCTTTTTATGTCGAAGGTTGTACTATCATACGGGCCATAATTTGATAAGCCCATATCTGCATTAAGGTTATTTGTTTTTGTACCTGCATGGTCGAAGATGAAAGTCGGAGTCTGAAGTTTCATGCTATTTTCAACTTCTAAAGGCGAAGTGCTTACCCTGAAGGAGAATCCATCTTTATTTTGAAACTCAATAAGCTTGTTATCCTCTATAAATAGGTATTTAGCAATGTTCTTTATATCATATAACTTTTGTTCCGGGTCTTGTTTCTTAATTTGCTCTTGCTTAACTGCTATAAGTATTTTCTCGCATTGTTTTTCACCTATTGCAAAGCTTAGGTATGCTTGAATATTTCGTTTTGATTTGCGAATAAATAATTCACTAAGCGGGTATGTCTTTTCCCCTTCATTTGTTGACACAACAGCATTCTCTCCATTAACTGAATTAAGGGAGCCTATTAATTCTTCATTTGGCGCAAGAATATTACCCATACCGGGCATTGTTTCAGCATGTAAAACTTCGAAATCAGTTAAGTCAAATCCTTCTTGGTGCAATTCTAAACAGGATTTATTAAATACCCAGTTTCTACGTATATTAATCACAAAACAAAACTGATTGCCCCCTTTAGCATTAGTTTGCCTGATGAGAATCTCTATAAGTTTTTTATAAGAAATTTTGTATTTTAGGTTGTCAGGTAGGTATCTAAGTATTAAGTCATCCTTGTCTTGCCTTGAATAAAAGCGAAAAGGATAAAAATCAACAGGTACATACCCCTTAAAACGGTCTTTAAATGTTCTGAAAAAGATATGCTTAATTAGTGACGATGTAACTCTAGAATCCTCAACCAAATTTCTACTTTCAACTTGACCAGTTAATTGGCTTTGCTCATCATCTTTATTGGAAACTACTATATTATCTCCATCTCTGAAGAAAGAATAGGCATTATTATGCAGTCGTCTAAGTTCCGCTAATCTTTCATCAGAATATGGTTGTGTAATAACCTGGAAATCTTCGAAGTCGAAATAAATAGGAAAATAGTTAAGTTGCATAATATTTCGTTAATTAAGGTTGTTTTTTTGATGTGCTAAACGTTTTTTTTCAGTTTCAACTTTGGTCATTTTTGATAGAAGCAAGTTTTTCATTTCTAATAAATGTTGTATTTCACGAATTCTCATTAACTGTTGAGAAAATAACACATTTAGTCTATTGTTAAAGAGTTTTGCTATTCTCGGGTCTGGGAACAGAACATCAAAATCTTCAATGTCTTCTTTGGTAATTGCTTCTCGGGTAGAACCTGATTCGCTAACACCGATTAGTCTGCGTTTATAAAATGTGGAGCACAAGGCACATAGCATATAATTAGCATAATCTGCATTTTTCATTCTTACTATTGCAACGTGTTGATTTACACGTGCTGGTAAATAATCTGTGGAAACTTTTGCGCATCTTGCAACAGAAGCACCTGTGATATTTAGCAAGATATCATCTTCAAGTACTTTAACATTGATTAGCTTTTTAGCTTGTGCTTCATCAATGAAGGCTAAATCATCAGGTTTAAACTTAAAGTCATGGACATTCATGCTTCTAATCAATGAAATGCCAGAATGTTTGTAAGCGTCTTTACCCCCTCTAGGTGTTGAACCACTACCAATCTTAGAACATTTGTTTTTTAATACATCAACTTCCCATCCCCCCGGAACCTCCTTATCCAACTCTTCATTATAAATCATCTTGCCACCAGAGCTTTTATAAGGCTTATCATGTTCATTAGGAAATTCAAAATCAACAAACCAGTACTTGTGCAAAGCTTGTGCTGTTTCTTCTAATTTATGATTAAGCTGCTCGTTTAGCTTTATGCGCTTTACAATGATGTTGTATTCTTTTACTATTGCGCGTTGCTTTTCAATGGATGGGATGGGTAGTTCTACTTCGCACATCTCATTCCAATCAAATATTTCGCGCACACTACCATGCGATTTAAAGCGGGCGTAGCGGTCAAACTCAGGACGGCGAAACCACATCATTAAATATTCCGGTTCTAGTTCATCGTGGTTTGAAATCTCAAAAACAGAGTATGCTTGTGAAACCAATGCAATATCATGTTCTTCTAGCATAGCGATTCCAATCTTATCGCCTCGCCTTGAGGTATCTGGAATATATGTAAATTGCTTCTTTTTTACGATTTTGTATTTCCTGAAATCAGTACCAACAGTATTTGCAATAGATGGAATGAAAACCTTTTGAACTGAAACACCAAGTAATGTTTCAACCTCAAATTTTTTATTTCTTACATCAACGGGCTTTATGTATGGCCCCAGTTTCTTATAATTTTTTTGCATAGTCTTCGTGGGTTTTGTAACCCTGGTCGGGGTGGTTATGTGTATATGGGAAATGTTTAATCAGTTTTCTTTCTTTTATCATATTCGGGAATACTTTGTTTTTGAGGTAATCCACAGACTTTCCTATTCGTTTGGCTACTTCCTCCATTTTTAGGTAATCTTCGCGGCAAACCTTCATAATCAATACTTCCAACTCATTTCTTGTTAGTCGGGTTGCAACCTTTCCGGAAGAGGTGTCAACCTTTCCTGTGGAAGTGTCAACCTTAGCATTGGAGGTGTCAACCTTAGAGGAGGCAGTATTTTGATTATCAGCAGGAAAACCGGAGGTGTCAACCTCATGTAAGGTGTCAACCTTTTGTTTGATTTTATAAATCGTCCATCTTCCGTTATTATCGGATTCTAGATAACCTTCATCACATAACTTTTTAAGTAAGTTAGTGATGTCGGCGCTGTGCATATTTAAAACGTATTGTAGACGTTGATTCGATATAGAACCTTCTATTTGACAAAACGACAAGGCGGTTAGCTCATCGGCTGATAAATGGTTCACATCATCAAAAATGGTATTGAGTTGGTTTAAAACATTATCAGGAATAACGCTAAACATCGGCAATGTTAGTTTTATCCGGTCGGGTTGTTTCTCAATTTCAAGATATGGGCGTCTCCAATGCGATCCTTGCCAGCCTGTCATAATCTTATCCACTCCACTTCCGGCTTTCTCTGCCCGGCCTATAAGCATAAACATTTGCTGCAATGCCGGATTACGACATTCACTAATGCCGCCCGAGTAGTATTGATGTATAGAAACCAATAAAGTTCCCGGATTTGAGAAAATAAATTTCTCTGTATCTATTTCGATGATAATATTTCCACTCAATGAATAGTCGGCATGTACCAAGGCATTAACAAAAGCCTCGCGTAACGCAATATGAGTTAGTGACTCATCAACCCGCTCATCCTTGTTTAATTGGAAGGGTTTTGGTAGGGTAGACGATAGCCGTGGCCACACTTTAAGGTAAAATTGCAATAGGTTATTCTCCCAGGTACCATCAGGATAAATACGATCTGTCCACCTTATTTTTGCATCGGAAGACAGCTTTTCCCTAAAATCAGGAAAAAAATCGGGTAATGCTTCTTGTTCCGCAATACTGTCCGCTTTACCAAACATTAGTAGTCCGGCAAGTGTTATCCCTTCTTTTTTTGTTTTTCGGTCGACTCGGTAAGCTCCAATTTTCTTAAACAATTCTAAATCGTCTAAAACATGCCAGGGATGGTCCGGTTTAGATGATATAAATAACTGTCGGAACTGTTTGACACTAGTTGCGTCGAAATCAGAAACCGTAAAATCTTCCAGTATTAGACTGTCTCTTTTAAGTTCGGCACTAGAGTCGGCTAACATCCTTTTTATCTCATCATCAGTACACCGGTAATCACCTTCGTGATTACGTTTATAGGTATTGCCGAACGGATTTCGGGTTAAATACACAGGCCGTTCCGTTCTTGAGGCGAAAGGTATTCGGAAAACAAGTAAGTTTTTTTCTTTAATCGTTACCACCCGAACATCGTCGTTAGTTAATAGGTTCCGACTAATCGTATTTGGATTATTGCATTCGCCCCAAAACTGTTTTTTATATTTTTCTATCTGGTCTTCCGTTAACCCTTCAATTTTTAATTCTCTTTTTTTCTCACTAACACCAATAACTATAATTCCGGTATTGGTATTTGCAAAAGCAGAATAAGATTTCCACATTTCTTTTGGAAAGCCGTTTTTGCCCGATTTATATTCAATTTCGAAATATTCGTTTGGAAGAAATTCCTCATTTAATAACGAAAAGATTGAAAATTGATCGTCAATATCAAAAAGGCTTAATTGCTTATCGCTCATTATAACTCAATTTTATACCCCAATGTATTAAAAACCTCTAACAAATCCTTTTCCGACTGAATTTCAGCCTTTAGCAAATCGGATAATTCGCTTTGTAAAGCTGCCATTTTGGTATCGAAATCAATGTTTTCATCGCGATTGACAAACTCGATGTACTTACTTGGCACCAAAGAATAATCTTTTTTGACTACTTCTTCCTTTGTTGCCCCGTAGCAATATTCCGGCACGTCTTCAAAGTCCGGGTTTTGTTGCCAGTTGTGATAAGTAGCTGCAATTTTTCGGATATGTTCCTCGTTAAACTGTATATATTTCTTTTCGAAAGGTTCGCCTTCCTGTCTCAAATCCATAAATAATATTTCTTCTTCACGGGATCGGTAGTTTCGAGTTTCATCAGGCAGCTCAACCACGCGTTCTGTTTTATTATGATTCAAAATCCAAAGTGTAACACTAATATCTGTGGTGTAAAACATGTTGCGAGGTAATATTACAATAGCTTCAACCAAATTGTTCTCGATAAGCTGTTTGCGGATTTTATATTCTTCGCCACCACCAGAGAGTGCACCATTGGCCAATATAAATCCAGCTACGCCATTTTGAGATAACTTACTTACCATGTTTAATATCCAGGCATAGTTGGCATTGCTAGTAGGTGGTGTTTCATAACCAGCCCAACGAGGGTCATCGGTTAATTCATCTGCAGCTCGCCAATTCTTTTGGTTAAAAGGTGGATTAGCCATTATAAAGTCAGCCATTAAATCCTTGTGTTGGTCGTTTCCAAAAGTATCGGCCGGTTTGCCTCCAAAATTGGCTGCAATACCACGAATGGCCAGATTCATTTTGGCTAGCTTATATGTAGTCGCTGTATATTCCTGTCCGTAAATTGAAACCTCTTTTTTGTTTCCATGATGGTTTTCTATAAACTTCATACTCTGAACAAACATACCACCCGAGCCACAGGCAGGGTCATAAATAACCCCTTTGTAAGGTTCAATCATTTCAGCAATGAGGTTTACAATACTTTTAGGCGTGTAGAATTCGCCTTTCCCTTTTCCTTCGGCAATAGCAAATTTGCTTAAAAAATATTCGTAAACACGCCCAACAATATCCTGTTGTTTGTCGGCAAGAGTATCAATGTTATTTATGGTATCTAGCAAGGCAGATAATTTGCTTACATCCATATTTAAGCGAGAAAAATAATTGTCGGGAAGAGCTCCTTTTAATGTTGGATTGTTTTTCTCAATAGTATGTAAAGCGGTATCAATTTTTAATGCAATATCATCTTGCTTGGCATTTTCAACAATGTAACTCCATCGGCTTTCTTCGGGTAAAAAGAAAACGTTTTTGCTGGCATAGAACTCCTGAATTTCTATAAAGTCCTGTTCCCCTTCTGCTATCATTTCTGCTCGCCTGGAAACAAACTTGTCGCTAACAAATTTCAGAAATATTAATCCTAAAACTACATGTTTATATTCACTGCTCTCAACGGTTCCCCTCAACTTATTGGCTGAATCCCACAGGGTTTCTTCCATACTCTTCTGCTTTCCGTTTGTCTTTTTTGCCATATACTTGTTATATCTTATCTTTTACAAATTCTAAAACGTCCTTCGCCACAGTTTCGTCCTCAATTAACTCATAAATTTGTCCGGCTAACCATAGCGTTAATAGCTCGTCAACATCGGCGTCTAATAGTCTGGCCAGGTGAATTACCTGCTCTCGTTTGGCTTTTCTGTCACCACGTTCAATTTTACTAAACATGGGAGTATCTATTTCCAGTTCAGCTGCAAGCTGCCTTTGGAGGAGATGTTTTTCGTCCCTTAATTCTTTAATGCGTTTGCCCAAAAACATAATAATAGTATTAGTGACTTGTCAGAAAATGACTAAAGTACAAAAAGTATTAGTGAATATAGAAAACTCTGAGAAAGGTTTTATGAACATTATTCCGGTTGATTGTTCACCGGAATTAGGCTCATTTTCCAAATCGTAAACACTCAAAAATCAATTTAATCCGAATTGCAAAAGGAATCGGAATAAATGGACGATGATAATCAAAGCGGGGGAGGCGCGTTAATAGTCAAGTGTTTTTACCGCTACTTTTGCAATGAATTTTCCTTTCGAAGTATGAGAAAGGTGTATTCATGCAAAAGTATAATCGATTTCAAAAACTCTTGACTATTCATGCGCTGCGTTTATGCCGAAGTCTTTTGCAACCGCAGGCTTGTTTGGATTGAATTGAATACTTTTGTTTGTGGTTTGGAATCACCTTTAAAATTAGTGGAAGGCGGTTTTTTGCAAGTTATTTTTCAGGTAAGTATTTAGGTCTAGAATTATTGTTAATCTCTTTAGGCGTAAGATCCTCTTTAACATTCAATTCGTATGCTTCTACTGCTTGTCGTATGTCATTTATTAATTCTTTGTCGCGCTTAATATGAAATATGTATTCCATATTTCTCAAACCTGTTGAATCAATTTCTTGAAGGAAGTTAATGTATCTATATTTTATATCGTTGTCCGTTAGTCTGACATTTTGAATTTTTAATGCGACAACACAAAACAGGAGTAAAACAAATACAATAGTTGATCCAATCTTCCACATTTTTAATTCGCTAACTGCAAGGTTTCTTTTCTTTTTTTTTGGAAAGCATTTTAAGCTTTCGATACTTGATTTTAACTGATTGATATTATTTGTAAGATCAGTTTTAGTGCGCAGGATGTCTGATTTTGTTTTATTGGAATCCCTTTGAGACGAAGCTTCTATTATCCGTTGGATTTCATTCAGAAAAGTTCGGGCCGATACGAAGTTTTGACGTTCCAGTTTTGGGCTTTCCTCCTGATGTAATTGCTTGGAGCCCTCGTTTCCAATCTTCGTCTCAATTATCGATAGCCTTTTTTTGATTTCCTCAAACATTGCGGCTATTAAACTATTATTACTCATATTTAGCTTTTTAATTACCTGCTTAATCCTCGATCCCTGTTCTTTCGCTTCTTTCTCAGATTTACAGATGAACTTTGATTTTCTTTATCGATATGTCTGTATTTATATGTGGATAATGATAGATCTACCAATGGATTTATTTCATGGCCACGGCTACATTTTGTTTTGATGTGGGATTCACGCGAAATATTTTGCTTTATCTGCTTGTTTATTTTGGAGAAACTAAATTGCCGGTCAACTTTAGAGCCATTGAATTTGAAGTTGTTTTTTGTGAATATTATACCCTGGACCTCGTTTGTACGCCCTTTATACTTAAAAGAAGTTTGTATTCCTTGTTCTTTCAGGGCTTTAATCAGCACATTCCATGACTTGCAATTAGGTAAGACCTCTTTTAGTACATTGTATATTTCATATTTGGTTTTATCCGGTTCTCGCAGACGGTGTTCTTTTACATTCTCTTTTCCTTTTGCGAGATAGAGGCCAAACTGGAAGGTCAGATCCTTACAGATTATTTCGCTGCGAAATAGATCATTTTTATCTGAAATGGCTTTACCTTGATAGTCCACTCTGTTAAAAACAAGGTGGATGTGTGGATGCTCCTTGTCGTAATGGCGAACGATTATGTATTGGGTATCCTTAATTCCCATTCTCTCCATATATTCGTTAGCAATTTCTACCATTTTCAGATTGCTAAGCTTATCCTTGTCCTGCGCCGAAAAATTGAGAGAAATATGGCCAACTGTTTTGATCATCCGGGAATTCAGGTTTGTTTGCTGGATAAAACTCTGAATAATGGTTTTGGCATCTTTAGTCCTGACTCCATCCGTGGCAAGAATCTCTGCTGCCTTCTTTTTATCAAGTACATATTCCACGGCTCCTTTAAAACCTTTTCCCTTTATAATTTTGGCGATCATTTAATCTTATCAATGATATTGTCAATCTCATCGGCTAAATGCAAATACTCTGTCCTGGCGTTTTTGTATCCTCCCGCATTAGCCTTCTTCGCTATTTGGTTTAGATTATTAGCCATCCCACAAAGTTTTCTGATATGACCGTTCAGTTCAGGTGTCAACCTTTGAATTATTTTACATGAAGTAATTGACAGTCGGATAATTTCACTCATTGATGTTTTTGCTTCTGACGCTTTTCCCTTAAGCGTATAATATTCTTCAGTTGACATCTTTAAACTGACGATATAGGTTTTCTTTTCTGAGACCATTTTACGGGGTCTACCGCCTTTGTTACGATTCTTCATTTTCTTCTATTTAGACCAGCGGGATGCAGAAGTATTGGGTATTGGTAATACCAATACATAAACTTGCTTCGCATTAAGCTGCCATGATATTAAAAATGTGATACCTTATAATTTCATTTGTTTTCGCTGAGAAAAATTCAAGGTGATTTCCTCCTTTAAACTATCGTCCGGTGCGAGTTCAAACGTTTCAATGAGCAATTTTAATGCTGGATTTTGCTTTATCATTTGCTTTGTAATGTGCCTGGTTTCCGGTGCAAGCTTTTCTATCAAATAGTCTGCAATATCGTAACCGGCTGGTAACCTCTCGGATTTGCTTAATTGCTCTAAAAACTCAGAAATTCGGACATCGATGCCATACCTTTTCATCAGTTTGGCTTTTATATGCCATGTTTTGAAAGTACCCAGATCAGGAAATAGAACCACTTTCTGATCGGACAAAATTTTAAAATTGCTGGTATTCAGGCTTCCATATTTCCCTCCTGAAGCTATCCAACGGTAATCTTTTAAATAATGGGCAGCAAGTATCGCACTTTTCTCACTTTCCACTATTCCAATTGGTTTCGAAGTATCTTCCTTGAGTAGGTGTTCTCCGAAAAAACACTGCTTGAGTTTAAAGTCTTCCTGTTTAATTCGGAAATGCACCCAAGAGATGTGATTGAACGGGTATTTTATACGTCTACCTGTTTTTGGAGAGTATTGCATAATCTTACCTGTGCGAATATTCCCATCGGAATCCACTTGCCAAAAAATTGTTGCTCCATCCCATAATTTAGAGGATCCAATTTTGTATTTCTCAAATAATTCCAAAGTTGCAGTTTCTCCAATTTGTGATCCTATGAACTGAAACAGATTATTTTGTTTATAAGATTGTTGGCTTTCACTTAATAGATCTTGATCAATAAAACTTATTGGCTGAATGGTTTCTGGTACATTATTGGAGGGGAGGGAGGTTTTACTCGTTTTAGGGAGTATGTAATTATTGTCCTGAAAGTATTGACTGGGCGTATAATGATAGCCGCATTTTTCTTCACGGTTACATCTTCCCACATTTTTCGAAAAAGTAATCTTTTTTTCGGTATCAATATATCTTACAAATACATTTTTCTTATTACAAGCAGGGCATGTATGTCGTGTTGAAGAACCATGATATGGTTCAAGTTTAAATCTAAAAGTATTCATGGTGGATAGTGTTTATCGTTTTTTTGAAAATGGAATGGCATAATCTTCTGAGAGAACTTCAGGTGTCATTATTGCAGGAATATGCGAATGGATACCGGCCGAACTATTTTTTCTGCCTGTATTTATCCAATCCAATAATTCATCCTCATAGAAATAGAGCTTCTTGCCACTTTTATAGCAGGGAATGCTTCCTTTTCGGACAAGAGTATAAACTGTTGATTTGGCTTTCATAAGAATTTTACAAGCCTCATTGATCTCGATTGGCCTTTTCGGAATATCCGGCTTTTGGATTTCTTCGATCAGATTTCTTAACTGCGTTACTTCATGAATTAGAAAGCCTACAGCTTCCGGTAATTTTTCAAATGTGATTTCATCTTTACACATGGCAACTGTTTTTAATTGTTTGTGTACAAATGAAAAAGGTGTTTAATTGGTGCCTGTTAATCACCAAAAAAACACCTTAAAAACACCGGAGGTCTTTAATGTTTTAGTTGCCGAGTTTGTACTTAATAGGAATATTGCAGTTGCTGTCAGGTATCCTAAGTTTTTTCTTGATTGTCTTGATTTCACTAACTTCCTGAAGGGTAGGGGCAAACACTATTTTAAGGAAATGGGAGATAGAAAGTTGGTCTGTGATTCTAAAGTGGTTCCAAATATTCCAGCCATAATGATAGATATCGCTAGCTTTTAATTGCTTGTTAACTTTTATTGGTTGAATTGATTTTAACTCTTCTCCATTTGAATACATTTCTACAAATGTACACAGTCTTAATAGTTCAGAATCTGAGGTATATGGAGCAAAAACTTCCTGGGAATATTGGAGAGCTTGCTCTAATAATTCTTGTTTTTTCTGTTTTGATGTTTCCTTAAATGTTTCGCGTATTTCATTCGTTGAAACACTGTTGGAAATATACTCCAAACCTCTTTTAGTCTCATTACTGGCAGATTCTTTTCTCTCAAAAGGTTTCGAAGAAATTATTTTGGGTAGCAAAAAATTATCGATCAGGCTATTAATACTTATATACACAGCCAACGAAAATGCAACGACAATTAAGAACACGATATTCGATGTAAACAAATCAAGCTTGGATAATAAGCAAAAATACCTTGTTAATGTCGCCAATACCAGAATGGCACAGCAAACTAAAAGAATCAGAATAATATTTTCCGGCTTCTTAATTGTCATAGGAATTATTTTAAACTAATCTTATTGGCAGACTCCCGCTTCTTTTCATTAACCAAATCGGCGTAAATTTGAGTGGTTGAAACATTTTTATGGGTTAGCATTTTCGAAACGGTGTAGATATCTGTGCCTAGTGCTATCTGTAAGGTCGCAAAAGTATGTCGGAAACAGTGAAATGTAATCTTCTTCTTTATTCCGGCCGAGGCAACCCAGTTCTTCAAAGGTTGAAAAGTCATGCTTCTCTCCAGATTTTTAAAAACTCTTCCAGTGGTCCGTTCCCCACATAATTGCAGGGCTTCACCGCTAAGAGGTAATGTTGTCTCCGTATCAGTTTTTTCTGTTTTTAGCCGCATACAAAACTCGCCATCGGATGCAGGAATAATATTATCCCATCTTAAGTTTAAGATATCGCTGATCCGTAATCCGGTCAAACACGAGAATAATGAAGCGGATTTCAAAACAGATATGTCGCAAGGAGTTGCTGCAAGCGTTTTGAGTTCTTCCAATGTAAGGTATTCAATTTTGGTATCGACTGTTTCAATGCTTTCCAGAAAGTCGTTTATATTCTCAAATATTAATTTATCCCGATAAGCCAGTTTTAATAAAGCCCTATATGTAGAGAAATAGGAGGCTGCTGAGTTTTGAGAAATAGGAAATTTTGTGTGTTTTAACTGTTTTGCACTTAACAAATATGATCTGAATTTTCTGCTTAGATCAACGGTTATATCCTCAAATAAGCATCTGCCATTCACGAATTTCTCAAAATGAGTATATACCATCATCCACTTCTGATCTTTCTTTAATGCAATTTTATAGAAGTAATCTAAAAAGTCTGCTTTAAGTTTATGTTTGTCCAGAAACCCAAACTGGTCATTTATAAGTGATTGTACCCTGATAGCACGAATACCTTCAGCTTTGTTCAATACTTCGCGGTTGTATGCCTTTTCAATCTCCGTTCTTGGTTTTTTGTAAATGTATATGCCGAGAACCTCCCTGCGTGTTAGTTTCATTGTATATGGATTTCTTATAGCAGGATAATAATCCAAATAAAGCGATAATCTTCCTTTAGAAATCTCACGTTTTCTTAAAGTAACTTTTACACAAGCCATAATTAATCAGTGTTTGTTGGTGAAAAAATTCGGTCTAACTCATCTTTCGGAATCTTTATGTATTTTCCTGCTTTAATCTTAGCAAGGTTATTTCTTTTTATCAAGCTATACAGACCATCCTGGCTAATATTGAATTTTTGCATTGCCTCCTGAACGGTATAATAGGGGATCTCAGAAGGTGCCTTTCCTCCTTTTGCAATTAGAATGTGTCGTTTTGAATAAAGTGCCGTTCTTCCTTTTTTGGTTTTGGGAATATCATGTCTTGAAACAAATGTATAAACAGCTGAGCTTGTCATCGAAAATTCGGAACATATATCCGGGACCGTAATCCAATCTGTAATATCTTCATGATTGATTCTTCCTTTTCGTTTAAAATAGTTGTCAAAGTCTTTTTTGCTATAATAGGTTTTGCCCTTCTTGACTATTTTAACAATATTATTATCCCGTATAATCTTGTAAGCCCATGTCGTACCAATATTATAGAATTCTTCAATTTCTGAAATAGAATAAAAAGTCGTGGATACTTCTCTGGCACCAGCTTGATTAGGAATTATCCTATTCTTTCCTTTCTCAAACATTTCATCAATATCTTTTCGTTTTATCAAGGTCAATCGCGATGAAATCCGGGAGGCTGGAAGTTGCCCTGATTGAATTAGATTATAAATACTTTGTTTACACAATCCTAAAAGATCAGCCACCTCATTTACTTTCAGGAAATCTTTTGTATTAAGTTTTTCCAGGTATGGAGTGTTTATAGATAGTAGATTGTCAGCTTTTTGTTTTCTAATCTTTTCTTCACGTTTTTGAGCTTTGTATGCTTGACTATTGCAATTGTGTGAACAATATTTTGTAGTTGTTTTCTGTGCAATAAATTCTTTATTACACCAAACACAAGATTTTATAATTTCCAAATTTTTCTTCGTCATTTCGCTCATTTAAATCTAGATTACTAAACCATAGTCTATAGTAGTCCAAATATTACACTATATTGCATAATCTATTTTTCTAAATTACGCAAAATTCAGAATAAATACAAATGAGGTACAAAAATGAACGAATTATTAAGGAAATACGACTAAATACTGGAATTGGCCATAAGTATACTGAAAAACAATACTTTGATTGATAGGTCTTTATGTGTTTTGGTGATTAGAAATATCTGAATTTATTTTCCGATACAGAAATTCTTAAAAATATGCCCCAAGACTTCTTCTGTTCCGACTTCTCCGGTGATCTCTGCCAGGTAATGTAAACATTCGCGAATATCTTGCGCAAGGAAGTCGCCGGTAATTTGCATATCAAGGCCATTCAAAACACGTAAAATTGATTCATGCGCATTCTTTAATATTTCGTAATGACGGGCATTGGTAACAATTACATCCTGTTGCTCAGCTTCCTCCAGGTTTATGGAATGACTCATATAATCAATCAGTTCTTCCAGATTTTCCTTTTGTTTAGCTGCAATAAATACCGCTTTTTCATTGTCGGTAAGTTCCATTACTTCTATCTGCTGAATGGTATCGCGCAACCCGGAATCAATTTTATTGGCAACAATAATCAATGTTTGATGTGGGGCAATTCGCTCACGAATATGCTGAATACGACTTTCAACAAGCGGGTAGGGGTTATTGGTGTCAACTACCAACAAAACCACTGTTGCCTGTTCTAATTTACTGTAACTACGCTCTATACCAAGGGTTTCGATCTGGTCTTCTGTTTCCCGAATGCCGGCTGTATCAAAAAAGCGGAAAGCAGTTCCACGGATATTTACCACATCTTCAATTACATCGCGTGTAGTACCGTGAATATCGGAAACAATAGCACGGTCTTCATTCAACAAAGCATTTAAAAGCGTTGATTTCCCTACATTGGTTTCGCCAACAATGGCCACCGGAATTCCATTTTTAATGGCATTTCCCAACTGAAACGAATCTTTAAGTTTGCGTAATAAAGCCTCAATTTCTTCTGTAAGTTTTCGCAATGCAGTACGGTCGGCGAATTCCACGTCTTCTTCACTAAAATCAAGTTCAAGCTCTACCATGGCCGTAAAATGTAACAACTGATCGCGTAATGAGCCAATCTCTTTTGAAAAACCACCACGCATTTGATTCATGGCCAGTTTATGTGCTGCCGCATTCGACGAAGCAATTACATCGGCCACAGCTTCGGCTTGCGAAAGGTCCATTTTTCCGTTTAAAAATGCACGTTGTGTAAACTCGCCGGGCAATGCCAGGCGCGCTCCGTTTTCAACCAGTACATTTAAAATACGCTGCTGAATATATACCGAACCATGGCACGAAATCTCAATAATATCCTCGCCGGTAAACGAATGTGGCGCACGAAACAACGCTACAACCACTTCGTCGATCGTTTCGTCGGCTGAAACGATTTTTCCAAAATGAAGGGTATTTGCCTCCTGATCCGCAAGTGATTTGCCTGTTTTCGGACTTTCGTAAACCTTGTCGCATATTGCAATAGCATCACTACCTGAAAGACGAATAACGGCAATCGCACCAACTCCGGGCGATGTTGATATGGCACATATTGTTGATTGATCGAGCATATTCATTATTTCTTCAATTTCTTGAAATATATTAAAGGTAGTTCTTTATATTTTAGTTTTTTGTGTTCAACCCAAACTGTAATTAGTCGTTCAGAGAGAAAACCATATATCCGCTCCTGATATCCTTTGTATGTATCATTCGAAACTCTGTTTTCAAATTTAAATAATATATCAAACAGCCATTCCATTAGCTCTTCAAAATCAACTCTTCTCAATACAAACATGTTATTGGCAAATAATCGGTTCTGATTTAAAACCTTATTAAAAGCCGGAATAAACTCAGGAGATTTTTCCTTTAAAATATTTTCAAGTAATACTAAATCATCGGCACTATGATATTTAGAATAATGCTGCTTTATAGTTTGGCGTAATTTGCGTCTTACCGGAAGGATGGCATCATATTCCTCTAAAATCTTTAGTGCATCATTTTCGTTTAATAGTTGCTTTCTCCAATAGTTGATATTAGCGGTGTAGATTAATCCATAACGTTTCTTCCATAAATTTGACGGAAAATAAAGTAAACGTTTTATTCGATAGGCTAACGGCTCTTTGGCAGTGGTAAAGTACCTGCGATAATGACAACTTCCAACAATCTTGGTTTGTGTATTTTTCCAAACCCAGTAAAGGCCCGTCAGCTCACTATAGTTATTATTTTTAGCAGAAATATGATCGCCGCTATCATCGCCACAAAATCCTTCAACTTCATTTCTGTTATTTTTTCCGGCCCAAACAGGAATATACGAGTCGTTGAGAAAGTCAACTTTTATGGGTTTATAAAAGAATGAATATATCCTAAATTCTTTTTGTGGGTTCATGTCCTAATTTAGAAAAGCACAAAGCTAATCTTTGAATTGTAATAAACCAAACGTGCCCTTTTTTTCTTATTTTCATGTCTGCTATTATTTGATAAGTTCAATTCGGGATATATGAATACATTATTAAAAGAATCAGCAAAGCTGATAAAAGAATCAAATTTTACATTCGCGTTTACCGGGGCCGGAATTTCGGTTGAGAGTGGAATTCCGCCGTTTCGCGGAGAGCACGGACTTTGGAACAAATACAATCCGCAGGTACTTGATTTGGGCTACTTTCTGAATAATTCAGCATACTGCTGGACTTATATACGTGAGATATTTTACGATTTTTTTGCTGATGCCAAACCAAACGATGCACACAGGATACTGGCACAAATGGAAAGAAATAAGCTGTTGAATGCTGTTGTTACTCAGAATATTGATAATCTGCATTACGAAGCCGGAAGTGAGACAGTTTATGAGTTTCATGGAAATTCGAAAAAGCTAAAGTGTTTAAAGTGCGGCCAGGTTTATGATGCCAGAGATATTGATTTTGAAAATATTCCGCCCAAATGTGTATATGATAAAGAAGTGCTAAAACCCGACTTTATTTTCTTTGGCGAAGGAATACCTCACGATGCTTATGCCGATTCGTTCGCTGCAGCCGAAAAAGCTGAAGTCTGCATTATTGTTGGATCAACAGGCGAAGTAACGCCGGCATCGTACGTCCCTCGTACTGCCAAACAAGCCGGGGCAACAATTATTGAGATTAATCCGGAGGAAACCATCTTTACCTCGGCAATTACCGATATTCATTTAAAAGGAAAAGCCACTGACGTTTTAAATCAGTTGGGAGAGTTGCTATTTTGAACTTTTCAACCAAATGTTTGAACTTTATTGTAGCGTGGCATATACTTCCACCTGAAAGCAATTAATCTACGTATCATTTTCGGTATAACTTGAAGAAAATTTATATTTGCGCTACGAAAATAAATAGGGTAACTTTGGTTTTAGCCGAGGGTTTCTTGACCAGGCTAAATTGTTACCATTTTAATTAAAATTATAAACGAATGAAATTACTTGAAGGAAAAACAGCGATTATTACCGGAGCTTCTCGCGGTATTGGTAAAGCAATTGCTGTAAAGTATGCACAGGAAGGGTGCGATGTTGCCTTTACCGATCTTTTTGAAGATGACAATATGAAAGCCACGGAAGAGGAATTAAAAACTTATGGCGTAAAAGCCAAAGGTTACGCTTCTGATGCAAGTAATTTTGAAGATACCGACCGGGTTGTAAACGAAATTGTTAAAGAATTTGGCCGTATCGATGTATTGGTAAATAACGCCGGTATAACAAAAGATACTTTGTTAATGCGAATGACTGAAGACCAGTGGGATGCAGTAATTAATGTTAACCTGAAATCAGTGTTTAACTTTACAAAAGCAGCTCAGCGCACGATGCTAAAACAACGTTCAGGATCAATCATTAACCTGAGTTCGGTTGTGGGTGTTAGCGGAAATGCAGGTCAGTCGAACTACTCGGCATCAAAAGCTGGTATTATTGGTTTCACCAAGTCGATAGCACGCGAACTGGGTTCTCGTGGTGTTCGCTCAAATGCCATCGCTCCTGGTTTTATTATTACTGAAATGACCGGTAAAATTCCGGAAGATGCACGTAAAGCATGGGAAGCCTCTATTCCGTTAAAAAGAGGTGGAACACCGGAAGAAGTTGCAGGTGTTGCTACTTTCCTTGCATCCGATCTTTCATCGTATGTTAGCGGACAGGTTATTACTGTTTGTGGTGCAATGAACACTTAAAAAACCTTATAAAATAATGAAAAGCTGTCTGAAAAGGCAGCTTTTTTTGTTTCTTTGTGTTTGATGAAACACAGAGCCTTATTTGTAGGACTCACTACAATTGATATTCAGTATTTTATAGATGATATTCCGGTTGCCAATACTAAAATTAAAACCGGTAATCCGGATATTTTAGTTGGTGGCCCGGCAACCAATGCAGCCGTTGCGTTTGCGTATTTGAATAAAACAGCAACGCTGGCCAGTCCTTGCGGGCTGAATGCTTTTTCCACGTTTATTGATCAGGATCTGAACAGTGTTGGAGTAGATCATTTTGATTTGGCATACGGCCAGGAATTTGAAACTATTTTAGCCACCGTGTTAACTTCAAAAAATGGTGACCGAACCATCGTTACGCATAATCCAACAGAAGTTAAGAGTACGATTTTGCCCCAAAAACTAATAGACCTAGTTGAACCACAGATTCTTCTTATAGATGGTTTTTATCCTGAGTTTAGTTTGGAATGTGTGCGAATTTGTAAAGAACAGGGAATACCCGTAGTTGCTGATTGTGGAAGCTGGAAGCCCCAGTTTTCCGATCTTTTAAACTATGTTGACATCGCCATATGTTCAGCCGATTTTATGCCTCCAAAATGTGAAACCAGCGAAGACCTTTTTAATTATATGACAGATAAAAACATATCTTCGGTGGCTATTTCAAACGGCGAATCTGAAATTGAATTTTTATCAAAAGAAAAGAAGGGAAGAGTTACTGTACCTAAAGTTGAGGTTAAAGATACGCTTGGTGCAGGAGATTTTTTACATGGTGCTTTTTGTTACTATTTTCTTGAAATCACTGATTTCGAAAGCGCTATACAAAAAGCAGCCGCATTGGCTTCGTTTACCTGTGGTTTTAAGGGTACACGGAAATGGTTAAATTTTGATCATAATGCCTGACATCTGAAAAATAATCCGTAAATTGTTTTATTCGGGAACAATAAAAGAATAATGTTAAATAAATCAATTGCATACCGGTTGAGTGTTTATATCTCCCTTGCAGTGATAGGGGTATTTATTGCTTTTATTGGTATATTTTTTCTCTTCAATCAATCACTTATAAAAGAAAGTGTAAAAAATAAGGCAATGTCGCAAAGTAATCATGTAACCAGCCAGGTGCAGCGTTACATTGTTACCACATCTGAGGTTGCCGGAAATATTGCCGATCAGGTTATTTTTTATGGTCAGCAAGATCATGCCGATTTGTTTATTCAAAGCCTGGTTATCAAGTATCCCTTTATTAATGCCATTTATGTGAAGATTGATTCAACTGTTAACCAATTGCCGTATTGGAGTTATTTTACATACAGGGATCGTGATTCTATAACGGTGCAACGTGGAAGTCGTAATATTTCGTCGTGTGCGAATGAGCAAGTACAATTTGAGAAACTGATTAAAAAGAAAGATGAAGGCTGGTCGGAGCCCTATTTGTGCGAACGAAATAATATTGTTGTTGCAGCTTACTGTTCACCAATTATGGTTGAAACTCCTTCGGGGCAGAAAAAAAGGGTTGGAGAAGTAATCTGCGAGTTGTCGTTAAATGAATTGAACAAGCAGGTGAACAGCTTGAAAATTGGAAAAGAAGGATTTGCTTTTCTGATGTCGAACGACGGTGTTTATATTACACATCCCGTAAACGATTGGATTCTTAACCGCAGCATTTATGACGTTCATGAAAAAGTTCTTCGCGAAGATATTACAGCAACAACCAAACAGGTACTTGCCGAAACCAAACCGGGAACTTTAATTGCTTATCCCGAATTATTTAACTTCGAAAAAGCCCTTGTCTATTATGTTCCTATTCAGCAAAATGGTTGGGTTTTGGTTTCTGTTTTACCCTACAAGGAACTGTTTGAACCTTTATATTTGCCAGTGTTACAGATGTTGTTTTTCTCTGTTTTGGGAATTCTCATCATTTATTTAACCGTAACTTACATTATAAACCAACAAATAAAGCCACTGAGTTTGGTTACCAAACAATTAAAAAGTTTTAGTAATCTAACCGGACCGTACAAGGATATTCCTGAAAATGAAATCATTCAGGTTGCCGAGAGTTTGAATTACATGAAATCGTGGTACGAAAAGTACCTGCAAACCCAATCCGACGAACAAAAGAAAAAACAACGACGACAGGAAGATATGAATCAGGCTTCCGAAATACAGCAAAGTTTTATTAAGACAATATATCCTGCTTTTCCGGATCGTACTGACATCGATCTGTATTCATCTTATCAACCGGCAAAAGGAGTAAGTGGCGACTTGTTTGATTACTTCTTTATTGATGACGAACACCTGATTTTAACCATGGGTGATGTTTCGGGGAAAGGAGTTCCTGCTGCATTTTTTATGAGTGTTGCGCAAACAACAATTAAAACAAATGCTTTGGTGCCGAAAGCAAATATAATTGTTGAAAAAGTAAATAAAGAATTGTGTACAAGCAACTATCATCAGTTCTTTTTAACGCTGTTTTTGGGCGTTCTGAATGTAAAAACGGGCATTTTAGAATACTGCAATGCGGCTCACACTCCCGGATATGTTTTAACCAAAAACGGGAAAGTAAAAGAATTGGCACAGTCGCATGGATTGCCATTAGGGCTTTATTCCGATAAATCTTATGGTTCAGCTAAAATTCAACTGAACCGTGATGATACGCTTGTTTTGTATACCGATGGAGTTACAGAAATGCTAAACGAAAACAACGAGCAGTACAGTAACCATCAACTTGTTGATAACCTGATATCACTGACTGGAAAAAGCCCAAAGGAAATTGTTGAACGTTTAGAAAAGAGTTTCAAAATGTACATGGGCCATGCTCAACAAGCCGATGATATTACCATGCTGGTCTTTAACTACAAAGCATAAAAAAAAGGAGGTAAAAACCTCCTTTTTCATTTAAAGTATTTTGATGCTTATTCTTTCAACGCTTTTTTATTCGATAAAATACGCATCTGAAGCTTTTCATTTTTCTTATCAAAACCTACAGAAATAGTATCTCCTTCGGATATTGATGCCTTAATTATAATTTCGGCCATTTCATCTTCCAGGTACTTCTGGATAGCACGTTTTAATGGTCGGGCACCAAACTGAGGATCATATCCTTTCTCGGCAATAAAATCTTTTGCGGCCGGAGAAATCTTAAGTTTGTAATTCAATGATTCAACACGTTTGTACAATCCATCAATTTCAATATCGATAATGCTGTGAATGTGTTTTTTCTCCAGCTGGTTGAACATTACAACATCATCAATACGGTTCAGAAACTCCGGAGCAAATGCCTTTTTCAGTGCTTTTTGAATGATGTATTTGGTATGCTCGTTTTCCTCTTCCGGTGTTTTAGCCGTAGCAAAACCAACGCCACGTCCGAAATCTTTTAACTGACGCGATCCAATGTTTGAAGTCATAATAATGATCGTATTTTTGAAATCAATATTACGTCCCAAACTATCGGTTAAACGTCCTTCGTCCATCAATTGAAGCAAAATATTAAATACATCAGGATGTGCTTTTTCAATTTCGTCGAGCAAAACAACCGAGTAAGGTTTTCGTCTCACTTTTTCAGTCAGCTGTCCACCTTCTTCGTAACCCACATATCCCGGAGGCGCTCCAACCAATCGCGACACCGCAAATTTTTCCATGTATTCACTCATGTCAATACGTATCAGCGAATCAAGGTTATCGAACAAATAAGTGGTTAAAACTTTTGCCAACTGGGTTTTTCCAACACCTGTAGGGCCAAGGAAAATAAATGTTCCGATCGGGCGGTTTGGATCTTTTAACCCTGCACGGTTACGCTGAATGGCCTTAACAATTTTCGCAATTGCTTCGTCCTGACCGATAACTTTGCCTTTCAGGTCGTTGCCCATATTCATCAGACGTTTTCCTTCAGCCTGAGCGATACGCTGTACAGGAATTCCCGACATCATTGCAACCACTTCAGCTACTTTGTGCTCATCAACCGTTTCACGATGATTCAGCAAGTCTTTTTCCCACTGTTCTTTTGCATCTTCCAAAAGCGTAAGCAGATTCTTTTCTTTATCGCGGTAATTCGCTGCCAGCTCAAAATTCTGACTTTTTACTGCAGCAATCTTATCTTCTTTGGTTTTCTCTATCTTTTCTTCCAGCTTAACAATGTTATCCGGAACATTGATGTTTGAAATATGTACACGCGAACCGGCTTCGTCAAGCGCATCAATCGCTTTGTCCGGCAGATAACGATCAGTAATATAGCGTGCGGTTAATTTTACACAACTCTCAATCGCCGCCGGCGTAAAGGTTACGTTGTGGTGATCCTCGTAACGTTCTTTAATGTTATTCAGAATTTCAATGGTTTCATCAACCGAAGTAGGGTCAACCATTACTTTTTGAAAACGACGTTCCAAAGCACCGTCTTTTTCAATTTGCTGACGGTATTCATCCAGTGTTGTAGCTCCAATACATTGAATATCGCCACGTGCCAAAGCAGGTTTTAACATGTTGGCAGCATCCAGCGATCCGGTTGCTCCACCGGCACCAACAATAGTGTGAATCTCGTCGATAAACAAAATAACATTGTTTACTTTCGACAGCTCATTCAAAATCGCTTTCATACGTTCCTCGAACTGTCCGCGGTATTTTGTACCCGCCACAATAGAGGCAATATCAAGGCTTACAACACGTTTGTCGAATAATATTCTGGATACTTTTTTACCTACAATACGAAGTGCCAATCCTTCGGCAATGGCCGATTTTCCAACACCCGGTTCTCCAATCAAAATTGGGTTGTTCTTTTTGCGTCGGCTCAGGATTTGTGCCAGTCGCTCAATCTCTTTCTCGCGACCTACAATCGGGTCAAGGCTGTTTTCTTCTGCCAGTTTGGTGATATCAATACCGAAGTTATCGAGTACAGGAGTATCCGATTTTGCGCCGGCGGCCTTTTTCGAACTTTGTCCGCCCGACGGGCCTTTTCCAAAACCTTCGCCCGGCTCATCGTCATCGCTTTCAGGGAAATCTGATTTTGCTTCAGGTTGAAGGTAATCTTGTAATTGCGACTTAACCATGTAATAATTAATGCCCAATTCAACAAGCATCTGGGTTATCAAACTGTCGTTGTCTTTTAATATCGCTAACAAGAGGTGACCACTGTTGGCCGTTGCACTTTTAAACGATCGTGCTTCCAAATAAATCAACTTCAAGGTCTTTTCGGTTGATTTAAGCATAATCAAATCAGCTTTCTGATTGATATCTTTATCTGTGCGTACTTTGCTTTCGACTAGTTGTTTTACTTCAACCAGGTCAACACCCAGGTTTTCAAGAATATCAGTAGCAGTACCTTCGCCTTCTCTCAAAATTCCCAAAAAAAGATGCTCCTGGCCTATATAATCATTCCCCAAACGAATTGCCTCCTCCCGGCTATATCCGATAATGTCTTTAATTCTTG
>Ga0207831_100069_pt1 | contig 159112 bp, 159 predicted proteins | sample TtanPargueraPR_7_FD_187741 | JGI IMG/M metagenome (GOLD analysis project Ga0207831, IMG submission 187741) | Aerobic enrichment media microbial communities from Bioluminiscent Bay, La Parguera, Puerto Rico - Tt and M1 (2) (SPAdes) | ecosystem: Environmental > Aquatic > Marine > Unclassified ...
GTAAAGCGATGTTGGCAAACATGGCAAGTTCACTTATCGCGCATAAGAGAATTTCAACTACTGTTGCAAAAGCGAAAGCATTGCGTATGTACGTTGAGCCACTGATTACTAAGGCAAAAGAAGATACTACACACTCTCGCAGGGTAGTTTTTAGCTACCTGCAAGACAAAGATGCTGTATCGGAATTGTTCCGCGAAGTAGCTGTTAAAGTTGCTGACCGTCCGGGAGGATACACTCGTATTCTGAAAACCGGTAACCGTTTGGGAGACAACGCCGATATGTGTATCATCGAGTTGGTTGACTTCAACGAAGCTATGTTGGCTGCAAAAGAAGAAGCTGCTGCACCTAAAAAACGTCGTTCACGTCGTGGTGGTGCTAAAAAAGCTGAAACTACTGCACCAGTTGCAGAGGCTGAAGTTGTTGAAGAAGTTAAAACTGAAGAAGCTCCGGCTCCTGAAGCAAAAGCTGAAGAAACAACCGAAGAGCCTAACGCTGATGAATCAGCTGACGAAGCTAAAAAAGAAGACTAATAATTTTCTTTACCATATTGAAAAGCCGATCCGTCAACTGACGGATCGGCTTTTTCATTTATAGGATGTCATCTGTATGATTCGTAACATAAACAGATGACATCCTTATTTATGTTTCAATAGCTAAGGCCACATGTCTAACGACTCTTAATCTTGTGGCCGGGCTTTCCGCTTTGCGACAAAGTGGCCACTAAAATTTCTTGCTTGCCGCAGCCGTGCAACATACGAGCTACAATATTTATTTGCTTCCTGCAGCCGTGCTACAGGCTTTCCACAACATTTTTTTGCCTGTTGCAGCTGTGCAACATGGTCGCCAACAAGTTTTTTGGGCTGTTGCAGCCGTGCAAGAGGCCAACAAATAAGTTTTTTGCTTCCTGCAGCCGTGCTACAAGCTTTCCACAACTTTTTTTCGCCTGCTGCAGCTGTGCAACATGGTCGCCAACAAATTTTTTTGGCTGTGCAGCCGTGCAAGAGGCCAGCAAATAAGTTTTTTGTTTCCTGCAGCCGTGCTACACGCTTTCCACAACATTTTTTCGCCTGTTGCAGCTGTGCAACATGGTCGCCAACAAATTTTTTTGGCTGTGCAGCCGTGTAGGAGGCGAGCCAACAAGTTTTTTTGCTTGCCGCAGCTGTGCAAGAGGCCAGCAAATAAGTTTTTTTGCTTGCTGCAGCGCTGCAACAAGACAGCCAACAAGTTTGCTGAGCAATTACACGGCTGCAGGAAGCCTAAAATCAGGGAATTACAAGGTTAACTTAAGCAAGAGACTATCTGACAACCGCCAGCAGCAAGGCTTAAGGGCTAAAGCCCGTTTCTGCTTTCAAAGTTGGGCATTTGCCCGCCTGGTTCCCGAACTCTGCAACATGAGGCTTAATAAAGCCAAAGAGGAGATAAACCACGTATGAGGACAGGCATGATAGCTGGGGATGCGGAAACGGTTCATTCAGTGGTGGCTGCGGTCAGAAAAATCGAGGTGAAATTATTTTATATTCCTTTTAAGCGATTAAATTAATTCAATTAAATTTAAAGCAGCAAGAATCAACTAATCTAATAAACCATGATTAAGAAAGATCAATTTTCCAGAAGAAACTTTATTCGAACAACTGCCGTTGGTGCAACTACTTTGGCGTTTGCACCGCTGTCGTTTAGTTGTGCTCCCAACGAACCGGGTTCTACCTTTGGAGGTGTTCCTATTGGCGTAATTACTTATAGCTGGCGCAGTATGCCCAACTCGGTAGAAGACATTATCGCCTATTGTAAAGCCGCCAATATTACCTCACTTGAACTCATGGGGAATACGGCAGAAGAATGGGCCGGAGTACCGGCAACACCGGGCCGGCCCGGAAACGATGCAAGTGAAGAAGTACGCAATGCGTACCGAAAAGCCATAGAAGAAGCCAAACAAAAACAAAAAGAGTGGAGAACCAACTTTGATATTAAAAAATACGAAGAGTTGAAGAAGTTATTCGATGACGCGGGCATACATGTTCATACGGTAAAGTTTGCACCTGCCAACTGGAGCGATGATGAAATTGATTATGCATTTAAAGCCGCTAAAATATTGGGTGCCGGAGCGGTTACCAACGAGATTGGTGATGAAGCGTGCCGTAAACTCGGAAAATTTGCCGAAAAACATGGAATGATTGCGGCCTATCATAACCATTCGCAACCCGGGCAACCCGGTTTTGACTTTGAAACCTTTTTGGCACATTCTCCGGCCAATAAACTGAATTTTGATGTAGGCCACTATTTTGGTGCTACAGGTAAGCACCCCAACGAAATAATTGAAAAGTTACACGACAGAATTTACAGTATCCACCTTAAAGATAAAACCGGTAAAGACGCCGAGCCTGCCAATACCAATAAAGTTTGGGGCGAAGGAGAAACGCCGCTGGCCGATATTCTTGGATTGATAAAGGAAAAAAACTTGAATATATATGCCGATATTGAATTGGAATATCCTATTCCGGAAGGATCAGATGCACAGCAAGAGATTGTTAAGTGTGTGGAATATTGTAAGGCTATCTTAATTTAGGAACAGCTTTAAATATAATACGCTGATGAAAAGAAGCCTGGTAATCCTATTCCTGTTGATTGTTGGTTTTAATGCAGCTAATGCTCAGTTCGCTCAATATAATGCTATTTATTATTCCGACGGTTTGAATTTTGGTAACTACTATGGCGTGGATGTCAATTTGAACTATGTATATAAAGAAAAGTATTCAGTAAAGGTTGGATACATTTATAACCGACGTAAACCGAAGTCTCAACCCGATGACTACTCAACAGGTTTGGCCAATGCTCTACTTTTTGGAGCAACCAGTCCGCACGACCGAATGGAAAATTACCAAGTGGCTATTGGGAAAATATACCGTATTAACGAAAATAGATCGATACGGCTCAATTTGTCATTCGGATTGGCTTACACCGTAATCAGGGAACCTGAAAATTGGCAAAAAACAACGTCGGGATTCTTAGCTGAAAATTATAGCTGGAATTACGAAAAACAAAATACGGTTAGTTTGGTAATAAATCCGCGAATTGAATTTCCATTTACAAGAGTTTACGGATTTTCCGTATCTCCAATGGTTCAGATAAATAAAGACAGAACCTGTTTTGGTATTGGCGTAGGGCAAATGATTGGCTTATTAAGAAGCAGAGACTACTAAACACAACCACAATATTGTGCGAACTGAGCTGGTGAAGAACAATTACCAGTTTTATAAATTATTGTTCGAATTCAAATGTTTGTTAATAACCGCAAGCAACTGTTCGCGGGTAAGTGGTTTACCAACAAAATCATCGCAGCCGGCTTCAAAGGCTTTCACTTTATCATCGTCGGAAACATAAGCCGTTTGTGCAATGATCTTAATTCCTGGAGCCACCGTTTTTATTCTTCGTGTAGCCTCGTAGCCACTTATGTCGGGTAGCCCAATATCCATCAGCACCAGAGCGGGCAATGTCGCACAGGCTACATCAACAGCTTCTTCTCCGTATTCGGTGCACTGTAGATTGAGACCGGTATCGGAAAGTATTTTTTCAATCAGGCGTGTGTTGGCGAGATTATCTTCCACCAGTAAAATGGTTTCATTATTAAAACGGTATTCTTTCCCGTTAACGGTGGTATTTTGTTTTACCGCTTTTGCTTCGGCTTTCTGGTAAGGAATGCTAAAATAAAAGGTGGTTCCTCCGCTTTGCCCATTTGTATGGTTTTCCTGTACCGACTCGAGCGTGATTGTTCCTCCCAGCAGATCCAGTAAACCTTTTACAATCGACAATCCCAATCCGGTGCCGCCGTATTGTTTCTTTTTATCGGTATGCAATTGGGTAAACCGTTCGAAAATGGCTTGCTGTTTTTCGGCCGGAATTCCAATTCCTGGATCACGCACATAAAACTGTATGGTGTTGTTATCAGCAACGGAACACCCTCCTTCAATTCTTCCTTCGTTGGTAAATTTAAAGGCATTACTGATCAGGTTAATCAGTATTTGGCGCAGTTTGCCTTTGTCGGTAATTATGGTGTCAAGTTGGCACGAACACGATTTAAAATCAAACTGCACATGCGATTTGTTGATCTGGCGTTGGTATTCCTGAAAGAAGGTTTTGAGTTCGGTAAACAGCTCGTTTAAACAAAACGATTCTTTAAATAGCGGCAGTTGCCCCGATTCTATTTTGGCAATTTCAAGAATATCATCGATAATACCCAGCAGGTTGTTCGAGCTTTGATTTATAATATCGGAGTATTGTATCAGCTGTTCCTTGTTGTTGTAAGAATACGGCAGTAACGACGAAAATCCGATAATAGCATTCATGGGGGTGCGAATCTCGTGGCTCATATTCTGTAAAAAGGCGGTTTTCAGACGGTTGTTTTCTTCGGCCTGTTCTTTTGCAACAATTAATGCCCGGGCCGCTTTTTTTCGTTGGGTAATATCGTGTATAACCGAGTGGAAAACAATCTTATTATCAATTTCAACCCGGCTGCTGAAAACTTCAACATCGCGTATTTCGTTGTTTTTTAAACGGTGCCTGAACTCAAATCGGATACTTCCTTTTTCTTTCAGATTTGTAAATTCTTTTTTGATATTTTCTTCCGAGAGCGTATTGATCTCATTAATGGTCATATTCTGAAGTTCCTCTCTGCTCCAGCCGTAAAAGCGGGTTGCCGATTTATTGGCATCAACGATTCGCGATGTTTCGGGGTCGATCAATAATTTTATTGCCGAATGATCTTCAAATAACTTCCTGAATTTTTCTTCGCTTCTTTGTAATGTTTTTTCTGCCTCACGCCGCTTAGTTTCTTGTTTTAAAACATTTCTCACTTTGGCAAGCGAATAAAAGTAGAATGCCAGGGCAAGCAGTAACAGGAAAAAGGCAATAAAAGAATGATTTCGGAAACGGGTAAGGGCATTAAAAATATCCGCTTCGCGCGATGATATAAGTATGGTCCAGTAGGTATTTCCCAGTGACGTGCGATAAAAGGTAACATATTGTTCTTCAACAACAGCCTCTCCGTAACTGGTATCAACACTATGATAACTTTTAATAATTCCGCTGCTGTCGCGGGTTATATTCGACATTAGTTGCCCGGCAATTCCGTGGTGCTCTGTGTTATCAATATACGTTCGCCCAGTGTGTTCTTCATTCGAGCAGTAAATTTCAGTTCCGTTTTCGCTAAGCAGCCAGGTTTGGCCGGTGCCGCGGGTTTTAATATTGCCCAGGTATAGTTCTCCTAATTTATGCATTGGTATAAGGATGGCAAGGCTACCTACAAAATCAGATTCGTTAAACACCGGGTAATGATACGCAATGCATAAATAGCCCTGAACCGACATAAATACGTCGCTGATAACGGGTTGGTGCGTTTTTATAACCTGTTTTACATGCTCCTGGTACGAGATATCGTTGCCAATTACATCCGGGTTTTCGGGGTAGGTAGACAGAATGACACCCGAAGAGTCGATGCGGGTGATGGCTGCCAAAACAGAGCCGTGTGCATTGTAGTAACTTTGTAATATTTTTTTGCTGTCGTTTGTTCCGCTAATAACATCTTCGAGGTTTGAGAGGAATTTTAAATCGGCTTCCGAGTCGTTAAAAAAAGAGCTGATTCCCATCGAGGCTGTCCGGGCCAGAATCAATTGCTCGTTATTGAATTCGTTAATTGTGGTGAGTTTAATATTGCGGTATACTAAAAAGAAAACAATGGAGAATAACGTTAGCAGAATTGGAATAAACAGGTAACGGTGAAACGACTTTATTTTTGTGATTAACGAGTAATTCATGAGCTATGGTTATTTACCCACTTCCATTCTGCTATTTGGGTAAAGGGTTGTTTTATAAACGATAAAGCTATATAGAATTATTGTTGTACACAATACCGGGCAAATAAAATTGTATTCGTTGCTATACTTCTTCCAAATACACAAAAGCCATTCACCGAAACAGGTTCGCCTACTTGTTTCATTTTATATATCAAGTCGCGAGTTACGAGTTACGAGTATTGAGCAAAAAGTGTTTTCATCAATCTGCTCAATCTTATTCAATCTCTATCAATCTTTTTTAAAAATTAATCTCCAAAACTCCGCCTTGTACCAATTCAGTGTGGTTAACGAAGAACGACTTTTGCTTTTTACCGTTTAGCGAAATGCTTTTTATTTTATCGCCCGAGCCCGATTTTTTGATGATAAGTTCCGATCCGGGGTAGAAGTTCTGATCCAGCTGAATCTTCACTTCATCAAAAACAGGGGAGGCGATGGCATAATTCAAATCACCCGGCAAAACGGGGTAAATACCCATCATCGAATACACGATCCAGGTCGACATGGTACCCGTATCGTCGTTACCCGGCAGCCCGTCAGGTGCATTTTTAAAGTAGGTGGTCATTAATCGGTTCAATTCTTTTTGGGCGCGCCACTCTTCACCTTTTATGTAGTTAAAAAGCCAGGGATAATGAATATCGGGTTCGTTCGCCATATCAAAATGACCATCATCAAAAATGGCCTGAAGTTTTTTTACAAATTCCTTTTTGCCGCCATTTAAGGCGATCATTCCATCCATATCGTGGTGAGCACAGAAGGTATACTGGTAGGCATTTCCTTCGTGGAATCCCGGACTTGGCTCAAAATTCTCTCCCTGGCGCGGGTTAAAGTCAGGCATAAATTCACCGTTCTCCAGTTTCGGACGGATAATTCCTAACTCTTTATCGTAATAGTTCTTGTAGCCTCTCGATTGTTGCAGAAAACGTTCGTAATCGTCGTCTTTTCCCAGTTCTTTTGCTAGTTGTGCCAGGTTCCAGTCGGCAATGTAATACTCCAGTGCATGCGACACAGAGTTATCGTACTGCGACATTAGCGGCACATATCCATGCGAAATATAATGGTCGATATCCGGGCGGATTTTGTTTTCAGCGCCGGGAGTAGTTGCCGATTTGTACATGGCTTCATAAGCCTTTTCAATGTCAAAATCGCGGATGCCACGAAACCAGGTGTCGACAATTACCGGTAGGGCAGGGTCGCCTTCCATAACGTGTGTTTCGGTGCTGTTTAGCTCCCAGCGCGGCAGCCAGCCACTTTCGTCGTACATTTCTATCATCGATTGAACCGCATTCAGTTGCTGCTGGGGAAACGCAAGGCTCATAAACGGATGTAGATTTCGATAAGTATCCCACAACGAGAATACGGTGTAACGTTCACCGTTGGGGTGCGTTTTTATCTCGAACGACTCCATGGCGGGGTACTGTCCGTTTACATCGCTTAAGATATTCGGATGAATCTGAATGTGGTACAAACCGGTGTAGAAGACCGTTTTCTGATCATCGGTTCCGCCTTTTACGGTAATCGTTGACAATGCTTCGTTCCACTTTTTTTCCGCTTGTTTGCGGGTGGCTTCAAAATCAAAATTCTTCGATTCGAAGTTCAAATTCAATCGGGCGTTCTCGATGCTCGCGTACGAAATACCCACTTCAACCAAAATCTCTTCGTTGGCTTTGGTGTTAAAGGTAAACCAGCTGCCAATGCTGTCGCCGGCCATTTCGGCCTTAAAATTTTTATAGTATTTTATTTTATCACTTGTTGCCGACCAGGCTGCTTCGGGCCCCATTTTTGGCATTTTCTTCCACACTCCAAATTCTTCGGCTGGCTGGCTAAAACGGGCCACAAAATAAACCGGGCGTTCGGTGCCATCGTTGTAACAGAATGTGCCGGTCATTCGCCAGCCTTCAATTTCACGGTTGTTTACAATTTTTATTGATGCGCCGCTTTCGTTGGTTAAGCCGTTGCCAAGGTCAATCAGAATATTCGATTGCCCGGCCGGAAAGGTAAAACGGCTGATTCCTGTTCGTTCCGTTGCCGAAACTTCAGTATTGATAGCGTATTTATTCAGGTAAGTAGAATAATACCCCGGGTGAGCTACCTGCTTACTCATTTCCGATCCGTATTCGCGGTGATCGCAGTTAACATCCCCCGTTGTTGGCATCAAAAGAATTACACCCAGCTCGGGGCAGCCAACACCACTCAGGTTTACGTGCGAGTAGCCTGTAAAATATTTATTTTCCCACGAATAGGGTGTCGACCACCAGCCATTGTCCTTGTCGTGTTGGTTTAAGGGCGAATTGCCACTAACATTAAAAGGCACCACCGATACCATTCCGCGCGGAACTACAGCCCCGGGATTGGTTGTTCCGTAGTTGGTTGTTCCGATAAAAGGATTCACCCAATCAGCCGGAGTTTGTGCCAAAATAGTTTGTGCGCAAAACAAAAGGGCGAATAACTGGAGGGTTATCTTTTTTAGATTATTCATTTTTGTATTGTAGTTTTTAAATATTTTACAAAGTGCAAATATAAACATATCTTTAGCCTATAATAACGAAAGCGCAGTTATCATGAACAAGTTAATTACATTTTTATTGGCCTGTGTATTTTTTGTTTCCTGTGGTGTACAAAAAGAGGCGAATGACCAGGCAGCATCAGCAGTAAACATAATGGCCTATTACGTTCCACGCGAGGGCTACATGCCCGATCATTTGCCGCTGGATCAGTTAACGCATATCATTTTTAGCTTTAGTAAAGTTATTGATGGAAAGATGCAATTTCGAAATGAGAATGCCGATTCAATTATGAAACAGCTGGTGGCACAAAAGGAAAAGTACCCGCACTTAAAAGTAATGATTGCTTGTGGCGGCTGGACGGCCGATGGTTTTTCCGATGCAGTTTATACCGAAGAAAGCCGGACGAAATTTATCAGTAGTACCATCGATTTTATTGAGAACTACCGGTTGGATGGGGTAGATATCGACTGGGAATATCCGGGAATTCCGGCAGGTGGCACAAAAGCACGCCCCGAAGACAAAGAAAACTTTACCCTTTTGATGAAAGGTTTGCGTGAAGCACTGGATCAACTCGATCGCCCGCAAACACTAACTTTTGCTTCGGCAGGGTGGAAGCGCTACTATAAAAATGTGGAATTGCTGGAGGTAATGAAAAACGTTGATTACATGAACATAATGACCTACGACCAGGCCGGTGGAGCAACAAAGTTCGCTACACACCACACAGCCCTGGGGCACCGTTCCTTGGCAGATATTGCAGAAACACCACTTGGTTTTGCAATGACATTGCAAAATGCAGAGTTGGCTGAAGGCGAAGACTTGTGGGAACCTCAGTCGGCCGAAGAAATTATCCGTTTTTGTGTGGAAAAAGGTGTCGATCCGAAACAGATAGTAATTGGTGCCGCATTTTACGGCCGTGGCTGGAAAGGTGTTCCGCCGGAAGATAATGGTTTATACCAACCCAATACCGGCCCCATTAGCGGAGGAACATCGTATTCCGTTCTCTTAACTGATTTTACAGAGGCAGATGGTTACGAAAAACACTGGGATCCGGTGGCCAAAGCTCCGTTCCTTTATAATCCAACTGATAGCATTTTTGTTACCTATGACGACACCGTTTCGGTAAAACTAAAAACACAATACGCCAAAGAAAATGATTTGGGTGGAATTATGTTCTGGCAACTCAGCAGCGATAGTAAAGACGATGCCAGTTTATTAAAGGCAATTTACTCCGAGGCAGCAAAAAAGTAGCTTCAGGCATGGCACATCGTTTTTGATTGCTAAATTTGTGCTAGAAGCTATAGCCACATGGAGGACTTTTCTTTACTATATTCTTATTTCGAAAAAATTGGTAATCGCGAATTGACTGATACCGAAAAGGAGGAGATTGTATCGGTTTTCAGAAAAGAAACGTTTAACAAAAAACAACGGATTTTTAATGCCGGCGACGAAAATACACGTCATTATTATATCGAAAAAGGATTACTTCGCATGTATATTATCGACCAAAGCGGCAAAGAGTTTAACCTGCTTTTTGGTAAAGAACGGCAGTGGCTGGGCGATTTAAGTACTCCCGCAACCACATCGTATTATTTAGAGGCCGTTGAGAAAACCACCGTGTTTTCGATATCAGAATCTGCTTTTGCTTCCATCATGAGCAAATACACCGAATTAAGTGCAAATATCAGGCGCTCGTATATCTTCCTGCAAAAACGATTCGTGGCTATCCTCTCCAAAACTGCAGAAGAGAATTACGAGGAGCTTTTAAATAATGATCCCGATCTTGTTCAGCGCCTTCCGCAATACCATATTTCGTCTTATCTGGGAGTGACTCCCGTGTTTTTAAGTAAAATTATCGCTAAAAGAGCAAGAAAAAAAGACTAATAGGTGTTTTATTAAACTAGTTTATTTTTTTCGTGTCAAATCCCCCGTATGTTTGCAGTAGAAATTTATTAGTAAACATTAAACAAAATTGAAAATGAAAAAATTAGCTACATTATTAGTACTTGCAATAGCGATAACAACAGCAAGTTTTGCATCGAACGGAAATGGCGATAAAACAACTTACAACGTTGACACAAAAGCCAGTAAAGTATATTGGACAGGTAAAAAAGTTACAGGTGAGCATACCGGTTACCTTAACCTGGCCGGAGGAGAAGTTTTTGTTGAAGGCAAAGAGGTTACAGGTGCCAACCTGAATATGGATGTAACTTCAATTGAAGTGACCGACCTTCAGGGAGAGTGGAAAGACAAATTGGTAGGTCACCTGAAATCAGACGATTTCTTCTCAGCAGAAAAGCACCCGGTGGCCAACTTTAAAATTACTTCATACAGCAACGACAAAGTTGTTGGAGACCTTACCATTAAAGGAATTACAAATGAAGTATCGTTCCCTGCAGAAGTAAAAGTCGACGGCGATGTGTTAACCGCAACAGGTACAGCCACTATCGACCGTACAAAATGGGATATTAAATACGGTTCAGGAAAATTCTTCAGCGATTTGGGTGATAACATGATCAAAGATGAATTCGAGATAAAATTTGAATTGAAAGCTACAGCTTCAGAAGGAACAACTTCGAGCAAGTAAGATTATACGCCATACGAAAACAACAAAACAAGTAAGGTTCGGAAGAAGGGAGTTAGTGAGGAGTTTGTGATGGAGAGAACCTTGGCCGGTGTCTGAAAATGCTATTAGTGCATAACCGGGCACCGGCTTTTCTTTTAAAGAAAGTATCGTAATAAATTTGATTGACCCCCCGGATGCCCAAAGCGGGACTGTTCTTAGCCGCCGGTTGGCGGAAGGTTTGCAATGACAAAAGGTTTACAGATGCGGATTCCCAAACAAATGAATGATTAAAAAGAGAAAGCAATGAAAACAATAGTATATAAATCAGATTCGAGAGGATATGCCAACCATGGTTGGTTAGAGGCAAGACACAGTTTTAGTTTCGCGAATTATTTCGATCGCGAGCGAATGAATTTCGGGGTTCTTCGTGTGTTAAACGACGATGCCATTGCAGGCGGACAAGGTTTTGGAACACATCCGCACGATAATATGGAAATTATAACCATTCCGCTGGAAGGCGATTTGGAACATAAAGACAACATGGGCAACCAGGCCGTTATCCGCGAGGGCGATGTACAGGTGATGAGTGCCGGAACAGGTGTTTACCACAGCGAATTCAACCATCATCCGGATAAAACATTAAAGCTTTTCCAGATTTGGTTGTTTCCCAACAAACAGAATGTACAGCCGCGTTACGACCAGATATCGATTCGCGATGTTGCCGAAAAGAACAAATTGTACCAGGTGCTATCGCCTAATCCCGACGATCAAGGCGTATGGATCCACCAGGATGCATGGTTTTTCCTGGGTAATTACGATGCCGGAAAAACAGATTCGTACACGATTAAAAAAGCCGGAAACGGAATTTATATAATGGTTATAGAGGGAGAGGTGAACGTTTCAGGCACCGATTTGTCGAAACGTGATGCGATAGGAATTTGGGACGTTGAATCGGTTGATATTACGGCTTCATCAGATGCCCGGATATTGCTGATGGACCTGCCCATGCAGATGAACTAAAGATTAAGTAATATGGAAGTTATGACGAAGTATAAGATTCATCCTTTATTGGAGAAAAGATGGAGTCCGCGAGCCTTTTCGCCCGAACCCATTGCCGATGAGGATGTGAATGAAATTTTTACAGCAGCATCGTGGGCGGCCAGTGCCATGAATGAGCAGCCCTGGCAATATGTATATGCCATGCGCGGCACGCCGGGGTTCGATGACCTTTGGGATTGTCTGGCAACAGGGAACAAACCCTGGACAAAACATGCGGCCGTTTTATTTGTAGCCATAAAAGTTGATACCTTTTCGGATACTGGTAAGCCCAATAAATGGGCGATGCACGATGTGGGAATGGCCAATGCGCAGTTGTTGCTACAGGCAACCAGCAAAGATATTTACGGTCACCTGATGGCCGGTTTTGGCAGCGATCAGGTTAAAGAGCTTTTACAACTGGATGAGAATCATACTCCGGTGTGTATGGGTGCCCTGGGTTATCTGGGCGAATCCGATGAGCTGGATGAACCTTACCGCTCGAGAGAAAAAGCACCGCGTACCAGAAAAGATTTAGAGGAATTCGTGAGGAAGATTTAGAAGAGATAGAGGTAGTACTTCACGAAAAATCCCGGCTTGTTTTCAAGCCGGGATTTATTTTGTTCTTTATAAAAAGTGTTCTTCTTTACTGATTCAAATTCAGTTTATAATTCTCTGATTTTAACGTTTTGGAACCATACGGTATAACCATGGTCCTGCAAACCGATAAAACCATCTTTTGCAATTCCTTCCTGGAAACCTTCAAAGCTTTTGAATTTGCTGTTTTCCACCAATTGGTCCCACTCATCGGTCCAGTGGCTGTACGAAACAACTTCAGTACCATTCATTGATACGGTAACTTGCCCGTCTTTAACTTTTATTACGCAGGTATTCCATTCGCCTGCCGGATTAACGGTTTCAGGATCGGCCGCAATCATATCGTACAACGAACCGGCCAGGTGGCTGTCTATTTTATTGTCGGTAGCGTCTTTATTGTCGAGCACCTGAATTTCAGGAGCGGCATAATAAATCGGTTTTCCGGGCAACTCGCGTACATAATAGAAAATTCCGGAGTTGGCCATTTTACCGGCTTTCCAGTCAATCGAGAATTCAAAATCCTTATACTTCTCTTTCTCGAAAATAATATCGCCACCGGCTCCGTGTCCCGGCTCTTTACCTTCTCCGGTAAACACTTTCATAGCGCCGTCTTCTATCTCCCAGTTAGCAGGCATAGCTGTTCCGTTGTATTGACGCCAGCCGTCGAAATCTTTGCCGTTAAACAGCAAAACCCAGCCTTCTTTTTTCTCTTGCGAGGTCAGTTTGTTTGCTTTTTTCGAAAACGCAGGATTGGCAATCAACAAAGCTGCCATCACGGCGAAACTGTAAAAAATACTTTTTCTCATGATAAATTTATTGAAATTACGGTTTAATTGATATGCCTTAAAGATAGCAAAAACAATTGCTGCCTGCCAAGAAGATCGGGCGTTTCTGTCGATAAATATTTTTACAGCGGATGGCTTTACAAATTTAGCCGGGTAGCGAGGCAGAAAATTAGGAGGGGCTTTTACTTCGGTTTACAAATCTCATGGTTAGGCCGGTGGTAAACATTTGGTCTCTTTTAGCTGGCAAACCACGTGGTGTTTGTTTTCGCTGCAAATGCATAATAGCCCCGATTCTTTAATCTTTTTTAGGGTTAGCTCACGAGGCTGATGCCCGTCTTCAATAACAATAATACCGTTAAACAGTACGATACGTGCCAGTTCGCGAATCAGCTCGGTTGGTTGTTCGATCATATGAAACATATCGAGGGCGTAAACCACATCAGCAATGCGGTTGGGCAGGGCGCACGAATAAGCGTTGGCCTGAATGGCTTCCACATTACTCAGCTGGTATTTTTCAATTTTGCGGTTTACGTTGCTGATGGCGATGGGATGAATATCGACGGCAAAAACCTTTCCGCCGGGACCAACTTTCTCCGAGGCATTTTTTATGTAGCGTGCCGGCCCGCAGCCATAGTCAACCGCAATTTGTCCCTTTTTTATCGGTAGGCGGCTAAAGTTTCGCTCCGATTGTCGGGCAAATACATCCCTGAGTTTCATGGTAAAACTCATCAGCTTAAAAAACAGGTTGGGAATATTCTCGCGGCCATGGCCGGTAACTCTGTTAAGGTGTGTTGTGTGTGTAGTTTCCATTATTTCTTTTGTTTTTTGTTTGGCTGAAACAAAGGTAGGTAAGTGTCTGGAAATGAAAGAATATTTTGGATAAACAGGGGAGATTTTTCGATGAATGGCAAAGGAGCGTAGCGATGAAAGCAGTGCAAACGGTAAGTTGTTCCGGCTTGTTGGTGGCTTGCAGCGCAATCTCTGTTTTTGTCGATCAATGACAGGTAATTGCCCTTCTCCCCAAGGGAACCATAGATATTTCCTAAGGGATTGGCTTGATTACTTAGGGAATATCTATCATCCCCAAGGGGATCATCGTTCTACCCTTGGTAATTGCTCTTCTACCCAAAGGAATCATAGAGATTACCTAAGGGGGTGCCCTGATTACTTAGGGAATATCTATTATACCCAAGGTAATTATCCTTATTACCTCGGTAATAATTGTTCTACCCAAGGGTATTATTGCTCCGACAAGGACTGAATTCCTTTGTTGATGGCGGATTTCGAGATTGCTTCAGGCGTTTACCACCCCATCCGTCAGCTGACGGATACCCCCTACTTGGAGGAAGGGAAATTGGGTTTGTGGTCAATCGGTTTTGTCATTGAGATATGAAGGTGAGCAAGAATGTTTCTCCTCCTCGAGAGGAGGAGTACGCCCCGACGAGTCGGGGTGGGAGGTGGTGTTGATTTTCTAACTCATTTTCGAAAGGCTGTTCCGGAGGGCAGCCTTTTGTTTTGGCCGATGCCGGCGGCATCAAATGTTTATAGCCAATGTGGTTAGCGATTTATTCGACTCCGGCCGGAGTCGTACGTCCTGTTGTAATCCTTGGCTATAAACATACAAATCCGCCGGATTTTGTTTGGTCTTGCTTTTTAAACATAAGATAGCTACATTTAAACCGCTAAAAATTTAAACCGTTGAATTTGGGCCCTGAATATGACAGCCTCAACTTATTAAAGATTACTTTCTACGCAGATATCGTTAATAGATATTATATTTACCAATCATTCTTAAAAACAATACTATATGAGCTCAAACCATCAGATTATTGTACAAACATTAGTTGAACAAAAGCATCAGGAACTAGCACCCGAGAAATCATTATCCGATTTTTTCCATATTTATTCTACTGAACAAATACTTAAGGATTACGATTTGAATTACGAAGAAATTGAGAATGGTATTACTGATGGTGGAAATGATGGAGGAATAGATGGCATATACACTTTCGTTAATGGTGAATTAATTCAAAACATAAATGATATTGTTGATTCAAAGAAAAATGCAATAATTGAACTAATAATTTTACAAACTAAATTTACTAATGGATTTAGTGAGACTTCTATCGAAAAGTGTAATTCTTCCGCAATTGACTTACTAGATTTATCTAAAGATGTTGATTCCTTAAGAGCAGTTTATAATTTAGAATTAATAAAACAGTCAAAAATCTTTAGAGAACAATACAAAAAAATTATTTCAAAATTTCCTGAGCTTCATATATCATATTTTTATTGTACAAAGGCAATAGAGGTACATCCAAATACGGAACGAAAAAGAGAACTCCTTCAAAATACAATAGAAAATCTGTTTTCAGATGCTGAATTTTCATTTGATTTTATTACTGCTCAAAGATTATTAGAGTTATCAAGAAAAGAACAGACACGGGTTAAACAATTAGAATTAAATGACAATCCCATTTCGACTAAAGATGAAGGGTATATCGCAATCGCAACCTTAAAATCGTATTTTAATTTTATTACGAATTCGTCAAGCGTTTTACTTAAGTATTTTTTTGATGCAAACGTTAGAGATTATCAAGGCGGAGTCGAAGTTAATAAAGGAATTAAGGAAACATTAAACTCTGAAAATGAAGAAGATTTTTGGTGGTTAAATAATGGGATAACGATTACTGCTTCAAAGGCGACGTATTCAGGAAAGACTCTTACAGTTGAGGACCCTCAGATTGTAAATGGTCTTCAGACTTCTTTTGAAATTTATAATTATTTCAAAAAAAATCCTGGAGTTGAAGAAAATAGAAATTTACTAGTTAGAGTTATTACAACAAAATCAGAAAAAAGTCGACTGAAAGTAATTAGAGCAACTAATAGTCAGACAAGGGTTCCCCTTGCATCGCTTAGGGCAACAGAAGATATACATAGAGATTTAGAAGATTTCCTTGCCACTAAAGGGTTTTACTACGACAGACGTAAAAACTTCTATAAAAATCAAGGGAAACCAATTAATAAGATTATTAGTATAGAGTTTTTAGGACAAGCAATAATGTCAATTGTTTTACAAGAGCCTGATTATGCAAGAGCACGTCCTTCTTCTCTATTAAAAAATGATGCTGATTACAAAAGAGTTTTTAATCACGATTATCCAATTGAGCTTTATTGGAAATGCATTGAAATACAAAAGAAGGTGGAAGAGGTATTAAAAACTGAAGGTTATAGGTTTACAACTACCCAAATAGGTGATATTAAATTTCACGTTTCAGTTTACCTTGTCTCTCTCATTACAAAATCACAGACTCCTAGTGATTCTGAAATAGCAGAATTGGATTTGTCTCTTGTAACAAAAGACAAGATAAAATTAGCTATCGACAACGTATATGTTCTATATGATTCTTTAGGTGGTACAAATGCTGTTGCAAAAGGAAAAGAGCTAGTTAATGAATTAAAAGAGTTGATTAATGAAATCAATTAGGCGTTGGTAACGAAGTACATAATCCTCGCTCGTGCTAATTTCCAATAGAAGTACAACTCGAAAGCAGCAAATCAAACTTCATAACAACAATAAAAGCCGGCAAAAACCGGCTTTCTATCTATCTCTTTGCAAATACGGGTTTAGCCTTTTACTTTCTCAATCATGTGATTGATTACATGGGTATGCTCGTGCTGAGGGCTAAACATAACAATTTCGGCATCTTCGTTCACCTTTACATTATGCCCTGATGGCCAGTAGAAAAGATCTTTGGCCTTCACCGATTCCTCGACACCTTCGGCATCGGTGGTGGTAAGCACACCGCTAATTACATAGCCCCAGTGCGGGCATTGGCACATATTTCCTTCGAGCCCCATAAAAAGCGGGGTAGTATCGACACCCGCTGAGAGACTAAAATACTCGCCGCTGATTTTACCAAAACCGGTTGCATCGCCAAAATCGGTTTGCTGACGAATTATCGCGCCAGGAATCTCCATTTTGACTTCAATGTCATCTTTTAAAACTTTCATAATTGTTTCTCCTTGTTAGTTGGGATGAATTATCCGCTTCGGAAAGATATTGCTGCATCCGTTTCAGTCAATACCGGACTAGTATAACAGAGAACATGAAATAAGGACAATTGTTCGTTTTGCATCAGCGAGTAAGCCAATCGTAACACACGGCGGAAATAAAAGGGGATGGGTGAGATTGCTTCTCCCGATGCCAGTGAACTGGATCGGGATCGCAATGACAAGGTAAGGTAATAGAATAGGGCAGCGGACAATGGAGTATATCGTTCAAGCACGATTAACTACTGTCCGCTGCCTTGTACCAATAATAAACAAGTCATTGCGATACCGGTGAGTGAAACGAATCGGGAGAAGCAATCTCTTTTAAAAAAGGATGCCAGCGGCATCAAATGGTTATAGCCAATGTGATTAGCGATTTATTCGACTCCGGCCGGAGTCGTACGTCCTGTTGTAATCCTTGGCTATAAACATACAAATCCTCCGGATTTTGTTTGGTCTTGCTTTATAAACCGTTGAGTTTTTCACCTGCTCCACCAATTTGTAATCGGTGTACAATTCAGAAGAATTTAAGTAACAGGATTCTGCCTTTGGCTGAGGTACGGATTACATCCCGAAGCTTCGGGACGCACCGGCAATTTAGCAGCAGCAAAGATCAAAGCAAACTTTCAGCTAACTCTCCCTCATTCCCTCTCTTTGTGAGAGAGAGGGACAATTGTGTCGAAGGCACAATCAGGGTGAGTCAATAAATTCTGAAACAGATTTTGCTACTGATTTTCATTTGACTTCATAAAAAAAAGCCGGCAAAACCGGCTTTCTTTATTATATCGTTGCAATGATTAGCAATCTGATCCTTTTCCTTCCGCTTGTTCTTTAAACCAGCTAAGCGGGTGCGAAGTTGGGCGCTCGATTGGCATACCGTAAATACGGTCGTTAACCAACGATGCAAGTACTCCCAATGCACGCGATACTCCAAACATTACGGTGTAGAAGGTATATTCCTTAATTCCGTAGTGATACAGCAACGAACCACTGTAAGCATCAACGTTAGGCCATGGATTTTTAATTTTTCCAACCGAACCCAAAATTGGAGGAACAACGCGGTACAACTGGTTTGCCAGGTTCACCATTTTGTCGTCTTTAATGTACTTGTTGGCAAATTCCTGTTGTGCGGTAAAACGTGGGTCGGTTTTACGCAATACAGCGTGTCCGTATCCCGGAATTACGCGGCCGCTCTCCAGTGTATGTTTACAGTATTCGGCTACCTGCTCGTCGGTAGGTGTATCGGTATCCAGTTCTTCGATCATTTCGAAAATCCAGAAAATAACATCCTGGTTCGCCAGTCCGTGTAATGGTCCGGCCAAACCGGTCATTGCAGCAGCGTAGCAGTAATAAGGATTACTCAGTGCCGAACCTACCAGGTGTGCAGTGTGTGCCGATACGTTTCCACCCTCGTGGTCGGCGTGGATAATCATGTAAAGGCGGAACAAACGACGAACTTCTTCCGAGTCATGCCCCATCATGTGCGCCAGGTTACCGGCCCAGTCTAAACGTGGGTTAGGCTCAATGTGGTCGCTGTTAAAGAACTGACGACGGTAAATGTAGGCTGCAATACGTGGTAAACGTGCAATCAGGTTCATTACATCTTCGTAGGTGGCATCCCAGAAATATTTTTTGTTTACACCGGCACGGTATGCTTTCTGGAAAGTCGACTCGGTTGCCATAGAAAGAATAGCCGCGCTAAACTGTGTCATTGGTTTCGATGTTTTTGGCATCGCATCAATTACATCGAAGGTATGTTGCGGTACGTGTGCACGTGTAGCCAGGTCTCTCGACAGGTTCAAGGCATCTTCCTGCGACGGGATTTCCCCGATCAGCATCAGGTAAAGCAGTCCTTCAGGGATTGGTTCGCCATCAGGATTTATTTTTGGCAGTTTCTCGCGCAATTCAGGAATTGAATAACCTTTAAAACGGATTCCTTCTTCGGGATCGAGTTTTGAAGTGTCGGTAACCAAAAGCGGTATACCTTTCATTCCGGTTAATACTTGCCCGAGTTTTACTTCACCCAGTACCACATCGGCATGTTCACTTTTGAGTCTTTGGAACTCCTTAGCGCACTTATTCGCTTTCTGGTAAAATCTGTACTTAATGTATTCCATCTGTTATTGTTATTGATTTATTTAATTAATGCATATTTCGGATTATGGCATCGGCAAATTCAGAAGTCGACAGCAGTGTAGCTCCTTCCATTTGCGCATGCAGATCGCTGGTTACTTTACGTTTTGCAAATACGTGTTCCATTGCATCGTAAACGTGCTCTGCTGCCAGATTCCATCCCATATATTCCAACATCATAACCGCCGACAGGATCAGTGATCCCGGGTTAGCTTTACCGGTTCCGGCAATATTTGGCGCTGTTCCGTGGGTAGCCTCAAAAATGGCATAACCACTTTGGTAGTTGATATTTGCTCCCGGCGAAATTCCAATTCCACCCACCATTGCTGCCAGCTGATCCGACACGTAATCGCCGTTCAGGTTCATGGTAGCAATTACCGAGTGATCCCACGGATGCAGTAACGACTCCTGTAAAAAGGCATCGGTGATACAATCTTTTACGATCACTTTTCCGGCTTTTTTAGCTTCATCCAGCGCTTTGTTGGCATCGAGTTCGCCTTTCTCCTTTTTCAGGGTTTCATATTGTCGCCAGGTAAAAGTTTGTTCGGCAAATTCAGTTTCGGCCAAATCGTAGCTCCAGTTTTTAAAAGCTCCCTCGGTAAATTTCATAATGTTTCCTTTATGAACGATGGTAACCGATGGCAACTGGCGATTGATGGCGTACTCGATAGCGGCTTTTGTTAAGCGCTCCGATCCGTCTTTTGAAATAGGTTTTACACCAAACGACGACGACTCGGGAAAACGAATCTTATCGACGCCCATTTCGTTAATCAGAAAATCGCGAAACTTTTTCGTCTCTTCTTCGCCCATCATGTATTCGATACCGGCATAAATGTCTTCGGTGTTTTCGCGGAAAATGTGCATGTCCACCATCGACGGGTAACGAATAGGCGAGGGCACCCCTTTAAACCATCGCACCGGGCGCACACAAACGTACAAATCAAGCGTTTGGCGCAAAGCCACGTTCAACGAACGTATTCCGCCACCAACGGGTGTTTGCAGCGGGCCTTTAATACCGATGAGGTATTCTTTAAAAGCTTCAATGGTTTCATCGGGCAGGTAACTTCCGGTTTCGTGGTAGGCTTTTTCGCCGGCCAGCACTTCTTTCCATGTAATCTTTTTAGTGTCGCCGTAGGCTTTAGCCACAGCAGCATCAATTACACGTTGTGAAGGCAGGCTGATATCCTTTCCGATTCCATCGCCCTCGATATAAGGAATGGTCGGATAATCCGGCACTACCAACTTCCCGTTAATTATTTTGGTTTTTTCTGTCATATCACTAATATTTCTCGCAGATTTCGCGGATTGCCGCAGAAAGAATATTTGCGCAATCAGCGAGCAATCTTTTAATCAGCTTCTCTATAAATTGTTTACTATCCTTTTAATATTGTTTGAAATGTTATCCGAATTGAAATTTACCAGTATTCCAAGTTTCTTATCGGAGAGTTTCAGATAAGTCAGCACTTGTTTGTAGTGTACATCTGACAAAGCCTCAACTGATTTTAACTCGATAATTACTTTATCTTCTACCAAAATGTCAATTCTGAATCCCTGTTCAAACTTTATTTCTTCGTATACAAATGGCAGTGCCACTTGTCGTTTTATAACGTATCCTAATTTTTCAATTTCGTAACTTAAAGCTGTTTCGTAAACCGATTCAAATAGCCCCGGTCCCAGTGAATTGTAAACTTTGAAAATCGCTCCTCTTACGTCATAAGAAATTTGATTTTCAATTTTATCCATTCTGCTTTATTTGTTTTGTTTCTCGCAGATTTCGCGGATTACCGCAGATATATAATTGGCGTTATCTGCGCCATCTGCGAGAAACTCTTTTCTTAATTCAGTTTTGCCTGTAAATTTTCGTCCAGCGCTTCCAAAAACTGCTCAGTAGTTAAATAGTGCACTTCCTGAAGTTCTTTACCGTGAATGATCAAGGCCAGGTCTTTGGTCATTTTGCCCGATTCTACGGTTTCAATACAAACTTGTTCCAGCGCATGTGCAAAATCAATCAGTTCCTGGTTTTCGTCCAGTTTTCCGCGGAAAGCCAAACCTCGTGTCCATGCAAAAATCGATGCAATCGGATTCGTTGATGTTGGTTTTCCCTGCTGGTGCTGACGGAAGTGGCGTGTTACCGTTCCGTGAGCTGCTTCGGCTTCCATGGTCTTCCCATCAGGAGTAACCAGTGTTGATGTCATTAATCCCAGCGAACCAAAACCTTGTGCTACGGTATCGCTTTGTACATCGCCGTCGTAGTTTTTACAAGCCCAAACAAATCCGCCTTCCCACTTCAGGGCTGCGGCTACCATATCGTCGATCAAACGGTGTTCGTACCAAATTCCTTTGGCTTCGAATTTTTCGCGGTAATCGTTTTCGTAAACCATCTGGAAAAGGTCTTTAAATCGACCATCATAGGCTTTTAAGATAGTATTTTTTGTTGACATATACAGCGGCCAACCTTTGTCTAGCGCTTGATTCATACATGAATGAGCAAACCCGATAATCGATTCATCGGTGTTGTACATTGCCATGGCCAGTCCGTTTCCTTCGAAATCGAAAACTTCGTGCGAAATAGGTTCGCTGCCGTCTTCAGGTGTAAAAGTGATTGTTAACTTACCTTTTCCTTTGGTAAGGAAATCGGTAGCACGGTACTGATCACCAAAAGCGTGACGACCGATGCAAATTGGCTGTTTCCAACCCGGTACCAAACGCGGAATGTTCGAAATCATGATTGGCTCGCGGAAAACTGTTCCGCCCAAAATGTTACGGATAGTACCGTTTGGCGACTTCCACATTTTTTTCAGGCCGAATTCTTCCACACGAACTTCGTCGGGCGTGATGGTGGCACATTTTACACCAACACCATATTTCTGTATGGCGTGGGCTGCGTCTATTGTAATTTGGTCGTCGGTGGCATCGCGGCTTTCCATTCCCAAATCGTAATATTTCAAATCAATATCAAGATAGGGGAGAATGAGTTTTTGTTTGATGAAATCCCAAATTACCCGGGTCATTTCATCACCGTCGAGCTCGACAACCGGATTTTGTACTTTGATTTTTTGCATGGTCCTAATTAATTAATTTACTGGTTATAATAAAATGAAGATAGCTCGTAAAGGCGCAGAGACGCCAAGTTTAATTCTTAGCGCCTTCGCGGCTTTGCGAGATTTCTTATGCGTTTTGTTGTTTGATCAGATTTAATGCTGATCCGGCTTTAAACCATTCAATCTGTTGCGCATTGTAAGTGTGGTTCAGTTTAATGGCATCTTTTGAACCATCAGCGTGAACGAGCTCAACAATAAGTGCTTTGTCCGGTGCAAAATCTACCAGATCAACAAAGTTGAATACATCGTCTTCCTGTACCAGATCGTAATCGTTTTCGTTCGCGAAGGTCAATCCTAACATTCCCTGTTTTTTCAGGTTGGTTTCGTGGATACGTGCAAACGATTTAACGATAACTGCTTTTACACCCAAATGACGTGGTTCCATGGCGGCATGCTCGCGCGACGATCCTTCACCGTAGTTATGATCGCCAACCACAACCGTTGGAATTCCTTCGGCTTTGTACTGGCGCTGAACGGCAGGAACTGCATCGTATTCGCCGGTAAGCTGGTTTTTCACTTTGTTGGTTTCGCCATTAAACGCGTTAACGGCCCCAATCAGCATGTTATTCGAAATATTATCAAGGTGACCACGGAAACGTAACCACGGTCCGGCCATTGAAATGTGGTCGGTGGTACATTTTCCTTCGGCTTTAATCAGCAGTTTGGCACCGGTGATATTCTGTCCGTCCCATTTTTCGAAAGGCGATAAAAGCTGCAAACGATTCGAGTCGTCAGCCACATTTATCACAACGTTTGAACCGTCTGCTGCCGGAGCCTGGAATCCCGGATCTTTTACATCAAAACCTTTGCTCGGAAGTTCTTCGCCTGTTGGCAGGTCGAGTTTTACTTCTTCGCCGTTTTTGTTGGTCAGGGTATCGGTAGCCGGATTAAAATCCAAACGACCGGCAATGGCCAGCGCTGTCACCAGCTCGGGCGATGTTACAAAAGCGTGGGTATTCGGGTTGCCGTCGGCACGTTTCGAGAAGTTACGGTTGAACGAGTGTACAATCGTGTTTTTCTCTCCTTTTTCCGCTCCGGGGCGCGCCCACTGTCCGATACATGGTCCGCAGGCATTGGCAAATACTTTGCCGCCGATTTTCTCGAAGGTATCGATAAATCCATCGCGTTCGATGGTGTAACGCACTTGCTCCGATCCCGGCGTAATGGTGAATTCTGCCTGGGTAACCAAACCTTTCTCTTCGGCTTGTTTGGCAATCGACGCAGCACGCGAAATATCTTCGTATGATGAGTTGGTACAGCTACCAATCAATCCTACAGAAACTTCCATTGGCCAACCGTTGGCTTCGGCTGTTTCTTTCATTTGCGATATAGGAGTGGCACGGTCAGGGGTAAATGGCCCGTTTACGTGTGGCTCCAGTTCGGAAAGGTTGATCTCGATCAACTCGTCGTAATATTGTTCAGGATTTGCATAAACTTCGGCATCGGCATCAAGGTGTTCTTTTACCCCGTTGGCCAGTTCGGCTACTTCTGCACGACCTGTGGCGCGTAAATAACGCTCCATGCTTTCGTCGTAAGCAAAAATACTTGTGGTGGCACCCACTTCGGCACCCATGTTACAAATGGTTCCTTTACCGGTTGCTGAAAGCGATTTGGCACCTTCACCAAAATATTCGATAATCGCTCCGGTTCCACCTTTTACGGTAAGGATTCCGGCCACTTTAAGAATTACGTCTTTTGGAGCTGCCCAGCCACTCAATTTTCCGGTGAGTTTTACACCGATCATTTTTGGCATCTTCAGCTCCCAGGCCATTCCTGCCATCACGTCAACAGCGTCGGCACCACCAACACCAATGGCAACCATTCCCAGTCCTCCCGCGTTAACGGTGTGCGAGTCGGTTCCAATCATCATTCCTCCCGGGAATGCATAATTTTCCAAAACCACCTGGTGAATAATCCCGGCTCCCGGTTTCCAGAAACCTATTCCGTATTTGTTGGAAACGGACTCCAGGAAATCAAAAACTTCCTTGTTAGCGGTTTTTGAAACGGAGAGGTCGGTTTTTCCTTCTACCTGCGCCTGGATCAAGTGATCGCAATGCACGGTGGACGGAACGGCTGTCCGCTTTTTTCCTGAGTTAATAAATTGAAGCAATGCCATCTGTGCAGTGGCGTCCTGCATGGCTACACGGTCGGGAGCAAAATCAACATAATCTGCTCCGCGTTTAAAGGCAGCTAATTCCTGCGCTGCAAACAGGTGAGAATAAAGAATTTTTTCTGCGTACGTCATTGGCTTATTCAGAATGCCTTTGGCTTGTTTCACCTTCTCGGGGAGTTCTGAATACACTTTTTTTACTAGGTCTAAATCAAACATAAGAAATTTAGTTTTTTTGAATATTGTCGGCGTATTAATTTTCGCTTTTACTAACAATAAATATCGTGAAAAGTTGACTGATTTCCTATAGAAATTTATTATCGCAGTTCACTGATATCAATAAATGCCGAATATAAATAAACCATAATATAAGTTTTCTATTTGTAATTTTAATCACATAACTGGGCCGGGGAGATTTGATATATATCAATGTGCCGAACTAACGTAACGGGGGATTTATTACTGTGTGATATTCAGTGTATTAGTCGAAGGATTTATACAATAGGTGCAACGCAGATTGTGTTATGTTATGAAACATGTTGCTGAATGCGCTTAAAAGCTAGCTTAGAGCTGATTATAGCCATCGGAATTCCAGCTCCGGGAACGGTTGATGCACCCACATAAAAAACGTTTTTATATTTCTCGTCGATATTGCGTGGGCGCATAATGCCAATCTGGTTCATATTATGCGATAGCCCGAGTCCGGCGCCACGGTGCAAATTAAAGCGGTTTTGCCACACTTGCGGGGTGTAAATGGTTCTTGAAACGATCTCGTTTTTTATGTTTTTTCCTATTCTTTCCGAGAAATCTTCAATAATACTGTCAACGATCTGGTCTTTATCCGACCAGTCTTGTTTGTGGTAGAGGTTGGGCACCGGGCACACAAAAAACAGGCTTTCGCAACCTTCGGGTGCACAATCGTTATTGTGTTTCGAGAGGACATTTACATAATAGTAGGGTTTTTGCAATGTTCCCGGATTCTTCATCACATTCTCGGCATAGTCTTTATAATTCGTTCCCAGGTAGTAGTTGTGATGATTTACCTGTGGCAGTTTGCATTTTAGCCCGATGTAGAAAGTCAGGTAACCCATAGTCCAGCTCATTTTATCGAGTTTGGCAGGAGCATAAGCAGGCCGTTTAAAAATATTCCCTCTGAACCAGGCAGCATCCGAATTGATGAGGTAACTGTCGGCCGACCAGCTTTTACCGTTTTGGTCGGTAAGCGATTGAAGTACTCCATTGTTTTCGGTAAATCCCTTGATCTCGGTGTTGTAATGGATTTTTACGTTTTCCTTGTTCAGGACATCTACAAAACCTTCAACAATTTTGTACATCCCGCCTTTTACGTTGTAGTAGCCGTCGTGTTTAAATTCGGTGTACGAAAGCAGGCTGTAAATGCCCATGGTATCGAAAGGCGTGCGCCCCAGGAAAAAGGCCACGAGCGAGATAATCTGTTGCGCCTGCGATGATGAAAAATAGTTGGTAACGTGGTTCCAAAAGCTTTTGAACAATACCGGAATATGCACCGGGTTTACGCGCATTAAAGCCCAAACATAACCCGCCAGCGAATCGAAGTTTTGTTTGATCACAATATCAACGGTATCGTGAAATAGCGCACCGGCTTTGTCCATGTAGCGTTCAAATTTTTCTTTAAAGTCGGGTTCGATATCGGCAAACTGTTCGGCCAGTTTATCGATGTTTTTGTATAAGAAATAGGTTTTATCGTCGCCTCTGAAATTTACCGTGTACAGCGGGTCCAGTTCCACATATTCAAATGGAAGTTGAATGCTACACTCTTTCGCAAATTCTTCAAATTCGTACGACATGCTGAAAAAACTGGGACCGGTATCGAAGGTAAAACCATCTTTTTTTATCTGGTTCAGTCTGCCACCGGCTTGTTCGTTCTTTTCCAGGATCTCCACCTCGTAACCATTTTTTACTAAGCGGATTGCTGTGGCCAGGCCACCTATTCCGGCACCTACTATCAAAACCTTTTTCTTCATTATTTCTCCAGTTTTGTTTTTAAGTCAGGATAAAGTTCGTCTTTCACCCATTTAAAATTGGGTTCAAATTTTAACGCTTTCTCGTATATAACCTGCGCTTTCGTCAATTCGTTCAATTCTTCGTACGATTGCCCGGTTAAACTCAGTAAACTCAGGTAATTCCAGTCGTTCTCCAGTTCTGCGGGTTTCTTTTCCATCTGTTCAATGGCCAGTAAAAAGTGCTCGATGGCCACTTCTTTCGATCCGCCAAAAACAGCCGGCATGTAAAAATAGGCGTTGCCATATTGGACGTGGGCAAAGGGCAGTTCATTGTTTTGTTCCAACGAAAGGTCAGCATGTTTAATACTTCGTCTTCCGTAAATTGGCGCTTTTATGGGCTGAATTCCAATTTTAAATCCCCAGAAAGCCGCTTTGTAGGCATTGATCAGTGCCGGATTAAACTTCTTTTCCTCCAGAGTCTCGAGGTTTTCCTCAGCCAGATCAAGATAGTTTTTGGCTTCTTTTTTCTTATCCGCTCCCAAACAATAACCTATGTAACCGTATTGGTAGTTGACCAGTTCGTTGAGATAGCCGGTATTTTCTGTTTTGTTTTGCTCCAGGCTATCGATAATGGTTTTCCACTCGTCCATCCGGTTGTTAATGTAAGCCAGGTAAATTTTTTCCTTGTTCGAAGCAAAAGCACTTACGGAAAGGAAAAAAACCAAAAACAGTGTGATTATGATATCGTTCTTCCTTTCCATTGGTAGGCTTTTTTTGATTTATTGAGAAATGCTTTTATAATGAAAATACCCAGCACCACTTGTTGCGGAATGGCCAGTATTAGGTTTTTTAGCGGGTTTTGATGGCTGATAAGGCTAATTAAAATGCGAATAGTTACAAGCATTAACAGATACGTGAAAATGAGCGTTGTTGGCAAGGCGATAAGAACTGGAATAAAGCCCAACGTGGTGATCAGCCAAAAAAGAACCGCCAGCAACGCGGAGTTTCCGAAGAACATAATTACATTTTTTGAGAATCCGTTTACAGCGTCGTTGAACGAATTGTACATACGGCAGGAAATGGAAGCGTTTCCCGATAAACAAGCGATTTGAATTCCATCTTTCTTGAAATATTGGGCTATTGCAATGTCTTCCACTTTATTGTTCCGAAAGGTGTGATGTGGTTGTTTGTCACGGTATGTTTTGGCATCGAAGAGCATAAATTGCCCATTTGCCGCTGCCATTGATGAAAAGGGCAGAAGCCTGACAAAAACCAGTGGCAATAAACTGAGTAGAATAAAATTCATATTCGGAACCGTCAAATATTCACCCCAGCTGTGCATGTTTTGTTTGGGGAAAATAGAGAGCAAACCAAGTTGGTGTTTTTTAAGTTTGGCAATTGTTCCGGCGATTATTGCTCCCGAAATTCGTACATCAGCATCCAGAAATAACAAGTAACTCCCTTTTGCTTTTTGGCCCAGTTGGTAACAACCATAGTTTTTCCCCAGCCAACCATCAGGGAGCCTGTCGGAATTAAAAAGCTGAAAACGTTGATCTGTTTTTGTGTACGATTCAACAATCTCTGCGGTTTTATCGGTCGACTGATCGTTAAACACCAAAACCTCAAAATTTTGCCACTTCTGCTGTTGGATGTCCGTGAGTAAACTGGCAATGTTTTGTTCTTCGTTACGCGCCGGAATAAGAATGGAAACGAGCGGATTAAAATCGTTTGGGCAAGGGGGAAGTGGCTGCCTGAAAATTGCATTCAACAAAACAACCCCAAGTTGAATCGCCGTAAAAATGAATATGATCCATGCTGCAATTATCATCTTTAAATTTCTTTTTTAGCCTGCGTTTCCAGGCATTTGTTGTAAAAGGAGTTGTATGCGCTTTCAATTTCAGCACTGTTCCAGGCTCCGGTGTAGTTGTGCAGATTAAAAAAAACATTGGGTTTCGCATCAGCAAAATAATCGATGAGGTTGGCCTGAAAAACGATCTGGATATCATTTTTTGTGCGCTGCAAAATCTTTTCAATTCCCTTCTCAAACACAAATTTGTTCTGGTAAATGCTTTTTATGTTTCCTTGAGGAAACAGCAAAACCAGATTCTTTGCATCCGACAATAATTCGGCGGTGTAATTAAAAGTTTCAATAATCGACTTCGATCGTTTTTTAATGGAAAAGCCCCCGGTATACTGGAAAAACCAGTTTCTACGAAGCTCCTCTTCCAGCATCATAAAGTGGTATTTGCGTTTAAAGAGTTGCTGATTTACATACAGGGTCCAAATGCCATCCCACCAACTCACGTGGTTGCAGATCAATAGTATGGGCAAACCTTTATCCTCGATCGTGCCATTGATGGTAAACGACTGAAAGTGACGTTTCATTTTCCGGATTACATAATGCCTGAAAAACGGATCGAGGAGAAAATTATGTTTTGCTTTTATGATCAAAGTTTTAGTTTAAAGTTAAGAGTAACAGGGCAAAAAATAAAGTCTGAATGCCAAAAACCACTGGCGCTATCCGGTTTTTTGTATTTATTTTCAGCAAGTTGATGACCAGTGAAAAAAGCAGGGCCAAAACAAACCAGGCCACATAGTTACGTCGCGGAACCGGAGATTGGTCAAAAGTCCACATAGACAATTGTGGTGCTATCTGTTCCAATAAAACATCGTAGGCCAGCAGTAAAAAGGCTGCCCCAAAAATTTTTATTGCCGCATGCCAGTTGGTTTTTTCCATCACTGAATTGGAGACATAAACAAGCAAAAGCCAGTTCAACCCGATAATTAGCGGCGTGTTAAACAATTTTATACCCAACCCGCGCCCGTAGGTGTAGCTGCCAAAAATAGCTCCGGTGTTTACTCCAATTAGCTCCACAATAAAGCTGGAGGCATAAATAGAAACGAAGGCGAGTATTGCTTTTTGTGAAAACTTGCCGTGAAATAAGGCTACAATAAAAGAGCTCAACAGCAAAGCAAATGGCGTTAAAAGCACAAAAAACGAGCGGGAAGCGGGAATGGAAAGGCCTGCAAATCCAACAGCATAAAAAATGAGGAGAAACAGAACAAAGTATCGGTAATTTGCCTGTAATGAATTTGCTATGTTTTTTGTGCCAATCATTTTTTAGTTCGTTTTTTGATTTGTTCAATCAGCAGCAGATTGTATAAAATCATGCTGAAAGCATAGGCAAAATCTTCAACGGGAATAGTGAAAATCCGTATTCCCAGGTTTTCGTCGTTGTTATACCACACCACTTCTCCTTCGATATATGATCCGGTCAAAATACCGTTTACGATGAGGAACGGAACAAGGATGACACCGAAAGTGATAAAAAACGAACGGGGAATTCTGCTGTTTAAAAGTAAAGACAGCAACAAAGCAACCGCCAGTTTTAGCGAAATGTAAAATGTGTAGCTTTTCTCGGTGTTAAAAACGGCTATCAATAAGCACAAAACAATTAGTGCTATTATCAATGCCATATTTATTGACTTTGGTATTTCCAGCTTTGGAAAATATTCGCGGACGGATTCGTGCAGGAAAATACTGGCATACGGTATAACAATAAAAAACAGGATTTCCTCCAATGGGAGAGAGAACAAATAAATGCCGGATAAATATTCCGGGTTGAAGCCCCAAATGCCACGATTGGTAAAACTCACATCAAAAACAACATACACCAAAGCCACCAGCAGAATGGAAGGGAAAACATATTTCCACTGTTTGTAAAACTGCAGTCGTTTATCGAAACTGAGCAGCAAAGGCACTGCGCCGGAAGCCGTAAGTAGTATAAAGTACAATGACATTTATTTCTTTAAAAAACGAAATTGAAAGATCAGTAATCCATAGTTGTCGAAATCGCGTACGTTCTTTCCACGATGGTGTGCAAGATGCGCTTCGCGAACTGCCCTGAGGTATTTGTTTTTTGTGTGGGTTAAAAAGGGAATGTTGAGCCGTTGGTGGATCATTACGTCGTGAATGGCAAAATAGGTGAGCCCGTACAAACTAATACCAATGCCCAGTGCAATTAATGCTGAGATTTGAAAGAAGAAACCAACGATGAGGACAACGATTGCCGGAATGGCGTAAACGAGGAAAAAGTAGTCGTTCTTTTCAAAACCGGGTTTGTACAACTCGGTTTGCGATGCATTTTTTTTGTGGTCGTTTACATGATGATCGCGGTGCCATTTCCATAAAAAGCCATGCATCACAAATTTATGGTTCGACCAGGCTACGAACTCCATAAAACAAAAGGCTGCTATGGCAATTAGTATATTCACGTTTTTACTTTTAAATGTTCTTCAACGCGTTCGTATATCTTTTTAAACCAAACGGTGTAGTTCTCCGGATTGTTCTTTACATCCGTTTTTAATTCTTCGAAGTTGATATATTTCCAATTGGAAACTTCATCGGCATTCGGCTCCGGCTTATCATCACTAAAACCAATAAAAACACGGTCGAGTTCGTGTTCGGTAAGCTGGTTGTCTAATTCTTCCTTGTAAGTAAAAGCAAATATTTCCTGCAAGGGAGCTTTCATTCCCATCTCTTCCATTAATCTGCGATTGGCCGCATCAAAACTGGTTTCTTCAGGGTAGGGATGACTGCAGCAGGTGTTGGTCCACAGCCCGTTGGAGTGGTACTTGTTCAAGGCCCGCTGATGAATGAGCCATTCGCCCTTCGAGTTGACGATAAACACAGAAATGGCCCGGTGAAGCAACCCTTTCAGGTGCGCCTCCATTTTTTCCATCTCACCAAGTACTTTGTCGTTTTCGTCAACCAGGATTACTTTTTCTATTTTGTTGTTGTTCGTCATACCAGTCCGAGATTATAGAGTGTTTTTGCTTTAACCATGATCAACATTTTTTTGTAGTTCGGAATTCGTACCCTGTTTTGCAGAATTTCCGAGGCAGGAGTTTCTTTTAACTTATTTAGCAGTAAACGATAATAATAATAAGCCAGCAGAACGGCGAGTTTAGATTTTCCGGGAAGCTTTTTAATACCTTCGTAGGCGGTTTTAAAATCAGCTTCGATATCTTTTACAATGCGTTTTTTTTCTTCGTCGCAAAATTCTTTACTGCATAATTCCGCAAAATAAGTCCGGCCCAGTGTTTCCGTGTCTTCACGCAGGTCGCGCAAAAAATTTACTTTCTGAAAAGCAGAGCCGAGTTTCATGGCAGGTGTTACCAGCTCGTCGAATTTTTCCTGATCACCGTCGCAAAAAACTTTCAAACACATCAAACCAACCACATCGGCCGAACCGTAAATATACTGGTTGGCCTCCAGTTTTGTTTTGTACTCTTTTTTCTCCAGATCGTATCTCATGCTGGTAAGAAAAGCTTCGACATGAGCCAGCGAAATATTATATTTCTTTACCGTGTACTGAAATGCCTGAAGAACCGGATTAAGACTGATGCCCCTTTTCATGGCATCTTTAAAATCTTCTTCGAATTTATTCAGCAGGTAAGCCTTGTCGTTTTCGTGAAAAGTATCAACGATTTCATCAGCCAAACGAACAAAACCATAAATGCTGTAAATAGCATCGCGATGTGGTTTCTGCAATAAACTGGTTGCATACGAAAAAGACGTGCTGTAACTGCAGGTTACAACTTTCGAAATCTTTATTGAACAGGCGTTGTACAATTTCATATGCATTCAAGTTACTAATAAAATCGCAATGCATTATAAGCTCAACCAACTGATAAATCAGGGACTATTTACAAAATAAAGTATATGCGTATTATTCGTAACTAAACAACGCAGAATAATGCTGTTTTGTTTATTTACAGGTGAGTTAAAGCAATGGGGGATAAGAAGAAAAGCGAAATTGTTAGATTCTTACAATGCAAGAATCGGGTAGCCATCCCTGGTTGCCATCGGCCAGTTTTATTTCCGTCCAGCTGTCGAGCTGATCGGTAATTTCCAGTTTTAAACCTTCGTAAATCAGGAACAGATCGGTACCGGTTTCGCTTGGCGAACTTTTTACCGTAACACGCGGACAAAAAACAATGGCTGTGTTCCGGTTATTGATTCTTGCTTTCTGTTGTGCTGCATGCGAAACTGCAAAAACCGATAAAAGAACGGCTACAATGCCAAACCAAAACGAAAGGCGTTTTACGGCCACGGTTTTACTAAAGAAAAAGGCACCGAGCAACAAAAGGAACAATACAAACGAAACAATGCTGATGTAAGCCCAGGTGTCGGCTGGGTATTTATTCATCACCGAATCTTTCCAGCGCAGGAAAAACGGTTTGGGCAATTCCTCGATTTGTGTTACCACATACTGGTTGGCCACCTGCAGGTTAAATGCAATGTCTTCGTCGTGTGGTGCCAGCACTTTGGCGCGCTCGTAATTTAAAATGGCGTTGTTAATGTCGCCGGTTTTAAAATAGGCATTTCCCAGATTGAAATATACTTTTGCCGACTCTTCTCCGCTGGCTAAAATCTGCTCGTAAGTAGAAACGGCTTGCTGGTATTCTTCTGTGGTGTAATAAGCGTTGGCTTTTTCCCAAAGTTGCTCATTTGTTTCCTGTGCGAAAGCAAAAAACGGAGCTATAAGTAATATGAATATTATTATCTTCTTCATTGTTCTAGCGTTTAATTTGTTTTTCAAAACGGCTCATTGTGGTCTCAGCCTTCTTATACAAATCATGGCGTGCTTCCGATCCTCCTGAAGGAGCGTAGCGTGCAAACTCGCACTGGTCAACAACTTCTTCAAAGTCTTTAATTACTTCATCGGCAACATTGCGGTCCTTTAGTTTTGCCACAGCATTTTCGCGGTTAAGGTCAGCCACCGGAATTCCCAGTTTGTCGCTCAGGTAACCCCAGAAAGCTTTTAAAATAGCATCGTGGAAAGCTTCGTTGTTGTTTTGTTTCATATAACCGGCAGCCGCTTTCAAACGTTTTACAGCCACGCGGCTGGCCTTTTTATTACGTACCAGTGCAATGTTGGCATTTTCGCGAGCCTTTTTACGGTACACGAAATACAGCACCACAAACAGTACGGCAGTAATCAGGTAAATCAAATAAAAGATAGTGCTTCCGTAGAACGTATGTCCTTTTACCTGTAACATCGGTTTCCCCTGTTTGATGAAACGGATATCCTGTCCGATCAGCTGCAGGTCTTCTTTTCGTCGTGAGCTGATAACCGTAGTCGCTTGCTCTTCAGTTCCTTTTTCAACGTGCAGCGTGTAAGCCTCGGTTGATTTGGTTACATACTTTCCTGTGGCCGGGTTGAAGTACGCAAACTTGATCGGCGGAATTTCATAGTCGCCCTCAAAACGTGGCTGGAACAGGTACTCAATGGTTTTATTTCCTGAAACGCCGTTGTCGTTAGCCTGTACATTGTCGGTTGCACGCGGGTCGTACACTTCAAAATCACTTGGTAACTCCAGTTCAGGAGAACGCACCAGACGGATATTTCCGTTACCCGATATTTTCATGGTAAGCGTAACCGCATCGTTAGTGGTAACATCGGTGCTGCTGATTTCCGACGAAACATTAAAGTTCCCCACACCGCCCATAAAATTGGCCGGCTCGGTTGGCAGGTCTTTTACATTCACCGAAACGGCATCGCTGGTTACCCGTGCTCTTACCGTGCGGTAATTATCAAAGAAATCATCGAAAAAACTACGCGCTTTTACCCGTTGGCGAATAAGCAGTGCCATGCTAAATGGCTCAATTGTCAAACGTCCGTTTTGCTGCGGGAAGAGAATCGTTTTTTTCAACGTACCAACCTGGTAAATTTTATCGTTGTACACCTCGCGGGTGAAATTTATTTGCTGCGGAATATCAATGTCCTGGGTGTAAAAACCTTCGTATGTTGGCAGGTTTACTTCATCAAAACCATGCACGGGGACATTTGGATTTACATACAATTTTACGGTGGCAATAATTTGCTCTCCGCGGTAAACGTTGCGTTTGCTTAAATCAACACGAACAAAAAGGTTGTCTTTGTCGAGCTCCACATTTTGCGATGAACCTTGCTGGGGCTGTGTTGCACTTCCCTGCGATTGGTTGGGTTGTGACTGTGCTTTCACCACCTGAATTGACAGCTTATTGGATTCAAAAACCTTTCCATTTACCTCGATCGATCCAGGGCGGATTTCAAAAGTTCCCTCCGCTTTGGCACGCAAAATATAGGTGTACGAAAACGTTACCTCAGAAGTTGTTTTTCCGTTAATGGTTTGAATGCTTGTTGACTGACTGGTGCTTGGCCCCATCAAAATCTGGAAATTGTCGCTTAGTCCCGGAGGAAGCTGCAGGTTTGTTCCCCTGTCGTTAACCTGGAAACTCAGCCTGAATTGTTGTCCCATTTCAACGGCGCTTGGTGCCGACATGGTAAAACGGGTTTGTTCGGCCCGGGCTGTAATTGCCGCGCAAAAAAGAAAAATATATATTACCAGTTTCTTCATCATTGTATCAAAGCCTACAAAATTATTGTTTTTGTTCAATTGCTTTAGTCTGAAATCAATTAATCACTAATCCTTAATAATTAATCCTTTATCCTTCATCGTTTTCCTACCATTCTTTCTCCGATCGCGTACGTTTGGCTTTGGCAGCTTTTGCTTTTTTCACCTTATCCTGAATATCGCGTTCGTCGTTTTGCAAGGCCTGCAACAATTGCTCAGCATCCTGTTTCGAGATTTTATTTTGCTGAGGTTGTTGCTGTTGCTGCTGGTCTTTATTTTGGTCTTTGTTCTGATCCTGATTTTGCTGATTCTGATCTTTATTCTGGTCTTGCTGATCCTTGTTCTGATCTTTGTTTTGATCCTGATTATCTTTATTCTGATCGTTTTTATCTTGATTTTGATCTTGGTTCTGATCCTTATTTTGGTCTTTATTCTGATCCTTGTTCTGATCTTTATTTTGCTGCTGTTGCTGTTCTTTTTTCTTTTTCAGCATTTGCGCATAGGCCAGGTTGTATTTTGTTTCCAGATCATCCGGATTTTCACGAAGCGCTTTTTTGTACGATTCGATACTTTCATCCAGCTTTTCCTGCATCAGTTGCGTATTTCCCAGGTTGTGATTTACGCGGGCACGCTCCACCGGTTCTTCCATTTTCTCCGCCAACTCGCTGAATTTACCTTCGGCATCCTCGAATTTTTGCTGCTTGTATAAGGCATCTGCCAGGTTGTAATTCCACTTCAAATCATCAGGGCGTTTCTCCAGCGCCTTGCGGTATTCGGTTTCGGCATTACTGTATTTTACGGTGTCAACTTTCATGGTGTCGCGCACGGCTTCCATAAACAGTTTGTTTCCGTTACGTACAAATTTCCGTTCGTTTTGCCCGAAAGCAATCCCGGAAACCGTTAGCAGAAATAATATAAAATATATTCGTCTCATCTTTCTAGTCATTAGTCAATTGTCATTCGTCACTTGAAGTTTTCCAACTTCGTGCTCCATGCTTCAATCTTTATCCAAACAATTTTATCCGCTTCAAATACTTGTTTTTACGTTCAAGAATTACAAATTCGAGCAACAGCAAAAACAATCCCACGGCAAAGAAATACTGGAACTGGTCGTCGTACTCCGAAAAAGTGCGCGTTTCCATTTCCTGTTTCTCCATTTTATTTATTTCATCAAACAGGGCATTTAATCCCACCTGTGCATTATTGGCGCGTACATAAATGCCTCCACCGGTAGCAGCAATTTGCTCCAGCATTTGTTCATTCAGCTTTGTTACCACTACATTTCCGTCGCGGTCTTTCAGGTAATCGGTCTGGCCGTTGCGCAACACCGGAATTGGCGATCCTGAAGGCAATCCCATTCCAATGGTGTGTACTATGGCGCCTTCTTCCATCGCGGCCTCGGCTGATGCCAGTGCGTCGTCTTCGTGGTTTTCGCCATCGGTGATAATTATAATGGCTTTGTTGGCCTCTCCGTTTGGCGTAAACGATTTTCGTGCCAAATCGATGGCGGCTCCAATGGCTGTTCCCTGTTTCGGAACGATTTGGGTATTCACCGAATTCAAAAACAGTTTTGCTGAATTGTAATCGGTGGTAATTGGCAGTTGTGTGTAAGCGTCGCCGGCAAAAACAATCAGTCCTATCTTATCGTCTTTTAAACGGTCTACCAGCCTTGAAATTGCTCTTTTTGCACGTTCCAGACGGTTGGGCTGAATATCTTCGGCCATCATACTGTTCGACACGTCAAGTGCGATCATCAGCTCAACACCTTCGCGTTTTTCGGTTTTTAATTTCGATCCGAACTGCGGACGGGCAATTCCAACAATAAAAAATGCCAGCGCCAGCATCAAAATAATAAACTTAACAACAGGGCGGTTGCCTGAGCTGTACGGCATCAGTTGGGCCAGAATTTCCTGTTGCCCAAACTTTTTTAATGCACGGCGACGTGATATACGCGACCAGGCAAAAAACAATGCCAACAGCGGAATTATTAGCAATCCCCATAAATATTCGATATTTCCAAACCTAAACATTTCCATCCTTCTATCTTTTATGGGATACTTCTAAATATAGTTAAACGCATAAATAAACTTACAATCAAAAACAGTGACCCAAGCAGGGCAAAAGGCATAAATTCTTCCGATTTGCGGCTGAATTCGCGCACTTCAATTTTTGATCTTTCCAATGCGTCAATTTCTTTATAAATCTCTTCCAGTTTGGTGTTGCTGGTTGCCCTGAAATATTTTCCATCGGTAAGCGAAGATATTTCCTGCAGGGTTTCTTCGTCAATTTTTACCGGCATGTCGCGCAACTGTATACCAAACTGGGTTTGCACAGGGTAGGGTGCCGTTCCGATGCTTCCCACACCCACGGTGTAAACCCGAATACCAAAGGTTTTGGCAATTTCGGCAGCTGTTACCGGAGCCACTTCACCACGGTTGTTTTCCCCATCGGTAAGTAAAATTACCACGCGGCTGATGGCTTCACTGTCTTTTAGTCGGGCAACCGATGTTGCCAGTCCGTTTCCGATAGCTGTTCCATCTTCAATCATGCCGCTTTCAATATCTTTAAACAGGTTGAGTAACACGGCACGGTCGGTTGTTAGCGGACACTGCGTAAATGCTTCGCCGGCAAACACCACCAAACCCATGCGGTCGTATTCGCGCCCCGAAATAAATTCCATGGCTACATTTTTTGCTGCCTCCAAACGGTCGGGCTGAAAATCCTGTGCCAGCATCGAACTTGAAATATCGAGTGCAATAACAATGTCGATACCTTCTGTTTCGCTGGTTTCCCAGTTTCTTGATGATTGCGGACGAGCCAAAACAACCACAAAAAAACTGATGGCGATAAGCAGGCATACAAACACCAGGTGGCGTAAATAATGCCTGATGGTTTTTGGGGCTTTTATTACCGAAGCGGTGGATGAAACCTGGATGCTTGCGGTATTTTTTTTCTGCCTGAACACATACCACGCCACCATGGGAATCAATACCCATAAAATGTGGAACAGCTCAGGGTTTTTAAATGTCAATCCTTCAAACATCTCTTTTTATTTTATCTCAACTTCTTCAACATTTTCATCATTATCGGTTTTCTCTTCCGCCTTTTTCTGTTCCTCTTTCTTGGTATCGTTTACAAAGAAATAGGCATTCACCAGCGACATGTTATCGTCGTCGGGCAGCGGCTGATACTTGGCAAATTTTACCAGGTCGGCGGTTTGCAGCAACTGGGTAAGATTGGCAAAGTTCTTATCGCTAACCAGTCCTTTTTGCCGGCGGAAACTTTCAACAGTTTCGTCGGTGGTTTGCTCCATGGCCCGAATGCCAAAACGATCTTCAATGTATTCGCGCAGCGTGTCGGTAAGTTCGCTGTAATATTGTTTTGTCTTGCCTTGCTGCCACACTTTTTCCGTTTTGATACGGTCCAGTTCACGTAATGCAATAATATGCGCCGGTTCTTTTGGTTTTGCAGGACGTGCAAATATCGGTTTGTTGTTTTTCTTCCGCTTAATTGAATACAACAGGAAGAAGATAATCGCCCCAATAAGAATCACGCCCAGAATGTAAGGAGTAACTTCTTTTAAAGTGAGCGGTGCATCGTAAGGCATTTTAATATCTGTCGGTCCTTTTGTGGTATCGATCTGCATGGTGTAAACATTCAGCGTAACACCGTTGCTGGGAATGGAGTCGATTGTTCCGTCCACATCGATTTTAAACCAGTAGGGCGGAATTCGGTAACTTCCACTGTCGAAACTGGTAATGGTGTAGGCCTGAATTTGTTTCATCAGCTTCTCATCATCCAACTCAAAAGTGTCGACACCCGAACGGCTGATCACTTCAATCAGGTCGTTAATCGTGTCCGGAACCGCCGGAAACTGTACGTTTACATCTTTCGGATGATCTATTTCCAGGAAAAGTTTTACCTGGTCGCCAATCAAAATATTTGCAGAGTCGAGGCTGGCAGTAGCTTTTATGCGCTGTGCCTGCGTAGTTCCTGCAATCAAAATTGCTGTAAACAGAAATAATATTTTTAGTTTCAATTGCATGCTTCTCTATTTTAATGCCCGTTTTTTAAACAAGGTCATTAACGATTTTACATAGTCTTCGTTGGTGTTTATCGATACATAATCAACACCACTTTTTTTGAACATCACATCCAGCCTTCCCATGTGTTTTATCCACCAGTCGGCATAAAGTTTACGCGTTTTACGCGAGCTGCTGTCTACCCAAACATAGTTGCCTTTTTCAGCGTCTTTCAACTTTATCATTCCTATGGATGGTAGTTCTGTTTCGCGCTTGTCGTAAATGTTCAACGCCACCATATCGTGCTTGTTGTTGGCGATAGAAAGAGCCATTTCCAGGTCTTTGTTATCGTCCATAAAGTCGGAAATAATAAAGGCCGTGCAACGCTTTTTAATGGCGTTGGTCATGTAACGAACAGCCTCGGTAATGTCGGTGCCGTTACTTTCCGGGTGAAAATCGATCAGTTCGCGAATAATGCGCAGAATGTGGCTTTTCCCTTTTTTCGGCGGAATAAACTTTTCGATCTTGTCCGAAAAGAAGAGCACCCCGATTTTGTCGTTGTTCTGAATGGCTGAAAACGAAAGCACAGCTGACAGTTCTGTTATCACATTTTTCTTTAGCTTTTCGAACGAACCAAATTCGCGCGAACCGCTCACATCAATCATTAGCATCACGGTTAATTCGCGTTCCTCTTCAAATACTTTTATGTAGGGATGACCGTAGCGGGCGGTAACGTTCCAGTCGATGTTACGAATATCGTCGCCAAACTGGTATTCGCGCACCTCCGAAAAAGCCATACCACGCCCCTTAAAAGCACTGTGGTATTCACCGGCAAAAATATTGCGCGACAAACCACGTGTTTTTATCTCAATCTTCCGTACTTTTTTTAATAAATCAGTTGTCTCCATGAAATTTGTTTCATGTTCCACGTTTCATGTTGCAGGTTCAGCTATCTCGAACTTGAAACTTGCAACCTGTAACTTGTAACCGTTTTAAGGTACTTCTACCTGGTTCAATATGTCGGTAATAATTTCTTCCTGTGTAATGTTGTTCGCCTCGGCTTCGTAGCTCAATCCAATACGGTGACGCAACACATCCGGACAAACGGCGCGCACATCTTCCGGAATTACATAACCGCGGCGCTTAATAAAAGCAAAAGCTTTTGCTGCCTGCGCCAAACTGATTCCTGCCCTTGGCGATGCTCCATAAGCGATCATATCGTTGTATTTTTCCAGTTTATATTCGTTGGGCTCGCGTGTTGCAAATACAATGTCAACAATGTACTTCTGAATTTTTTCGTCCATGTACACATCTTTCACCACGTTGCGGGCTTTAATAATGTCTTCCGGTTTCAGAATTGTTGAAGTTTCAGGAAATTGTGCCAGCAGGTTTTGATTGATGATCTGGCGCTCTTCCTCTTTTTTCGGGTAGTTGATCACCACTTTCAGCATAAAACGGTCGACCTGTGCTTCAGGCAGCGGGTAAGTACCTTCCTGCTCAATTGGGTTTTGTGTTGCCATTACCAGGAATGGTTCCTCCAGTTTAAAGGTTTCGTCGCCAATGGTAATCTGGCGTTCCTGCATGGCTTCGAGCAGTGCCGATTGCACTTTTGCCGGAGCACGGTTAATCTCATCAGCCAGTACAAAATTCGCAAAGATCGGTCCTTTTTTAATGCTGAACTCTTCTCTCTTCTGGCTGTAGATCATTGTTCCCAAAACGTCCGCAGGCAGCAGGTCGGGCGTAAACTGAATACGCGAAAATTTAGCACTGATTGTTTGCGACAAGGATTTTATGGCAAGTGTTTTTGCCAATCCCGGTACACCTTCCAACAAAATGTGGCCGTTGGAAAGTAGGCCAATCAGCAAACTTTCAACCAGGTGTTTTTGTCCCACAATCACCTTGTTCATCTCCATGGAAATCATATCCACAAACGAACTCTCTCTCTGAATTCTCTCGTTCAATTCTTTGATATCAACTGCTTGATCCATATCTCTTATAAATTTATTTGCTAATTTTTTTCGAAGGCACGAATTTAAAGCATTATGACATTTATTCCCCTATTCTTTTGTTAAAAAAAATTAAGTAGTTGCGAAACAAATTCTGATGTTAACAAAGAATAACAGCTTATTAGGAATTCATTAAGAAATTATGCCCTGATTAAAGTATTTTTGATGCTATGAAGTTGTTGCGGCTAAGCATTGTAATCGGTACATTACTTTTTTGTGCTGATGTACAATGGCAGCGTTTATCTGATATAGAAAGTAGTGTTAAAAATAATTAAACAAGTTCCTGTAAAATCTGTTGTGGTGTACATATTCGAAATTGTGTTTATATATTGACTGCCCGGTATCACCAGTGATATACATGTCCAAATGTTAATTCATGAATTGAAAAAATAGTGTTGAAATCAATCGTTTTTATAATCGTTATTCTCCTGTGCGCTAACACCTGTTTTTCGCAAAGCACTTTAAATGGCAACGAATCTTATTTTGAAAAGAGTCATATACTGGTTCAGCATATAAATGATATTGATTTGCTTTTTTCCGGCAATTCAAACGATGTGGCATTTACTTCATCGTTTTTGGTAAAAGCCTTTATTAATCAAAAAGCAGAGAAACAGCGTTTACTTTCGTTTGGAATCAGAACTGATCTATATACAAAACGGGAATATAGCCAGCGTTTTGATGAAAATGGGCGGTATTACAGAGGTGAGTCGTTTACCGAAATTAGTACCGCTGAATTTTCGTGGGTAAAGTTTCTGACCAATAATCTGGCTATTCAATTGTCGGGAGGCCCCGGTATTTTAAATAAGAAAAAACCGATTCCGGGATTGGCTTTGTGGATTCAGGGAGGAAATGATGGTGCCGGCGGAATTCACAAAATCATTGATAGTTTTGGGAAACAGCATGGGCAAATTCTTGAAGGACGCGATGTGTTAACTCATTTCCTGTATTTTAACCCGGCAGTGAGTTATTATTTGAATCTGTTTCCAAAATCGGGTTATACTCCACATACATTAGTTAGTGAATTAGGCGTGAATTTATGCGATGAGTATGCCGGGAACTGGCTTTTTTTTGAAAATGATATGACCCTACATCTTTTTAGGTTTCCACTTTCAAAAAGGTTGTTTTCGTTTGATTTTATTGGTTCCGGAGATTTTCGTTTGCATCGGGCAGGATTAAAAACCGACACCCGCCTCGGGACAGAAATTTCGTGGGGGAGGGTAACGTTTGGGTATGAACTTACCAAACAGTTTGGCAAGGCGAATATTGATTGGATAGATTATTATGATGATGACGATTTATACCGGATATACTTCAAGATACGGTTCGAAAAACAAAAGGGTAACTATTTAAGAGATAAGGGGTGAGTGACTGCAAATATACGATACTGTAAACGCACGAACCGGCTTTAAAACGATTATAGTATTTATTTGATGCTGTACTTTAATTTTAGCGCCGATTCGGTGTAAAAGTTAACCGGGTTTTAATTTGGTGTGTCTTATTTTGTAGCTTTATACCGACGCAAAACAACTAAATACTTCTATGGATGCAGAGAAATTTAAATATGAATACAAAGATTGTATTGTATTTAAGTCCTATTTCGGTTTAATAACCGTTAACGATGTGAAAGAATCCTGGCTGGATTCTATAAGGAAAAACTTATTTCCGGCAGATACTATTGGATTTATTCTTGACTATCGGTCTGCTCATTTTGATATTGAGCCGGGGCAGCATATCGAAATTCCGGAATTTTACAGGCAAAATCCCAGTGTTTTTGAGCATAAAAGAATTGCAATAGTTACCGAGAATCCTGAAGATATTGTATATCCCATGTTGATTCGGCTTCACGACCGGGGGTATGAATCGCGGCCTTTTAGTACAATGGATGCAGCAATTCAATGGGTTTTAGAAAAGAAACGGGATTTATGAACTTTTCTTTCCGAAGGCAATCAAATAAAAACGTCGCTCAAAAATTCTGAGCGACGTTTTTATTAATCATTACGAAATTTTGATCTGTCTTTCAGGTTGTGGTTTCACTTCATCGCGTTTTGGCAGTACAATATGTAAAATGCCGTTATCGTATTTGGCCGAAATTTTTTCTCCAACTACAGCGTTTTCAGCAACGGTGAATGAACGTTGAAACGATTGGTAACTGAACTCTTTACGTGTATAGTTTTCATTCTTTTCTTCTTTTTCGTTTTTCTTTTCAGACGAAATAGTGAGCACGTTATTTTTAAAGTTCACGTTAAAATCGTTTTTGCTCATTCCCGGAGCTGCAACCTCGATAACAAAATCATCATCGGTTTCTTTTACATTAACTGCCGGTAACGAAGTGTTTGTGCTCGAAAAATTCGAGTGATTCCAATCCATCAATTCATTGTTAAAAAACCTGTCAAAGACTGATGGAAAATACGGTTCGTTTCTTCTTGCTAATTTCATGACTTTATCCTCCTTTAACTTTTTGGTTAAACAATTCATTGAACATTCAGTAACAAAAAATCAAAAGGTATACCATACCTGAATTTCTGAAAATATTTCAGACTTAGCTGTCTGGTTGTCAGTTGGTTTGGTGTATTTTTTTAATATTATTGAAAGTCAGGATTTTGTAAAATGTCAAAATTTCAGCTTGTCTCCTTTATTGTTAAACAACATCTTTATCGCTCTTGCTTTTAATGAATTAATACATTAATTTTATTAAATAAACCTGACGCCCCATTTAAAGGGCCGCCAAATTAAAACAAACAATGAAAAGTTTTAACTCCATAAAATGTTAAGTATAAGTTTTAACAACGGATACTTTTTGGAGGATAAAAACTGCTTATAAAACCGCTGATATTGCATTAGAAACTCAAGGGATAGGATTGACAAAAGTTAATGAATACTTTCAAAAACTTTTAGGCTTCGTTCTGAAGTCGCGTGTTTGGGGTTAACTGGGGCCGCCTCTCTGAAAAAGAGAGGCGGCTATTTTTTTGCAGATAGTATGATTTAACTGTGCATTCAACTTTTTCTGTAATTTTACGCCCTGATAAACGAGAACAATGCCACAACGCTATTTTTTACAACTAAGTTATAAAGGAACTAATTATCATGGTTGGCAAATCCAGCCCAATGCCGTTTCTGTTCAGGAGGTGATGGAGGATGCACTATCAAAAATCCTGCGCGAGAAAATAGAGGTGGTTGGTGCCGGAAGAACCGATACCGGAGTTCATGCTTCGTTTTTTATCCTGCATTTTGATTCGGGAAATGGTATTCCTGAAAATCTGGATATCGTTTATAAACTCAACAGCTTTTTACCTTCGGATATTGCCGTGCAAAAAGTTTGGTCGGTTGATGCGGAGGCGCATGCCCGGTTTAGTGCTATATCACGAACTTATCATTATTTTATCTCAACTGAAAAAGATCCGTTTGCTACTGAAACGAGCCACAAATACCTGAAACCGCTCGATGTGGATAAAATGAACCAGGCAGCACAAAAGCTTTTTAACTACATTGATTTTACAAGTTTTAGTCGCCTGCATACGGATGTAAAAACCAACAACTGCAAAATTATGCAGGCCGAGTGGACGCAGCGCGGCGAGCGATTACAATTTACAATAAAAGCCGATCGGTTTTTACGCAATATGGTGCGTGCCATTGTTGGTACATTGCTGGAAGTGGGACAGGGCAAAATCAGTATCGAACAGTTTTGTGAGATTATTGAAAAACAGGATCGTGGCGCGGCAGGTGCATCCGCTCCGGCGCAGGGATTGTTTTTGGTGGATATTGAGTATCCTGAAAAACTGATACGCAAATCCTTAGATTATTTCAAATCCTGAATTTTAGGCAACTGTCGTTATTTAGCATTCATTCTCTTTAAAATTATTTATCTTTGTGCCCGTTGGTTGCGCGCAAAAGCGTTTAGGGAATCCGGTGGAAATCCGGAACTGTACCCGCAGCTGTAAATCCTGAAACTGATCATTACTCACGCCACTGTCGGTTCAGCCAATGACGGGAAGGCAATGATCAATGGGGATAAGTCAGAAGACCTGCCAACAATTTAGATGAACGAACTTCGGGAACAAAGTTTCGGGAATCAATCTATTGATTTCTGCACCTGATTTCCTGTTAATTTTAAACGGATGAAGATTAAAATACTCGTTGTATTGCTGCTTGCCGGTTTTTCGGTGTTTGCACAGAACGTTAACCGCGTAATTTCGCTGGCACCGTCGATTACCGAGAATATTTACCTGGTTGGCGGAAAAGATAAACTGGTTGGTTGTACGAGTTATTGTATGCTGGCCTTAAATGATGGTATTGAAGAAATTGGCTCAACAGTTGATGTAAATGTGGAGAAAATTTTTGCGTTGAAACCCGACCTGGTGCTGACCATGAAATTGACCAAACCACAAGATATTGCTACCCTCGTAAAACTTGGATTATGTGTTGAGGTGCTGGAAACGCCAGTTTCCTTTGACGAAATTTGTGAGCAAACACAGCAAATAGCCGACTTGATTGGTTGCGAAGATCAATCGACAGAGGTGGTTGCAAAAGCCCGAAAAACAGTTGCAGAAATTCAGGCAAAATCAAAGCAACTGCCTACATCAAAAATATTTTTTCAAATAGGTGCCAATCCGGTGTTTTCGGTGTTAGACAATACCTTTATGAACGATTTTATTCGCTTATGTAATGCAACGAATATTGCCTCCGGATTAACCCATGGAACCTTAACGCGTGAAAGTGTTTTGCTAAAAAATCCGGATGTGATAATTATTGCCGAAATGGGAGGTTTTGGCAAGGAGGAACAAAAAGTGTGGAACAGTTACGAAGGGATGGAGGCTGTGAAAAACAACAAAGTTTATTTGATTTCTTCCGAAACATCGTGTAGCCCAACGCCGGCCAATTTTGCAAGTGCACTGAAAGATGTTTATCGTTTTATAAGCGAGTAAATCCGATATTTAGAAAACAATGAACAGCAAATATTTAAAATGGATACTTTTTTTAGCCGCACTACTGGTGTTGCTGGTGGTGTCTGTTTTGTTTTCATTATCGGCCGGAGAGATTAAAGTGTCGCTGATGCAACTGCCACAAATATTATCGGATAAAGGCAGCATTGAATATACCGTTTTATCAAAAATTCGTGTTCCCCGAATATTGATGGCCATCGGAGTTGGAGGTGCTTTAAGCCTTTCGGGAGTGGTGTTGCAGGGCATTTACCGCAATCCGCTGGTTGAGCCCTATACGCTTGGAATTTCCGGCGGTGCTGCATTGGGGGTGGCTATTGCCATTGTTTTCGGGCTGAATACCATGAGCTTTTTTTCGCTTCCGGCATTTGGATTTCTGGGAGCGCTTGTAACGCTCATTGTCGTGTATCTGTTAAGTATAAAACGTGGAGGTTTAAGCATAAACAGTATGTTGCTGATTGGTGTGATGGTAAGTTTTGTATCCTCCTCTGCCATGATGTTTCTGATGTCGATTTCTACCACCGAAAACCTGCATAACATTGTTTTTTGGGTGATGGGCTCGCTGGATGAATCAAACAATTCGTTGATCGCCATTGCCTTCTATTCATCGCTGACCGGGCTGGTTATTTCGTACTTTTTTGCACAAACACTAAATGCACTTCGCCTGGGAGAGGTAAAAGCACGACACCTGGGAATTAACACCGGAGTAGCCATAAAATTGCTGTTCTTTGTGGCTTCGTTACTTACCGGAATTGCGGTTTCGGTGGCCGGAGTTATCGGCTTTGTAGGTTTGGTTATTCCGCACTTAATCCGGTTGATTATTGGTAACGATTACCGTGTACTTTTGGCCGGATCGTTTTTGGGAGGAGCCATCTTTTTGATTCTTTCTGATACAATTGCCCGAACCATTATTTCACCAAACGAATTACCGATTGGCGTAATAACCGGTTTTGTTGGAGGATTGGTTTTTATTATTGTGTTGAGTCGCTCAAAATCACATTTTAAACTGAACTAGCATGGAACAGTTTTTTCAGATCACTAATTTTTCCTGCGGTTATCCCGGTAAGTTTTTACTTAAGGAGGTAAGTTTTAATGTGGCAAAAGGCGATTTTGTAGGAATTATCGGTCCAAACGGATCGGGGAAAACTACCTTGTTTCGGGGGATTTCAGGAGAACTTCCTCCGTTGAAAGGAAAAATGGAGTTGAAGGGGTTGGATACGCGAAAAATGAATCTGAAGCAGCGCGCTCAAAATATTGCCATTGTTACGCAGAATATCGAAATTGGCAGTATGACTGTGGAGGAATATGTGCTGATGGGGCGCATTCCGTATCACAAACAATTCCAGTTTTTCGAGACGAAAGAGGATTTTGCCATTGCCGAGAAATACATGAAACTAACAGGTGTTGAAAAGCTAAAGGGCAAATACATGAATGCCTTAAGTGGTGGTGAGCAGCAACTGGCAGGCATTGCCCGTGCATTAACACAGGAACCCGATCTGCTTTTGCTTGACGAACCAACTTCGCATTTGGATATCACGCACCAGGTACAAACTTTGAATCTCATCCGTCGGTTGAGTCGCGAACTGGGATTAACGGTTTTGATGATTATTCATGATCTGAACCTGGCCGGCGAATATTGCGATTCACTAATTATGATGCAGGAAGGGCACATTCGTAAAAAGGGACTGCCGGTTGAAGTGCTTAATTATGCCGACATTGAAGCTGTTTACGAAACGGTTGTAGTGGTGCGCACAAATCCCATCTCAAATAAACCGGTGGTATTTTTGGTGTCGGAGGAGGTGATTGAAAAAAGTTGATTCCCGAAAAATTATCGCACGCGCACCGGCTGATAAACCATCATGGTTTGCATAGTGTCAAATTCCAGCGGCTCTTCGCGTTCAATTTCCCGGATAAAACGATTCATTAAATTGTTACGTTTAATTAAATTCCGAAATTCTTTTCTGCTTTTTCTGTTACTTACTTTCATCTCTGTAGTTTTTCTGTTTCAGCAGCTGTAAACAACTTCTATGCAATTATTTAGTGTGTTTTAACTTTTTCAGGAATTTTAAAGTATTTTAGAATATTTAGTGGTGTGCTAAATCAATCTTAATTCTCAATTTGCCATTGCGATAATCGTGTAAGTATCATCTGTACAGGTGTTTGGGTGGGGATGTCGAGTGCTGTTAATAAGTCAATGCTATTTCCTGTGTATCTTTTTCAATAAAATCATTGTTGTTAAAAAATGTGACTATCTTTGTCGGTGAATTTAGGTTCTTAAAATTTCTGTATCAGAAATAAGATGAAAAGGGAATCCGGTGAAAAACCGGAGCTGTACCCGCAGCTGTAAGTCCTATCCGTCGTTTGACGGATCGTGTTATTGAATCATAAGCCACTTTCCGAGGGAATCGGGAGGGAAGGCATCAATAACCGGGATGAGCCAGAAGACCTGCCATAAATTCAATAGTAAATAATTAAGCTTCGGGATAAAAGCTTGAGAAATATATCCGTATTTTTCATTGATTTATCCAAAGCTCCTTAAATTCTAATAATGAGGAGGTTTGTAGTTTTTGGAATCGTATTGTGGGCGCTGGCACAAAGTGTAGCGGCGCAGCAGCCTTTTACCGTATTCGACACCGTTCAGGTTGAGGAAGTAGTGAGTTATGGAAAGCTTCAGAAATACCAGTCGGGAGCTAAAATCGAACGTATTAATGCCACACAGTTTTCGTTAGCGCAGGATGGAAACCTGGAGCAATTACTTTCGCGAAGTTTACCCATTGCCTTGAAAACAAATGCAGGTGGTTTGGCTACTATTCGCATCCGTGGTTCGGCACCCGATCATACCAGTTTTAATTTTGGCGGAATAAATATTAATTCGCTTACGCTGGGCCACTCCAATGTAAATAACGTACCCATTTATCTTTTCGATGAAATTGGGGTGCAGTTTGGCAGTGCCAGTTCGGTAAACGGATCGGGTAGTATCGGCGGTGCCATTCATTTAGGCCTGCAAAACAACTGGACCAACGGTTTTAAGGCCGAAGCCCGCATTGCAAACGGTTCATTTGGTGAGCAGCTTTACGGAACAAAACTGTTTTGGGGAAACGGAAGGTTTGAAGCGGTTACACGTGCATATTATTATTCGAAAACAAATGATTTTAAATTCACGAATCCCAATTACCGCGATTTCGAAAACGACATTTTTGAAATAGAAGATAAGCAGCACAATGCATCAATTGAAAATATTGGATTACTGCAGGAACTGAATTATAAGTTCAACAAAGACGAGTTTTTTATATTTAATGTGTGGCTTGAAAAAGACTGGCATCTGGTTCAGCAAAACATGCAAACCAACCTGAGTAATCCGGATTTGCGCGAAGAGTATAACAACGATCATGTGCGTATCTGGACAGGTTATAAAAACCGCAAAAATCCCTTCAAATTCGAAATTAACGGCGGGTATGTATATGATAATGCCGTTAGCAACGAAAATACTTCTGATACCATTTCAACCCAACGCATAATTGGCGAGGCTTTTGTCGAACACGATTTTTCGCCTCAGGCCAGTTATAAAGCCGGAGCAAAAGTTACCCGTATTTATCCAACGGTTTATGCTTATTCCGAATCTTTGAAACACGAGGATCGGGTAGACTTGTATGCTTCCTACTATCATCGTTTTTTTAACCGTTTAACCGCAACTCTAAATTTACGCTATGGTTATGTTACCGATTTCGACGTTCCTTTTACGCCTTCGTTCGGATTGAACTACCTGGCGCTTTCAAAAGAAAAGTATGTGCTTCGGTTTACCGGAAATATTGCACGCAGTTATCGTGTTCCAACTTTTAACGACCGCTTCTGGGTGCCCGGCGGAAATCCCGATCTGAATCCGGAAAAAGGAATGAGTTACGAATTAGGCTCAAAATGGAGCTACTGCTTTGGAGAGATCTCAGGGAATGTAAAACTGAATGCTTTTCTGATGAATGTGGACGACTGGATTCTCTGGAAAAACGGAGGAGCATATTGGTATGCCGCGAATGTGCAAAATGTGCAAAGCAAAGGTTTGGAGTTTATGACGGATTGGAATTATACCATTTTGGGATTAAAAGCAAATTCGGGGCTGAATTATACCTATACTTCTGCAGAGCGTAAAAAGTCGCAAAATAACACGAACGCGCTTAATCGTCAGTTGGAATATGTTCCGCTTCACGCCGGTAATTTTTTCACAACGGTAGCTTATAACAAATTCGATTTCACGGTAGACGGAAGTTACAATGACGAGCAATTTACTGATGAGGAAGAAAAAAATGTTCTGGATGCTTTTTTTCTGATGAATGTGGCTGTTGGTTACAATTGGAAAATCGACGGACAGAATCAAATTCGAATAAATGGAATGATCAACAACCTGCTGGATACCGATTACCAGGCAAGTTGGGGCTATGCCATGCCCGGCATCGTCTACCGGTTAAGTATTACATATAAATTCAAATAAAAAACAAATTACAAAATGAAAAAACAATTTAAGATTTTGACGCTTTTGGCGGTGTTGGCCTTTGCCTTTACTGCTTGCGACGACAATGATTCGGCAAGTGTTACAGCCGGCTTTACTTATGCTCCCGAGGAGAATATCCAGGCGGGAGACACTGTGTTTTTTACTAACACTTCATCTGAGGCAGTTAGTTACGAGTGGAGCTTTGGCGACACTGAGACTTCAACAGAAGCAAACCCATTTCATATATACACCGAACCAGGTATTTATGATGTTACGCTGATTGCGGTAAATGGTGGTGTTAGTAATACAGTTACGCACCAGGTGAATGTTGATGCATCTTTGGCGTTCATTGTTAACGCCGGTAGCTGGTCGGGAGATAAATCGACCATTACAGCTTACAATAAATATACTGATGAGGTGGTTAACAGCTATTACAATTCGGTAAATGGATTGGATATCACTTCAAATATTCAGTTTGCCTATAACTACAACGGCAAAATTTATATGATGGGAAATACTGCCGATCAGGTTTTTTGGGTTGATGCAAAAACATTTGAGCAAACAGAAAACGGAATCACCAATCAGATTGTAGGCCCACGCAACTGTCAGGCACGTGGTGATTACTTGTATGTTTCATGCTGGGGAGGCAAAGTGTATAACGATCCTACTCTTTCGTACATTGCCAAAGTGGATTTAACTGCGGGAGAAGTAGTGAAAACTATTCCTGTGCATTACGGACCTGAAGGTTTGGCTATTGCCGGAAATAAATTGTATGCAGCATTAAATTATACAAATCAAGTGGCGGTTATTGATCTCGATTCGGATGAAGTTTCATACATAGATCTTCCTGAAGGTAACATCCCTTCGTATTTCGAAAAAGATGATCAGGATAACCTGTACATCAACTTGGGAGTTGCTTATGACGATGAAACCACACAAACAGGAATAGGTTATATCAATACATCTACTGATGAATTTGAAGCCAAGTACATTCTGGATGGCGTTAGTAGTATGAACTATGTTGATGTTTTTGAATTTAATGATGATTTCTCGAAATTGTATATCGTGACTACCGGTGGTTATGGAATGCCTGGAGGTGTGTCTGTTTTCGATGTAGCATCAAAAAGTTTCGAGGCTGAAAAATTTATCGATGGAGTGAATGGCCTGAATGGTTTGGGATACTATGACGATAAACTGTTTTGTTTCTTCTCAGACAATGTAACTTCAAATGGCTCAGTAATAACATACTCGCCAGACGGAACAGAACTGAACGAGTTTGAAACAGGGATCGCGCCATTCATGCTTTTAACTGTTGAATAAGCAATGAACAACCCAAAAATATTTTGCCTTAATCTGCTGTTGGCCTGTTTTATCGGATTATCGGCTTTTGCCGGCAACGGAGAAAAGGTTACTGTTGAAATAGATTTTGGATCCTTGAAACATCCAAAACTGAAAATCGAGACAAATTGGAAAGAAGGGCTTTCGGCTTTGGAAGCCCTCCAGTTTGTTGCGGAAGTAAAAACACATCCCGTAGGGCAATATGTTTTTGTTGATGAAATTGATGGTGTAAAAGGCGAGCCGAACCAAAGTGTTTGGTACTACAAAATTAATGGTGAGCCGGCCAAAAAGATTGCCATCGACCAGCCCCTTGAAAGCGGCGATGTAATAACCTGGATATATAAACAAGATGTTTGCAGTTCGAAAGAAGACAAATAGCTATAGGAATAATTATAGCAGTTTCTTCCCTAAGTGCGGCACTCAAAGCACATGATAATGATTCTTACCCCTGGTCGTGTACCGGGGGTTTGATTTTTTGTAACTTTTGAAATTCAATTTTAAAGAATGGCACAAATTACATTTATAACAGGTGGTCAGCGCTCGGGTAAAAGCAGTTTTGCACAAAAACGTGCAGAGAATAGTTCCGATGCACCGGTTTATCTGGCAACTGCCCGTATCTGGGACGAAGATTTTCATAAGCGGGTAAAACGCCATCAGTCCGATCGCGGCGAACAGTGGCAAACCATTGAAGAGGAGATTGAAATCAGTAAACATGATTTGGTCGGGAAAACAGTTATGCTTGATTGTATTACGCTGTGGCTGACCAATATTTTTTATCAGAACAACAACGATGTAGATGTCAGTCTGGAAGTAGCCAAACAAGAGTGGGACAAATTTATCAATCAAGACATGAAACTCTTTGTGGTAAGCAATGAGTTGGGAATGGGCGTTCATCCCGAAAATGAAATCGCCCGTAAGTTTGCCGATCTGCAAGGTTGGATGAACCAGTACATTGCCAAAACAGCAAACGAAGTCTTTCTGATGGTTTCCGGAATACCTGTTCAAATCAAAGGAATTTCAAATGATGATTAACGAATTGAGATTTCAGAATCCTCTGCGTACTGGCGCCTTTGCGAGAGAAATATTCTTCGAATCTTCGTGTTCAAAAATTATATCTGCGCATATCCGCGCTATCTGCGAGCAATAAAATAAAAAACCAAAAACAATGACATTAAAAGATCAACTTCAACACAAAATTGATAACAAAACCAAACCAATCGGATCGCTTGGTTTGCTTGAAAACCTGGCCCTGCAAATCGGCATGGTTCAAAACACCTTGTCTCCCAAAATAGAAAAACCGGCGCACCTGATTTTTGCTGCCGATCATGGTCTGGCCGACGAAGGCATCAGCCCCTACCCAAAAGATGTAACCTGGCAAATGGTAATGAACTTCTGCGCCGGAGGTGCGTCGATCAACGTTTTTTGCCGTCAGAACGAGTTGGATTTGAAAGTTTACGATGTGGGTGTTGATTACAATTTTCCGGCAGAACTTCCGGTGATTAACGCAAAAGTGGCAAACGGAAGCCGTAATATGCGAAAAGAACCTGCCATGACCGCGGAAGAATGCCTCGCCGCAATGGAGGCAGGAGCAAAAGCAGTTCGCGAAGAAGTAGCCAAAGGGTGTAATACCATTGGTTGTGGCGAAATGGGAATTGGAAATACCTCGCCTTCGTCGTTATTGATGCACAAATTTACCGGCCTCCCAATGGAAAATTGCACGGGTAAAGGCTCTGGCTTGAAAGATGAGCAGGTAGATCGTAAAACCAGAATCCTAAAAGAAATTGCCGCGAAATACAATCCGGGCACACCCGAAGAGATTCTGGCCACTTTCGGAGGCCTCGAAATTGCTGCCATGACGGGAGCTTACCTCGAAGCGAAAAAACAAAATATGCTTATCCTGATCGATGGTTTTATTGCTACGGCTGCTGTGCTTACGGCAATTCAAATGGATCCTGCCGTAAAAGATAATTGTGTATTTTGCCATGGTTCCGACGAAAAAGGGCATAAGATGATGCTGGAGTACCTTGGGGCAAAACCATTGCTGCAGTTGGGAATGCGACTGGGCGAAGGAACCGGAGTTGCCGTTGCAATGCCGCTGGTGCGTTCGGCTGTTAATTTCCTGAACGAAATGAGCAGTATGGAAGACGCCGGTGTTAGTAATAAGGATTAAACGCCTGCTTTATAAAAAGCAATGTTTTGTTGGATCCATCAAGTGATGATATAACTTTGTTACCTAGGCTGATTGTTAATCAACCTAAGTTGGAAATAAAACAACCAAAGTTGGAAGAGTATCAATCAAGGTTGGAAATGAATCAACTAAGGTTGATTACAAAGCAACCAAAGATGATATAAAAACATCTAAGGTTGATAAGCGAACAACCATGGTAGGAAAAGAAACAATTAAGGTTGATGGCAAATCAATCCGAATGATTTTGGCAGAAATAAGCGACACATGAGAAATGAGATAAAAATATTCCTCACGGCCCTGATGTTTTACACCCGAATTCCGGTTGGGCGAATTGAAGGATGGTCGGAGAAGATGTTGAATAAATCAACGCGCTACTTTCCGGTAATCGGATGGATTGTTGGAGGAGTTGGGGCAGTGGTTTATTTTGCTATTGGCGCTGTGCTGCCTGTTACGCTGGCAGTCGCACTTAGCATGGTGGCCACCATATTGTTGACCGGAGCATTTCATGAAGATGGTTTCGCCGATTTCTGCGATGGTTTTGGTGGCGGTTACACGCCCGAACGTATCCTGGAAATAATGAAAGACAGTCGGATTGGTACCTACGGAACAGTTGGGCTTTTATCGGTTCTGGCGATAAAGTTTCTGGCCTTGTCGCATGTCGATGCCATTAGAATTCCTTTCATTTTAATTGCCGGGCATGCATTAAGTCGTGTCTTCCCGGTGTTGCTCATTTATTCTTCTATCTATGCGCGGTTGGATGCAACAAGTAAAACCAAACCTGTCGGTAAAGCCGATTCTTTATTTTCATTGCTGTTTGCATTGGTTACGGGGGGATTGTCGTTGCTGTTTCTTGCCTGGCAGGAAACAGTTTTGGTGGTCGCCGTTTTGCTCATCGTAACTTTTTTCTTCCGAAATTATATCACGCGCAAATTAGGCGGGTACACCGGCGATGTGTTGGGGGCCTTGCAGCAACTCTGCGAAGTGCTTTTTTATTTGTGTATTCTCGCTTATCAAAATGTGGGATGAAGATTTACGCGATCCGACATAGCAGCGTAAATGTAAAACCCGGAATTTGTTACGGGCAGACCGATGTTGATGTGGCCGAAACGTTTCATGAAGAACAAAAACGCTTGCTACAGGATATTGAGCAGGTGAGTTTTGATGCCGTGTGGTCGAGCCCGCTGTTACGTTGCCGGAAACTGGCAGAGAGTCTATTTCCTGATGAGGAAATCCATTTTGACCCGCGTTTTAAAGAGCTGAATTTTGGCGACTGGGAGATGTTACCCTGGGACGAAATATATGCGCAAGCTGAAGGAAAAACATGGATGGACAATTATCAAACTTTGCCAACGAAAAACGGCGAATCGTACCCCGAAATGGTGGCACGTGTTTCGGCTACTATCAATGAAATTAGAAACTTAAATGCTGAAAACATTGCCATAGTTGCCCATGCCGGAGTAATTCGCATTTTAAAAAGTGTGTTCGAAAATGTACCCATTTCACAACTCTTTGAAAATTTTAAACCGGCGTATGCCAGTGTTACCGTATTCGAAATAGATAAGCATGAGTAAAACAAAAACATATCGCCCGATAATGTTTGTGGGCACCGGCTCCGATGTGGGGAAAAGTGTTGTTAACGCAGGGTTTTGCCGCATTTTTAAACAGGATGGATTACGTCCTACCCCGTTTAAAGCGCAAAACATGTCGCTGAATAGTTTCCCGACTCCTGATGGTTTGGAGATTGGTCGTGCGCAGGCTGTTCAGGCCGAGGCATGTGGCATTGATTGCCGTGTGGAGATGAATCCGGTGTTGCTAAAACCAACCGGTTACATGGATTCGCAAATTGTGTTGAATGGCAAACCCTGGGCAAACAAATCGGCAAAAGCATATTTTAACGAAACCGACCGCGATTTTCTGTTCAACGAAGCAATGAAAGCTTTTTCGCGATTGGAGAACGAATTTAATCCTATTGTTGTGGAGGGGGCAGGAAGTATTTCGGAAGTTAATCTTTGGAAAAAAGACATCACGAATATGCGGGTGGCTGTGGAGAAAAATGCTGCCACTTATCTTATTGCTGATATTGATAAAGGCGGCGTGTTTGGAAGTGTTTACGGAACGATGTTGCTATTGCCGGAGCAGGAACGTAAGCTGGTGAAAGGGATCATCATTAATAAATTCAGGGGCGATATTACCTTGTTTGAGGATGGTGCAAAAAAGCTTGAGGAACTTTGTGGTGTGCCGGTGGTGGGTATCATTCCGCATTTCCGCGATATTTATATTGATGATGAAGATTCGGTGGTGGTCGACAAAAAGCAGTTTAAGGCGGTGGAGGGAAAAACAAATATTGCCGTGGTTTTGCTACGACACATGTCAAACTTCACCGACTTTAATTTTCTGGAACAACTACCGGAAGTTAACCTGTTTTATGCGGCATCGCCCGAAGATATCGATGAGGCCGATATCGTGCTATTGCCCGGTTCAAAAAATACGATTTCTGATATTCTGTTTCTACAAAAGCAGGGAATGGCAGCGGCGGTGAAAAAGGCGCACGATCAGGGAAAAGCTGTTTACGGTATTTGTGGCGGTTTTCAAATGATGGGCGAGTGGATTGCTGATCCGCACCACGTGGAAGGCCAGATTGAAAAAGTACCCGGCCTTGGAATTTTGCCGGTTGAAACTATTCTGACTGAAGAGAAGGTAACAGAACAGTGTTCGTTTACTTTTCAAAACGGCGAGGTAGGTAAGGGCTACGAAATTCATATGGGCGAAACAATAGCGAAGCAGGAAAGCCCGGCTTGTATGGTAAACGGCCAAAAAAAGGATGGTTATTACCTGAATGAACGAACCTGGGGAACTTATATTCACGGCATTTTTGATAATATCAGCGTGGTTAACCGAATTTTAAAAGAGTCGGGGAAACAGCTGGCAACCAAAATAGATTTCCGGCAATTTAAAGAAACTCAATACGACAAACTGGCCCAGCTGATCAGAGAAAATGTAGATATGGAATACATTTATAAATCGATGGAAATTGAATGAACAGCTTACTATAATTATTCCGCTGCTGGCGGGTTTTGCACTTGATTGTCTGATTGGCGATCCTCATTTTCTGCCACACCCCATTCGTTTATTTGGCAACGCAATTTCTGTTGGTGAAGCAAAGTTGAACCGGGGCAAAAACAAAAAGCTAAAAGGGGCATTTCTGGCTTCTTGCCTCATTCTTACCACTTACTTTGTTTTTGAACTGGGATTATCGGTTTTATCCGCCTATCAAAACCTGTTCTTTATTGTTTCTGCCATTTTGGTTTTCTATGGTTTAGCCAATCGCTCGCTTATTCAGGAAGCATTGCGCGTGGTAATAAAACTGGAAAAGGAAGGATTGGAAGCCGGTCGGCAGCAATTGTCGATGATTGTTGGCCGCGAAACAGAAACGTTAAACGAAAACCAGATAAGAACAGCAGTTTTGGAGACACTGGCCGAAAACCTCAGTGATGGGGTAATTGCTCCCCTATTTTTTTATTTCATCGGCGGAGTGCCTGCAATGCTGGCCTATAAAATGGCCAATACCCTCGATTCGATGATCGGCTATAAAAGCGAACGATACAAAGATTTTGGTTTTTTTGCTGCAAAGCTCGATGATGCGTTGAATTTTATTCCCGCACGACTTACTGCGATTTTAATGGCTACAGTTAGTTTTAACTTCCGGGCCATTAAATTCATCGTTAAATACGGCAGGAAGCATTCAAGTCCAAATGCAGGATATCCGGAGGCTGCCCTGGCCGGTATACTGAATTGTCGTTTCGGGGGGCCAAACCGTTATCACGGAAAACTGGTTGAAAAGCCTTTTATTGGCGAGAATCCAAGGCCGGTAACAACGAATGATGTTTACAAAGCATGTTTAATCAACTTCGCAGTAACGATGGTGTTTATTGGAATTATTGTGCTTTGGTGGGTATAAACAAAAAAAGGACGGGTCAACACCCATCCTTTTCACTAACTAAACCAATAAAACTAATCAAACCTAAACTTATGAACTAAACTTGTATGACAAATGTAAGGAGTAAATATGAATTGGAGGTTATCCTAATGTTAAAAAATGTGTTTTATAACATCTTTTTAATCTATTGCCACTTAAGGAAAATCTATTGGGAGGTTGTCGGTCGGTGTTGAATGGCTTGTTAAATCTACTGTTTGGGTTAAAATAAAAAAAGGACGGGTCAACACCCATCCTTTTCACTAACTAAACCAATAAAACTAATCAAACCTAAACTTATGAACTAAAACTTATAGTACAAATGTAAGGTCTTTCTTCGAAACAAAAGTTAATCTAATGTTAAGTTGTTGAATATCGTATTGTTATTATTTATGAGTGATAAATGTCATCTATCGTTCAAATGTTGCTATGAGATATTAAAATGTAATTTTAAATACGTGAAAGGCGGCAAAAAGATATGTTTGATTTCGTTTGAGGTCATAAAAAAAGGACGGGTCAGCACCCATCCTTTTCACTAACTAAACCAATAAAACTAATCAAACCTAAACTTATGAACTAAACTTGTACTACAAATGTACGGCGAATAAGGCGAAGGGAAGTTAATGCAATGTTAAAATGCCACACGATAACATATTTTAACTTTATGGATCATCAATCAAATTGATCGGAATTGTTTAGTCCTGTTTTTTAATTGTCAGAATATCAGTGTCTAATGCCTGTTGTGGCCTGTGTAAATACTTTCAAAACCTGGTTTTTGCGAACGCGTTTGTGTTATTTCCGATGTTAAATACGTATTAAGAACCTGGAAAATGTCCCAATTTTCAATTTTTAACTAATGAAGTATCCAAAAAAATAAGAATTTACTTAACACACGATCCTCTTTCTGCAATTTCTGAAACAGATATTTTTTCAAAATATAATTCTGTAGGAATGTAAACTGATTTAAATATGTTCTATGGGAAATTGACTAAATGTGAAAATCAGTTCGCTGATAGATGAAATGTAAAGAGTGGGTGACTACCTGCTGCTATTGGAGTCTGGTTGGTATAAACTAAAAAAGGACGGGTCAACACCCATCCTTTTCACTAACTAAACCAATAAAACTAATCAAACCTAAACTTATGAACTAAAACTTATACTGCAAAGATAAGGTGCATATGTGAACCGGAAGTTACCCGAATGTTAAAAAATGTGTTTTATAACATATTTTAAATCTATGCGATCTTAAAGAAAATCTATTGGGTGAATATAAAGCTGTAAGATAATTTGTGAGGAGAATTGGATTTGGTTTAGGGAATAAAAAAAGGATGAGTCAACACTCATCCTTTCCACTAACTAAACCAATAAAACTAATCAAACCTAAACTTATGAACTAAAACTTATGCTGCAAAGATATGCTGAAAAACATGTTCTGGCATCAAAATGGATCTAAAATCGTCTAAAAAGACAGATATTTTAACAAACGCTTAAGCTTTGGAAAAAATTTTAGAAACAATTGCATTAAAAAAGCCCGCTACAAGTTGTAACGGGCTTTACTATTTTATCGTTAATACGTTCTATTGATCGTCTGGTTTGCTTTTATCTTCATCAGCAATCGACTCACGCATGGTGGTATCGGCCATTATGTTTTTGTATTTCATGTAATCCATAATTCCAAGGTTTCCGCTACGGAAGGCCTCCGAAATTGCCAGTGGTACCTGAACCTCAGCTTCGATTACCTTAGCTCGCATTTCTTGTGCTGTAGCTTTATTTTCCTGCTCAAGCGCAATTGCCATAGCACGGCGTTCTTCTGCCTTAGCCTGGGCAATATTTTTGTCTGCCTCAGCCTGATCCATTTGAAGCACTGCTCCAATGTTTTTACCTATGTCGATGTCGGCAATATCAATCGATAATATTTCAAATGCTGTTCCAGCATCCAACCCTTTTTCAAGCACTACGCGCGAAATAAAATCCGGATTTTCCAAAACTGCTTTATGTGAATGCGATGATCCGATTGACGAAACAATTCCTTCACCCACACGAGCGAGTACTGTTTCTTCTCCGGCTCCTCCAACCAATTGTTTAATGTTTGCCCGAACGGTTACCCTTGCTTTTGCAATTAGCTGAATACCATCTTTTGAAACTGCAGTTACAGGAGGAGTATTAATTACTTTCGGATTTACCGACATTTGTACGGCTTCAAAAACATCGCGACCTGCAAGGTCAATGGCGGTTGCCATATTAAAAGGCAGTTCAATGTTTGCCTTTGCGGCAGATACCAATGCATGAACAACCCTTGCTACGTGACCACCGGCCAGGTAATGTGCTTCCAAAGCATCGCGACTTAATTCAACATCGGCTTTTGCTCCTTCAATCATTGCACGAACAATTACTCCAGGAGGTACTTTACGGAAACGCATTAAGAATAACTGCAGGAGTGAAATTCGTACTCCAGATACCAACGCTGAAAACCATAATCCTATCGGGATAAAATAGAGGATTATAAAAAGTAATACGATTGCCCCGATTATTAATCCCCAGGCGCCTACTGCTTCTACTATCATGTTTTATTTACTTAAAGGTTCAACTATAATTTTATTGGATTCAATTTTTAAAACTCTGATTTCGGTATTGTGGTCGATGAAAGCACCGGTTGATTGGGCTTCCACAATTTCGCCATTTACTTTTACTTTTCCCATTGGTGCTAATCTTCCAATCGATTTGCCGGTTTCGCCTACTACAATTTTCTCCCTGTTTATAAGGTCAACTTTTCCAACAATGTTCTTTTCCAGAATCATTTTTTTTCCTGTCCGCGATTTAAAGAAGTAGTAAATCATAGCCGGTGCAAGAATAAGGACTGCGGCCAGTGTTATAAAACCGACAAGTGTTCCGTATTCGGCAAAAGCCACATACACTGCTCCTCCTAAAAGAAGAAAACCGCCAATTCCGGCGATGGTAACTCCCGGGATTACTGCAAACTCGATAAGCAATAGTAGCAGGCCGAGAAGAATAAGCAAAATAATAGCAAGAATGCTCATATGTTTTAGTCAATAGTTGCGTTTAATTCACGTTCGATCAATGCATCTTTCAGTGGCTTTAGTGCATCAAAAGCTCCTTTTTTTACATCGCATTTGCCTTCGTAATGAACCAGCATTGTACATTGTGTCGCCTGTTCATATTCGTGGTTGCAAATGTCAATTAAAGCATCGATAACATAATCGAATGTGTGCACATCGTCGTTGTGCAAAGTCAGGAAATTCTCTTCAACAACTCCTTCTCTGAAATCCCCCTTTGGGATCTTTTTTGTCTCTTTCTGCGTCATTTGTCGTTTGCAATTTCTTTAGCTTCACTCAAAGTTATTCTTTTTCCGTTAAAATACGGCACAACATAGGCATCTTCTACACCTTCTCTACGCACTTGTTCCTGCATTTTTAGTGCATCGTCGTAGTTTGTAAGGTTTCCTGTAGTGTATACCACAATGCCTTTTTCGTCGGTGTAATTCTCAATTTTACGAATATAGGATAACTTGTCGAATAATCGTTTTACATAGGGTGGTAATCCACGGCTATAGGCGCCCAACTGTATTTTATAAATCAGTTCGTCTTCTGTTGTTTCTTCGGTTTTGCTACTTGTTGTTCTTGTTATCGGTGCAACTGATGGCGCCACCAGTATAATCGAATTCGGTTTTTTCGGGACTAACTGAGATTTGTAAGCCGTTAAATACTCATCGGCCTGTTTATGGAAGGCATCTATTTCTTCGTAAGAAGCGTCCTGCCAGAACGAATTTTCTTCTTGTTGCGATTTTAACAGCAATTCTTCCGCAGTTGCACGTAGCTGAAAAATACTTGTTTCGTTATCAAGAATTTGTTTGCCGAGTGTTTGCCGCTCGGTGTACGATGTTGTGGCACCGTATTGTTTTCGCAGTTTATCTGTATTGCTTATCGTTTGCTCCAGCTCTTCCTGTTTCGCAGTTCCTTCGGTATATAGCTTTAAACCTTTTTTTGTTTTGAAAAAAGTAGTGTCGGGATAAGTAATCTCTGCATTCACTACAAAGTTTATCGGCTCCGGTAAAATCTCAACTTCGGTTGTTTCTTCGATGACTACTGGCTCAGGAATGATTGAATCTGCAATGGTTGAGTCCATCAAAACCGAATCGTGTGCAGCAATAATCTCTGTTGAATCCAGGATCTCTGAAGCGATCACTGTTTCGCCAATAACCGGGTTAAATGGCTCGGGTTCAGTTGTGCGGGGCACAGCAGCCGGCATTACATCGCCCGCTGCAGTTTCAGCAACTTCCGGTGCTTCATTCTTTTTCTCAAACGGATTTATTTTCTCATTGCAAAGCTGCATTTTTTCAGAAAGACCAACTTCCTGTGCCGTTGCCACATCGGTTTTATTACTGAATAATTTATAGTAATTTAATGCTTCCTGAAAACGGTTTTGGGCGTGGTACTGAACACCAATATAATAATTGGTTTTTAAAGGTGCCTCGCCCAAACTTCCGTTTAACAGGTAAATAATTTCATTTGTTCCGTAATGTCCGTTTTCGGTACGGCAGGCACCATAATAGTAATTAACCATCAGGTGGTCGGGCTTTTCATCCAGCAGCTTTTTCAGAATCAATTCAGCCTCGGCAAAATCGCCTTCTTCGTATAAACGAATGGCTTGCGATAACGGATTTTCCTGGCTAGCTCCAAAAACGCTGTCGGAAGCAAACAAAAAAATAGATAATATTGTTAGTAGTGCTAAAACCTTTCTAAAAATCATATGAAAACCAGTTCTGTTTTATGTTTGTAAAGCTACAAAAAATCAATTTTTTTTAGAGATTAAATTAAACTGAAGTAGCAGCTAAGATACAGAATTGAGCTGAGATTTATCATTTATTAAACTATATTTGTAAAATTGAATAATTCGTAAGACATGGCAGATTTAAAAGTTGGAGATAAGGCGCCGGATTTTGAAGGTAAAAATCAAAATGGAGAGAAGATCGCTCTTAAAGATTTTGCCGGAAAAAAACTGATCCTTTATTTCTATCCGAAAGACAATACTCCCGGTTGCACGGCCGAATCATGTAACTTAAACGACAACTACGACGCGTGGTTGGAAAAAGGTTTTGATGTAGTGGGAGTAAGCCCCGACAGTGAAAAATCGCATCAGAAATTTATCGACAAATTTGGGTTCAAATTCAACCTGATTGCCGATACTGAAAAAGAAATTCTGGAAGCTTATGGCGCCTGGGGACTGAAAAAAATGTATGGGAAAGAATACATGGGCGTTTTACGAAAAACCTTTGTTATTGATGAAAATGGCGTAATCGCCGAAATTTTCGAAAAAGTAAATACAAAAGATCACACGAATCAGATTATTGAAACATTAAATCTATAACCTATTCTGAACATGACAAAAGAGGAGAGAGCTCAAATGAACAAGGAAAAGCTGAAAGCGCTTCAGCTAACAATGGATAAAATTGAAAAGAGCTATGGTAAAGGTTCTATCATGCGCATGGGCGATCGCGCCGACGAAGATGTTCCCGCTATTTCGTCAGGATCGATTGCGCTTGACGTAGCATTAGGAGTTGGTGGTTTCCCGAAAGGCCGTGTAATTGAGATTTACGGTCCTGAATCGTCGGGTAAAACAACGCTGGCTATTCATGCCATTGCCGAAGCTCAAAAAGCCGGTGGAATTGCCGCAATTGTAGATGCCGAGCATGCTTTCGATCCGTACTACGCCCGTAAATTGGGTGTTGATATTGATGAACTTTTAATTTCGCAGCCCGATAACGGTGAGCAGGCTTTGGAAATTACCGATAACCTGATCCGTTCGGGAGCGTTGGATATTGTTGTAATCGACTCGGTTGCCGCATTAACACCAAAAGCCGAGCTGGAAGGTGAAATGGGAGACTCAAAAATGGGACTTCAGGCACGTTTGATGTCGCAGGCATTGCGTAAACTTACGGCCAACATCAACAAAACAAAAACCTGCTGTATTTTTATTAACCAGTTGCGCGAGAAAATCGGTGTAATGTTCGGTAACCCGGAAACAACAACCGGTGGTAACGCGCTGAAATTTTATGCGTCGGTGCGTTTGGATATTCGTCGTATCGGACAAATTAAAGATGGCGAAGAAGTGAATGGTAACCACGTTCGTGTGAAAGTGGTAAAAAATAAAGTGGCACCGCCATTCCGTAAAGCTGAATTTGATATTATGTATGGCGAAGGAATTTCTAAATCGGGCGAGATCATCGATTTGGGCGTTCAGTACAATATTATTAAAAAGAGTGGATCGTGGTTTAGTTATGGTGAAACAAAACTGGGGCAGGGCCGTGAAACTGTGCGTCAGTTGGTAATCGATAATCCCGAGCTTGCTCAGGAATTGGAGACGAAAATTATTGAAGCCATTACAGGAACAGTAACCACCACCACAGAATAGATTAACTGATATAGACAGAATATACCGGGTGAATTGATTCTGTCGATTTATCCGGTTTTTTTATAAGGCAGGCTTAAAGATGAAGTAGTTTTTACAAATATAAATAGATAAAAAAAATCGTATGAAAGTGTTAAAGTTTGGTGGAACATCCGTAGGTTCCGCCGCAAACATTAAACGTGTAAAAGACATTGTACTAAACCAGAACGACGATGTTGTTGTGGTAGTTTCAGCCCTTGGTGGCATAACCGATAAAATTCTAACGGCAGCGCACAATGCTGCCTCTGGTACAGGCGACTTTCATACGGAACTTACGGAAATCAGACAAAGACACGACGAAACATTAAGTGAACTTTTTAATGGATCAGGATCGGTAAAAGAGCATGTTGATGTATTGCTCGACGAGCTGGAGAAATTGCTTACCGGTATAACTCTGGTGGGCGAATTAACACTGAAAACACTCGATCGAATTGCCGGTTTGGGCGAACGAATTTCGTCGCATATTGTTGCCGAATTTATTGGCTGCCCGCGAAAAGACTCGTCGGAGTTTATTCAAACCGACAGCAACTTTGGTAAAGCGGCAGTTGATTTTGGCGTTACTAACAATAGAATCAAGGAAACTTTTGCCGGTTTTAAAGGAGCGGCTGTTGTGCCCGGTTTTATCTCGAAAAATGCCAAAGGCGAATTTACTACGCTTGGGCGCGGTGGATCTGATTTTACTGCCGCAATTTTGGCTGCAGCCCTTGATGTTGAGATTCTGGAAATATGGACCGATGTAAACGGCTTTATGACTGCCGACCCACGCGTAATTCGCAAGGCATATACCATTCCTGAGATCTCTTATTCGGAAGCCATGGAGCTCTCGCATTTTGGTGCCAAAGTAATTTATCCGCCAACTATTTTGCCGGTTTATCAAAAGGGAATTCCCATTCAGATAAAAAATACTTTTGATCCGGAAAACCCGGGAACCAAAATTGTAAAAGGTGTTAAGAACGGTTTCGACCGCCCGATTAAAGGTATTTCTTCCATCTCAGGAATTACACTGGTTACTTTGCAGGGCATCGGAATGGTGGGTGTTACCGGCATTTCAATGCGCTTGTTTACTGCACTCGCAAAAGTAAATGTAAATGTTATTTTAATTTCGCAGGCGTCTTCAGAAAATTCAATCAGTGTGGCTATTGAAGAAAAAGCACTGGATGTGGCCGAAGCTGCAATTCGCGAAGAGTTTGAAAAAGAAATTGCTGCCGGACAAGTGAATCGTATTGAGCTGGAACGAAGCGTTTCGGTTGTAGCGATTGTTGGCGAAAATATGAAACACACTACCGGTATTGCCGGAAAACTTTTTTCTACCATGGGAAAAAGTGGGGTGAACATTATTGCCATCGCGCAGGGAGCGTCGGAGTTGAATATTTCGTGGGTAGTTAAAAACGACGACCTGCGAAAAACCTTAAATGTGGTGCACGAATCGTTCTTTCTGTCGGAGAATGTGGAGCTGAATATTTTCCTGATGGGAATTGGTACTGTTGGAGGAAACCTGCTGAAACAGATTAAACAACAACAGGAGCGACTATTAAAACAAAACCACCTGCGATTGAAGTTAACCGGAATTGCCAACTCTAAAAAAATGCTCTTTAACCGCGATGGAATTGAAATTGATTCCTTTAAAGAGCAGTTGGATGCTTCGGAGAAAACATCTTCGTTGCAGGGTTTTGTTGATGAGATCAAGGAAATGAATATTTACAATTCAGTATTTGTGGATTGTACGGCAAACGACGCAGTTGCCGATCTTTACAAGGAAATTTTGAGTTCGAACGTTTCCATTGTTACGGCGAATAAAGTAGCCGCTTCATCGGAGTACGATAATTATGCCGAACTGAAAAAAATCGCCAAAAAGAAAGGGATCAAATTCCTTTTCGAAACCAACGTTGGTGCAGGTTTGCCAATTATCAATACGTTGAACGATTTGGTAAATTCGGGCGATAAAGTATTACGGATTGAAGCCGTTCTTTCCGGCACGCTCAACTATATTTTCAATACTATTTCGGCTGAAGTTCCATTAAGTAAAACCATTCAAATGGCTAAGGAAGAAGGTTATTCTGAGCCTGATCCCCGGGTTGATTTAAGTGGTGTTGACGTGGCCCGTAAAATTCTGATTCTTGCCCGCGAGTCGGGTTATCGTATTGAAATGGATGATATTTTGATCAACCGTTTTGTACCCGAAGAATTATTTGCCGGTACACTCGACGAGTTTTGGAACGGTGTCTCGGAGTTGGATGCCAAGTTTGAAACCGAACGTCAACGACTGGAAGCTGAAAATAAAAAATGGCGCTTTGTGGCTAAGTTCGAGAATGGTAAAGCCGAAGCCGGATTGCAGGAAGTAGATTCTAAGCATCCGTTTTACGACCTGGAAGGAAGCAATAACCTGGTAATGTACACGACCGAACGCTATCATGAATTCCCGATGCTGATTAAAGGATACGGTGCCGGAGCTTCGGTAACGGCCGCCGGCGTATTTGCCGATTTGATAAAAGTGTCGAATATTTAGAACAAAGTTGTTGCTAAAAGCATTCATATAAAAAAGTAAAAAAACTTAGAAGACCGGTTGCCAACTGCTGTCACCGGATACTGGTCTTCTCTTTATTTTCTGAACAACATGAAACACATTATAATTCTTGGCGATGGCATGTCTGACGAGCCACTCGCAGCCTATGGCGGAAAAACTCCGCTCCAAATGGCAAATAAACCACATATCGATTGGCTGGCAAAACACGGCCAGTCGGGCTTATTAAAAACCGTGCCCGAAAGTATGCATCCGGGTAGCGAAATTGCGAATATGGCCGTATTAGGCTACGATGTTGAAAAGGTTTTTGAAGGCAGGGGAGTACTGGAAGCGGCCAGTATGGGCGTTGAATTACAACCCGGAGATTTGGGTATGCGCTGTAACCTGATTTGTGTGGAAGATGAGAAAATTAAAAACCACTCGGCCGGACATATTTCAAATGAAGAGGCAGAGGAACTGATTCGTTTCCTCGATGAGAAATTGGGGAATGACAAGATCAAATTCTATTCAGGTGTATCTTATCGTCATTTGCTGGTAATAAAAGATGGTGTTAAAGATTTTGCCTGCACACCACCACACGATGTGCCGGGAACATCCTTCGCCGGTTGTTTGCCAAAAGCCAAAACCGAAGCTGCACAAGAAACTGCTGACTTGGTTGTCGATTTGATTTTGAAATCGCAGGAACTTCTAAAAAATCATCCGGTAAACCTGAAACGTAAAGCAGCAGGAAAAGATCCGGGTAATTCTGTTTGGCCATGGTCACCGGGCTATAAACCGGCCATGCCAACGTTAAAAGAACTATTTGGTATCGAGAATTCGGCAGTTATTTCTGCGGTCGATCTGATCCACGGAATTGGTGTATACGCCGGAATGAAAGTGATTCATGTGGAAGGCGCAACCGGTTTGTACGACACCAACTACGAAGGAAAAGCACTGGCTGCAATCAATGCGCTTAAAGAAAACGATTTTGTGTATTTGCACATCGAAGCAAGCGATGAAGCGGGCCATGAAGGTGATGTGGAACTGAAAACAAAAACCATTGAGTATCTTGATCAGCGTGTGGTAAAATACATCCTGGAAGAAACGGCAAAAATGGACGAGGACGTGGCCATTGCTATTTTGCCCGATCATCCAACGCCATGTGCACTAAAAACACATACCCGCGATGCCGTGCCGTTTACCATTTATAAACCGGGTGCTGAAGCCGATGCGGTGGAGGTATACGATGAGTTCGATCCACGAAACGGAATCTTTGGAACTCTGCAAGGTGACGAATTTATTCGTGCATTTTTGAAGTAAATATCCATTTGTGGGAATCAAAAGGTGTTAAATTTCTGATATATGTCATGTTTTTGAGGTAGAGGGAGTCTTGCCTTCATCTCAAAATTCTATTTTTGTTGGAGTAATGAAACGAGCTTGTAAAATTATTTTCCATTTATGCATATAGTTATAAGCGAGTTACATCGAACACCCCTAAAGCTTTAATTGAAGTGAGATGAAATACTATAGTACAAATAAAAATACCCCTGATGTTTCTTTAAAAGAAGCAGTTGTAAAGGGACTGGCGGCAGATAACGGATTGTTTATGCCCGAGCGTATTGAAAAATTCGAGCCTGCTTTTTTTGATAACATCCAAAACCTGTCGTTTCAGGAAATCGCTTTTGAGGTGGCAAAGAAATTCTTTGGTGAAGATATTGAAGAGGCCAAATTGAAAGAGATCGTTTTTGATACCCTGCAATTTGAGTGTCCGGTTGTAAAAGTTACCGATTCTATTTATTCCCTGGAGCTGTTTCATGGCCCAACGCTGGCATTTAAAGATGTTGGCGCACGTTTTATGGCGCGTTTGCTCAATCATTTTCTTGGAAAGCAAGAGAAACTGGTAAACGTTTTGGTGGCCACATCGGGCGATACAGGTAGTGCGGTAGCTAACGGTTTCCTTGGAGTTGACGGCATTCATGTTTACGTGCTTTATCCAAAGGGAAAAGTTAGTGATATACAGGAATCGCAGTTTACCACACTGGGGCAGAATATTACAGCATTGGAGATCGAAGGTACTTTCGACGATTGTCAGCATTTGGTAAAAACGGCTTTTCTTGATGATGAGCTGAATAAAAAGTTGGTGTTAACATCGGCTAACTCCATAAATGTTGCGCGTTTTCTTCCGCAGGCATTTTATTATTTTAATGCGTATGCACGCCTGAAAGAAGCTGGTAAACTTGATGATAACCAGTTGGTTGTTTCAGTGCCCAGCGGAAACTTTGGAAACCTGACCGCAGGGTTGATTGCGGCAGAAATGGGACTGCCGGTAAAACAATTTATTGCTGCCAACAACGAAAACGATGTGGTTTTTGAATACCTCAACACTGGAGAGTATAAACCACGTCCGTCGGTTGAGACCATTGCCAATGCAATGGATGTTGGTGCCCCAAGTAATTTTGCGCGTATTCTCGATTTATACAAAAACGAGCACGCAGTAATAGCCGGAAAAATTAAAGGTTACCGTTATTCTGACGAAGAAATCAGAGAGGTGATTTTGAAGGTTTACAACGAACGCAACTATTTATGCGACCCGCATGGAGCATGTGGTTATCAGTCGTTAAGCGATTATTTGTCGGAGAATGAAGTTGGCGTATTTTTAGAAACGGCACACCCGGCAAAGTTTACAGAGACGGTAGAGAAGGTTGTTGGAAAAGGTAAGGTAGAATTACCTGAAAAGCTTGCTGCCTTTATGGAGGGCGAAAAGAAAAGTGAACAAATGACCAAAGAATATCCTGATTTTAAACGTTATCTTCTGGATCGTCCAATTTAAAGAAAAAATGTTATTGAACAGTTGACTGATTTTTGTGTTTTAGTTGGAGATGATAAATTTAATGGTAAATTTATTCAGTTTTGAGTGTTACTTTTATCCCCAAAGTGTAATATATATTATATAGATTATCATTTTCAAAGAGAATTAATGTTAACAAGAACAATATATGAGACAACTTAAAATCACGAAGCAGGTTACTAACCGCGACACCCTCTCGCTGGACAAGTACCTGCACGAAATTGGAAAGGTGGAGTTGTTGTCTGCGGAGAAAGAAGTGGAGTTGGCCAAACGAATAAAAAAAGGTGACCGCCAAGCTTTGGAAACGCTGATTAAAGCAAATCTCAGGTTTGTTGTTTCTGTTTCGAAACAATACCAAAACCAGGGGCTCAGTCTGCCTGACCTGATTAATGAAGGAAATTTAGGATTGATAAAAGCTGCGGAGCGTTTTGATGAAACCCGCGGATTTAAATTTATTTCGTATGCTGTTTGGTGGATTCGCCAATCGATACTTCAGGCCTTAGCCGAGCAGTCGAGAATTGTTCGTTTGCCTTTAAACAAAATTGGTTCGATCAACAAAATCAACAAAGCATTTAACAAGTTGGAGCAGGAATTCCAGCGCGAACCTACTGTTGATGAGGTGGCAGAATTAATGGAATCAAAACCGGATCTGGTAGAAGATTCTATGAATTTTTCAAGCACACATGTGTCCATGGATGCCCCTCTTCGTGAAGAGGAAGCGAATAATTTGTATGATGTAATGCTCAACGAAGATTCACCGGATCCTGACGGAGAACTGATGGATAATTCACTTCGTAAAGAAATAGAACGATCTTTGTCAACACTCGGGGAACGGGAAGCGGAAATTTTACGTTATTACTTTGGGTTAAAAGGATATCAGCCGCATACGCTGGAAGAAATCGGAGATGTTTTTGGATTAACACGTGAGCGTGTTCGTCAGATAAAAGAAAAAGCAATAAAAAAACTAAAAAACCAATACCGAAACAGGTTACTAAAATCATACCTGGGTAAATAAACGAAACTTATGAGAGCTTTGGTAGCACCCTCCATTCTATCAGCTGACTTTAACAATCTCGGAAAAGATATCGAAATGATCAATCAAAGTGAAGCTGATTATATTCATTTTGATGTGATGGACGGGGTGTTTGTTCCAAATATATCGTTCGGAATTCCGGTAATAGAACATGTAAAGAAAATTGCACAAAAACCGCTCGATGTGCATTTGATGATCGTCGATCCGGATAAATTTATTGAGCCTTTTGTTAACGCCGGTGCATCGATTATAACGGTGCATTACGAGGCCTGTCGTCATTTACACCGTACGGTGCAGTTAATAAAATCGTTTGGAGCTAAGGCAAGTGTTTGTTTAAATCCACATACGCCTGTAGCCGTTTTAGAGGATATTATCGGCGAATTGGATATGGTGTTGCTTATGTCGGTAAATCCGGGTTTTGGAGGACAGAAGTTCATCGAAAATACTTACAGGAAGGTGGCACAATTGCGCAAAATGATTGATGACGCAAATTCTGACTGTAAGATTGAAATTGATGGTGGAGTAAACTACGAAACTGGCAAAAAGTTGCTTGATAAGGGTGCCGATGTACTTGTTGCCGGAAGTTTTGTTTTTAGTGCCGAAAATCCAAAGGAAATTATTTCAGGATTAAAATCATTGTGATGAGTGAACGGCGTTGTCGTGGCACTCTTCAATATTCTTTTCAATAACCTTTCGTGGTAAATCCCTCAAAGCACAGTCTCCTGCAGCGCATTCGGAGCAGTTGTGTACCATGGTAATTTTATCCTTTTTAAAATCGGTTGTTTTGTTTTTTTTAGCCGGTTTAAAAAAACGACGGTACACTTTTAGTCCTGCCCAAAAAATGGCAGCAGCAATAATCAGATATGTCAGAATTTCCTGGATCATATTAAATGAATAACATCCCGATATTATAAGTTACAAACGCGGCTACCCACGCCAGGGCCGTGGTGTAAAATACCGAAAACGCGGCCCATTTCCACGAGCCCGATTCGTTTTTAATACTTGCCACAACACCAATACACGGGAAATAAAGCAATATAAAAATAATGAATGCCAGTGCGGCAGGTGTGGTAAATACGTCCTGCCCTTTATGCTTACCCAACTGATGAACTTCGTTTTGTAATTTTTGCTGCAGGTTTATGGTTGTTTCACCATCCTGCGATTGATAAAGTACTCCCATGGTACTTACCACAATTTCTTTTGCCGGCAAACCGGCCACCACAGCAATACTCATTTTCCAGTCGAAACCAAGCGGACTCATTATCGGTTGAATGAGTTTGCCAGTTCGTCCAAGATAAGAGTTGATCAAACGGTCGGATTCCATGGCATGGTTCACCTCCGCAATACGTTCGTCTTTTTGTATTTCGGGGATTTCCGAGTTTGTTATCTGCTCTATTTGTGCTTCAAAACCGGAAGTATTCTCCGTTTTTCGCGGGAAATATTCCAATGCCCAAATAATAATAACACCCAACAAAATAATCGTCCCGATCTTCTTTAGGTAATGTTGCGTTTTGTCCCACATATGGTACACCACATTTCGGAATGTTGGCAGGCGGTAGGTGGGGAGCTCCATCACAAAAGGTGTTTCTTTATTCTTAAAAACTGTTTTATTGAGAACCTGCGCTGTAATAAAAGCAAAAAGAATTCCAACCGCATAAATTCCAATTAAAATCCAGGCTTCGTATTTCTGGAAAAAGGCAGAAATAATAAGTATATAAACCGGTAGTCGCGCGCTGCACGACATAAACGGGATGATGAGCATGGTAAGAATCCGGTCGCCCCGACTTCGCATGGAACGTGTGGCCAGAATAGCCGGAACATTACATCCAAATCCCATTATCATTGGAATAAACGAGCGGCCGTGCAGACCAAACCGGTGCATTATATTGTCCATTATAAAGGCCGCGCGAGCCATGTAACCCGAACCTTCAAGCAGCGATATAAAAAAGAAAAGAATAAGGATATTAGGCAAAAACACCAGTACACTTCCGGCGCCCCCGATTATACCGTCAACCAACAGGTCGTTCAGCATGCCATCGGGGATTATATTTTCCACTAAAGTACCGAATGCCACTACGCCCGCATCAATCCAGTCCATTGGGTAAGCACCCACCTTAAAGGTCGTCCAGAAGATAAAAAACAGTAGTGCAGTAAATATCGGAAATCCGAGGTAGCGGTTGGTTAACACACTGTCGATCTTTTCCGATTGGGTTTTCTTTTCCTTACGTTTGTTGCTGTACGTTTCGCGTAAAGCACCGGCAATAAAACTGTATTTGGCATTGGCAATAACCGTTTCGCTATCGTCGTTTTCAAGCAGTTCTATTTTCTTTATTTCTTTTAGGGTAACTTCCTGTATCTCTTCGAAATTAGAGTATTTCGAAAGCAATTCGATTACCTGGTTGTCTTTTTCAAGCAGTTTAATGGCCAGAAAACGCGACGAAATCTTATCAGTGATCGGTTTGTCTTCTTTAATTTTCTGACGAATGGTGCGGATCGATTTTTCAAGCTCTTTTCCATAATTGATATGAATATGGCGCGAAAAATTATCGCGGCCCTCAAAAACTTCAATAACTTTTTCAATTAAGTTATCCAATCCGAGCCCTTTCGAGCTAACCGTAGGGATGAGAGGAATTCCAACCAGTTTCGATAACTCTTCCTTATTCAGTTTCAGCTTGTTCTTTTCCAGCTCGTCGAACATATTCAGGGCCATAATAACCCTTAAATCCATGTCGATTAATTGTGTGGTAAGAAACAGGCTTCGTTCCAGATTGGTCGAATCCAGCACGTTTATTACAATATCAGGAGTTTGTTCGTAAATAAACTTCCTTACAAATATTTCTTCTTTTGAATAGGCCGTTAAACTGTATGTGCCGGGCAGGTCGTAAAAGTTAAATGTATAATCGCCGCTTTTAAAAGTGGCTTTATGAACGTCAACCGTAACACCGCTGTAGTTTCCAACTTTTTCTTTCGAGCCGGAAATAAAATTAAATAGCGTGGTTTTACCGCAGTTGGGATTACCTACCAATGCGATATTGATTGTTTTTGTACGCGCCGAGTGGTCGATTAAATCGATATTTCGGTCGATAGTACCCTCGTAAGTGTCGGTTGATGTTTTTTTGAACTCGGAGGCCGGAATAACCTCAATCTGATCGGCTTCCGATTTCCGCAGCGTAATATTATAGTTCAGAATTTTGTATTCGCTGGGCCCTCTAAATGGAGAATCTTTTATGGCCCGAACTTCGTTGCCACGGATAAATCCCATTTCAGTAATCCTCTTCCGGAACGAACCATGACCTAAAACTTTGGTGATTATCACCGGCTCATTATTTCTTGCTTCGCTTAATTTCACTCTCCCCCTGCTTTCTGTATTTAAATTAAATAAAAATAAGCCTACAAATATATTTAAATTCCGATGATAAAAAATAAAATATATTTGTTCTTTACATAGTTACAACAAGTGACTATTTTTGTTCGAACGAAGGAGGTTAAATGGAGGAAGATAAATTTTATAATAATATTCAGAAAGCATTGGACGATCTGCCCGAAAACTTTAGTATTCTGGAGGAACAGATAGATGTTGGTATTCAGATGAAATACTTTGAATTTGCCCGACTACTGAAGGACAGGGACATATCGGAAGAATGTTTTGAGGCGAGAGAGGAACTTTTTGACAAAGAAGTTGACGAAGAACGTAAAAAGGAAATACTGACAGCCATTGCGGTGTACGACGACGTGAAAGCGTACCGAACGCTTGAGAAGTTTGTTGAAGAGGCTGAGGGTGACCTGAAACAATGGGGAACGCTGGCTTTGCAGGAAAGCAGAATGCTGATGCATAGCTCGTTACTTGATGAGCAACAGGTGTTTATATCAACGGGACTGGGCGGAAAAGGCAAAAAACTGCGCTATTTTGTGGTGTTTCTTTCGGTTAATGAGAACGAAATGTTAACAGAAACGCAACAAAAGCTTCTTAAAGATGAGTTAATATTCGAGCTCAACAAGCAGGAAGGTGTGTTTGAATCGATGGACTTTATGGAAGGTTTTTCATCGGCTTTGGTAATGTTACCGATTACGGCCGAAATCAGAGATACATTTCAGAATGTAATTAACGAGTGCAATCAATACGGAGGCTTTTTACGCGAAGATATGGTAATTACCAATGTTAAGATTTTGTCGCGTAGCGAGATTATACAATTAATACATCATAAGGAAAATAAGAATAACGATGAGTTGGAAAACGAATAAGATAAATGTGGCTATTCAGGTATTGCCTGAAGCCGACGGAAACATAAAATACGAGTTAGTTGACAAGGCAATTGAAACCATTCAGCAATCGGGATACCGTTACCAGGTGTGCCCGTTTGAAACTGTAGTTGAATGTGGATTTCATGAATTTCCGGATTTGCTGGAGCGTATTCATGAGGCCTGCGGCGAAGCAGGAACACAACGAATGATCACCAATATGAAATTGCAGGTGAATTTTGAAAAAAATGTGACCATTGAAGATAAAATGGAAAAATACTCGTAATTATTTTGCTGTTAGGCGGTTGAAGACTTCAGCAGAAAAGCAGGCAAAAATGAATTGTAATTAATTTCAATAAAATTTCTGTGCAGATTTGTATTTATACAAATAAGCGCTATATTTGCACCGCTTTTAAAGCAAACGAGTTCTGGACCTGTAGCTTAATTGGATAGAGCACCTGACTACGGATCAGGAGGTTAGGGGTTCGAGTCCCTTCAGGTTCACACTGGGAGTCAAAGAGTTGCAAGATTTATTTCTTGTGACTCTTTTTTGTTTTCGGAGATCCCAAAAAGAATGCTCTTCCGATTTACTTTTATCTTATCTTTTCAATTACCCATTGTAACATATTGTCCTCTCCCCGCGAAAAACTTTCCCATTTGTATTGTAGAGGAATGTCGGGTTGCACGCCTTCAGAAAATTCTTCCTGAATACGAAACAGGCGTTTCGAGTAACAGATGACAAGTTTGGAGTTGGGAAGCTCAAAAGTGTCCATGTCCTGAAAGCCCGTTGGATTGGAACCTGTAGGTTCGCCAACAATTTTTGCGTTTAGCAATTCGCGAAATAAGGCTGTGTTACTTGTTGCTGCCGAAAAAGTGACTTTGTCAGCCAAAACATAAACACCCGATTTCCAGTCAACCGGATCGGCAAGATTTAAAGCATTGGCCAAAACCAGACCGACATAAAGATCGCCACCGCCATTATTGCGTAGGTCAATTACCAGTTTACGGATATTGTGTTGAAAGATGTAGCCCACCATTTCTTCACCAATTTGCATCATCTCTTCAAAGGTTGGGTAGCTTTCAAAATGTATATAAAGTCCATCAGTACCTGAAATTGGAGTGTACCAAAAACCTTCAATTAAGGTTTCTTCCGGCTTTTCGATCTCGGGAACTGAGATTGTGAGTTCTGCAAATTCTATAGGTTCGTTATCTGCAGAAACGCTTAGTGTTTCTGTAAAAACAGTACCATCGTCGCTTTTAAAAGTAAACGAGGCTTTGTCTTTTTCTTTGATGAGCTTTAATTCAAAAAGCACTTCACTAATCGGGAAATACTGTGCAGTTCTGATAATTTCTGAGTGCCGGTTTTCAACAAACTGCGCTACCTCGCTAACTTTTTGTGCTGCAATTGCAATTGGAGTTTCATCAACAGCAATAAGTTGGGTTCCCAATAGGTGATCGAAACCTTGGACTATTTTTACAATGTGCCACTCGGTGTCAAATTGCTGGATTTCGAAGGGGAAATTATGAGTTTCCACACTGCTTAAGGGAATGGCGGTATGTCCGTCGCCAATTTTTCGGGTCAAGCGCATCAGGTCCATTACAAGCTGAAAATCGGTTTTATTATCTATCGATGACTTAATTAGCTCTAACTCGGAATCAAAGTCGGCTCTCGAAATTCTGTTGTAAAGATCAATGTGTTTTTGCTCTAATCCGGTTTTATAGGCTTTCAGATCCTGCAGCCAAAATTCTTTTTCCATTTGCTGGGCGAAAACCTTTAAAACGGCAAGGCATAGGATTAATGTAACCAGTATGTTCTTCATTTATTACGTGTTTAACAGCTTGCTGAGTTCTTCAATATTGGTTCCGCTAAGTATTTGCACCGATTGGGTAATTTTTTCAATATCCCAATCCCACCACCTGAGTTTTAGCAGTGCCTCAATTTGCTCCTCCGAGAAACGTTTGCGAATAGGATTTGCAGGATTTCCACCAACAATGGTGTATGGGGCAACATCTTTTGTTACGGTTGAATTTGTTGCAATAATTGCCCCGTCGCCAATTTTAACACCAGGCATTATTGTTGCATTGCTTCCAAACCAAACATCGTTGCCAATTTCTGTATCGCCTTTGTATGGATACGTTTTTCCGTCCATGGCATTTGCCCAGTCTTCTCCGAAAATGGAGAACGGGTAAGTAGAAATAGCGTCGGTAAGGTGGTTGCCACCATTCATAATAAACCTTACGCCTGATGCAATCATACAAAACTTGCCGATGATGAGTTTGTCGCCCACAAAATCGAAGTGGTATTTCACATTTTTCTCGAAGTTGTTCACGTCTTCAAAATCGTCATAATACGTGTAGTCGCCCACAATAATATTCGGGTTTTTGATGATGTTTTTCAGAAAACACAAGCGGTCGTAATGGGGGAGCGGGAATGTTTTGTTTTTATCAGGAATATTCATGTTTGTTCGTTTTTAAGATGAAGAATCTATTTGACCGAATCATAAAAGAAATCAATTAGTTTATGCTTGCCAAATTTGGGAGCAACCATATCGAAGCCCATAGCAGTAAGGAAAAATTCAACAGGGCCATAAGTTTTTTGAGGGAAGAAAGTACGGACAAAACCGATACTTGCTTTTCGCAGGAAATCGGGAAGATGTACAATTTTAATCTTTTTGCCGCTAGCTTGTAAAGCCATTTCCGCAATTTGGTTGTGCGAAAGGATATCGGGGCCACCAACTTCAATTTCTGTTTCGTCTGTCTCTATGGCATCGAAACAAACTTTTGCGAGGTCGGCACCGTGTATCGGATTTAATTTTTTATGGCCGTTTCCAAAAAGGTAAACGCTGCCTTTTTTTGCCATTTCCAGAAAGTCTTTCATATCAGAGAAAAATCCTGTTGGCCGGATAACAGTGTAATCAAGCCCCGAATTTTTAAGCTCATCAACAAATCGTTCCTTTGCCTCGCAAATCTTCAGCTGCCGCATGTTTTGTCCGTTCAATACCGATACATAAATAAATTTCCTAACGCCCGCTTCTACTGCCTCATTTAACAGGTTTTTGTTTGCCTGGTAATCAACGTCCATGTAAGTTAGTCCATCTTTCTGGCGGGTTATTCCAACGGTTGAAATAACCGTGTCGACTCCATTAAGTAGGCCTTTTAATGACTCCGGCCGAGTAAGTTCAGCTTTTACCTTTTGTAAATTCTTACTGTCGAAAGCGGCCAGTTTTTCCGTATTCCTTGCCAATGCGATTCCTTCAGCATTTGATTCGATTGATAGTTCCACCAAATATTTTCCTAAATATCCGGTAGCGCCGGCTATGGCTATTTTTTTCATTTTTGTTTGAGTTTTATTTTACGGTTCATTCTTAATAATGGTATCACTAATCGTGTTTCTGCTTGTACTGCTGTTGTGTACGTTGTTGGCTGTTCTGGTTGTGCCTCTATATAGCAGAAAAACATCTTTTAAAGATCGGAATAATTTTTTTGCCCTTTTTCTTAACCGGTTTGCCGGGTAGAACTCATCATCTTCAGCAGCAAAAATGTATAATGGGGTTTGAATCTTTGCCGCTTCAATTTCTGAAATTTCGGGGATTCGGAAAATGTTCGTTGTCAGTTTTTCATTTCTGAGTATTCTGAATCTTTTTACTGAAAAAAGCACTTTGAAAAAATACCTGAGCCGACTGGGTTTAACGATTCCAGCCGGAGCAACTAAAAAGGTTTTGGTAATTCGTTTTTCGTCGAATGCTAAAGTTTTCAGGGCAATAAAACCACCCCGGCCAAAAGCAAGCAATATTGCATTCTGAACAGCTAAGCGCGATAAAATTTCGAACATCCATTTTCCGTACGAGTTGTTTTGTAAGTTAGGCTGAATCTCTGCACTTCGGCCGGCTAAATTCGGCAGATCAACAGCATAAATTTTAAAGTCGTTTACCAGTTCTGTTAACGTTTCAAATTCGAGTGGAGAACATGTTTCTGCTCCTTGTATAAACACCAGTGCACGTTTGTTCTCGGTGCCTGTAATCGCAATATTGGTGTCGCCGTAGGTGGTCTCAATAGTCATTAGCTCGTAGCTCACCGGCAATTCATCCAACTTTTGTCTGTACCTATCTGTAGTGTTTTGAGTGGCTTTTCCACTTCGAAAATAGGTGCTCATTGTTTTTCAGCATTCCTTAAAATAAGCGAAAGCACTTTTACCATAAGTACTACCGATTCTTTTACTTCCTCGGTTTGATTTAATGTGCCGGCGAGGTATACATCCAATTCCGGACAATAAAACATAAAGGAACCTGTGCTTCCGGAATGGCCGATAATGGTTAAATCCGGAAGTGTTGGAAACAATTTTCGAAAGGCGATTTTGCGCAGGCCAAAACCATATTCCATTCCATGTGTTTCAGGTACCCAGTTTTGCATTGCTTGTAGTGTTTCGGCTGAAATAATTTTACCCGAAAAAAGTGCCTGCTGGAATTTTATCAAATCGCTACCGGTAGAAACCAACCCGCCTCCGGCCCAATCCGAGCTAAGACTTGCAATTGAGCTCACCTCAAAATCGGCGGCATAAGTTTCAGCCAACTTTAAAGTCTGCTCCAGTGGTGTTGAGCGAAAATGCATGGAGGTGTGTTTCATTTCCAGCGGCTTAAAAAAGTGCTCCTCAAAATTATTCTGCAAGTTTGTTCCACTCAGTTTCTCTACGATTAAGCCAAGCAAAACATATTCCGTATCGGTGTAATTAAATCCGTTTCCGGGAACAAAAAGTGGCTCCATTTTCTGTTTTGCAAACTCAATGGTTTCCACTGGTTCCCAGAATTTGTCCGGTTCGCTAAACAGCAACTCCATCACATTGGCACTGCCGTCAATGGTCTTCCCTTCGAAATAATCGGGCAATCCCGACGTGTGTTGTAGTAAATGTGCAATCGTTATTTCAGCCGAATAATCCACTCCGTTGTATACATGCAGGCCGTGCATTATCGAATCGGACAAATACATATTAATAGGATCATCGAATTTTAGAGAACCTTGCTCCACCAATTGCGCGATGGCAGTTGCAGTAAATGTTTTCCCAATACTGGCTGTTAAAAACGGATTGTCGGAGCTTACTTTTTCGCCACTCTGAAATGTACCACCTGTATAGTTCCAGTCGATAGAACGCGAAGGAGAATACACGCTCAGAAATGCATTTCGGATGTTGTTCTTCTTCAGTTGCTTTTGGAACAGGTCCTCTGTTTTCTGCTGTATGCCGGTATTGTTGTTGTTCGTGCATTGCAGAAATATTCCCAGCAAAATGAAAAGTATTACTACTCCGAATTTTGACTTATTGACTATGGATAAATACATTGTATGAAAATAATTAAAATGCGTAGCCGATTGAAAATTCGCCCAGAAATCCATTCATAAAGGTGTAATCATCGCGGAATACATCAATGGCATCCAATGCTGCCTGGCTCGAATTATTTACTTTTAACTCGTCGTAAGCATAACCGTAACCCAAGGCAAAGTTTAGCGAAAGTCCACTTTTCCAAATCCAGCGTTTCCCAACATTTAGGCCAAGAGTGCACTCGGGTAGTTTGAAATCAAAATCTCCGGTTTCCAGCGCACCGTCGCCTTTTATTTTGCGGTAGCGCGCAAAGGCTCCTGCATAAAAGGAGTTTAAACCTCCGCCAATGTGATAACGGTAGTTTAAGATTACCGCTTTTCCGCTTGATTCGATATTGGCATCGGAATAGGTATCGGGAATCGTTTCCAGGTCGCCGCGCAACACTAGTCCGTGGTTTTCGCCAAAAAGATGCTCAACATTTGCCGAATAAAATCCAAAAGCAACTCCTCCCGGACAAACATTTATGGCCGTGCGCGCCGGACTAATCCATCTCTCGTTCTCTTTTTTCGTGTTTTCATGGCTTTGGGCACTTGCATTTTGCACTAACAGAACGCTTAGTAACATTAAAACCAAATAAGGTAGTCTTCTTGTTTTTCTCATCGTTGTAGCTTTTTTAATTGTTGTTTTCATTTCGATTAAATTTTGTTTTCTGTTGTTTTGAATTGTTTTACGCTACAAAGATGAAGCAGAAAAAAGAGTCAATCGTCCGAAAATGTAATTCCGCACTCATTGGTGAAAATCCGTACTTTGGGGAGATTTGGAACCTTGAGAAGTTGTGGGGCGAAAAATAGGTTTTATCCTTTGCTGTTTTTTAACCAGTTACCAGGTGTTGTGCCTTCAGCCTTTTTAAAGTAGGCATTAAATACAGTTTTGGAATTAAAACCGCTTTCGTAAGCCATTCCTAAAATAGTGAGGTGGGCGTTTTTCGAATCAGTTGCAAGTTGTTTAAAATGGACAAGCCTGAATTGGTTAATAAACTCGTTAAAGTTCATGCCCGTTTTTTCATTGATGAGATACGAGAGTTTGTTTGGATGGAGATTGAGCATTTCGGCCAGCGTTCGTAAACTAAGCTGTGCATTCAGAAATGGTTGTTCCGTTTCGATAAAATTTACCAGTTTTTCAAGCTGTTTGTCTTGTTCCGGAAATTCTGATTCTGTATTTTTTTCTTTGGTCGGTACATGTTTAATTTCTTCTTCAAGAACAAAATTTGAAATGTGTAATGTACCGAAAGCATCAAATTTATGAAGTGGTTCAAGTGATGGGTCTTGCCTGAAATTAATAATTTGACCACGTTTTTGAGTAATATATTTACTCAATAACGCCATTGCTTCCAACTGGTGCTCGGTATTGGCCAATATGAAAAGTTCGTACGGAACCATTTGTCGTTTGTCTTCGGCGGTTGATTCCCAGTTTTTTAAAGTTGCTTCGGGCAGCGTTTTAAGACCTTTGTTTCGCACATTAAAATAGATCTGTTTTACCTCCGGATTGGGAGTATTGGCAATAGCCTGTGCAAATTCATCCTCTTTGTTCAACCAGATCAGGCATAAAATCCGGAGTTCGCGTGCGAGCACAAAATCGGGATTTATTTGCAATGCCTTTTCGATAAGTTGCAGTGCCGTATCAAAATGGCGCTGGTAGTAATAAATGTGCGAAAGCGTGTAATAATGGTTAGCCGACAGCGGATCTACTTTCATGGCTTTTTGAATGTATTCTTCGGCTTCTTTAAAGTAACCATGAGAAAGAAGCAGTTCGGCCATTGCCTCCAGTCCGTCGGTAAATCGCGGATGCAGATTCAGTGTTTCAATCAGTTGTTTATAAGTGGCTTTAAAATCCCACTCCATCCAAAAAGTGCGGCCAATAAACGACTGGCCATATTCGGGAAGTGATTTATCAAGATCGCTGGCAATCATAAAATTTCTGATCGCTATTTCAAAACCTTGCTCCGCCGGCATATACCCCCAGGCAGCCAGCAAACCGTAACTTTGCACCAACCCGTAGTAGGCTCGTGCAAATTTTGGGTCGAGTTGCACGGCAGCCTCGTAATATTTTGTTGCTTCGGCTATCGAATCGGCATCCCATTTCAGTTGAAAAAAATGACCTTTCAAAAACAGCTCATAGGCTTTCATGTTTGTGGTTGGCTCGCTCACCAGTTGTTCCTGAATGTTGAAGTGTCCAAAATTTTCGCGAATCTGGTTGGCAATCAGCAAACTTATTTCATCCTGAAGGGCAAAAATATCTTCAATTTCGCGATCGAAATTTTTCGACCAGTAATGTGTTCCGTCCGCTGCATTTATCAGCTGAGCTGTAATACGAACCCGGCTTTGAACTTTACGAACGCTACCTTCGAGTACTGATGAAACGTCTAACTGCCGGGCAATTTCGCGCACATCAACATGTTTGCCCTTAAACGCAAACGAAGAGGTTCGCGCAATAACCTTTAACCCGTCGATTTTGGTTAACGCGTTAATTATTTCCTCGGTAATACCATCGCTGAAATATTCGTTGTCCGGGTCGGAGCTCATGTTCACGAAAGGGAGAACAACAATGGATTTATCGGTATGTATATGGGACGTTTCTTCACCCATTTGGTTGTTAGCTACTTGTTTTTATGCTGTATCTAACAAAATAAGTGGTTCTTGGTTGATAAGGCCACAAAAAAATATGTAAATAATTATACCGTTAAAGTTTTCTCCTTTTTAACTGATGCAACAATAACATAAACCAATAGCGAACCTGCAATTCCAAAAATATTGGCATCCAGTTCAAACGGAAGCTCTATTCCCGACAGGATGAGGAACAACGTTAATGAACCTCCGGTAAGCATGGATAACAGTGCTGCTAACTTATTCGGGTTTTTGGAAAACAAAGCTGCCAGCACCGGAATAATCATTCCCGAAACCATAAAGGAGTAGGAGTGGAGCATCAGGTCCAGCACACTGGTCATTTTTAAAGCCAGCAGCAACGCGATTGAGCCAATTATCAAAGTCAGTAACTGCGAAAGAAGCAAACTTCTTCTTCCGTTGTGCAGACGAAATACATCGGTTAACAAGTTGCCCGATGCAGCCATTAAACAGCTGTCGGCAGTTGACATGATGGCCGAAAAGTAAGCCGATAAAACAATACCCAGGAATCCAACCGGAAGTATGGTTTTTAGCAATACCGGAAGTCCCATTTCAGCATCGAGGTTGGCAGCGTTATAGCCCGGCAGCAATTGATTCTCCATAGCCACACGTGCAAACATGCCTAAAACCACACCGATAAATGCCATTAAAGGGTATTCAAACAGTCCGGCAATAAACCAGCCTCGTTGTGCTGTTTGTGTATTTTTTGCCGCGTAAATCCGCTGATAAAGTGTCATTCCGATAAACCAGATCGGTATAATGGTAAACATCCAGTTAACAATTTGCTGCCAGCTTACCGAACGAAGCGATAAAAACTCAGCCGGTAATGTTGCTGAAATAGCTTCGTAGCCTCCAATACTGGTATAGGCGAAGGGCAGACCAACAAAAATAAGCCCGGCCATAAGAATGATCCATTGAACGGTGTCGGTGTAAATAACCGCTTTTAAACCACCCAGAACGGTGTATACAATGGCAATCGTCCCCATAATCAGTAGCGCCTTATCAATGCTAAGCCCGTCGAACGTAGAGGCCGCCAGTTTAGCGCCTGCCAGAATTTGGGAGCTGGTAAATCCCAGGTACCCGATGGCCGATATCAGCCCGGCAATGAGGGCTACTCGTTTGTCGAAAACGTACTCAAGATACTGAGGAAAAGATAAAAATCCTTTTCGGCGTGCCAGCCCCGAAACTTTTGGAATGAGAAGAACACCGCTAAGCCAGGCTCCCAATAAGCCGGTAAACAAAAGCCAGCTACCAGATAATCCCATGGTAAAACCCAATCCACCCAAACCGATGGAAAAACCTCCGCCAACATCAGTAGCTACCACCGATAACCCGATGTGAATACTACTGAGTTTACGGCCTCCAACAAAATAATCGTCTGTATTTTTATTTTTGCGCAGAAAATAAACGCCTACGCCAAGCATTGCCAACAGGTATACGCAAAAAATAGAGAGATCAATCCACCCCATTATTTAATATCAACATTAAGCTTGAGGTATGAAGATTGGTCAATACGTTTCACAAGACCTTTATTAAGTAAGGAAGAAATTAACTCCTGGCCTCTTCTGGCCGACAGTTTAAGGTCTTTGATGATGTCGCCATAAACGTATTTTTCTTTTTCGTTTAATAATATTAAAATGTCTTTTGCAAATTGATTACTGATTTTCTGAATGTCAATTGTTTCTTTACTCATATATTTTTTCGTTCATTTTTGGTTCTGATTTTCCTTTTCCGTCAATTCGTTGAATCTGCTACAGTTTTTCCAGCCTTTCATTCCTCGGTTACAAAACACGTTTCTAAAAAGTAGCAAAGGCATATCCTTTGATTTCTCCTCTCCTTTATAAAGAGGGCAGGTTTTTGCAAAATGACATCGGTATCCCAGGTTCATATCAGATATGTTTATATAAAATGTTTAAACTTTCAATCTTTCCGGCAATGTTCGTATTCTTTATTAATGTTCCCGAATAACAATAATCCATCTTCAGGAAGGTTTTTGTCATTCCTATCGAATTTAACCGGGCCATCGTATACAAGGTTGTAATTCCCTGTTCTTTCATCGATTTTTCGAGTGCGTTTAATAACAGCACCGACAGGTTCTTACCGCGTTGGTCGGGTAGGGTAGCAAAGTCGGTCATCTCGGCATTTTTGCCTTCTTTGTCAATCTCGGCCGATGCCAGAGCTACCAGTTTTCCATTCGATTCGGCTCCGAAATATTGTGTTCCATCCTGAAATGTTTTAAGCACATAACCCGGATTATAGATCGGAAACGGATAAGTTACAAAAACTTCGCGATATATGTCGGTTATTTGCTCATAGTCTTCTTTTTCCAGCTTGCGCACCGTTACATTCGAATAGTCGGTACCGTTGGGCGTAATCGAATCCTGCACCTTCAGCATTTGGCTAAGGTTGTTCAGTTTTTCCGTTTCAATATCTAAAAGCCGGTCGGAATTCAGAAACTTCGAAACAAAAAACGCAGCTTCATTGTCGTTGTAAAACGCCGGTATTTGTGCCTCGGATAGAAAACCGTTGGATAGAAATACCGGGGCGGCGTGCACCGGTATTTTACAAACTATTTTACTGTACTTGTTTTCTCTTGCCAGCGTATTTATTTCTTCAACAATTTCCGACGGACAATCCGTGCTACCCAATTTCATCAGGTAGACACGGTCGTTTAACTGCCCGTGTTGAATTATGCTTCCGTTGCCTAATTTTTCAATTTTATCCTGCATCTTCTTCCCTCCTTATCATTCGTTCGTTGTCTTCGGGTATCAACGAAATGGCATCGTCGGTATCCGATAATAATTTTTCAATTCCAATTGCGTCTTCTTCTGCTCCCTCTTCAATTTTTAAGTCGAGGTTGCAATTTTCACAGTTTCGGTCGCACAATTTTGCTTCGTACGAGTCGGGTTCTTTATAGGTTGTTATTACTCCTTCGTAGTTTCGCAACACTACTTTGTTGGTCGACCATGAAATTATATAATTTGGCATTACCGGAATTTTACCTCCGCCGCCGGGTGCATCAACCACATAAGTTGGACGGGCAAAACCACTGGTATGCCCGATAAGGCTTTCCATAATTTCGATACCCTTACCAATTGGTGTTCTGAAATGCGAAAGTCCTTCAGAAAGATCGCACTGGTAGAGGTAATAAGGTCGTACCCGGTTTTCCACCAGTTTGTGGAGCAGCGATTTCATAATCCGCGGGCAATCATTTACATCGGCTAAAAGAACCGATTGGTTACCCAACGGAAATCCGCCGTCGGCCAGTTTTGCCAATGCTTCTTTTGATGAAGCCGTAATTTCTTTCGGATGATTAAAGTGCGTATTAATCCAAAGTGGCTGGTATTTCTTTAAAATCGAAACCAGTTTATCGGTAATCCGGTAAGGAAGTACCACCGGCATTCGTGTACCAATTCTTACGATCTCAACATGTGGTATTTTTGTTATTTCCGACAAAAGCCAGTCAATCTTTTCATCAGGCAACATAAAAGGGTCGCCTCCCGATAACAAAACATCGCGTACATGCGGGTTGCCGGCAATATAATCGAGCCCTTTTTGCAATTGTTCTTTTGACGGCACATAGTCGATATCGCCAACTTTACGTTTACGCGTACAGTGACGGCAATACATGGAGCAAATATTACTTACATGAAATAACACGCGGTCGGGATAACGGTGTGTAATCCCTTCAACCGGGCTGTCGCTGTCTTCCGATAGCGGATCTTCCAGCTCTGATTTTAAAGTAATAAGTTCTTCAACCTGGCCAAACGACTGTTTAAAAACCGGATCGTTTTTGAAATCTTTCTTGTTAATTAGCGAAAGGTAATAAGGCGTTATCGACAAGGGGAATTTGTCGAATGTTTCTTTTAGATTTTCCCGTTCATTCTCATCAAATTTAACGCCTAATAGTTCTTCAAACTTTTCCAGTGTTTTTATGGAGTGCCGTAGCTGCCACCTCCAGTCTTTCCACTTCGAAAGTTGCGCTTCTGTCTCAATTTTGTGTGCAATTGTCTGCTGTCTGTTATTATAAATCATACATATTTTTTTACTCAAAAGTTGTTTTTGAGTATGTTATGAACTAAATAGATAAGTCGAATACAATCAGTGAGTTGTGTTAGTTGGGAACAAACATCAGCCTAATGTTGCGGATGTTGTTCTCAACAATTACTTTCTCTGCTGCACTTAAGTTGGGTTCGGGTACGATGATGTGAAGTTTTCCGTGTCTTTCTTTTGTGAAATGCGCGAAAAAATTCCATTTTTCTGTATCAATATTATTGGTTAACTGAATTTCGTAAATGTTGGTTTCACCATTTTTTTCGGTGGTTATAATATCAGGAATAAAACCATTATCCTCCGTTTGCGTTGTAATAGGAGAAGAAGGAATATAGTTTTTTAGTAACCCGGTTTGTAACGACATCTCGTATGCCTGTTCTTCCAACTGGGGAACAATTGACTTTGCTACCTGCTTTTTTGTTAAAGAAGTTATATTCATATCTGAAAATAGTTTCTATGCGAACAAAAATACAAAAAAAAGCGGGCATGCAAATTCATGTAGCTTTTAAATTCATTGTTAATAATGAATTTACATAAGTGGAATGCAACTTTCTGCAGATAATAATATATTTGTAAATTAGAAATAATTTCTATAGAAATAATACACTATGAGTAGATTAATAATTGCCTCAAACAGGTTACCTGTAATGATAAACAGAAGTGCAGATGGAATGACTATAACTCCCAGTGCCGGTGGTTTAGCTACAGGTTTGAAATCATATCACAAAGACAGCAACAGCGTTTGGATAGGCTGGCCGGGTGTGATGCCCGAAACAAAAAAGGAAGAAAAGGAAGTTATCGGTTTGCTGGAAACCGAACAATGCCTGCCTGTATTTTTAAACGAAGAATTAATTACTAATTATTACGATGGGTTTAGCAATGCAACGCTTTGGCCCTTGTTTCACTACTTTGCCGAGTTTACTGAGTTTAACGAATCGTATTGGGAGTCGTACAGCAAAGTAAACGAAATGTTTGCCGATGCGATTATCGAAAATGCGGAAGAAGGCGACGTGGTTTGGGTACACGATTATCAATTGTTGCTTTTGCCCAACATCCTTCGCGAAAGACGCCCCGATTTAACCATCGGATTCTTTTTGCATATACCTTTTCCATCATACGAGTTAATACGTATACTTCCATGGCGCGAGCAAATTGTAAATGGACTGCTGGGAGCCGATCTGATTGGTTTTCACACCTACGATTATGCCCGACACTTTATTAGTTCGGTGAAGCGTTTGTTAGGACACGATGTTGATTTTAACCAGATAAAACTGGAAAACCGTCAGGTGATGATCGATGTATTTCCGATGGGTATTGATTACGAGAAGTTCGAATCGCATGCGCTGGAGATACAAAGCAAACCCATTCAGGATCGTTCGAAAGAACACCAGGACATTGACCGGTTCCTGTTAAGTATGCCAAACCGTAAATTGATCCTTTCTATCGACCGTTTGGATTATACCAAAGGTATTCCGCAGCGTTTAAATGCTTTCCGCGAGTTTTTAATGAAACATCCGGATTACCGCGAAAGAGTTTCGTTGATTATGCTTACCGTTCCTTCGCGCACGGATGTGGAGCAGTACCAAAATCTGAAAAATGAGATTGATGTGTTGGTGGGGAATATTAACGGTGAATTTGGAACGCTGAACTGGAACCCGGTAATTTATTTCTATCGTTCGGTTCCGTTCAATAACCTGATTGAGTTATACAGCTCGGCCGATGTGGCTTTACTAACACCGCTCAGAGACGGAATGAACCTGGTGGCCAAAGAGTATATTGCGTCAAAAGTCAACAAAAAAGGTGTTCTTATTTTGAGTGAAATGGCTGGTGCATCGAAAGAGCTTGGAGAAGCCATTTCGGTGAACCCTAATAATATCCCCGATACGGCCGATGCAATTTACAGGGCGCTTACCAAACCCGACAAAGAAATGGAGAAAGCCATAACGGCCATGCAACAGCGAATAAAACGTTACGATATTCATAAGTGGGCTTCGGAGTTTATGAAAGCATTAAATAAAACGATTGAAAAACGCTCGGAGCATCATGCACGAAAAATTACAGCCCAGTTAAAGAATAAGATCTTCACGGATTACAATGATAAGCAGTCGAAAGTTTTGTTCCTGGATTACGATGGAACTTTGCAACGTTTTTTTGCGAATCCGCAAGCGGCTAAACCCGATGAAGACTTGTATAAGTTGCTTGATAAACTGGCAGCCGAGAAAAATACAACGCTGACATTGGTAAGCGGGCGCGACAGAGAGACTTTCGACCGCTGGTTTGGAAAAAGAAAATACAATTTAATTGCCGAGCACGGAGCCTGGTTAAAAGAAAAAGGCAAAGGTTGGGTTGAACGTAAACCTGTTCATACCGAGTGGAAAGAGAGTATTTTGCCGGTGCTTGAATCGTATGTCGATCGTACTCCGGGAAGTTTAATCGAAGAGAAAACCTATTCGCTGGTTTGGCACTACCGTAAAGCAGATATTGAATTAGGCGTGTTGCGTGCGCTTGAATTGGTACACGATATTTCAAACCTTATCTTTAACCAGGATTTGGAAATACTGGAAGGGAAAAAGGTTGTTGAGGTAAAAGTTTCGGGAATAAATAAGGGAACGGCTGCAACCGACTTTTTGCATGCTAATCCTGCTGATTTTGTGTTGGCAATGGGCGACGACTGGACCGATGAATTCTTGTTCAAAGAGTTACCCGAAGAGGCACATACCATTAAAGTAGGTACTGAAAATTCGGCCGCAAAATATTTCGTAAACAACTACAAGGAGGTACGAAGTTTTTTGAATGAGCTTGTAAAATCATAGTTAAAAATACCTTCGTTTATAAGCTTTCTGTTAATACTAATTCAAAAATCATTAGGTTGCGGCCATGGATAATTTGAACTACTCGATAATCGGAAATTGCAAAAGTGCTGCATTAATTTCCGACAAGGGATCGATTGACTGGTGTTGTTTGCCCGATTTTAATTCGTCGTCGGTGTTTGCAAAAATACTCGACGAAAAGAAAGGTGGGAGCATGGAGTTCCTGGTAGACGATAGTTATGAGATTAAACAAACATACATAAGAACAACAAATATTGTTTCTACATTTTTTCAGAATGAAGATTCGTGTTTTGAGGTTGTTGATTTTATGCCTCGTTACAAAACAAGCGAGTTCGGGCATTTTACCCCTCCGGATATTATTCGGTATATAAAGTACAAATGGGGGGAACCTAAATTTAGGGTTCGATATAATCCAAAAGTGGAATACGCCCGTTTTAATACAACAACGATAGCCGAGGAGGAGTACATCAAGTGTTACACCACCGAAGGAGATTACGACTCGTTGTACCTGTATACTGACCTCGATAAAGAAGATATTTTGCAGGAAAACGAAATTACCTTAACTGATAATGCGTTTATCCTTATTTCTTACGATCAGAAACTGCTGAATCAAACGCTGGAACGGCAATACCTGAAACTTCAGAAAACAAAAGTGTATTGGCTGGAATGGGCCAACAAACTAACGTCGTTTAAAAAATACAACAACGAAATAGTTAGAAGCGCGCTTGTTCTGAAGTTGTTGAGTTACGATAAATCGGGAGCCGTTTTGGCGGCTGCTACAACATCGTTGCCCGAAACAATAGGCGAGGAGCGAAACTGGGATTATCGTTTTTGCTGGATCCGCGATGCGTCGATGGTAATAAAAGTAATGTCGAGTCTGGGGCATCTCAACACCGTGAAGCGTTTTATGAAATTCATTATCGATATTATTCCCGATAAGGATGAAAAGATACAGATCATGTACGGCATAAATCGCGAGAAAGTGCTCGAAGAGGAGACTTTGGATCATTTAAGCGGTTATAAAAATTCGTATCCGGTTCGTATTGGTAATGCTGCTTACATTCAAAAACAGAATGACATTTACGGAATTCTGATGGATGTGATTTTTCAGCAGTTTACCGAATTTAAGATTTCGCTTGAAGACAGTGAGTCGCTCTGGACAATCGTGCGTAGTATTGTAAAAACGGTAGCCAATAACTGGACAAAACCGGATAAAGGGATTTGGGAGATTCGAACCGACGACCGCCACTTTACCTTCTCGAAAGTACTTTGTTGGGTAGCAATCGACAGAGCAGTAAAAATTGCCCGGTTTATTCACAAAGAAAGATATGTGGCGGAATGGCAACCGCTTGCCGACACCATTAAAGAAGATATTTTTACCAATGCGTGGAACGAAGAAGTTGGCGCATTTACACAGTCGTACGGATCGAAAGATCTCGATGCTGCCACGCTGCTGATGCAGTCGTACGGTTTTATCGATGGAAAAGACGAACGTTTTGTAAAAACGGTGCTGGCCACCGAAAGGGAGCTTTGCGAAGATGGATTAATGTACCGGTATAAAAACGAGGATGATTTTGGTTTGCCAAGTTCGTCGTTTACTATTTGTACCTTCTGGCTCATTAATTCGTTGTATGCAATTGGTCAGCGAAAAAGAGCAAAGAAATTATTCGATAAACTACTAACGTATAGCAACCACGTGGGGCTTTTTAGCGAGGATATCGATTTTAAAACCAAACGTTTGCTGGGGAACTTTCCTCAGGCCTACTCGCATTTGGCTTTAATCGAAACGGCTATAAACTTCTCGAAAGGGCAGACCACCGAGGATGAGCAGATTCTGGACGCGATTCACTGATTGTTTGACTTGAAATTGCCATTGCTTAAGTTGAAATCGTGATTGCTTCACTTGCAACGGTCGTTGTTTTAGTTGAAACTGTCATTGTTTTAGCTAAAGCTGACATTGCTTCTGTTTAAGTGCTTGTTGCTTTGGTCGCAGCGCTCGTTGCTTTAGTTGAAGTGCTTGTTGTTATAGTTGAAGCGATGGTTGCTTTAATCGAAGTACTTATTGCTTCAGTTGAAATACTTATTGTTTGATTAAACATTAGAAAACGCTATACCCGGCGATGGGAAATAATTGCCACGAAAATTGCCGGTTTGCTTTATAATTGCTCATCCAGGTCGGAATCCATAGTAATTAACGGCGAAGCGTCAATTTTTTCGATATCAAGAATTTTTACCAGGGTATTCAGGCCGGCTTCAACAACTCCGAATTCCTCTTCGCTAAGTTGCAGAAGTTTCTCTGATAATTGTTCGTGCAACAACGATGGCATTGTGCTCAGCAGTTGATCGCCCGATGAGGTAAGAGCTATATTCACAACACGTTTATCACCCGATTTGGGAAGACGGGCAAGGTAGCCTTTTTTCTCAAGACGGTTTATAATACCGCTAACCGTACTCGGATTCAGGTTTAGGAATTTTCGCAGTTCGCCCTGCGTTGTCTGATAGTTAGGCGACTCGTGCAGAAAGTTTAAACAAAGAACCTGTGGAATACTTACGCCGTGTTCTTTCTGAATTTTCTTTGACTCGATGTCTACCGAGCGCACGATTTTGCGAATTTTAATTAGAATATCTCGTGTTTCCATTCCTTCCCGATCAAAAATTTTTGCTAATATATTAAGAAAAAATTAGAGCCGCTATTTCGTGGAACAACGATTGAAGGAATAAAGATTCAATTAATTCAGCGACTTCGTTATTTTCGCATCATATCAGGAAAGACAAAATGCCGACCGAAAAAAAACGTAAAATAATACATGTTGATATGGATGCATTTTTTGCGTCGGTAGAGCAGTTGGATCATCCCGAACTGAGAGGAAAGCCCATTGCTGTTGGAGGCACCAGCGACCGGGGAGTTGTTGCAGCGGCCAGTTACGAAGCCCGAAAGTACGGTGTGCGCTCGGCTATGTCGTCGAAGGTGGCCAAACGAAAATGTCCGAACCTGATTTTTGTAAAACATCGTTTTGAGCGTTACAAAGAAATTTCGGCGCAAATACGAAGCATTTTTCTGGAGTATACCGATTTGGTTGAGCCGCTGTCGCTCGATGAGGCCTATCTCGATGTTACCTACGCCAAAAAAGGTCAGCCTTCTGCTACCTTGATTGCCAAAGAAATTCGCCAGCGTATTTTCGAAGAAACCGGGTTAACCGCATCGGCCGGCGTTTCGTACAACAAATTTCTGGCTAAGGTCGCTTCCGATGTCAATAAACCCAACGGAATGTTTGTGGTGACTCCCGATAAGGCGCAGGATTTTATCGATCAATTGGAGATCCGGAAGTTTTTTGGAATAGGAAAAGTAACCGCCAAAAAGTTAAATGATATTGGTGTGTGGTATGGCCGCGATCTGAAAATGATCGACAGGCTTGAACTTACCCGAATGTTTGGCAAAGCAGGCAATTACTACTACGATATTTGCCGGGGTATTGATAACCGCGAGGTGCAGCCATCGCGCGAAAGAAAGTCGGTTGGCGCTGAAAATACCTTCTCTCAGGATCTGTTTTTAGAGGATGAACTAAAAAAAGAATTATTGGTAATTGCCGGGAAAGTTTGGGAGCGGGCCGACCGATCAGGGGTAAAAGCCAAAACGGTGACCTTAAAGTTTAAATATGCCGATTTTGAGCAACACACCCGAAGTAAAACCATTGAGCCCTACATCAACACAAAAGAGCGTTTTATTACCGAAAGCCTGAAACTGATGAAATCGGAAGGTGGGTTTGTAAAAGGAATCCGCTTGCTGGGATTGACGCTCTCCAATTTCTTACACGAACAAGAGGGCGAAATTGGTGTTCAGCTGGTGATTGAGTTCTAAAAAGACCGAAAGAGCATAAAAATCACGAGCCTCAGTTTTGTTCGTTTGTTTATGAACGAAAAAAGGCCGGAATAGCTACCAGCCTTTAATCCCTTTATTTTATCAGAAGATCATCGTTTATAGAACTCCTATCAATTCTAAAAATTCGTTTAGGTCCCAGTAATCTTTAACCCAAACTATTTTACCATTTTCAATTTCCATAACAGATACTCCCGGTAATTCAAAATATACATTGGTAGCAGGAATGCCCATTTGTGGCCAGCCAACTGTATTTGTGCCTTTCCACATCCATTCAACAGCCTCAAACTGTTCATTCGCAACAATTGAAATGGTTTCAAAACGTGAGTCTGGTGCTCCGGAATAGGTACCGATGGCATATAAAACAACTGCGGTTTTATCGGTGAAATTATTACCTCCTGCTTCGGTGTAAATAAATTCATCGGCTAAGAGTGAAGTGAGCAGTTCAGTGTCGTGAGTATCCCACGCATCAGTAAATGCCTGGGCAATCGACTCATTTTGTTCCACCAACGGATTCTCATCACCGTGGCTGGAACCAACATTTGATATGATACCTTCAGTGTGCATGTACATCGTCGTTATATTTGACGGATCATCTGCGCAACCGGTAAAATCCATACTTCCTTGTGCCTGACTAAACCTGCCGGTACCACCATTAATTTTTATCTCCCCACTAATTTTGTTCTCGAGGATGTTAAACGACCCGTTTAAGGTATACTTTAGAAAATCACCATTGGCCGCGCAAACAGATCCAAACATTTCCCATACTATTGTCCAGCTCTGTTCATCCATTTCCACCGAAATAGTGTACCATGTGCTATTATCAGAAATCAGTTTTCCCAAATGCGACAAATTTCCTGACAAGGTTCCAAAAACAGGAATGCCATTTATTGTTTCAGTTACGTGCGATTGAATCTCGCCCTTTATCGGAGTCATTTTCATTTCAGCCGATTTAGGCTCTACATCTCTCTCTGGTAATAATGGGTCACTCATATCACAAGCTGTCAGCAGCAGACTTATGCTCCATAATAAAAAGATTAATCGTTTCATTTTTTCCAATTTTAAAGGTTTCTAATACTATTGTGTGCGGCTACGAACCTCGTATCAAAATTACAGTAATGCCAAAGGCTGTGCTTTGGTAATTGTCTCAGATTATTTGGGTTTTGTCTCAATTATGATCTTTGCTGTTGAATGAGCGTGTTGGGTGCAATTCCAAACTCTTCATGAAAGCAGGTGCTGAAGTGCGACAGATTCTTGAATCCGGATTCAAAAGCCGCTTCGGTAACGTTTTTCCCTTTGTTTTCCAATAAATCTTTTGCTTTGTAAAGTCTGCACAATCGAAGATAACGGCCAATAGAGTTATTAGTAAGAGCACTGAATTTTCGATAAAGCTGGGCTCTACTCATATTCATTAAAGAACAAATTTCATTGATCCCGAAATCTTCGTTAACCATCTCTTTTTCAATCAGTGCGTTAATCTTTTTTAAGAATAGTAATTCGGAATTGTAACTTGTATTTTCTTGTTGAATGCTTAAAGGAATTCCTCCTAAGTGTTTTTGCATTTTCCTCCTCAGCTCGAGCAGATTATTTAGTTTTAACAGGAGTTCTTTTTCGTTGAAAGGTTTAATCAGATAGTGATCGGCACCATATTCAAACCCGGTCATTTTTGATTCAAAATCGCCTCGGGCAGTTAAAATCACGACCGGAATATGATCGGTCCGAAAATCTGACTTCAGTTGTTCGAGCATCTCAAAACCGTCCATTTCAGGCATCATTATATCTGAAAGGATAAGGTCAGGAATGATCTCTTTTGCTTTTTCAAGCGCCGCTTTGCCGTTCGGTGCCAGTTTGATATTGTAATCAGTGTTTAAAATCGACTGAAGATATTCTACAACATCACCATTATCTTCAACAATTAGCAATAATGGTTTTTTTTCAGGCTCATTAGCAGTTTTATTCCTATTATTTTTTTCATAATAAGGTGATTTGGAAATTTGTGTGTGGATCATTGTTGAGCTAATCACAGAGATACCGTTATCAGCAACTTTTTCTGCTGTTTTTGTTATCGGCAGGGTAATCTTGAATGATGTACCTTTTCCAACTTTACTTTTCACGGTAATATCTCCATTCATAAGCTTAATCATTTCATAAGCTACTGACAGACCTAATCCGGTGCCCGAAGTTTGGTTGTTGTTATCGGGTGCCTGGTAGAATCGCTCAAAAATTTTACTAACTGATGCTTTGGGGATACCACGACCGTTATCAGAAATCAAAATACAAACTGTTTCTTTATTTTGAGAAAGTTCAGTTTTTACATCAACGCTTACCACTCCTCCCGGAAAAGAAAATTTAATTGCATTTGATATTAAGTTGGAAATTGCATGCATTATTTTATCGGGATCGTAATCGGTGAAGATTGGTTCCTTGTTCTGATTTGTCATTAGTTTTACTTCCGCATTTTCTGCGAGCGATTGGAAAGATCCGGCTATAATCTTAACAAACTGGCAGATGTCTCCATGGATCAAATTCAGTTGCATTTCATTTGCTTCAATTTTGGCGATGTCCAACATTTGATTCACCAGCCGAAGCAAAACCTGGCTTTGTGCCTTAATTTTTTCAGGACCATCTTTCATCCATCGATCGTTGTGTTTTTCCATTTGTTCAGCAACACCCTGAATGACTGTAAGCGGTGTTCTGAATTCGTGTGAAACATTGGTAAATAGTTTGGTTTTTGCTTCATCGATTTTACGCAACTTATCAGTTTCCGATTTTTCATAGCGGCTTTTATCTTTCATGAAAAGTAAGACGATAAACAGTATGCATGCATTGATCCAAAATGTTAGTCCGACAAAAGATAATGTGTTTATTTGCGGTGTAATATATTCCGGAGTTGTTAATGATGACTGAAATACACCTACTATTAAAATTGTGAAACAGTACCAGATAAACATACCTATAGTCCAACGAATATTGCCTGCAAGTATTGATCCCATGGCACAATTCATTCCAATAAAAACATATCCCAGAGAAGTTGTAAGCCCACCGGATTGAAGCATGGCAAACATTGCACCTGTTGTAAAAACGGTGAAAAGAATGTTGATAACCAAATCGAATCGTTTGATTTGACGATACAATGGGAAGCCAATGCCGTAACCCAGCAGAAATAGAAATCCAAACCACGATAGTGCCCATAATTTCCATATAAATAGAGTGACATATATCGAGAGAAGGACAAAGATAAAGGTAACAACCATCCAAATCCAGGCCCACCGCTTTCTGAGTTGTTTTTCGCGATCAAGCCTGGGGTCTTCCAGATAACGATCAATCCATTCGATAATTTTTGTGCTGGCGATGTATTTCATTAATTTGATTTCTGGTTTTGATTGTGTATGGCCATTTATATTGGTAAACGACTAGTGAAATAAATACGTGATACAAATTCGTGAAGTTTCGCCAGAAGTTTAAAACTGTATTTTGAAAATGTATTTTATTCAAAATCTAAATGAAGGAAAGATATTAATGCTGCAGTATTGTCCATATTTCTTCTGTGGTTGAAACTAAAAAACGCCGAAAAATTTCGATATAAATACAAACACACGTATCTTCATCCCGATTATTAACTGCCTTAGGTCGAATAGGAGACTACTTCTAACCTCGGTCTTCGGACTTCCACCATTATTATGAAACGAATAAAACGCTTTTTACTGATAGTGATTCTTTTGGCGACAATTGCATACCTTCTGGGGCCAAAACCACCCAAGCCTGAGTTGAATAAAGACCTGCCATCGCTATCAGCAAGTATTTCAAACATCGAGACCTTTGTGGAACGAAAAGAAGCTGGGTTTTCCATAAAACCTGATAACGAAAGCCGCATTATCTGGGCAAATGATTCGCTAAAGGAGCGTACCGATTATTGTGTGTTGTACCTGCACGGATTCTCTGCATCGTGGTTTGAAGGGCACCCCGCACACGAGCGTTTTGCGCAACATTTTGGCTACAACTTATACATTCCGCGTTTGCACGATCATGGATTGGTTACCGAAGATCCTTTAATTGATATGACTCCCGATGGATTATACGCTTCGGCAAAAGAAGCATTAATGGTTGCCCGCAGCCTGGGGCGAAAAGTGATTATTATGAGCACTTCAACAGGAGGAACGCTGGGATTAAAACAGGCGGCAGATTTCCCCGAGTATGTTGATGCTCTGATCATGTATTCGCCTAATATCAAAGTGAAAAACGGCTCAATGGTTTTGTTGTCGAAACCATGGGGATTACAAATCGGGCGAAAGGTAATTGGTGGGAAGTACCGTGTTTCTGACGATAATCCGGAGTCGGAAGATTGTAAATACTGGAACTGCAAATACCGTGTGGAAGCACTGGTTTATCTACAGCAACTATTGGATGCCACCATGACAGAAGAAACGTTTGGCCGTGTAACAGTTCCTGTGTTTCTTGGATACTACTACAAGGATGATGAGAATCAGGATCAAACGGTAAGTGTTGACGCAATGCTTGATATGTTTGATGAACTTGGAACCTTACCCAATCAAAAGGTGAAAAAAGCCTTTCCTGAGGCCGGTGATCACGTTATTGCGTGCGAACTGACATCGGGCAGTGTGGAAGAAGTAATTGCCGAAACCATTCGTTTTGGTGAGGGAATTTTGGGATTGGAACGCAGGTAACGCTGATTATTTGGATTCTCACTGATAAAAATCTGTGGCTCTCAGTAAAATCAGCGTAATCAGCGTTCGGTCTTACTGAATTTGAGCAGCTGCCTCTTCGTCTAAAAACCAGGTTAAGATTCCGTTTGTAGGAGAAATATAGTAGGCCGGTAGCAATTGGGCTGCATCATTATCATTCATAATCTCTGCAACCCGCAAGGCTTTATTCGAGCCTGTTACCAGAAAAAATATCTGGTTGGCATTATTCAGCACGTTGCCGGTAATGGTAATACGTTTTTGCCCGGTAAGCGGATGAACGGCAACTGCGCAGCTTTGCTCGTCTTCAAACAATTCCAACTGGTCGGGAAAGATTGATGCCGTGTGTCCGTCGTCGCCAAGCCCCAGAATGATCAGGTCGAAAACAGGATCTTTACCCCGCGAATTAAGGCTTTGCTCCATCTCTTGCGAGTAGCGCAGAGCTTCCTGCTCAGGATCATCCTCGCCTTTTATGCGGTGGATATTTTCTTCGGGAATAGTAATGTTTGAAAGCAGGTAGTCAACCGTCATTTTATAGTTGCTTTGTTCATCGGTCGGGGGCACACAGCGCTCGTCGCCCCACCACAAATGAATGCGTTCCCAAGGAATTCGGTCGGCGTATTTTTTACTTATTTTTTTAAAAAGTCCTTTTGGAGAATTTCCGCCAGACAGTGCAATATCGAACACTTCCTGATTCGAATTTTGTACCATCTTGATCAGTGCTTTCGCGATGGCCTTGTAAACATCTTTCGGTTTCGAATAGATTTTTACTTCAGTAAAGGTTTCCATTTCAGATAGTTTATGCTGTTAGATAATACAATGCAATATGCAGATTAAAGTTCACAATACAAGCCGTCGTTATGTAAATTCTTACAGGGGTAGCGCCAATCTCCGTTAACGATAAGTTTGGCGGATTCTTCGGGCCCCCAACTTCCGGCCGGGTAACCATAAATTGGAATTTCAGGATTGGTTTCCCATGCGTTAATTATGGGCTGAACAAATTCCCAGGCAGCTTCTACAGCGTCGCCGCGCGAATACAGTGTTGCGTCGCCCTGCATACAATCCAGCAAAAGGCGTTCGTATGCTGCCGGAACTTTTTTGTCGGCCAAATCCGAGTAATGGAAATCCATGTTTACCGTTTGCACCTTAAATCCGGCTCCCGGAGTTTTCATGCCAAATTTCAGCAGAATTCCTTCGTCGGGCTGAATTCGGATGATCAGCTGGTTGTTACTGTCGGAAGTGGCATTGCCAAACAAATGATGAGGTACTTTACGGAAGTGGATAACAATTTCAGTTACGCGCGTCGGTAATTTTTTCCCGGTGCGAATATAAAATGGCACGCCTGCCCAGCGCCAGTTATCGATAAAGAATTTAAGTGCCACAAAAGTTTCGGTGCGCGAAAGTTTGTCCACGCCGGTCTCCTCGCGGTAACCGGCTACTTTTTTGCCTCCAATGGTTGAGGCGGTATATTGGCCGCGAATAACATAACGCGATACTTCATTTTCTTTAATCGGTCGTAGCGACTGAAAAACTTTTAGTGTTTCGTTTCTTATGGCATCGGCTTCTACCACAACCGGAGGTTCCATGGCTACAAAACCCGCTACCTGCAACAGGTGATTCTGCAACATATCGCGCAAAGCTCCGGAGCTTTCATAATATCCGCCACGGCCTTCCACTCCTAAACTTTCGGCTGAGGTAATTTCAACCCGCTCGATATAACGCCGGTTCCAAAGCGGCTCAAAAATTCCGTTCGAGAAGCGGGTTACGAGCATGTTTTGTACAGTTTCTTTGCCCAGGTAGTGATCGATACGGTAGATTTGTTCTTCCTCGAAATAGTTCAGTAGTTGTTTGTTTAGCGCTTTCGCTGATTTTAAATCTGTTCCGAAAGGTTTTTCAACGATCAGTCGCCTAAAATTATTCTCCGATTTTGAAAGACCATTCTGGCAAAGCATTTTCGGAATTACCGGGTACAACGATGGGGGAGTTGATAAATAGAATACGTAATTCTGCTCAATCTCCAGCGAGCCGGAAATTTCATCAAGCCGTTCTTTTAACGGAATAAAATCGTCGGCTTCGTTATTCTGAACGGGTTGATAAAACAAAAGCTTTTTAAATTCTTCGCGTTTTTCATCGTCGGGAATAAATTCATCGGCCCGGTTTCTGAATTCATCATCGGAAAGTGCTGAACGCGAAGCCCCCAACACTGCAAACTTATTGGGTAACAGGTTTTGTTTGTAAAGTTCGAATAGTGCAGGTATTAATTTTCGTTTGGTGAGGTCGCCCGATGCCCCGAATATGATGAGAATTTGATCTTCGACTTTCTTCATGGTTAAATTTTAGTGTTGAACGCAATAAACCAGAATATTGTTTTTGATAATGCGAAAAAATAAATCGTAACTCACTTCCTTTTCGGGATGCCGTAAAGCGCCGGTGAAACAGGAATGCGCATTATAATCGAACGGAGTAATTGCAATTTGCTCGTTAAACTGAACTCCATGGATTCCAGAACATTTAAAAATAGCTTCTTTTGCTGCCCAAAGCAATATTTTTACGAACTGCGGATCTTTGCTACTTTCAATAAATTCAATTTCTGCAGTGCTGGCAAATCGGGTAACAACTTTATCGATATTCCGCTGCAATTGTTCAACGTCGATTCCAATGTTTTTTTCGGATAAAATAATGGCTGCCAGATCAGCAGAGTGTGTGATGCTAATGTTTAAATCGGAATTGATCAGTGACGGTTTGCCAAATTCGTCGCGGTAGATAATTGGGGTATTTTCGGGTATCAGGTTATGAAGAAGTATGCGTGTAGCCAGAAATTCTTTTCGGCGCTTTTCGGCTTTAAAAGTTGCCAAACGCGCAGTATCATCGGAATTTAATATACATGATTTTAATAAATCAGCAACTGTTTCTTTCAGCTCCCATACACCGATTGTGCCGTTTTGGTTGGCTATTTTTTCAATTAGCGGCATTATTTCCAGCTTGTGGTTTCAATCATGTGAATCACATCGGGTTCGATAAAGTTGATTACCGGACTCAACGAATCGATGTCGGGAACTTCGCGTATGTAGAACGCTCCGCGTAAAAAATGCCGGGTGCTGTCGGTTAAAAAAAACTGCATGGGCGACGCGGCATTTCCTTCAATGGAATAAATGGTTCCGTAAACCTTTTGGGCAGGATTCATAAACAAACGCTCGTCAATGGCGTCGGCTTTTATTGAATGTTTATAGGCCAGCGTACGCGTTTCTTCCATTAACTCGGCTAAAAGTTTGTAGTCGTCTTTTTGGCTGTTCAGCTCGTAATACGAAATGTGTATTTCCACTTTATTTTCGGGCACTGCAACATTTACCCAATAAGGTTCGTTGCGGTTTCTGGAGTCTTTTTCAATCCTTGCATATTCCGGTATTTCAAAATTGTACGGAAATGTCCGGTTCAGATCTTTGTAGCTTTTTTCAGGAAAATCAATGCGGTAATATCCCCGCGGTTTAGGCGTGTAATCTTCTTTACAAGCCACCAAAAACAACAATAAAAATAGTGTATATGCGAATCTCATCTTCCCAAAAATTTAGTCACGTTTACTACTTGTTAATAACCACCTTGATTTGTTTAATCCGGCGGTTATCAACCTCTTCAATGGTAAACGTGAACGTTTTGCATTTTACCTGCTCTTTTAACGAAGGAATCTCGCCTTTTATTTCAAGAATAAGGCCGGCAAGCGTATCGGCATCACCTTTTACTTCGTCAAAAATGGTATCGTCGCAATTTACTACCCGGTAAAAATCACCCAGTAAAATCTTGGCGTCGAACAGGTAAGAGTTTTCCGAAAGCTGGGTGAAGAAACTTTCTTCGTCATCAAACTCATCGGCAATATCGCCAACGATTTCCTCTAGAATATCTTCAAGCGACACAATACCTGAAGTTCCTCCGTATTCGTCAACCACAATGGCAATGTGCACTTTGGTTTTCTGAAATTCTTCCAAAAGCGAACTGATCTTTTTGGTGTCGGGCACATAAAATGGTGGACGGATTAATGTCTGCCATTTAAACGTTTTGTTTTTATGGCTGTGTTGAAGTATATCTTTAATATAAAGTAACCCGCTGATTTCGTCGAACGAATCGATGTAAACCGGAATTCGCGAGTAGCCCGAGTCGTTTATAATTTCCAGAACCTCCTCGAAATTTGCTTTTATATCGATGGAAACCACGTCAACACGTGGAGTCATAATTTCCTCCACACTTTTGTTGCCGAATTTTACAATTCCTTCCAGTATATCTTTTTCGTCCGAAAGTTCCTGGTCGGAAGTCAATTCAAGTGCCTGCGAAATCTCATCCATCGAGATGTTCTTTTTGTGTTTTTGCAGGCGGCGGTTTACAAATCCGGTAGAGTAGATCAATATCGCATTTATGGGGCGAAATAACTTTTCGAGCGTTTGCAAGGGCAATGCCATAAAACGCGCAAAACGTAAAGCAAAGTGTGTTGCATAAACTTTCGGAAAGATTTCGCCAAAAAGCAAGAGGAAAAACGTAATGAGCACCACCTGGAAAACAAATTGCAGTGTTGGTGCATTAACAAACGATACTAAATTGTTTGAAATAAAGGCCGTTAATATTACAATGCCAATGTTTACAAAGTTGTTTGTTACCAGTATGGTAGCCAGAAGTTTTTCCGGGCTTTCGAGGTTGTGCAATACGCGCTCGTTGTTTTTACCTTTGTGTCTTAGTTTGTGTTTATCGCTGGCCGACAATGAAAAGTAAGCCACCTCGGATCCACTTATCAGTGCCGAAGTAAATAGTAGAAACAATACGATAATAATTGAAACTATTATTCCGGGACTGATAGGGTGTAATTGAATTTGCCAGGAGCCGATAGCGGCTAAACTTAAAAGCGGTTCTGTTTCCAAATTTAAAAGTTTTGGTTAGAATGGAAGATCCTCGTCTCCCTCCGGTTCTTCAATGTCGGGTTGCGAAACCTGCGGAGTTGATGCAGCACCGGAGTTTTGCATTGCGCCGCCCTGGTCTGGTGAACCCTGGTTATCGCCGCGGTTACCAAGCATGGTCATTTGGTCGCCATAAATTTCAGTAATGTAACGTTTGTTACCGTCTTTGTCGTCGTACGAGCGGGTTCTTATGCGTCCCTCGATATACAACTGGCGGCCTTTGGTGACGTATTTTTCAGCCACTTCTGCCAATCCTCTCCACAATACAATATTGTGCCACTCGGTTGTGGTAACACGCTCGCCGCTTTTCGAGTTATAACTTTCTGATGTTGCCAATGGAAAATTAGCTACTGCAACACCCGAATCGAGGTGACGTACTTCTGGATCTTTTCCTACGTTTCCAACAAGAATTACTTTATTTACTGACATAATCTAAAATTTATATGGTTAACATTTTCAGGTCGTTACTACGCTGTAATTATTCACCGGTTTTTTATTTATAGTCCCAATCCGGCCTCGTGTAAAAACTGTTCAACCAGTCGGGATACAGCAAATTTAGAAATATCTTTTTTATTTACCCGAATTAGAGGCGACGGATTATTAAAATTGCCCTGAACTTCAAGATATATCAATTTTGCATGAATAATCTGGTGGCTCAAAACATGCTTTTTTTGCCCGCTTATATATTTAATATTAAGCTGCGACGATTTAACCGGAGGACTAGCTTTTAACAGCTCCGAATCTGAAAGTGCTTTTTCGTACTCCATCAGCGGTAATTGATACAGGTTTTGCCAGATATCATTACCCGATCTTTTATCCAGCAAAATTGAATCACCCATATCATAGATATAATAGTAAAAATAGCGGTGCCGCTGTTTCGTCTTCTTTTCTTTTACCGGAAGTTGGCTAACTAACCCTTTTTTAAACGCAAAACAGGAATCAACAAGCGGACAATTTTCGCATTTTGGCGATTTAGGAACACACTGCAAAGCGCCGAATTCCATAAGCGCCTGGTTGTGCATTCCCGAATCCTGTTCCTGAATCAGCTCTTCGGCCAACTGTTGAAACTCTTTTTTGCCTGCCGACGAGTCAATCGGAGTAACAATTCCGTAATATCTCGACAGTACCCTATATATATTACCATCAACCGCAGGGAATGGAAGGTTGAAAGCAATGGATGCAATAGCTGCAGCAGTGTAAGGGCCGACTCCTTTTAAGGCTAAAATGTTTTTGTAATCGTTTGGGAAAGTTCCGTTGTACTGCGATGCAATAATCTTTGCCGAAGCATGGAGGTTGCGGGCACGCGAATAGTAACCCAGTCCCTGCCAGTGTTTTAGCACCTCGTCTTCGTGGGCACTGGCCAGATCATTTACCGTAGGATAAGCTTCTACAAAGCGGTAAAAGTAGTTTTTGCCCTGCTCAACCCTTGTTTGCTGAAGTATAATTTCCGAGAGCCAAATCTTATACGGATCACGGTCTTTTCGCCACGGTAAATCACGCTTATTTATATGGTACCAATTGTAAATGTTGGTATGAAAATTGTCCATTCTATGCTAACTGGTTAAAAATCTTACAGAAAAACAAAAATAATTTATTTGAAATGCTTTCCGGTTTTATAATATTTTTTATTTTTGCATCCTCGAATAAAAACGATTAATATATTGAAAATTAAATATTTTAAGAGATGACTAAGGCAGATATTGTAAATGAAATTTCGAAAGAAACGGGAATTGAAAAGGTAACTGTTCAGAAAACAGTGGAGGCTTTTATGGAAACTGTAAAAGATTCACTGGTTGATGGCAAAAATGTTTATTTAAGAGGTTTTGGTAGTTTTGTTGTTAAGAAAAGAGCAGAGAAAACTGCCCGTAATATTTCTAAAAACACAACCATTATCATTCCTGCACACAATATTCCTTCGTTTAAACCAGCGAAAACATTTGTATCAGAAGTTAAGAATCAAGTAAAATAATAGAGTTATGCCAAGCGGTAAAAAAAGAAAGAGACACAAGATGGCCACTCATAAGCGCAAAAAAAGATTGCGTAAAAACAGGCACAAAAAGAAAAAATAAGATTTTAGTGAATTAATTTCTTATAGTTAATGATTAAACCTAAAGCATTATAATGCTTTAGGTTTAGTCTGTTATAACGATTAGTATTAACCAATAGAAGTAGATGATTTAAAGGTTGTGAGTAGCGATTTAATAATTGATGTAACTCCATCCGAAATTGTTATTGCCTTACAGGAAAAGAAGAAGCTTGCAGAACTATCAAGAGAGAGAAGCGGGGCAAAATTCGCTGTCGGAGACATATACCTCGGCAAAGTGAAAAAAATTATGCCCAGTTTAAATGCTGCTTTTATCGATGTAGGCTACAGTAAAGATGCTTTTTTACATTACCTCGACATGGGGCCACAATTCGCCACGCTGAATAAATTCCTGCGAATTGCCTCATCACGAAAAAACAAAATTTCTTCAATCTCAAGGATTCACTCCGAACCCGACATTAATAAAGAAGGTAAAGTAAACGAGCTGCTAAAAGTTGGTCAGAAAATTTTGGTTCAGGTTGCAAAAGAACCAATTAATACAAAAGGCCCGCGGTTAACTTCCGAAATCTCTATTGCAGGAAGGAATTTAGTTTTAATGCCATTTAGCGACAAAATATCAGTGTCGCAAAAAATCAGATCAACCGAAGAAAAAAACAGGTTGAAAAAACTGATCCAGAGTATTAAACCCCGCAAATATGGAGTAATAATCCGCACTGTAGCAGAAGGAAAAAAAGTAGCAGAACTCGACAAAGAGCTTCGACGTTTGGTTGAAAAGTGGGAAACCACCTTTCAAAAGCTGAACAGAGCACAGGCTCCATCGCTGATAATCGGCGAGATTGACAGAACAACAGCCCTGTTGCGCGATATTTATCATCCCGACTTCAACAGCATTATTGTAAACGACCAATCGGTAGCGTCAGAAATTGCCGATTACATAGGTAGCATTCAGGCCGACAAAAGAAAGATAGTTAAATACTACAAAGGACGTCAGCCAATTTTCGAACATTACGGCATCGATAAACAAATTAAAGCCTCGTTCGGAAAAACCGTATCATTTAAAGATGGTGCCTATTTAATCGTAGAACACACCGAAGCGTTTCATGTAATTGATGTAAACAGCGGGAATCGCGCAAGAGCCGGCAACGACCAGGAGAAGAATGCCCTGGAAGTAAACCTGGCAGCCTGCGACGAAATAGCAAGACAATTACGGTTGCGAGACATGGGAGGAATCATTGTAATTGATTTCATCGACATGCATGTCGCGGCCAATCGCCAGAAAGTGAACGATCACATGAAGGAGGTTATGGCCGACGACCGGACCAAGCACAACATTCTTCCACTAAGTAAGTTTTGCCTGATGCAAATTACCAGGCAAAGAGTTCGTCCGGAAGAAAAAGTTGAGACTGCCGAAAGCTGTCCAACTTGTAAAGGAAGTGGAAAAGTTGTGCCTACTGTGTTATTTGCCGACGATATCGACGGTAAAGTAAACTACGCGCTAAAGGAATTGAACAAGAAGAAACTGAATCTGAAAGTTCATCCTTATACAGCTGCTTATCTTACAAAAGGCTGGAAAAGCCGCCAAAATAAGTGGTTTTTCAAGTACCTGAAATGGGTAAGCGTTGAAGCTGTAAATTCATATTCCTATCTGGAATATCATTTTTTTGATGAGAATGAAGAAGAAATTATTTTATAAAAGGAAAGCCGTTCATTATTGAGCGGCTTTTTTTATTTTCGCAGTAAGCAAAGTAATTCTGATGGCGTTAAAAAAACTGGTCTATATCATTCTTTTTCTTTTTATTGCAAGTTCCTCGAATGCACTCGAAATAAAAGGTACGATCGATTTATCGGAGCAGTGGCAACCCAAGGTTTTTCTGGCTTTGCTAAATTCACCCACCGATATTTTTGTAGCCTCGCCCGATTTTATTATAGCCGAAACTTTTATAAATCCCGATGGTAGTTTCGAAATCAATACGCAGTCGGTACCCGACGACGAACGTTTTTACCGCCTCTATCTTGTGCAGGGCGATAATGCCTCGGTAGAGTTTAGTTCAACCCAAAACAAAAACTATTTTCATTTGCTGTTAAACCGTCAGTCGGAAATTGAGCTTAGCGCAACAACCCGGAATAATTCACTTGAAGTAACAGCATTGAATGGGAGCGATGATACAAAGGCAATTTTTGATTTTGATGAAAAGTTTCAGGAACAAAGCAGCGAGTTGAGTGGTCAGTTGCCAAAAGCACAAAGTACCTTCCTGTCGCAGGAGTTGGAAACCTTTATTCATTCGGTTGTAGCCGATGCCAATAATCCTTATGTTGGCCTTTATGCGCTGTATCACATCGAAGATAAGGAGACCGATTTTTTGCGGAACAGCGATTTCTATTTTAACTTTCAAAAGCGTTTGGAAGACGAACTTCCGGTAACACCATACACCGAAGCGTATTCAGCATTATTGGATGAATTGATCGGCTTTCGTGAGTTCGTTTGTGAAATGCCGGGTGTGCAACCCAAATGGAAAGACTGGTTAATGCTAATTGAAGCGGTAATTATTCTGATTCTTATAATCGTTTTGATTGCAGCGTACCGGCAATTAAAGAAAATAAGAAACCGGGAAAACGATCCGGCCAACAATCAGAAACCGCTTTATGAAGCCTTAACACTAAAGCAACAGGAAATATTGGGACTTTTAGCCGATGGAAAGACCAATAAAGAAATTGCCCAGGAACTTTTCGTAGAATTGAGTACTGTTAAAACCCATATTAACAATATATACAGGCAGTTGGGCGTGTCAACGCGTAAGGAAGCTGTCGACTTTCACAACTCTGTTAAAAGGCACGATTAGGGGGTCTAGACCCTATTTCAAACCCAGTCTATACTTCTTTTGTTAAACAGCATAAGGCGTTTTGTTGTTTTCTATCATAAATTTGTGCTATTCGTTAAAACACCATGGGTGTGATAAGCGATCAAAGTACAGAACACAATTAAGAAGGAATATCAAAGTTTATTTATAAAACTACAAAGAGAATGAAACGCATACTGTTTACGGTCTTTTTACTTACAACAGCTTTACTGGGCTTTTCACAAATTGTTGAGCCGGTAAAATGGAATTTTTCTCAGAACAAAATTTCTGACAACGAGTTTGAGTTGGTTTTCACCGCCACAATGGAAGATGGTTGGCACATGTATTCAACTGATTTGCCGGAGGGCGGTCCGATTAAAACCAGCTTTTATTTCGAGAATGTTGAAAATGCTGAATTGGTAGGAGAACCAACTCCGGATAAAGCCGTTACGGAAGAATTCGACAACTCCTTTCAGATGGATTTGCGTTGGTTTGAAGAGGAAGTAACTTTTACGCAGAAAGTAAAAGTATCAGGAATCGGAACTGTTGCAGGTTACGTGGAGTTTATGAGTTGTAACGACGAAACCTGTACGCCACCAATGGAAGCGGAATTTTCGTTTGAGTTAACCGGAGGAGCGCAACAAACTGCGGCTGCCGAAACAACGGAAGACAGCAGTAACAGAAACTACTGGAGTATTTTCTTCCTGGCATTTTTAGGCGGTTTTGCAGCTTTGCTAACGCCTTGCGTTTTCCCTATGATACCGATGACGGTAAGCTTTTTTACCAAACAAAGTAAAACCAAAGCCAAAGGAATCCGCAACGGAATCTGGTACGGAATATCAATCATACTTATTTATGTAATTCTCGGAACAGTGGTAACTGCCGTGTTTGGTGCCGAGAGTTTGAACAGTCTTTCAACAAACCCGTGGTTTAACCTGTTTTTTGCCCTGTTGCTTTTTGTTTTCGCCTTCTCGTTTATGGGAGCTTTCGAAATTGTATTGCCCAGCAGCTGGGTAAATGCGGTCGACAAAAAAGCAGACAAAGGTGGTTTACTGGGCATATTCTTTATGGCCTTTGCTTTGGCACTGGTTTCATTCTCGTGTACCGGACCGATTGTTGGGGCACTGATTGTTGAAGCTGCACGAAGCGGTGGTTTGGCACCGGTGGTTGGAATGTTAGGATTCTCGCTGGCACTGGCAATACCGTTTGCCTTGTTTGCCGCTTTCCCGGGGTGGTTGAACTCGCTGCCAAAATCAGGTGGCTGGTTAAATTCGGTAAAAGTAGTGTTGGGTTTCCTTGAGTTCGCTTTTGCATTCAAATTCCTGTCGATTGCCGATATGGTTCTTGACCTGCACATTCTGGAGCGCGAAGTTTACATCGCCATCTGGATTGCCATTTTCTTAGGATTGGCGCTGTACCTGTGGGGAAAAATCAAACTGCCGCACGATTCGCCAACTACACACTTGCCGGTATCACGCTTTGTGTTGGGAACCATGGTATTTGCTTTTGTAATTTATATGATCCCCGGATTGTGGGGGGCACCGGTGAAACTTATCAGTGGTTTCCCGCCACCGGTTGATTATGCTGAATCGCCACTGGGTGTAGGACGTACGCAGCCTGCCGGGTCAATTGCAACCGGACATTCATCTGGAACAATGCCATCGGGAATGCACATTGGCCCGCATGGAATTCCGCTATTCGACGATTACGATAAAGCGCTGGCACATGCCCGCGAAACCGGAAAACCGTTGTTGATCGATTTTACCGGAAAAGGTTGTACCAACTGCCGGAAAATGGAGGACAACGTTTGGGTAAAACAGGAAGTAAAGAACCTGTTCCTGGAAGATTATGTGGTAGTGTCATTATACGTTGATTTGAAAACAAAACTACCGGAAGAGGAACAATATGTTTCGGAAACTACCGGAAGAAAAGTGAGATCGGTCGGAAATAAATGGACAGATTTCCAGATATCGAGATTTAACAGAAATACACAGCCATACTATGTTGTATTGGACGAAAATGAAAATCAGATAGGAGAGGGGTACAGTTATGATCCGGATCCGGATGATTTTATTGAGTGGCTAAACGAAGGATTAACAAAATTCAAAAAATAAAACAGATGAAGAAGCTAATTTTCGCACTGGGATTTATCGCCATCGCAGCCTTTGCTCAGGCGCAAATGATTGTACCTGTAAAATGGGACGTTGAAATTAAACCGTTAAAAGGTGGTAATCAATATGAGATTGTTGCTACTGCAAAAATCGATATGGGTTTTAAACTATACGGGGTAAACATGGAAGATGGCGGACCGGTAAAAACCTCGTTTAATTTCGAGACGCTGGAGAACTGCAAAGAGTTTGGAAAGGCCGTTGAAGTTACACCGTCGCATACCATGCACGACAAAATTTTTGATATGGAGGTAACTTATTTTAAAGACAAGGCTGTTCTTTCGCACAAAGTGTGGGTAACTGAAAAGCCTGCTAAAGTTGCCGGTTATATTCAATGGATGAGTTGCAACGACGAAATGTGCACTCCTCCAACCGATGAAGAATTTGAGTTTGTGATCGAATAATATCGGTTACTTTCAAATAGTTAAAAGTAAAAACTGCACTAAGGCCGGGAACGAAAGTTTTCGGCTTTTTTTGTGCCTGGATAAAGGAAAAAACCTTTATGATTAAGGGCTAAAGCCCGGAGCGTTTGGCGGTTGACTAACCCCGGCATTAATGCCGGGGTTAAGTATAATGGCGCTACTCTTGGGCTTTAGCCCTCAAAATTTAAAGAAAAAACCAGCCGGGCAAGCATTAAACTAAAGTTTACGAGCCATATTCTTCCCGGCCGGCGTTTATACAAAAGTTTAAGCGTCAAAAACTTTCCGGCCAGCGTTTAAAAGTAAGTTTAAAGGCTAAAAACTTGCTGCGCAAGGTTTAAACTAAAGTTTAAGGCGTGAAATCTTTCCGGCCGGCATTTAAACAAACTTTTAAGCCTCGAAAATGGTTTTTGCATTAAACTTTTCGAAGATATATTTGGCAATTTTTACTTGAATATATATATAACCTCTCTCCTGTCTCTCCCTTCTGTGAAGCTACCCTTTATACACAAATATTTTACGCTTAATTTTCAAGAAAGGACCTCTATATGAGGCGCATGACACGTTTCATTTTCAATCTGTTTTTGCATTTGCGCCTTTTTTAATGCTTATCATTAACCCCGGACGACACTTTCCGCCATCCGGCGGTTCGTTTGCCCGGGGCTGAATTATTACGGACTTTCATCCCTGTAATATTCAATCGGTTGTTGTTTTAAAAAAGAAAAAGCACTGAAAGTGCATTTTGCTTTAGCCCGGGGCAGAGTAATTCAGCAAATTACGTCGCCCTGGGGCAAGATAATTTGATTTAAATCGTCCGGCGAAGAAAAAATGAACGAAGCCAGGCGGTTCTTCCGGACGAAATTCAAACGGCAACACTCATAAAAATGAGGACTTTTCAATAAAAAAGTCCATGATTCAAAAACCATGGACTTTCTTTTATCGTTGAAATGACTTATTTATTCTGCCTTTTTCGGTAGGAATACCACATCTACAACATCAGCATCGGTATAAAATTCTTTTGTGAATTTCTGAATTTGTTCGGTTGTTAGGCCATCCAGAATTTCATCGAAGTTTTCTTCTGCATCAGGATTAAAGCCGTGGTAGTATTTGTTATAAAGCGCATTCATCCAGTAATTGTTATGCTCTTTGGCTTGTGCCCGCTCTTTTTTCAGGTTCAAAATAACCTTGTCCAGGTCTTCCTGAGTAGGGCCGTCAGCAACGATCTTTTCTATTTCGCGGAAGATGATCGATTTCAGATGATCAGCTTTTTCAGGATCGGTATCAAAATTGATTTGTAAAGTTTTTCTTTCGTAAGGATATTGATTCGATGATGAACCAACGCCAACACCATAAGTTCCGCCTTCTTTTTCGCGCACTTCTTCGGTGTAACGCAATTGCAGGATTGCTTTTAAAACATTCAACTCAACATTACTTACGGGTGAATAGCCCAACTCTTTACGGATAAGAATATAAACCGTTCCTTTTTCAGTTTGTAAGGGTACTTCAATTTTCTTTTCGGTGATGCCATCCGGCATTCTAACTTTGTGGTCAACCCACTTTTCTTCGCCCGGAAGGTCTTTTAACGACCCAATGTATTTAACGGCCATTTCCTTTGCCACTTCTTCGTCGATGTTTCCAACAATAAAGAAGGTGAAGTCGCCGACGTCTTTAAAACGGTCCTGGTACAGCTCTTCCATTTGAGCGAAAGTGATCTCGTCGAACATTGTTGCCGACATCAGTTTTGTACGCTCATTATATCCGGTTGCGATTAACGACATCGAATCGCTCATAATCTTCTGCGGATTATTGGCCATGTTTTGCAAGTAGGCTACGTAGCGGCTTTTTAACGCTTCGTAAGCTTCTTCATCAAAACGAGGATTGTTGAATTGCAGGTAAAGCAACTGCATCATTGTTTCAAAATCCTTTGGAGTACTGCCGCCATTAAATCCTTCGGTAAGATCGCCCAAACTGGTTGCCACAGAAGCGGTTTTTCCGGTTAATACCTTGCGAAGAGCAATGGCGTCGAAATCGCCAACACCAAACGATCCGATGAACTGAGGAAGCATGGTGGCAGCCTGAAGATCGTCGGTACCCAGCAATGAGTTTCCTCCCGGGCTGTAAGCACGCAGTGATACTTCATCTTTTTCGTAGTCGGCATGTTTAAACACCACGGTGGCATTATTGCTCAGTTTCCATTCTACAGCGTCAAGGTCTTCCAGCTTTTTTGTTGAAACAACTTCAGCACCCGGTAATTCGCCTTCAACCAACGATGCGGCTTCAGCTGTATCTTCATACGGATCGATAGTTGAATTTTCAACCTCGGCCAAAATCGCAAAAGCTTCGTCCTGGGTAAGGTGTTTTACGTCGCTGTTAGGCCCGGTGATTACGATTACACGGTTTTTGTCAACGAACATATCGGTGGCCATTTTATTTACATCGGCCAGCGTGATGGTTTCCAGAATTGCCTGACCAAATTGCCAGTCGAATTCGGCGTCGGTAAGCGGTTCGCCTTCCAGAAAGTAGTTTTGAATGCCGCTTACATATTGATCATTACTGATTTTGTCGCGTTGTTTGTAGGCACTTTCCATCGACGTAAGCAGGTTTACTTTGGCACGGTTCAGTTCGCCTTCGGTAAAACCATGGCGAACAATACGTTGCGCTTCGGTATAAATCGCTTTCAGTCCTTCATCTTCTTTGTTGGGATTGGCTGTGGCCGAAATAAATGCTGCATCGTAGCCTCTCACAAAACCTCCAACCTGAACACCTCCTGAAATAAAAGGAGGATTTCCTTTTTGAAGCAGCTCGGAAATACGTTCGCCGCTCATTTGATTCAGAAGAGTGACAATATAATCTTCGCGCAGGTAACCAATGTTTTTGTCTTCGCGAGGAGTGGCTTTGTGTTTAATGTAGATTGAAATACTTGAATTTGTCGCTTCTTCGTCGGTAGCCAAAACAAACTTTGTTTCATCGTGCTCCGGAATTTCAAATTGCGGGCGTGGTTGTGGATTTTCAACAGCCGGTATTTTCGAGAACAGCTCTTTTACTTTTGCTTCAACCTGGTCAACGTCGATATCGCCAACAATGGCAATTGCCTGCAAATCGGTACGGTACCAGTCGTGGTAGAAACTGCGTAAAGTTTCGGGCTCAAAATTTTTAATAATGTCGAGGTCGCCAATTATATCGCGCTCGGCCCATTTCGAACCTTCAAAAACCACCGGAAACCATTGGCTGCGCATTCTAAAACTTGCATTACGTCGTGTTCTCCACTCTTCGGAAATAACACCGCGTTCCAAATCAATTTCTTCTTCGGTTAGCAATAGGTAATTCGACCAGTCATTAAGTACCAAAAGGCAGGAATCAATAAGTCCTTCGCGGGTAGCAGGTACATCGCTCAGGTTGTATACCGTTTCGTTAAAAGCGGTGTATGCGTTGATATTTCGACCAAAAGCCACGCCGTTTTTTTCGAGGTAATCCAGAAAGCCTTTTCCCGGATAGTGCTCGGTGCCGTTAAAGGCCATGTGCTCGAGAAAGTGCGCCAGACCGTTTTGGTTGTCGTTTTCAAGCAGTGCACCAACATTTTGTATCATATAAAAACTTACCCGCTCTTTGGGCTCCTCGTTATGACGAATAAAATAGGTCATTCCGTTATCCAGTTTCCCTGTTCTGATGGCGGGATCAACCGGAACTGCTTGTTTGAGCATGTCTTGTGCCGACACAAAAACCGGGGCGATTAATAAAAATGCCAGCATCGATAAAACAAATTTCTTCATATTTTCTTTTTTGTAGTTCGTTGTTGAACTGTGTTTGATTTTAAGTATTACTCTGTGAGTATAGTATTAACATCTGAAATTACAGAATGGATGAAAATAGTAATTAATTTTTTGTTTTTGTAATTTTAGAGGATATAACCGGCGACGCCGATGAATGGAACGAACGCCGAATTTAAACAAGAGAGAAATGGATAACGGGAAACTTATATTTTGGAACGTTGACACGCAGGTGGATTTTGTGGAACCCGATGGCAAATTATATGTAGAAGGGGCCGAAAAGATAAAACCGCTATGGCAACAAATCACTGATTTTGCAAAGCAGAAAAATATACGGGTGGTAAACACGGCTGATTATCATTATCCGGAATCGGAAGAACTTTCTGATGAACCGGACTTTGTAAATACCTTCCCTCAGCATTGTATGGCCAACACTCCGGGAGCAGAATACGTTACCGAAACGCAACCTGAAAATGCAGTGGAGTTTGACTGGGACAAAGACTATGATACTTTTGATGCGGTTAGATCAGCACGAAATATACTTATCCGGAAAGATGCTTTTGATGTGTTTGCCGGAAATCCTTATACCGATAATATTCTTCAAATTCTGTCACCTGAAACCGTTGTGGTTTATGGTGTAACTACCAATGTTTGTGTAAACGATGCAGTTGTTGGCCTGTCGAAAAGGGTGAAGCGTGTTATCGTTTTAAAAGATGCGATAAAAGAATTGCCGAACATTCCTTTACCATTTGAGGCGTGGGAAAAACTGGGTGTTGAAATGATGGCATTTGAAGATTTGGAAAGTGTGATTTAAAACGAACGCAGATAACGCGGATTTAGCTGATGATAACTGATGTTTCCGATCTGCGAAAATCTGCGATATCTGCGTGCAATATAAGATTGTGAACTTTTAAGCGCTAAGCGGTTCAAAACCCATAGCAAGAAGTGTTTTTCGAAATGTCATAAAAAAAGAGCCGCTTTTTGAAAAAACGGCTCTTTAACAGTCAATTAAAACTGCGTACAATATTTTTATTTCTTGCAGTCTTTACAAGCGTTGTAAATACCGTCGAACATTTCTTTTACGTCAGAAGCAGCTACAGCCGAGAAGGCAACCCGTAATACGTTATCCAGTGCAATTAATCCGATTCCGTATTTTTTTATCAGCAACTGGCGAACTTCTTCTCCAACCAAACCTTCTGCCAACTGAACGCACATAAAGTAGCCCGAGTTGTATGGAATAGCTTCAAAACACTCTTTGTATTTTTCGTCGGTTAAAGCTTCTTTTACCGCATCGTAACGTTTTTGCATGATGTGGTATTTTGCTTCTTTTTGCTGTGCATAATCTTCACTTTCGAAAGCTGAAAGCAGTAACGATTGTGAGATATTGGCTGCATTCGAAATGTTTCCACGAATGGCACCTGCAGTTTTTGCTTCCAGCGCACTGTATAATTCAGCGTCGCCACCTTTAATTCCGTAAGTGATAAATCCAACACGGAAACCCCAAACGTAATCTTCTTTTGTAGCGCCATCAACTTTTACAGCCAACACATTTTCGTGTAGCTGGCTCAATGGTGCGAAAATACTTTCGGTAGCAATTCCTTCTTCGTAAACCAATCCGAAGTATGCATCGTCGGTAATGGTAACGATTTTGTTGCCGGCCTCAGCAGCTTTTTTTATGATGTCCACAATGGCATCCTGCTCTTCAACAGTTGGTGTATAACCTGATGGGTTATTCGGGAAATTCAGAATAACGATTTTTTTACCGATTCCGCCTTCGTTTAATTTGGCTTCAAACGATTCAAGGTCAAAACCTCCATCTTTAAAAAGGTTGAATTTGCCCAACGAACAACCGTAAGCATTTGTAAGTGTCAGGTTGTAGTTGCCCCAGAAAAGATCGGGAACAATAATTTCATCCTGAGCATCGGCAAACATATAACCTGCCATGCTGATACCATGCGTAAGTGCATTGGTAACTACCGGTAAACTCAGTTCAACTCCATCGAGTGACGGGTTTTTCTCGTAGATCATGCTCTTCCATTTTGCCCTGATATCAGGACGACCAAAACTTGGTGCATACGGAAAAACCAGCGATGGATCCATATTGATCTTTGAAGCCACAGCTTCCAGTCGCATAGGTGTTCCGTCGTCCTCAATTGCGGCTCCAATGGTTGCATTAATCTTTGTTCCTTTAGCTTCAGCTGTTTGTCCCAGAATTCCTTTTTTAGGGAAGAAAATATTCTTGCCTCTTTCAGAAAGCAGTTCAAAAACGGGTGTGCTTTTTGCTTGAATTACGCTGTTAAGTTCAGCAGCCTGTGGATTCATAATCAATAATATTTGTCTGTTATAATTTTGGTGCAAGATAGGAAAACCCTTAATGAAAAGCGAAGTTTTTTTAACAAGTCAAATTCATTTTTGATAAATAGCTAACATATTGAAAGTACAGGCTTGAGGAATGTTTGGGATATACCGAAAAAAGTAGCTTGAATCTATATCGAACGTACGGCTCCAACTACGATAAAAAATCCAAGCAAAGCCACCAAACCGGCAAGTACCGTGAATAAACGATATTGTTTTTTATTCAGCCAGTCGAGTACCAAAGCTACCAGTGCCAATACCGCTGAACCAATAAAACTGAGGTATGCCGGCAAAAGCTGTGCTTCAATGGGCGCTTCATTAATAATTTCGTCGTTTAATTCTTCGTGCATTATCTCTTCGGGAGTTAAAAACTGTCCGGGTGCAAGGTAGTCGCCCAGAAAAACATATACTGAAAACAAGCCCAAAGCGATAAACGCTGCAAGGCCAACTAAACGGAACGCTTTTTTGTTTTCAACCCAACCGTAAATTATGCCAAATAAGGCGGCGAAAACGATCCACTGAGGGAAGGTGTAAAGAAATACTTCTGTCATTGATTATTAAATTACCGGAAGCAAAGGTTAAAATTTTTCTTAAATGTAAAAAGCCTTTCGTAATTACAAGTTGTAAAACCTTATTTTCGCCTGAAATAATAGGAAAACAATGCAAAAATTAGAAATAGATCCGAAAGCCAAAGGTTTAATATTTGATTTAGACGGCACACTGGCCGATACCATGCCTGTACACTTTGTTGCTTACCAGAAGATCCTTAAAAAGTATGGTATTGATTATTCAGCAAAAATGTTTTTGGCACTGGCAGGTGTTCCGGTGGTGGAAACCATTGTTAAAATTAACGAGGTTTATGGTTCTTCGCTCGATCCTGAGGAAGTGGGGAATGAAAAGGAGGCAGAATACGAACGTATGATGCACAAAGTTAAACCAATTGATCCGGTGATCGATCTGGTAAAACAATACCACGGAAAGTTGCCAATTGCTGTTGGAACCGGCGGTTATACCCGTCTCTCCTGGAAAACGCTTGAGATTATTGGCTTAAAAGATTACATTGAAATACTGGTTTCTGCCAACGATGTGCAAAACCCAAAACCGCACCCTGAGACTTTTTTACGATGCGCCGAACAGATGGGCGTAAAACCCGAAGATTGTCAGGTTTTTGAGGACGGTGAGCCGGGAATGAAAGCCGCGCGTGCCGCCGGAATGATGGCCACCCTGGTAACCGATTATTATGATGTTTTTAAGGCATAAGGTGTAGAGATTAATCTGACGTAATTAACCTTCAGTCAGATTAATTGTGTGCAAAAAATCGGGAGAAAGAATATGCTGGTCGTTTTTTTACGACTAAATTTGAAGGGAATAATACTTAAAAAGTCGAATGGATTTTAACGTAGTATCAGATTATAAACCCACCGGAGATCAGCCCGAGGCGATAAAACAACTTGTTGAAGGAATAGAAAATGGAGATCGTTTTCAAACACTGCTTGGGGTAACCGGCTCGGGAAAGACCTTTACAATGGCCAATGTTATTAAAGAGGTGCAGCGCCCCACTTTGTTGCTGAGCCATAATAAAACGCTGGCGGCTCAGTTGTACAGCGAGATGAAACAGTTTTTCCCAAATAACGCTGTGGAGTATTTTGTTTCGTATTACGACTATTACCAGCCCGAAGCTTATTTGCCAACCACCGATACTTACATTGAAAAAGACCTTTCGATTAATGAGGATATTGAAAAATTACGACTGAGTGCAACTTCAGCTTTGCTGTCAGGAAGGCGCGATGTAGTAGTGGTTTCGTCGGTTTCGTGTTTATACGGAATTGGAAATCCGGAGGATTTTCATGCTAACGTAACAAAGGTAAAAGTTGGCGACGAAGTTTCGCGAAATGCCTTGTTGTACAATTTTGTTGAAGCGTTGTATAGCCGGAGCGAAGTGGAATTTAAACGGGGAAATTTCAGGGTAAAAGGTGATACCGTTGATATTTTTCCTGCTTATGCCGATGTGGCTTACCGCATAACTTTCTGGGGCGATGAGATTGAAGAACTGGCAAGTTTTGATCCTGAAGACGGACTAACAATCGAAACGCTGGATGAGATTGTAATTTACCCGGCCAATATTTTTGTTACCACAAAAGACCGCATGAAATCGGCCATTCATCAAATTCAGGATGATTTGGTAAAGCAGGTAGCGTTTTTTAAAGAAATAGGAAAACCGCTGGAAGCAAAACGTATTTTAGAGCGTACCGAATATGACATGGAAATGATGCGTGAACTGGGTTATTGCCCCGGAGTGGAAAACTATTCACGTTATTTCGACGGGCGAGCACCGGGAACCAGACCGTTCTGTTTGATGGATTATTTCCCCGATGATTTTCTGGTGGTAATTGACGAAAGCCACGTTACCATTCCGCAAATACGCGCCATGTATGGAGGCGATAATTCACGGAAAACAAACCTTGTGGAATACGGATTTCGTTTGCCCGCTGCCATTGATAACCGCCCGCTGAAATTTGAAGAGTTTGAAAACCTGGTCAATCAGGTGGTATATGTAAGTGCTACGCCTGCCGACTATGAGCTGGCCAAATGCGAAGGTGTTGTGGTTGAGCAGATCATTCGCCCGACAGGTTTGCTGGATCCGATAATCGATGTGCGGCCAAGCACCAACCAGATTGACGATTTGCTGCACGAAATTCATCTCCGTATCGATAAAAACGAGCGCGTACTGGTTACCACCCTTACCAAAAGGATGGCAGAAGAACTGTCGAAATATTTGGTGAATATGGGCGTAAAAACCCGCTATATTCACTCTGATGTGGATACCATGGAACGCATTGAAATAATGGAGCAATTGCGAAAAGGAGAGTTTGATGTGCTGGTGGGGATTAACCTTTTGCGCGAAGGTTTGGATTTACCCGAGGTGTCGTTGGTTGCGATTTTAGATGCGGATAAGGAAGGATTTTTACGCTCCGAACGATCGCTGACACAGACCGCAGGACGTGCAGCGCGTAACCTGAACGGCATGGTAATTATGTATGCTGACAAGATTACTGCTTCAATGCAAAAGACCATCGACTCAACCAACTACCGCCGCGAAAAACAGTTGAAGTACAACGAAGAAAACAATATTGTACCAAAAGCAATTGTAAAACCAACCCGCGAAATTATTGGTTACCAATACCGGAGCGACAAAACTCAGGAATACGAAGGCGGAATGGGACAGCCCGATATTGCTGCCGACCCTGTTGTTCAGTATATGAGTGTTGAAGGGCTGGAAAAAGCGGTTGAGAAAACGAAAAAACAAATGCAGGCATCAGCAAAGGATCTTGATTTTATTGAAGCAGCCCGTTTGCGCGACGAGATGTTTGCTTTACAGGCCTTGATTCAGGAGCGTAAGCAGGGAAAGAAGAAATAGACAGGTTTGGCTGACGGCAATAAGGTGCGGTTAAGCTAATTTAACGCGACGAAAAAGTGATCCGGGGCCGCATAAATAGTCTGTTCTTTAAAAAAGTGTATTTTTGCCGCAAAATTGTGATAAATGGAGTTTTCATTTTCAAAATTGATAAGTGACGTTAAGCTGATCCTCGTAAATCCGAATGGATTTTGGGTGGAGCAAAAAGAAACGGCCGACAGTAAACAACTTTGGCTGACTTACTTGTTGCCAATAGCATTGGCAGGGGCAGTTTCGGTTTTTATTGGCGAGTTTTTTAAACGCACCGACTTTTTTATTCAGTTCCCCTTGTTAAAGGCAGCGCGCGAAATTTTGCTTTTTGTTTTGCAATACTTTATCAGTGTGTTTTTTACCAAAGAGCTGATGAAGACTTTTGGAGGAGAAAAGAATATTGACCTGGCACGTAAACTGGTTGTTTATTCGATGACACCAATGCTTTTGGTTTCGGTAATTACCGGGTTGTTCCCGTTTTTATACGTGGTTGATATTTTTGGAATTTACAGCTTTTACCTGTTTTGGATTGGAGCAAAAGAGTTGCTAACTTTCCCTGAAAATAAGGAACAGAGCTACATAATAATCACAATTGTGGTTAACTTCTTTATATTTAGTTTTTTAAGTGTTTTCTTGTCGAAAGTGCTACTGATTTTTTAATTTAATCACCGGAAATATGTCACATAAGCCACAACAAAATATTAGTATAAAGAACCGTAAAGCCTCGTTTAATTATGAGCTTATCGAGCGTTTTGTGGCCGGACTTAAGTTGGTTGGAACCGAGATTAAATCTATCCGCAACGGGAAAGTTAATCTCACCGATGCCTACTGTACGCTTATCCGGGGCGAAATGTATGTGATCAATCTGCATATTGCCGAATACGAGTTGGGTACCATCAATAATCACATTGCCAAACGCGACAGAAAGTTATTGCTGAATAAAAAGGAAATTGAGAAGCTCGATAAAAAGGTAAAAGAATCGGGGCTTACCATTGTTCCAACAAAACTGTTTGTTAACGATCGTGGCCTGGCAAAACTCGAGATTGCACTCGCACGAGGTAAAAAAACATACGATAAGCGCGAAACTTTAAAAAGCAAAGATGCCAAACGCGATATCGACCGGGCAATGAAGTTTTAGCGTCGAATCAAGGCAAAAGTGAAAAGTGTAAAGTTGAGCGTAGCGAAATCCCGACCGTAGCATCGTGAGCAAAAGTTGAGAAGAGCAGTTACAAGTTACAAGTTACAAGCTGCGAGCGACTAGCTACTGGCTGCTAGTATCATCCAGTATCCAAACAATTTATCAGTTTGTCAATCTTTTATTCAGGAAGGTTAACCACAGAGATTTGCAAAGAAGTCACGGAGTTGCATCGAGAATCGAGAATCCAGTACTTAGCTGCGAGCCACTAGCCACTAGCTACGAGTGTGTGAAATCAAGTATCGTTGGCTATCCAGCATCCAGTATCCAGCATCAAGCATCCAGCACACTGTACACTTTCAATTCAACAATTTATCGGTTTGTCAATCTTTTATTAAGAGAAGTAAACCACAGAGATTCACGGAGAAGTCACGGAGTTGCATCGAGAATCCAGGATCAAGTATTCAGCTGCGAGCCACTAGCCACTAGCTACGAGTGTGTGAAATCAAGTATCGTTGACCATCCAGCATCCAGCATCCAGTATCCAGCATCCAGTATCCCTTCAATCCCTCAGTTCCTCAATCCTTCAGCCTTTCAATCCTAAACGCTTTCCAAATTCTCAAAAGGAATAATCATATCGCCTTTGTATTTTAACAGCAGATTGGCAACGGCCATGGTGTCTTTTTCGCAGTATTTTACAATGCGGTCAATATCTTTTTCTTCCCAGTAAACTTTAGCAACCTGGCTGCCGTCGATGTCGTCTTTTGGTGTAGGAATATTAAAAAGCTCGCACAGCAGCGATAAAGAGGTGTAATGTTTGTAATCGCCAAATTTCCACAGTTGCAGGGTGTCGATCAAAATATCTTTTACTTCCCAGGGTTTGGCACCGGCAATGTCGAGCACTTTCGGAAGCGTTAAATTATTTACCAAAGCTCTTCTCGAAATGTAGGGAAAATCGAATTCCTGACCGTTATGCGCACAAAGTCGGCGTTTTCCGGCGCGTGCAAAACTATCCAGCGCATTAAAGAAATTCTGGATCAGCTTTTTCTCGTCCTCATCATAAAACGATTTCACACGAAAATAAGGCTCTCCTTTTTTCTGAACAACGTAACCGGCCGAAATACAGGCAATTTTACCAAACTCGGCATAAATTCCGGCGCGCTCGTATAACTCGTGCGGTAGTTTGCCATCGTTAATCTGGAACTGCATTTTACGCTCCCAAAGTTGTTGCCATTTTTCGTTTAGCACGGTATATTCCGGTGCCAGCGGTACTGTCTCGATGTCGAGAAAAAGAATTTCTTCGATGTTTAAGTTTTTAAGCATCAGCTTTTGTTTAAAGTTTGCAGTATGTGGTTGGTTAAAATCTCGATGGCAATTTTGTTCTTGCCTCCCTGTGGTACAATAATATCGACATAACGTTTTGTTGGTTCTATAAACTGAATATGACTTGGGCGAACCGTTTTTTTGTAGCGTTTAAGCACCTGTTCCACGTCTCTGCCGCGCTCTTGTATATCGCGTTGTATCACGCGTGCCAGCCGAACATCCGAGTCGCAATCAACATATACTTTTATATCCATTAAGTCGCGCAACTCAGCATTTGTAAGACACAAAATTCCTTCAATTATCAACACTTGCTTGGGTTCAACAATATTTGTTTCTTCTTGTCGGGTGCAGCTAATAAACGAATATACGGGCTCTTCAATCGGTAAACCTTGTTTTAGCTTTTTTACATGATCGATCATTAAATCAAACTCAATCGAATCGGGGTGGTCGAAGTTTTTCTGCCGGCGTTCTTCCAGCGAAAGATCGCTGTTGTCGTAGTAATACGAGTCGTGCGAAAGTATAGCTACTTCGTTATCGCAGAACTTCTCGCTAATTTTTTTTACAACCGTGGTTTTACCCGATCCGGTGCCGCCTGCAATGCCAATTACCAGCATACTGTCCAATTTAATTGTTAAATGATAATTGAAGATTAAAATTAAACGCTAAGAAAACACTATTTTCGCAGCCATAAAAGTACAAGTTACAAAAAATAGACAGCAATGATTAATCACGTCGTTCTTTTTAAATTGAAGGATTATCCGGCCGAAGAAAAAAAGGAAGTAATTGCCGAACTAAAAGCAATGCTATTGGGTTTAAAAGATAAAATTGCCGAATTAAAGCATATTGAAGTTGGCGAAAATTACGAGTTAGACTCGAAAAGTTACGATTTGGCCTTGATTTCGCATTTCGAAAGTGTTGAAGATCTGGATGTATATCGTGTGCATCCCGAGCATTTAAAAGTGGTAAAACGTGTTGGCGAAACCACAGAGGCACGTGCTGCTGTTGACTTCAACTTTTAATTTAAATTATAGTATTTAAAAGATAATCCGTACGAATTATGAGTAATCTGTATCCGATAAAATTCAACCCGATCTTTCATGAAAAAATCTGGGGTGGAAACCGAATGAAAACCATCCTGAATAAAGATTTTGGCGACATGCCCAACTGTGGCGAAAGCTGGGAGCTCTCGGGGGTTGACGGAAACATTTCGGTGGTAAGCAATGGCTTTTTGGCCGGCAACGACCTGAACGAGTTGATTGAAATATACATGGGCGATTTGGTAGGCGACAAGGTTTATGAAAAGTTTGGAAACGAATTTCCGCTGCTCATTAAATTTATCGATGCACAGGACGATCTGTCTATTCAGGTTCACCCCGATGATAAACTGTCGAAAGAAAGACACAATGCCTTCGGAAAAACCGAAATGTGGTACGTGGCCGGTACAGAAAAAGGCGCACTTATCAACTCCGGATTTAACCAGGTAGTTGATCGCGAAAAGTACCTTGAATATTTCAACTCGGGTAAATTAACCGATTTACTGCATTACGATGAGGCACAGGTTGGCGATGTTTTCTTTATTCCGGCAGGCCGTGTTCATGCTATTGGAAAAGGCTGTTTGGTGGCCGAAATTCAGCAAACATCGGATGTTACTTACCGTATTTTCGATTACAACCGTAAAGACGACAACGGAAACGAGCGCGAATTACATACCGATCTGGCATTGGATGCCATCGATTTTTCGTATTCGAGCCAGTATAAAACAGATTACAAAACCGAGAAGAACAAAGCGGTGGAAATTGTAAGCTGCCCGTATTTCACTACCAATATTATCGAATTTGATAAAGAGCAGGATAAAGATTACAACCAGCTTGATTCGTTTGTTATTTACATGACTATGGAAGGTGATTTTGAAATCGTTACGGAAGAAGGATCAGAAACAGTATCGATGGGAGAGACCGTTCTTTTGCCGGCCAGCCTTGAGTCGGTGCAACTGAAACCCAAAAGCGAATCAGTAAAAATCCTCGAGGTTTATATCAAATAGCAGAATATTTCTTACCTTAAGAAATCATTCTAAAAATGCACCTTTTATGGAGATAAAAGAAGCTCAGTTTGTGATGAGCAATACTGCAGTCGACAAATGTCCGGCACCCGATCGGCCGGAGTACGCTTTTATAGGCCGGTCGAATGTGGGCAAGTCATCGCTGATAAATATGCTTACGAATAAAAGATCGTTGGCAAAAATTTCGGGCAAACCCGGAAAAACCCGACTGATCAATCATTTTCTTATCAACAAAGAATGGTACCTGGTTGATTTGCCCGGTTACGGTTACGCCCAAGTGCCAAAAGCCGAGCGCTTGAAATGGGAGAAAATGCTCAAAAATTATATCCTGAAACGGGAAAACCTGTATTGCCTGTTTGTTTTGATTGACTCGCGCCACGAGGCACAAAAAGTCGATCTTGAATTTATGGAATGGCTGGGCATAAGCGAAATTCCTTTCAATATAGTTTTTACCAAAACCGATAAGTTGAAGCCTAAGGAGCTGGAAGACAATTTGAAAGCATACGAAGAAAAGATGTTTCAAATTTGGGAAACAATGCCCGGGTATTTTATTTCTTCGGCTGAAAAGGGCATTGGGAAAGACGAAATTCTGCGAATGATAAACGAGGTGAATAAAGCCCACTAGACTTTCGTTGAACTAAATGGGCTAACAATTATTTTAGAAACATGTAAAGTTGTTAACTTTGCAAAATCTTTACTATTAAAGAAATCAAGATGGCGAAACATAGAGTATTGCTGAATTTTACTTCTGAAATGTGGTCTTACCGGCTCGCCATATCTACTCCAACACAATTTGTTGAAACAAAAAATCATTAAATAAATGGAGATGAAAACTCACCCACTTAAAATTTTTACCGGACGTGCAACCCGGCATTTAACTGAAAAAATTTGCGATAGTCTGGACGTTGATCTGGGACATTCGTCGTGCCCGGTTTTTGCCGACGGCGAATTTGAACCCTGTTACGAAGAGACGATTCGTGGCTCGCATATTTTTATCGTGCAGTCGACACCACCAACTGCCGATAACCTGTTGGAGCTGTTGTTAATGGTTGATGCCGCAAAACGTGCAAGCGCTTACAAAGTAATTGCAGTAATACCTTATTTTGGTTATGCGCGTCAGGACCGTAAAGACAAACCAAGGGTTTCTATCGGTGCAAAACTGGTTGCCGACCTGCTTACCGTTTCCGGAATCGACAGGCTGATTACTATGGATTTGCATGCCGACCAGATTCAGGGATTTTTTGATGTACCGGTAGATCATTTATACGCATCAACGCTTTTTGTTCCGTTTATCGAAAAAATGGGACTGGATAATGTTGTTATCGCGTCGCCTGATGTGGGTGGTACAAAGCGTGCCAATACCTATGCAAAAATGTTAAACACCGGTATCGTTATTTGTCACAAAACACGTGCACGTCCTAACGAGGTGGGTAACATGACCGTTATTGGTGATGTGGAAAACAAAGACGTAATTATTGTTGACGACATGATTGACACTGCCGGAACAATTACCAAAGCTGCCAACCTGATGAAGAAAAAAGGTGCAAGAAGTGTTCGAGCTTTTGCGGCACACGGAGTATTGTCGGGACCGGCCCTGGAAAGAATTGAAAAATCGGAGTTGGAAGAAGTATATTTTACCGATTCGATTAAACCAAAAACAGGCTGCGATAAAATTAAATATATCACTACTGCCGAGGCTTTTGGTGAAGCCATTCGCAGGGTTTATAAAAATCAGTCAATAAGTTCGTTATATTATAAATAATTTCTATTTTTGCACCGCTTTTTCCATAAGCAGACGCATTAATGATGTGCATGCTGTTTGCCCGACCCACAGGAAGGGAGGACTGAGTACCATATTTATTAACGTAAATTATTTAAAATGAAATCAGTAGTAATTAAAGGAGAATTAAGAAGTTCTCTTGGAAAGAAAGACGCAAAAAAACTTCGCGTAGAAGAGAAAGCTCCTGCAGTATTGTACGGTGGCGAGCAGCCAATTCACTTCGCAGTTTCTTTTGCCGAGTTAAGACAATTAGTTTACACACCAAGCGTATACCTTATCGACCTAGACATTGATGGTACTGTATATAAAGCAATTATGCAAGACATTCAGTGGCACCCGGTTGAGGAGTTGGTACTTCACGTTGATTTCCTTGAAATCAAAGATGATAAACCAGTAAAAATCAACATTCCTGTAAAAATTGAAGGTTTTGCTAAAGGTTTAAGAAAAGGTGGTAAATTAAACAGCACACTTCGTCGTTTGAGCGTAAGAGCTTTGGCTGCGAACTTACCTGATACAATCAATATTGATGTAACAAAACTTGATATCGGCCAAAGTATTAAAGTGGCTGACCTGAATATTCCGGGAATCGAGCTGTTAGATCCTAAATCGAACGTAATCGTTGGTGTTGGTATTACAAGAGCTGCAAGATCGGCTGCCGGTGCAATGGTTGACGACGATGAGGAAGAAGAAGCAGCAGCAGAAGGTGCTGAAACTTCAGAAGCATCTGAAGAATAAATTATATTCATGTGAAATGCGTCTTGTTTAGTCAAGGCGATTCATCTGAAATAAAACGAAAAACAGATGAAATACTTAATTGCCGGACTCGGTAATATAGGACCAGAATATAAAAATACTCGCCATAATATTGGCTTTCAAATATTGGACGCACTCGCTGAGGCGTCCAATATTAGTTTTAACGATAATCGTTACGGTTTTGTGGCTGAATATAAGTTCAAAGGCCGAACGTTTATTTTGTTAAAGCCAACCACTTACATGAACCTGAGTGGACGGGCAGTAAATTACTGGTTACAAAAAGAGAAGATTGATATAAAAAACATGCTGGTGCTGGTTGATGACCTGGCATTGCCGTTTGGTACGCTTAGAGTACGTGCAAAAGGCGGGGCTGGAGGGCACAACGGGCTCGAAAACATTAACCAGGTGCTGGGACGAAACGATTATGCCCGTTTGCGTTTTGGCATTGGCGACGATTTCCATAAAGGGCACCAGGTAAACTACGTGTTAGGCGAGTGGTCGAAAGAAGAGCAAAAGGAATTGCCGTTTAAGATCGACGATTCCATTGAAATAATAAAAAGCTTTGGAACACTTGGTGTCGAGCGCACAATGAATTTCCATAACAAACGATAAATGGCTGAAGGAGTTCGCATAGATAAATGGTTGTGGGCCGTGCGGATTTTTAAAACCCGCAGTCAGGCTACCGAAGCCTGCAAAAAAGGCCATGTAACAATTGGTGACTCAGTTATAAAAGCCTCGCGCGAAGTACATGTTGGAGAGATCGTAAAGGTGCGGAAATCGCCAATTACCAAAAGTTTTAAAGTGCTGGCGCTTACCGGAAAAAGAATGGGAGCCAAACTGGTTACAGATTTTGCTGAGGATGTAACGCCACCCGAGGAAATCGAATTGCTCGAGATGCAAAAAAACATGCGCTGGAGTGTTCGCGAAAAAGGTACCGGACGACCAACCAAAAAAGACCGCCGCGATTTGGATGACTTTTTTGAGTGGTAAGGGATTGAAGGGATGAAGGGATGATTCTGGATACTCGTAACTCGCAGCTCGAAACAAAAAACAAAAATTATGCTTGTAGCAAAACAAAAACGAAAAGAGAATATTGCCGAATACATCTTGTATTTGTATCAAATTGAGGACATGATCAGGGCTTTTAAACTGGATATGGAGCTTATCGAGGAACGTTTGGTAGCCAATTATAAAGCTGATGATAAAACCAAAGCTGCCATAACTGATTGGTATGCCAATTTGGTACTGATGATGGATAAAGAGCAGATCAGGGAGAAAGGGCATTTTCAGTTTCTCAACAACCTGGTTTCGGATGTAAACGATTTTCATTTAAAGCTGATGGAAACCTCGAAAGACGGTATGTACGTGCAAACCTACAAAACTGTTGCGGGGCTGGTGTCGGAGTTGAAAGAGAAAAACCCGGAAGCGAAAAATGATGTCGACCTGGGAATTACTGCTGTTTACGGTTTTCTGCTGCTTAAAATGCAACAAAAAGATATTTCGATTGATACCCTGGAGGCCATAAAACGTATTAGCAAATGGTTGGGCGATTTATCGAAACTATACCGCGATTTTGAAAGTGGCGATTTTGATTTCTAAAAACATTTAGCTTAACTCCCTAAAACACTGTTCTCAATCCCTTTCTATTTTCAAATACTCCTGCTATAAAAATAGGGCTGCGAGCTGGTAAAAATGCCTTGCGAGTAATTATTAAAGGCGTGCGAGGTATTAATAATGGCATGCGAGCAATAAAAAAACACCTGCGAGCTACTAATGAACAGGTGCGAGCTATACTCGCATGGTAATAATTCTTACTCGCACATTTATATTTATAGCTCGCACTATATTAAAAATAGCTCGCACTATATTAAAAATAGCTCGCACTACTATATTATATACTCGCAGGGTAATATTAAATGCAGGGAAGGGGTTTATCCATTAAAAAGTACGGCAACTCGTTCGTTTTCCAAACCATTTGTAACGATTATTGGCCACAAAACGATACATACTATCGCCAGCTTTTAGGTAGTAGCTTAAACGCAGTTAGCCAATTCCACGGAGCTTTTAGGTGTTTACAGATTTCAAGTACTGCATCCGATTCAGAAAATACCTGATTTTTTTGAATAAGCACTACGGTGTTAATTTCAAGCGGCAAATCATACTCCTTTAAAATTTGTTGCCCTTCTTCCGATTGTAGTGCCAGAAGCTTAAAATCGTTCTCCTGCGCTTTTTCTATAATGAAATCCACGGCGGAATTACAGAGCTTACAAATCCCGTCAAAAAGAATTATTTTTTGATCTTGCTTCACATGAGTTTAACAACCAAGTTGCCCGAGAGTTTGAAAAAGCAAGGTTCCTGCTTTGCCAAATCATGTTTAGAAGTGCACCAGACAGGTGACGATAAGTTGAAACAAGGAGTCACCAAATAATTAATATTGGTATTTCTAAAATAATTCCGGGAAATAAGGATGCAAATCCAGTGGATCATCCATTTGTACCATCTGTTTTTTAAGTTTTACAATGAGTTCTTCTTTAACTTCTTTGAAGGCGGCATTCTCAGCCAGGTCATTCATTTCCAGCGGATCGTTGTTCAGGTCAAAAAGCAGTATTTTTTTTGCTTTAGGGTAAACAATTAGTTTGTAATCATCGCTGCGAACCATACGCTGCAATTCTGTGTAGGCTCCGTATATTTCCGGATATGAACTTTGATTGGCACTTTTATCGATCAGCGGAATTAAACTGTTAAACTCCACGTACCCGGGTTTGTCAACACCCGCCAAATCTAGTGAGGTAGCCATTATATCCTGGAGATAGACCTGCATGTCGCGTTTTTCGTTTTCAGGAATATCCGGCCCAACAACAATTAACGGAACACGCATGCTGTGGTCGTACATATTTTGTTTTCCAACCAGGCCATGGTGTCCCACTGAAAGTCCATGGTCGGCACTAAAAAGAATGTAGGTGTTTTTGTCCAGTCCGGTTTCCTTCAGGTGAGTGATAATACGGCCAATCTGTTCATCCATGTGGGTAATAATTGCATAGTATTCCTGGCGATGAACCTTGATGGAATATTCGGTGCGGGGAAAAGGTGCCAATCGCTCATCGCGCAGGTCGGGGCCACAACCGATACTGTCTTTGTAAGGGTACAGCTCCAGGTAATTTTCTGGCACCGAAATATTCTCCAGGGGGTACATATCCACAAATCGTTTTGGCGATTGGCGCGGATCGTGCGGTGCATTAAAAGCGAGGTACATAAAAAACGGATTTTCGCTTTGTTTGGCCATGTTCAGGTAATCGATGGCATTGTCGGCCACTACTTCGCTCCAGTGTTTTCTTCCGCTCCAATATCCGCCATATTTTTTGTGCCAGGGTAACCAGGTAGTATCTTCCGGCATTTGAGGCCTGTTGTAAGCTTCGGGTACCGATGGAGGCATTCCGGGACGCACATGACGCACATGCTGAAAAATACTGTCGGCTGCCATCTTAACGTGCCACTTTCCGGTCATATAGGTGTCGTAACCCGCATTCTGCATTAAAAGACTCCAGAACTGATTGTTGGCTTTCATTTCGGGGTAATCTTTTTCCGACTCTTTGGCGCGCCATATAAATCGTCCGGTGTTCAGCATACATCGGCTGGCCACACAAATGGCTCCGTTCCAGCCTCCCATATTATAGGCATGGGTAAAAGTTACACCCGAATGGGCCAGTCTATCCAGGTTGGGAGAAATCACTTCGGGATTGCCCAGGGCTGAAATGCCTTCGTATGTTTGGTCGTCGGCAAAAATAAACAGGATATTGGGCTTTTTATGCTCTTGTTGAGTCTCGTTGCAGGAGACAAATAAAAATAGCACTGCAGTAACAGCAAAAATTAGGTTTTTCATTGTTGATTAGTTTGCTGCTATAAATTTAAAAATATTTGGGAATCTACGGACTTCAGAAGAAGGGGATTCAGGTTAAGTGATTAGTGACTCAGCCCCATCAGCCAGGTTCGGTCACTCGCGATTAACATTTTATTTATTTGTAGAAAAATCTTTTATCAATCCCAGGGCTAACCAGTTGGCCACAGCCTGGCGGTTGTCGGGTATAACCAAACGTTTTACATCGCGCTCATGGTTCATATTGCCCAGTTCAATAAAAATGGCAGTTGGCCAGGTATTTTTAACCACATACAAAGGTCGGGTTGATACTGTGCCGGTGTAACCTCGATTGGGCTGAACTTCGTGGTATTTCTTTTCAATCGTGTCACGAAGAATTTTACATGCTTTTTCACCGGTTTCACTGCGTTTGTCGTGATAGAAAAAGATATCGATATTTTCGCTTCGTCCTCTGGAATCAATATGTACCGCAATCATCCTTTGAAAAGAACCTTTGTGTTTTTTATAAAGCTGATTAACCGCATCAGTACGTTGACGCAATCGACGGGTATGATTTAGAGGGATAGTGAGATTGGGATAACAAACTTCATCCTTGTCAGCTTTCAGAGTAACAGCATCTCGAATTCCGTCGTTTTTATCGCGGGTAATCATATAAACTGTTGCGCCTTCTTCTATAAGACGGCGAGCCAGTCGCAAAGTAACATCATAAGCATATTCATCTTCACATACCAGATTCCCATTGTATTTTCCAACAGCGCCGGGGTCAGGGCCTCCATGGCCTCCAACCAGGTAATAAACTGCCCCTTTTAAATTGTTACTTAAGATCTCAATATCGGCATATTCGCTGCCAAAAATATCGTAATGCACCATTTTGCCGGTTCCTTTTGATGGAGTGGAACTTGATGCAGGCGTTGCCGGCAGTTTTGCTGTGTCAGGAAGTTTGTATTTTACTCCGGCAAGCAAGGTATTATTTCGCCCCAGATTGCTTTTGTTTAAAGTAATAAAGTCATCCATATACTCGGCTGATGATAAGCCGTGCCTGGTTAGCAAACGGTAAATTCCATCGCCTTTTAGTGCAACAACTTCCTTGCTTTGCGAAAGGCTGTTAAAGGGAAGCAGAATTATCGCCAAAAATAACACGAAAGTTATTTTGGTAACTGATTTTATATGTAAGTTTAACCCGAACATGTTCACTACTATTTTGTTTCCTTTGAACAACATTAATGCTAAAATAGAATTAACGGAAAAAAATCTGATTTATTTATGCGACAAACTATCAGCTACCTGTTGTTAATAACTTGCCTGTTATTCACTTTTTCGTGTACAACACAGTTTGTTCAAAAAAGTTATGAAATCGAGAATGTTTCTGTCTCAGAAGAGGTTGGAACAATGGATAGTACTATTGTAGAGCTTTATACGCCATATAAAAATATACTTGAAAAAGATATGAACCGGGTGCTTGCCATCTCTGAAAATGAACTGGTTAAAGACAAACCCGAAAGTTTACTGACCAACTTTTTGGCCGACTTATTGCTTGAACAGGGCGCAGTTGTAGCCAATAGCCAGCAACTGAATTTAAAGCCAGCTGTTTCGTTTTTTAACTACGGTGGTATCCGGTCAACACTTCCGAAAGGGGAAATTACCGTTGGAAATATTTTTGAGTTAATGCCTTTCGAAAATGAACTGGTTTTACTGGAATTAAAAGGCGACAAAATGCAGGCCTTTCTCGATTATATTGCCGATCATGGAGGAGGTAGTGTTGGCGGCGTACAAATGGTTATTGCCGGAGATAAAGCTACAGAGGTGAAAATAGGTGGCGAGGAAATTACTGCTGATAAAAGTTACTGGTTGGTAACCAACGATTATGTGGCAGCCGGTGGCGACGGACTTGAAATGTTAGCCGAAAATGAGCAGTTTGTAAACACCGGTGAAAAAATACGTGACGTAATAATTGATTACCTGGAAGAACTGGCTGATAATAATCAGCAGGTTAACCCAAAACTGGATGGGAGGATTAGATAATGGATAGAAGACGATTTATAAGAAACGTTGCCGCCGGAACAGCCGGAATTACTTTAGGAACGGTACCATACGAATTATTTGCCCACGAAGATTTCATTACGATTTCGATATTGCATACCAACGATATTCATTGTCATATCGAGCCATTTACCGGCACAAACGAACGTTATGCCAACAAAGGTGGTTTGGCACGTATTGCCAAACTGGCCACTTTGCAGCGACAAAAAAATCCGAATACTTTGTTGCTCGACGCCGGCGATATGTTCCAGGGAACGCCCTACTTTAACTACTTTAAAGGTGAGTTGATGTTAAAGGTAATGAGCGAGGCCGGTTACGATGCCAGCACCATTGGTAACCACGAATTTGATAACGGTTTGCAGGGGATTAAAAATCCGCTGCCCAATGCCGAATTCCCGATCATTTCTTCGAATTACGATTTCTCTAATACCATTTTATCAGGAAGTTTCCCGGAGTATAAAATTTTTAAGCGCGACGGAGTAAAAATCGGAATTTATGGAGTGGGCATCGAACTGGAGAATCTTGTTGGAAAGAAGAATTACGGCGATACAGTTTATAACGATCCGCTTCTTGTTGCGCAAAGAATGGAAAGTTTCCTGAAAAATGACAAGAAATGTGATTTGGTAATTTGTCTGTCGCATTTAGGGTTACGCTACCGCGATAAGAAGGTAAGCGACTTGGACCTTGCGGCCGAAACTTCATTCACCGATTTAATTATTGGCGGACACACGCATTCGTACCTTGAAAAACCGCTGGAAGAAAAGAACAAACTCGGGCAACCTGTAATTGTAAATCAAGCCTGGTGGGGTGGTCTTGTGGTTGGAAAGGTTGATTTTGTTTTCGAAAAATCAAAGAGGAATAAAAAAGCAGTTTATTCCGATCTGCTATAATTAATCAACTGCCGATGCAACGATTTCACAGGCTATTACTTTCAGCTGGTACCGGTGTAATGTTAAGTTTGCCCTGGCTCGGATTTCCCGGGTGGGTGCTTTTTATTGCGCTTATTCCGCTGCTTTATCTCGAAAATTTCTTTTTAAAGTACAAAGAAGGATTTCCTCCGGTTTCGCTGTGGGGACATGTTTTTCTTGCCGCGCTCATTTGGAATGTTTTGGCTTCGTGGTGGATGATGAAAGTTTCGCTGGCAGGAGTGGGGGCTGCCATGATCTTTAATGCATTTCTGATGTCGCTGGTTTGGTGGGCGGCGCATGCTATTCGAAGAAAGATGTCGTCTCCGCTTGGCTATATTTCGCTGGTAGTATTTATAATTTCACTCGAATACCTGCAGTTTAAGTGGGACATTGAATGGCCTTGCCTGCAATTGGGAAGTGTTTTGGCCAATACTGTAAAAATCATTCAGTGGTATGAATATACGGGAACTTTTGGCGGGTCGTTATGGATACTGTCGTTGAATCTCTTTCTTTTTCAACTTTTGAGAAACATTCAGCTAAAAAAACCACTGAAAAATACGATTACCAGTTCAACAGTTTTACTGGTTTTGTTGATCGTTCCCTTAGTCATTTCTTTTCGGATGTATTCCTCTTACATTGAGGCAGAAAATCCAATAAACATTGCAATAGTCCAGCCCAACGTCGATCCGTATAACGAGAGGTTCGATATGGAAGCAGAAAAACAAAAACTGGATGATTTTCTTCGTTTGGCAGCCAAAGTAACCAGCGACAGTACCGATTTTATTGTTGGCCCGGAAACCTTATTTGAACATCAAACGCTATGGAATGAAGCAGCCCTTGAATCAAACACATTTTTAAATCATTTGCAGAATTTTCTTCAGCAGTACGAAAATACGGAAATGGTGTTCGGGGTTTCGTCATACCAAGTGTACGACAACGAAGAAGATATCACTTACACCGCACAGCAAAATAACGGCGTAACATACGACCGCTACAACACGGCAATGCTTTTTAACAAAGCCGGTGAGGTCCAGATCTACCATAAATCGAAATTGGTTGCCGGAGTTGAAAAGGTGCCTTTTCAAAAGTATTTCTCCTTCCTGAAAAACAATTATATCGATTTGGGAGGTGCTTCCGGATCGCTGGGTAGCCAAAATGAAGCTTCAAACCTGGTAGCCGAAAAAGCGGTGATAGCACCGGTGATTTGTTTCGAATCGGTGTTTGGCGAATATGTGGCTGATTACGTAAAAAAAGGGGCTGATGTTATTTTTGTAATCACTAACGATGGCTGGTGGAAAAATTCACGCGGTTATAAACAGCACCTGTTGTTTTCGCAATTGCGGGCAGTGGAAACGCGGCGAAGTATTGCACGGTCGGCAAATACCGGAACCTCGTGTTTTATCAACCAGCGTGGTGATGTTTTACAAGCAACAAACTGGTGGCAGGAAGCCGCAATTGCCGGATCGGTTAACAAAAACGAAGCACTAACTTTCTATGTAGAACATGGCGATTTTATCGCCCGTACTTCGGTGTTTATTAGTGTATTAATGGTATTGCTGGTGTTTGTGAGAAAGTTCACGTAAGGACAAAAAAATTCCGCACTAATCCATTGTGAAAACCCCTGTATAACAGGATTTGAGCGCCCGGTTGATCAAACTTCCACCGGTCCGAAGACTCATCCCGATAAATCAGGACTACAAGGCCTGCTTTTACAACCATAAAGAGCTTACTCGGTTTAATTTTTTCTGTTGAGTTTACCAATTTATAGATCAATGCGGAAAATATTTTTTCTCTCTCAATGAACTCGTTTTGTATAACTCAAATGTAGGTGTAAGCTTTGGTATATGCAAATTTTAGAGGTTAATTTTAATGAACGAAAAGGTAATGTATTGTTGGTTAGTTTATTAAATAGTAACGATTTTTATGAAATTTTCATCGTATTATATATGTTGCTTTACCAGTTAGATATTTATGATATGTAATTGGTATTTCGGGCCGCCTTTGATAAGAAAATATAGAAAATAACACTTTATTTCGTTAGAAAATGGCGTTTTTGAACTATCATTTTTGCTACTGGAGCGGATCTTTCGAACGGCTAAAAGAACTCTGTCTCGGTGGAGAAAAAACAGGATAATGACAATTCGAAATCTCGGAATATCTTTATTTGTTGTACACCGTTGGAGCTATAGGATTTGGTTCCATTCATTCAATTCGGAATCTCATAAAAGTTCCGAAAACAATATTATCTTTTAAAATCTCTGAATCAGATTGGTTGAATACAAATACTATCCTACAATTTTTCCCAATGGATACCAGGGATTATGGTGAACGTTCAAGAGCTTACAAACGAATGATAAATGGTGAATTTGATATGAATTTTGGCGATTGGGATATTCGCAACCCACATGAAAAGGCCATTTTTTCGATCGACCATACTTCTAAAATATCAGGGGTGAATTCGGCTGAAATAGAAAATATTGAATCGGGTAGTGAAGCATCTTTGATTTGGACTTTCCCAAACGGTGACGATAAGCAATATGAGGTGACATTTAAGTCAATTGCCACCTGTAATGCAAAACTACAGGTATGCTTCGAGCCCATCGGTAAAAGGGGGGGAGTTCAGAAATTGACTTCGTTGTGAAAAGGCAAACCGAAAAGTATAGCTTTCAAACCGAAAGGATAATGCAGTCAGGCAGATTTCGATTGGTATTTGATTTAAGCCAGGTTCCTGTGAACGAAAAAATATGGTTGGATAAAATTCAGCTGACAGCTGTTGATCTCTAAAATCTGAGATCTGTTTTTATTTTGAGGTTTATTATGGTTTAACTGTAACGTAAAACAGCAATCAATAAACAAAAAGCTCTGTAATTATTTCGATTACAGAGCTTTTTTGTTTTGGTGATCCCACCGGGAATAATTTGAAATTTATAGATTTAAAATGATTTAAAAGTTTATCTCCGGAATGTTGATATATAAGTCAGTAAAAATGGGGGATATGAACGTATTTTTAATTGATGGTTTATAATTCGTTTTAAAATTATTTATTCATTGTGGGGTAAATGTGGTGTAACTTATTTATTTTTATACAAAATCAATTAGTTAATGGCCACTGTAAAACTTTTCGTTCGATCTTCAGCTAAAGACCAAAAGAGACCGGTTAGAATTCGTGTTCGATTAAGGGCGGGGCGTGATATCGATTTGTATGCAAATACCCTTCAGGTTATTGAACCGGTCAATTTTAACAACTCTACCGAAAAGGTCCGGGATAAGCTGGAAATTCTTGATAGGGACAAAATCAATAAAAAGTTACGGGATCTAAAAGGTTTTATCGAAGATACAGAGAAGAAGGAGCTGGATAAAACAAAACTTACAAAAGAGTGGTTGGAGCTGGTCATCGATAAATTTTATTTTCCTGAGAAATATCAAAATCCGAAAGGATCCTTATTCGCATTTATTCAGGATTTTATTGATAAGGCGGAAACTTATCCAAATCCGAGAACCGGAAAACCTGTGAGTTATAGGGTGTATAGGCATTATAATAGCTCATTTGATAGACTAAAAGAGTTTTCTAAAGAGCAAGGGAAAGAAGTTAATTTTAATGATATCGATCTTGACTTTTATGAGGATTTCAAAGCTTACCTCCAGTCTCAGGGATTGGCATTAAATACTATTGGCCGGATCATTAAAACAATCAAAGTATTTCTTAACAGTGCTACAGAAAAGGGATATAATACCAATCTAAAATACAAAAGCGCAAAATTTGCAGCCCCTACGGAAGAAAGCGAAACGGTTTATCTAAATGAGGAAGATATTGATAGCCTGACCGAATTAGATCTCACGGAACATGAGAGGCTCGACAAAGTGCGTGATCTTTTCTTAATTGGTTGTTGGACCGGTTTGAGGTATTCTGATTTTTACCAGGTAACAAATGATAACATCAAGGACAACCTGATACACATTCGGCAGACAAAGACTGATGCAAAAGTTGTGGTACCTGTACATCCTACCGTACAATCAATACTTGATAAATACAAGGGGAAATTACCTGCAGTTATTTCTAATCAAAAATTCAATGTTTACCTCAAAGAAGTAACTGAAAAGGCTGAGCTTAATGAAATAGTCGAAAAGTCCATAACTAAAGGAGGAGTTAAAAAAACAACCAAATATAAAAAATGGGAACTGGTACGAAGCCATACTGCCAGGAGGAGCTTTGCAACTAATCTTTATAAAGCCGGATTCCCAACGCAAAGTATAATGGCCATAACCGGACATAAAACAGAGGCAGCTTTTCTGAAGTACCTGAAAGTTACACCGGTTGAACATGCTCAGTTATTGAATGATTTTTGGATCAAAAAACAACTGGAAAAAGAAGCTGAAAAGGAGGGAAATAATGAGTGAAAAATTTAGTAAAAAGTGGTTTAAAGCTAACTTTTACAGGTATAATTCTTGGTTAAAAGGGGATATAAAAAAATATTGTAGTCAAAACTTTCTTGAAATTGACTCTTTTGAGACTTCTTTCAGAAATCATTTTGATATCATCAAACCGGTGCACAGACGGGGAGTAGATGCAATTAGAGAAATCAAAGGGGAAATTATTAATAAATTGAATATGTCTCAAAGATTAGCCAGAGATATAAATATAAATGATTTCGATATAATTATTGATTGCTTCGCTTCATTAAAAAAAATGGGAGGCCTAAATAATTTTAGCTACCAAGAATTAGCAGAAATGTTATATTTTTTATTTGATAAATATCAGCAGAATACAATATTTCATAAACTTCAAAGAAAGGCTCCTTATGATGGAGTTATACAGATCGTTGATAAAAATTGGTTTGATGGTTTAAGCCCGGATCTTAAGGAAAATTCTTTTGCCACTAAAAGAAAACGAGATGTTATAACAGGTTTTTGAGACAGTTATAAACAATGGGATTACCAAAGAATTTATATTTATATGACCATATTATACATGAATAACGAATAAACTACTACCATTATCACGCGTTAACACACTTCATATCACCCTTACTTATATAAAATTGATAGTAACCATACTTTGAAATTCTTTACTGAAGTTTGTATCAAAATGTAAAAGCATTGAGATATGAACTTAGAAATTCTACAACAAAATCCTGAGTTAGCAAAAAATGTAACATTCAGAATTACAGGCAAGGAACTACTAGATGGATTAAGCGCCATAGCAGAGAAAAAATTCACAGGTAATGAAGCCTCGGTTGAAGAGGATGAGTTCATTCCGCGCCCGGAAGCAAAAGCAATTCTCGGAGTTTCTTCCGATGCTACAATGATTAAATATGAGAAATTAGGAATTCTTCGAAGTTATAAGCTGGCAGGTAAAATCAAATATAAAAAAAGTGAGGTTAGGGCTAGTTTAAAAAGCCTTAGCCGCTAAAATATTGAAAGAACGAGGGAGCTCTTAATGGTCTGTTATTGTCATGAGTAAAACATTAACAAGAGTATTTAAAACGAAAAAAGCACCCGTTTATGGAACAAAAACTATTTAATGTCTGGTACGACACCGACACAAGTAACGCAACATCAAGCCCGATAAGCGAACCGCCGGAGCGTGTGAACTTCGGCGGCCACGAACCAATCTACACGGGCACCAAATCACAGGTTAATCGATTCTTAGCGAGATTAAAGCGGAAGCCGTGTTTAATCGAAAAGTATCTCCCATTAGAGAAAGGAGGTACAAGATGATACACATCTTGCTAAGCAAAAAGTCAGGTCGAAAGTATATGATTGTAGGTAAAAAAGACTTCGACAGTTGGCCAGAAAAAACCAAGAATAAATTTTTGGTAGTGGACCAGGGCACTTACAAAAACCTCGAGAAAAAGCAGAGTATGTTAAATCAATTTTTAGGACCCAATGGCAAGACCAGTTAAAGACGGATTCATGTTCTTCCAGAAAGACACAGATTCTTTTCAGGATAGGAAAATCAGGCGATTAATCCGAAAGTTTGGAGGCGATGGTTACCTGGCGTACGATTTTATACTTTGTACTATTTACCGCGACAAAGGCTATTATGTATTGTATGATGCTGACTTCTGTTTTGATGTAGCTGACCAGATTTACATGGAAGAGGAAAAGGTCCGAGAAATAATTGACTATTGTTGCGAAGTTGGTTTATTCAGTCAACGACTGTTCGTAGATGAAAAAATAATTACCGGCAAAGGTATACAGTCGCGATGGCTGGAAATGAATACAGTTTCAAAACGAAAAGACAAAATAATCCACCTTAAATACTTAGCCGATGAGGTTAATTCGGAAGAAACAGCAGTTAATTCGGAAGAAACTACAATTAATACAGAAGAAACCAAAAAAAACTCTGGAAAAACAACACATAGTATAATAGAGTATAATAAAGAAGAGAATATTTATAACCATTGGAATTCTAAGGGGATCATTGTTCACAAAGAAATGACCAAAGAAATTCGATTAGTTATTAGTAAGGCACTTAAAAAATATTCCCATGACAGTATTTTTAAAGCTATCGATAGATATTCTGAAGTTTTTAATTCTAAATTCTTCTTTGATTACAAATGGTCGCTTTCCGATCTTCTTTCACGCAAAAATGGTTTACCTGACTTTATGGATGAAGGATCTAAATGGCTAAGTTACTGCGATTGGAAAGATCAAAAGCCGAAAAACGGACATGCACTTAAACAACTAACTGGCGCCCAAAAATGAAAAATTCAGAATTAGGACATATCCCACCGCAAGCAATAGAAGTTGAAGCCGCTGTATTAGGAGCTTTAATGTTGGAGGCAGACGCGTTAGCAGCAGTTGAAGGTTTTTTACATCCGAATAGTTTTTATAAAAACGAACACAGGATTATATATGAAACGATTCAGAAACTGAAAGTCGATAAAAAGCCGGTAGATTTATTAACAGTCACGCAGGCTATAAAAGACAGCGGAAAACATGAAGAGGTTACAGCGAGCTTTATTACCGGGCTTACGAGAAATGTAGCCGCCGCCACAAACATTGAACATCATGCCCGTATCGTAGCTGAAATGTACAGCAAACGTGAAGCTATACATGATATGGCTGATATTATCAACCACGCTTATTCAGGTGAAGACGTGGAAATAATCAGTCACATGCTCAAGCAAGCGGCCGAACGCTTTGGTAACCATTTTACCATAGCTGACACTGGAAGTCATATTTCATTGGTTCTGAAGAATACTATCAGAGATATAGAAGCAGACGCAAAAGCAACAGAAGCAAACCAAACGCCCGGAATTAAAACTGGTTTTAAAGAATTAGATATTACAGTTGGTGGTTGGAGATCCGGTAACATGATTGTTTTGGCAGCCCGTCCCGGTATCGGAAAAACCTCTTTCGCACTTGACTTTGCTTTAACTGCAGCCAAGGCCGGATATTGGGTAAATATATTTAGCTGGGAAATGAATAAAGAAGATTTGGCCCGTATCATATTATCTGCCGAAAGTAATGTTTACAGATCGGATATTCGCGACGGCTCCCTTAATTCTTCCGATTGGAAAAAGATCAATCAAGCTGTTTCCGAGCTTGAAAATCTACCTATAATCTTTCGTGATGCTGCAGGTCTATCGGTTCAGCAAGTTAAAGCATCTATCCACCAAAACCGAAAAAAGGGACGCTGTGATTTTGCTATTGTTGATTATATGCAGCTTGTTAAATCTCAATCAAGTAAATCAATTCGTGAGCTGGAAGTCTCTGAGATAAGTAGAACGCTGAAAACTGTTGCATTAACGGAAAATATACCGGTACTGGCACTTTCGCAGCTCAACCGTGAAGCAGAAGGTAAAAGCCCAACGCTAGCAAATTTACGAGAATCAGGTGCAATAGAGCAAGATGCTGATGTCGTGATTTTTTTATCGAAAGACGGCGAAGCAATCCGGTTAAGTATTGCAAAACACCGTAGGGGTAAACTTGCTGAAATTAACGTCTACCACAACGGACAAATGACACGATTCTCCGAATTCCCTTTTACAGATAATGCGACAAACCCTAACGAAAGAATTGAAAGCAACAACCAGGGCGATTGCCCTTATTAAATAATATGGAAATGAAAGAAAGAATTTTAAACACACTGGAAGACAAAAAAGAGATGCTCGACAATTACACTGATGAAATGAAGGAAATTGTCCTAGGTGATAATCTAAAAATAGATAGACTATCTGAGCTGTGCCGATCCTGTACTATCATTCTTAACGAGATTGAAACACTTGAGAGTTTACTTGAACCTCAGATTGGTAACTAACACTAAATATTAGAAAAATGGCAGAGAAAAAAGAAGCGAAAGAGATCGCGATCAGACGCGAAAAATACAACCAGTGCCGGGTGCAGTGGAGAGTGAAAATTCCGAAATACCAAACAATCGCGAATGAGATTGCAGCGCTTGGGGTTGAGCCGACAAAAGAGCTATTATTACAGGTCGCAAACAACAATCTATCAGGCCTAAAGAAAGCATACGAAGCGACTTTAACGGGTACCGTTGGCGATATTAAGCGCGCACTCAATGAGCGTGAGAGCGTCCCGGAACCAAAGACGGAATTACATGTAAATCCCAACAAGGACAAAACTACTTTCCACCTAAAAAGTAAAGACATTTCGAAGTACGAGTATGCTGGCGACTTTAAACTACTGCAGGAAGCAATCGAAAAGCTAAACTCAAACATCGGAGTACACGTGGATCTGGATTATGTTGTTGGGCCGGCGATGAACCCGGAGTACATCACCGTTGAGAATGGTAAGGTCTTAATTACAGAAGAAACCTACAAGCAGATCGTTGACGAACATTTCACGATTCGAGCGAATACCAAATCACAGCTGGAAGCTTATGAAAAGGCGCTGGCTATTCAGGACCAGGTAAACGATTTGTTGAAGCCGCTTTGGAAGCAAAAAGACGAACGCAATGAAGCAGAATTCTCTGACTTATTTGAGTTCGACGATAAAGGAAACTACGTTTTCATCGAGGAAATGTTGGAACACTTTTTATAAGAATCATAAAAATTAAAATCATGTACGAAACAAGCAAATGTAAAGACTGTGCATTCTTAGCACGAGAGAAAATGGTCCCTAAAGACGGTGGCTATAGATCATCTATCCCAACGTGTTTGAAAAACGAAAATATCGGAGCTGATTACAAAGAATCATGCACTCCGTTCCTGGATGAGTCAGATCCCGGTGCAGCATCGGCAAAACAAACAGCTTTTGCCAGTGACTATGTTTATGCTGAGCAGGTGAAAAACTACATCGCGGCAAGATCAAATGATCAGGTTGAGAAAATCTTCGAGCATATGACAATCAGGTACCAACCGGAATAAAAAACAAAATTCTCAATATTATGGAAAAAGAAACGGTCTGGAAAGACGAAAAGGCGATAAGTGATAAGATCAAGGAAGCTGAGCAGGTACTACCTGCAACAAACAAAGCGCTGCAATTGATAAAAGATGAAGGCATTTCTCCTACCGGTGAACACCTTAAAGGATTCATCGAAGGAGGCGGCGACTATTTGATAGGGGTTTTGGGTAGCATCGCACGAAAAGACATTGAGAAGATGAACCTGAAGCTCGAAAAAATGAAACAGTCGTTCCTACGCGATGCAACAGCTATAAATCAAAAAAGAGCTTCTGAAACTCATGCTGAATTATACCGGGCATTGAACGCCTCAGGTGTTAAAGCAGATGAAATTGAAGTATCTGCAGGAAAAGCCGGTTTAAAGAAAACTTTCTTAGAATCGATTGAGAAGGAATTCACGGTCGAACTCGATACTCCCGAACGGAAGAAAATGTGGAAAGCGATTCAAAGCTTCGTTAACGCATTCAACGAACTGGAAAGTGAAGCTGAAAAAGCTGGAATATTGTCGGTACAAGATACCATCGATGTAAACGAGGCATACATTCTCACCATGAAAAAGAATGGGAATTATGCCAGAGCTGAACCGGATCCTAGTTTCTTTTTAGGTTTTCAGGGTATCGGTAAACTGGCATCAAAAGAGAAAACAAAATAAAGTATAAACTTAAAATTTACAAACATGGCATTTAAAGAATTAACACTTCAAGAAGTTGAAGAACAACTTAAAGGAACCGACTACGATCACTCCGGTTGGGTACGCGAATGTTGGAGTTGGGTCAATGGAAATGAATCCACTGTTAAAAAATGGATCGCTGAAAGAGAGCGAGTTGAGAAAGAACATGCAGACCTTCAGAAAAAACCAGGATTTGGCGATATGGGGCCGGCTGTTTTGCTGAATGTGGATGAGAACGGCGATCCGTACACGAATAATTAAGATATCCAGTTCTTTTTTTACTTGAACTTGGCTTTGTTATAGGGAGCTGGGTATTGATCCGGCTCCCACTTTGCCTATTAAAAAAAACTAGCATGAAAAACAATCTTCCGAAACTCACCGCCAAACAAGAAAAGTTTTGCCAGGAATACCTTATAGACTTGAACGGAGCTCAGGCGGCTATTCGTGCCGGTTATGCTAAAAAATCGTGTAGGTCGATAGCGAACGAAAACCTGACAAAACCAGACATTCAACAAAGAATTCAGCAGCTGCAAAAAGAAGCCCGTAAAACAACCGAAATAACCCGTGAGGAGGTATTGTCGACACTGGCCGCAATAATGCGCGCAAAGCTCCCGGATTACTTCACAGACGGGAAAAAGATGGATTTGGAAAAATTGACGGAAGAGCAAAAGCTTGCGCTTGAATCGATCCGGGTAACAAAGTCGAGCTTCTCTGTAAAACTTACCTCCAAGATTGCAGCAATTGAACGTATTAACCGCATGTTGGGATATGATTTACCGGAAGATTTAAACGTCAATATTAATAGACTTTCGGAAGATGATCTGGATAATTTACTAATGAAAATAGCAGCTAAAAATGGATAAAGAATACCTGGAAGGTTTAACCAAAGAGGATAAAGTCGAATTAGTAAAAAAATTCGCAAGCGGAAGTATTCGGAAAATTGGAAAACAATACATCGATATGAGCGAGGAAGGCTTTGTCGGAATTATCACAACAGCTGACGGTAAGAAATATGCCAACGGAGATAAAACAGCTGAATTACCAGATGATTTCTTTAATGAATTTAAGGGCTCATCGATTGAACTCCCGGACAACGGACGCGATGAATATTTAAGCTGAAAATGAAAACAAAAAGACAGGAAACAAGAGTTTAAAATAGCAAAATGTATAAAATTGAAAAATATTAATTGTGTAAAAGTTTAACAGTCAGTCGATTGTATTTCTATTAATCACAATGTTAATTATAAGACATGGCAGCAACGAATAAAAAAACAGCAACGAGAATGCTCATCACGCCTGAGTTTTTTACAAAAAGAGTAACTCAAATTCTCAGGAAGAATTTAAATGCGCTTCTCTTCCAGTATCAGATCAGCTACAAGATTGAGAAGGATCCGGAAATGAAGGAAAAGCGACTTGCAGCCTGGTTGCAAATTCAAAAGGATCTGGCACAAGTTGAAGCTGTGCTTGGAATTGCTGCAAAAGAAGATATTGAGGGAGTCTATGTCAAAACATCTGAAGGGAAGGTTTATGATTGTAGTACTATTAAACCTAGTGAGCTAGGTGAAGACTCTCTCTCAAATTTACTGGTGGAAATATCAAAAACGATGAAATGAAAGGTCGCATTGTCATACAAAACACCGCAAACGTCATCCGGGCTATACAGAACCAAGTAGCCAAAGCCGATGAAATGACACTGGAAGTACTGAAGTATGCCGGTGAAACCTTTGTAAAAAATGCCAGAGAGAACCGGCAATTTCAGGATGATACCGGAAACCTGCAATCATCAATAGGTTATGTGATTGTGAAGGACCGGAAAATAGTTTTCAAAGCACTTCGCGGAATTGGAAAGAGTCCAACATCCAAAGGAACAGAAGCCGCTGAACGGTTGGCAGAGGCAATAATGATCAATCTGCCCAAAGGATTTTCGCTCATAGGATTAGCAGGTATGGAATACGGGATATATGTTGAGGCGATGGGCATTGATGTTATTACCGGCTCGATACCGGAAACTCAGCGACTATTAAAACAGATTTTCAAAGAAATAAAATAACCTTAAACAATAGAATCATGATAGCAGGAGGATTACAGGGTTTGCACTTCGTCAACACGATGAGTAACGCGGATTTAAAACGAAAAGCAGCGGAGGCTGAAGGTATAATCGGAGCCATGGGCAGAAACATCGGGAAGTTAGCTCCCTTTGCACCACTGGCCGCTGGGGGTTTAATACTCGCTAAGCTAAGTGATGACGCTTATGATTTCTCAAATGAGTATTCAAAGGCTATGCGAGAGGTCCAGACTATCTCTAAAGCTACTCAAAGGGATTGGGAAGGAATGAATAAATCGATCATCGATTTAGCGGCAAATGGTCCCGACGATGCCATTCAATTGGCACAAGCTTATTACCAAATCGCCAGTGCTGGGTATGACGGAGCTGCAGGTCTTAACTTGCTGGATGTGGCAAGTAGAGCAGCTACGGCCGGTATAACGGACACCAAGACAGCTGCAGACGGTTTGACAACCATCTTAAACGCCTGGGGAAAGGATGCAACAGAAGCGGAACATGTTGCAGACGTTCTTTTCAAAACGGTTGAGAAAGGTAAAACTACCTTCCCCGAATTGGCTCAAAATATAGCTACCGTAGCTCCTATGGCCAGCGCGATGAATATTTCCCTTGAAGAGATAACCGGCTCAATAGCTACCCTTACCAAGCAAGGTAACACTACACCCGTTGCTTTGACACAAATCCGACAAGCGATCATCGGTCTAAATGAGAATTTAGGTGACGGTTGGAGTGAAGCGATGACCTTTCAGGAAGCCTTACAGCAGGTTCGTGATATGGCCGGGGGATCTGACACCAAATTAAAGGAAATGATGGGTCGTGTTGAAGGTATGAATGCAGTATTATCATTGACAGGAGATAAGGCCCTGGAAGCTGCCTCAGATCTCGACACTATGACAACCGCTGTAGGATCCATGCAGACAGCCTATGAAACAATGATGCTTGAGGCTGACAACAAATGGAGTCAAGTTCACAACAAATGGCAACGCGAACTTTCGCAGGTCGGTGATAAGTTAAAGGTCGCCTCCTCTGGTATTGCTGATTTTTTTAACAGGATTCTTACTGATGAGCAAGCTGACGTTATTGGACCAGCTTCTCAGTCAGCAATCAATAACCTCTTTTCAGACCTCAATCAGCTCGATGATAAAGAAGCCAAACTCAAGCTTATCACTGATAAGATTATCGAGTTGAAGAATGAATATGTGAGTTTAGGTCAGGAATCGGCTCACTGGGAAAAAGGTCAACCGAGTTGGTTGCAACGACAAGCTGAGAACTTCAATGCGGCTTTGGGCTTTGGACCAGCCACAATGCCCGGACGATATAACCAGGCAAACCTCGAAATCGTTCAGAAAGATATTGCGATCAATGAACAGGTTAGTCAAAAGCTTGAAGAGCTTTACAGACAGGTTCTGAATTCTGCAGGTGGATCTTCAGGATCCGGAGGTGGTGGAGGAGGTCAGGCTAAACCTTGGACTGTGGGAGAAAGTCAGGCAGAGATTGAACGGCTTAAAGAGCAGCTGGGAACCGTATCGATCGAGCAGGAAGTTGAACTCCGGTTTAAAATTGCCGATGAACAGGCGAAGGTTGATGAGTTTTACACTAAAGTTAGAGACCGGTTTAACCAGGCGATAAATGAAAGCTGGGAGGCGCCTTTTAACCGAACCGTTGATACAGAAGGGGCGAATACAGAAATAGCTTCGCGTGGTGATGCTTCGAAAATGATTTCAGATCAAGCGGAAGCATACAGACAGCGGCTCAAAGAGACTACAAAACTGCTTAAGCCTTTGCAGCAGTTAACAGACGAAGAGTCGGAACAGTTAAGAATTGAGGAAGAGAAGATCAAAATCCAATTGCAACAAATTGAGAACCAGGAAGAGCTTGCAAAGGCCATGTATGACAGCTCTGAAATACTCGGAGCCTTAAGTTATGCTATTGGGGAGGTAGATTCTGAAGCTGGAAAAGCAGTTGGAAGATTGGCAGATATGGCCCGAAATGCAAGTAACATGATTGCTTCCTTCTCATCGCAGGATTATTTATCGGCAGCGGCTTCAGGCATAGGTCTTATTGGTAATATTTTAGGATCTGTCAGTACATCGCGCAGCGACAAATTAGCGGATGCCCTGGATAATATAAATGAATCACTTGAAAGACAGGCTACACTACTAGCTGCATTAAACGGAGAGGATTGGTTTGAGGCTGCAGGTAAACAGGCGCAAAGGCTAAGAGAGGATATTGATGAATTAACAGAAACTCTGTTACAATACACGCTTGTTCCGCGCGAAATAGCCGAACAATACAGAAATGCAGCTGATCAGAGAGGCGGTGAAGCTTTGGCCGACATGTATGGTATTGACACAACAGGATGGTCACTAGATGATATTTTGAAAGCATTAAATGGCGATTATGATTTTCTGGCAACAGAGAAAATGTACGGTGACGTAAACAACCTTCTTACTACCATTCTGAATTTAAGATCTGAGCTCGACAGTATCAGTAATGATTCGGTTTTCGATAAACTGGGTTTTAATACAGAAGATATCTCAAGTATACTTTCCGACGGAATTACACAGGGGCTTAAACTCTCAGAAGGAGGTTTAGGTGATTTTGCAGACAGTTTTAAAAAACAACTTAACGACGCCATACTTCAGGCGGTATTAGGTCCGCAAACTGATCAGCAGATTCAGGCATACATGGAAAAAATGAGAACCTATGCCGATATCGAAGAGGACGGATCTATGTTTTCTGATCAGGAAAAAGCGGAGCTGGAAGACCTCTATAGAACTCTGATTGAAAACACCCAACGACAAGCTGACGAACTTGGTTTTATGGCAGATGACTCAGCGGGGGGATATGCCGAAGCTCAGGGAATTCAACGCAGCATAACGGAAGAAACAGGAACTCTATTAGTTGGACAATTCACATCCATGCGAGATTACCAGGTAAGAGCAAACGACACAATGATGGACCAGTTGGCCATGGCAGAAGAGCAGTTGGAAGTACTTCAGGATATTCGGGACAATACCTCCTATAATCACAATTTAGAGGGCATGCACGAAGAGCTGAGAACCATGAACCAAACATTAAAAACCGGATTGAGCGTTTAGTTTTTGTTTCCATATACTCATGTTGAAGGGCTGGCCTTGAATGGTTGGCCCTTCTTATTTTTCATAATAGCACTTATAAGGACAATTGATATTTGTTAAATATCAGATTATTAAAGCTTTGTGAATTTGGCTGAAAAAAAGGTGAGTCATAAAGTATAAATTCAGCCAGTTTGACAGGATTTCAGTGAGTTTTTTGGAGTATAAAATAAATTAGCTTTTTGACCTTTCACCCGGTCCATGTGTAAATCTTCGCCTTTTAAAATTGATAAGGGAATACCATTCGGAAAAGCTGGGCAAACATTGAACTCAGTATTGAAGTGATTGCAGTTTATGCAGCTACTTTTTGAGAATTCCAATAAAGTAACACAATCCCTTTTTGTTGCGAACGGATCCGGGCGCTGTTTAAATACGGATTTTGTAGCCTGGTATTTTCTTACCTTGAGGTGTGATCGCCGTCCTGAAAAAATATCTTTAGGTATGCCGTTGGGGTAGGCTTTACAGGTACCTTCCTTAAATGGATTATAATGTAAACATGATTTACAGCTCGGGCGGTCGATCATTACATTTTGCTTAGAAGGATTTCGAGATCGTTTTTAGAGTTGATTCGGTAAACCTCACCTTTAAATTCAATGAAACCTGAAACTTCATGCTCAGATTTATTAAATAATTCCCATGTTTCAACTTCCAGGGCCTTTGCTATTTTGATAATATTCTCAAGTGTGATATTACCCTCCATATAGGAATATAGAGTTTGCCGGTTTATTCCAAGTCTTTTGGCTAGGTCTGTTTTTTTTAGCTTTTTCTTTTGTAGTATTTTATCTATACAAATGTGCTCTTTTGCGATTGTTTTATTCATTGTGTTTTGTTTCTTAATGTAATAGCAAAATTATACAAAATTTGCTAAGTGTCCATTCTTAATACTACTTTTTTGTTAAAATATTACAAATATGTTTTGTATTAATAAAACTTTACACTATTTTTGAAGTGTAATATTTAAAACTTTACAAGATGGATCTAAGACAAATAGAAGTTAGCAAGGCCAACCTGATAAAATCAATCGGTGTAGGTGGGTACCTTAAAATGTTTTTGGACCATTTAAAAGCTCAGCCTGGATTAAGCCGGGCGGAAGTATTTGATACTTACTACCAGGTTAGAACTGAAACCTTAAAACAATATGCACTATGAAAATCATTTTTCAAACACTAAAAGTATCGATCAGTACTGAGGTTCTCTCCGGTGGGGAGCAATCTCATGTATTGCAACTGGCTGAAAAGTCAAATAGCGGAGAGGATCTCAGCTCGAAAGAGAGCAGTTTTGTAAACTCGATGGTCAGCCGCTCAAATCATTTTGTAAGAAATTTTTAAACCTTAAATATTAAAATTATGGCAAAGAAAGAGATTATTGAGTGTAATAATAAGAACCTTATTGCACTGGCGTTAACAAACATTTTAACAAATACTGAACTACTCCGACACTCGGTTGAAGAAAAAGGTGATGCGTGGATTTATCTTGCTTTCGATCAGATTAACGACGGTGTAACTCGTTTAGTAGGTGGCCTTACCGGGAATCCTGAAAGAGAGCTGGGATCAATCATGGTTGAATATGCTCAGTCTATCATTGATAATAGCCAAATATTACCTTGGGATTCTTATAAAATGGCTAAAGAGGCTATTGCGAAACTTAGCGCTGAATCCACAATGCACGAATGCGAAAGAAATAGTAAGAAAAAGTAATACATAACTTAATAAACGAATTATGGCAGATATTAAAAAGATGCGTAAAGCATTGGATGAAACATTCAAAAACTATGAACTGGGATTTTGTACTTCCCAAGAGACAGCGAATAATGCTTTGCAGGATATTGTTACTACACTTACGCCGGCAGAGCTTGAAGAGACTGGTGTTGTAGTATCATCGGAAAAGGGTACGACAATAGTAAATGGCAAACTGATTTATAAAGGCAAAGAGTACAACATTGAGTCAATTGAAGAGATAATTGCAGAGGTTGAGAAATACAAATATGTAGTTGACATCGCCTCTCTATCAATCAGTCAAACAATGGCTTATTTGTTAAGACATGAACCGGATCTTGTTAAAAATAATCACATTATTTTACCAACTTCAGATGATTTTTGGTGGCTGAATGCACTGTCTCATAACTTATCCGAAACTTTGAGATGAGCAAAAAAGATTTTGTAACACTAAGCGACGGAACGAAGCTCCATATTCCAACGTTGGAGCTCTTTCTTAATGGAGGACTGGCCAATATAAAACAAGGCGGTGAGAATAATTTGAATATCATTTATTTCAGTCTTGGAGAGATGAACGTTACAAATTCAAAAATCACTAAGCGAAATGATTAAGCCTCCTTCGGGAGGTTTTTTTATCTTTAAATAAAATTCAAACACAATGGAAAACAATAGCCTTAAAAATCTTGAGCAGTTGAAAGAGCTTTTCATGAAATACAATGAAAACAGTTCAGTAGGTATCTTTTATTTTTGTCTCAATCTTCTTGCCCCAAATAATTTCATAAGAACCAAGTTGATGACGATTTTTGAAATACGAGAACAAAAGCTGGGTATTTCAGAGCGAAAAGCGATTCTCAAAGACCTTGAAAGACTTGGAAGTGTAGAGCGTTATCTACTAACCATCATGAAAAAATCATTGGACGGCAGAGACTATGAGCGACAAGTAGATTATTTAATCAAAAAAATCTACCAAATCAGAGAAGAATACCGAATAGCGATAATTGAAGATATTAATAGGCATATTAGTGAAGCGGTGAATGATGATAGTAATATGGAAAGGAAGAATGCATTTATCGAACTTCTTAAAACTTTAAACCAAATTGCAGATATACAGTTGAAGTATGAGAAAATTAGATCCTGAAAACCTTATTCGTTTATCCAAAGAAAAAGAAGAGATTCAGAGAAAAGTCGATAAAATAGAACGACAATGGAAACAAATGGAAAAGCAGATTGACATGATGAATATGAAGCAAGCGCCAATGTTCGCTGCAGAAAATGTCTTTTGTCCAATATGCAAGACCTATTTCTCGAGTTCAGAATATTTAGGAAGCGTCATTGATAATGAAAAAACCCTCTGGTTAGCCAATATGGTTACACATTATAGGCATTATCATATAAAAAGTTGGAATCGATGTTGGAATTCAAATAGTGGAAATCGCTATAGATCTGGTTGGTTTGGAGATTATGAGGAAGAAAAGCGAATGGTGAATGAACGAGCTAAAAGACAAATAATTAGAAAATGTAGAGAGTATTTAAAACACAATAATTTTTTGTTGTCTGACGTAGAGTTGCTTGAGATGAATTCCCCTGAAACTTTAAATCTTGCAATAAAAATACTTCATGAACAATAAGGAATCTTCTAACTGAGAGTCTTTTAGTACCTTAACATTCTCAATCATGGTACCTGAAATAAAAAATATGACACCGGAAGAGATACTAGACCACTTTGTCAACGGAAAGGGTGAGGGTGATCTTTATGAGCTGGTGCCATTGCTTCCAATTGCCGCCGGTTCGAAACGGAAAGCACGAAGGATCCTTAAACGTATTCGCGACAAAGGGAAAACCCTTCAAGCCTACTATCCGGAATTTGACAACGTGGTACCTGCAGGTAAATATATTGGTGAGATCGAAGACGGGGCGCTGTATCTGGTATAGTCAAATCTTTATTTCAATTCATTCTAAATACAAAAAATCGTTACTTTGTTTTATTGGCCGTTCGGCCAATGTGTGTTTGGGGGTTAACATTAGCAAAGACCGGCTGTTGAGCTGGTCTTTCATTTTTCAATACTTTCCTTTTAAACTAGCACCACAAAAACACGTATAAAAGAATATCGCTGAACGCCTGTACAACAAAATAAGTGATCCACGCAATAGCGAAGCCTGGTAATTATTGCCGGGCTTTGTTGTAAATTTGTATTATGAATTCAAAATTAATCGAACTTCAGGCTCATATAGATGCCAAAATAGAGGCATATAAAAAGAAGAATCCCGGATTAAAACCCAATGTAATTTTATTGCCGCATGTACACTATGTTGCAATTGTCGGAAAGCTGGCCAGTATCGATGGTAAAACAAAGCGAAATGTAAAATATATGTATAAGGACTTGAAGGTGGTTAGCGATGGATCACTTTCGCCCGGCGAAATAGAAGTGGGAAATGTATTTTAAAACAGGTGAAATTAATAAATAGTTGGCCGGACTAAAATCCGGTTTTTTTTATGCCATGATCTTCATCAATATTCGTGAATAAAAGGGGCCTATATTTACGCTAATTAAAAATGTGGTGCATATGTGGTGTCGAAAATGAATTAAATAACCGTAATCATCTATTTGTGAGTTGATTACGGTTATTAAAAGTGATCCCACCGGGATTCGAACCCAGATCGCAAGAACCGGAATCTTGTATTCTATCCATTGAACTATGGGACCAGTATTGGCTGCAAAAGTAACAAAATTCCCGAATGTGCACCGTCCATTTGCAAGTTATACCAATTGTATTTCAAAGTGAGCCTTTAAATTACAATGGTTAATGCCGATAGAAAATTGGAAAGGCTTTGGGAGTGAGCGAACCAAAGGCTCTGTTTAATTTCAAATCGGTATTAGCTTACCAATAAATGTTGATAAAATCGCCCTCTTCAATCATCGCACATTTTTTTATATCGCTACATTTGTCGGCATAAAGCTATGACTATGGAGGAGAGAACAGGACTGGCCATAAAGAAGTTTAACGATTACGTTGACTCTTTTACAGGACTTAGCGAAGATCAGCTTACAAATTTCGAGATAAAGAAAAACCATTCACTGCGTGTTGCTGATCTTGCTTTACTATTGGCTAAAAATATGGAGCTCAACGAAACGGAAGCTCAACTGGCCTATTTAATCGGATTGTTTCACGACATCGGAAGGTTTCGGCAACTGAAAGAATACAATACTTTTAATGATGCCAAATCAGTTGATCATGCCGAACTGGGAATTGAGGTTTTACGGCAAGGCGACTTTTTTAATGATTTGGATGAGGGGCAGGTAGAACTGATGTTACTGGCAATTAAGCAGCACAATAAACTGGGCCTTACAAAAGATTTATCGGATAAGGAACGGCTTTTTGCCAAACTCATCCGCGATGCCGATAAGTTGGATATCCTTCGTGTAATAACCGATTATTATTCCAATCCAAAGGCAACGCCAAATCATACTTTAACCTGGGAAATGCCTAAAGGTGGTATGGTATCGAAAGATGTGTCGAAACAAATATTAAACGGAGCCCCGGTGGCTAAAGAAAGTATTACCAACGAACTTGATATAAAAGTTATGCAGCTTTCGTGGGTGTACGATTTAAACTACAGGCCGTCGTTCGAGTTAATGATGGAAAAGCGTTACCTCGAGAAAATCTATAACTCGATGCCCAAAAACGACACGGTAATTGAAATTTACCGAAAAGTAAAAGTATTTGTAGAAAACAAGCTTATTGCCTGATGCAGAAAATCATAACGGTATCAACACCACAGCATAATATTCTGGTTGACATTACTTCTGATGTGGAGGAAGTAGTGAAGATGGCCGGAATAAATTGTGGTTTGGTAAACGTTTATGTACAGGGGGCAACAGCAGGAATTATGATTCAGGAAAACTGGGATAATTCGGTACAGAATGATGTGGTTAGCCTGATGAAGAAACTGATACCCGCCGGAGTGTGGGAACACGATGCACAGGATAATAATGGCGACTCGCACCTGAAAGCCGGTTTGGTAGGGCCAGGCGAAACCATTCCAATCGTGAATGGGAAAATGGGCTTATCCACCTGGCAGAATATTTTTTTATGCGAATTCTACGGGCCAAGAAATTCCCGAAATATTGTTATAACCATAATTGATTCTGAAAGATAATGGCAAACAGGCTGGTATGTATGTGTAATTTTGTTGATGAGGCAGAGATTAAAAAACTGCTGGAAAAAGGAGCCGATTCTACTGCTCAGATTCAGTCGTTAACACGTGCCGGAACTTCTTGTGGCCGCTGTTTGCCTGTTATTGATGGTTTGGTTGAAGCGCATAAAAAAACAAAACCCAAGCCACAACAAGGAAAGCTGCGACTCGGATTCTAAACACAACATCAAAATATTTTTTCTAGAAGTATCTTGGCGATACCACTTCTTCTTTCTTAAATCTTAGTTCGAAGAAATCATTACTTCGTGTGTTCCATTGCTGTAATGCTTCATATTGTTGGTAGTAAAGTCAATGGCATAAAAAAACAAAACCCAAGCCACAACAAGGAAAGTTGCGACTCGGGTTTTAAACACAACATCAAAATATTTTTCTAGAAGTATCTTGGCGATACAACTTCTTCTTTCTTAAATCTTAGTTCGTAAGAAATCATTACTTCGTGTGTTCCATTGCTGTAATGTTTCATATTGTTGGTAGTAAAGTCAATGGCATAACCAACACGTAGTTTTTGGTCAAATATCCATTGGGCAATAAAACCGTACGAAGATCCGGTACGATACATCGCTCCGAGCCAGAATTTCTCCTTAATAAGGAAGTTTCCTGTTAGGTCGAACTGAAGCGGAGTACCTGTTTCAGATGTAAACGACGCCTTGGTAAACATGGTTGGTTTGAATTTTACATTTTCACCCATATCAAAAACGGCACCGGCAATCAGGAAATAGTGGCGTAATTCTCCTTCAACCGAAAAGCTTTCCATATCATTCTCAAAGGTAGTACTCACTAATTTCGGAACTGAAAGACCTACATAGGCTCTTTTGCTGTATAAAAAGGCACCTACACCAAAGTTTGGTTTGAATGCATTTTTTATTTCACCTGCGAAATTCGGATCACCCGGGTCTAGAATAGTGTACTCTGCCAAATTGTTCGAGTAATTGGTAAAACCACCTTTTAGGCCCAGCCTCAAATTTGTTTTCTCGCTAACAGGAACCAGGTATGAGTAATCGGCAAAAACATAAAAACGTTTTTCCAAGCCGGTTTTATCGTTAAGTACATTTAATCCCAGCGCAACGCGTTCGTTTTTTAGTGGAGCCTGTACTGAGAAGGTATAAGTTGTAGGTGCTCCGTCCCAACCGGTCCACTGATGGCGTCCAAGAGCCATAAAGCCCACCGATTCCCATGTTCCGGCATAAGCCGGGTTTATGGTTTGTGTATTGAACATGTATTGCGTAAACATCGGATCCTGTTGGGCAGATGATGTAAATGCTGCTACTACTATTGCCAGAATCCCTAAACCTTTGATTATATTTAATTTTGCTTTCATCATTTTAAATTTTTTCAGATTGGACATTCATTAATTAATCAATTAATTATTTAGGAATACGAATCCAGTAATAGGTTCTTTACTTCCATCGTTAAAGTACAGGATGTAGTAGTAGGTTGCTGTTGGCAACTGATCGTTACCTACTTGCATATCGTGCATCGATCTGCCGTCCCACCATGCATCAACATCTCCCCAGTATTCTTCGTTTCCGTAGCGTTCCTGCTCATAAACCAGGTTACCCCATCTGTTGAAGATTTCTATTCTGGCATCAGTGTAATCGTCACCTAATACTCTTTCTTCACTGCCACCCTGGTCGCCTGTACAATAGATCATTACTTTGAAATAATCATTGTAACCATCCTGGTTAGGAGAGAAACCATTTGGAATAACCGGTTCTCCACATGCAAACTGTTCAGGTACTGGTCGGTCATCAACCGCATCCCTCCAGTCGCGTACTCCGTCGTTATCTGTATCCTGAAGATATGCATCAGAACCAACAGCATTTTGTCCTCGCGACCATCCTTCGGTAATGGCGTTGTAAGTATCGTATGCGTCATCCAGACCATCCCGGTCAGAATCGCTGCCAATGAAGCTTACATCTGCAATAGAGTCATTCGGGAATTCATCCCAACCTTCAATATTGTCGTCTTCACCTTCGTTATCAGTATTGGTATCCAGGTAGTCTGGAGTACCATCTAAGTCCATATCCCAAGGTTCGTAAGTTATACCGTTGTTTGCAGGATCGTAGGCATCATCCCATCCATCGCCATTTGAATCTGTTCCCGAAGGAAGGATATAGTCATATTCTCCATCTTCTGCAATTGTTGATTGCCACTCGATGTTGTCAACGATACCGTCATTGTCAGAATCAATGTCCAAACGGTCTACAATACCATCGCCATCTGAATCCAATGATGTTTGATCAAGTGCATTTTCTTCTTCGATAATATCAAGAATACCATCGTCGTCATCGTCGATATCATCGTTATCAGGTACGCCGTCGCAGTCGCTATCCAACAGAACCTGGATAGTTACTTCTGCGGTGTCGCAGTTTTCAGTATTAACTGTATGACATACTGAGTAAGTAAATGTAATAACAGCTTCATTTGCGTCTTCATTCACATAAAGTAAATCACCATCAGTAATACTTACGCCGTCAGGCAGGTCTGTAAGAATGTTAAAGCTTACATTCTCGCGGGTAAATCCTTCGTCGTTGGCAAACAGGTCAGCATCGCCTGTAACAGTTCCACCTGGGCAGAAAATTAAAGTAATAATATCGGCATTTGCTCTGAACGGTTCGAAACCACAATCAGCTTCACCTTCTTCTACAGTTACAATAGCCGTGCATGTCGCTTCGTTTCCACATTCATCGATTGCAGTTAATGTAACTACGTTTTCACCAACGCTTCCACAGAAGAATGTTTCCTGACTGATAAACATGGTGTCGATACCACTACAAGCATCAGTTGTACCAGCGTTGATATCATCAACAGTTATAGTTGCAACACCATTTGCATCCAGCTGAACAGTAATGTCGTTGCAGGTAACTTCTGGTGCTGTGTTGTCAGAAACAGTTACTGTTTGTGTATGAGAAGTTGCATTTCCACACTTGTCAGTAGCTGTCCAGGTACGTGTTAAAGTATAGCTGTTTGCACAGTCTCCGTCGGTTCTTGTTTCGGTAAATTCAATATTCACATTTCCACAATTGTCAACTGCTGTTAGAACAGCTGCACCAGGTATCATATCGCACTCGACGCTAACATCTGCCGGAAGGTCTTCCACAAATGATGGAGTAGTGCCATTAATAGTAAATGTAGCTGAGTAGGTAGAAGTTTCATAACACTTATCTTCAATCGTCCATGTTACTACTACGCTGCCACCACAATAATCAGGAGCGGTTGTAACATCAGGAGTAGAAGTCGGCGTACATCCACCGCTTACGCTTGCCGTTGCCAACCATGCATCAAATTCCGCCTGAGCAGCCGATTGGTCTGCCAGGCTACAGGCATCAACATCAGCGTTAACCGCTTGAGTAACCACAACCGGATCAGCCGCATTAACAGTAAATGTAGCCGAAGCAGTAACATCTTCTTCGCAGTCGCTGCTCACAGTCCAAGTAACAGTAGTTGAACCGCCACAAGCTGCAGGAGCGCCTGTATTGTTGTCAACGATAGTTGTGTTGCA